>Ga0233365_1000022_pt1 | contig 204290 bp, 173 predicted proteins | sample ElkDunMinimDraft_27_FD_191535 | JGI IMG/M metagenome (GOLD analysis project Ga0233365, IMG submission 191535) | Fecal eukaryotic communites from dung pellets of Tule Elk in California, USA - Elk Dung C36 | ecosystem: Host-associated > Mammals > Digestive system > Large intestine > Fecal...
ACGCCGAGCGCTTGCTGCAGGGGCTCGAAACGATCGACTGGCCGGAGCCCTTAGTGGAGATGCAACGGAACTGGATTGGAAAGAGTATCGGAGCTTCTGTGAAGTTCGGCACCGAGACAGGCAGGGAAATTGAGGTTTTTACCACCCGAGTGGATACGATTTACGGGGTGAGCTTCCTGGTTCTTGCGCCTGAGCACGAATGGGTAAAAGATTTTACCACGCCGGCACAGTCGGACGAAATTGAGCAGTATATCAGCATGGCTGGAAAAAAATCGGAACTCGAACGGATGTCGGATACTAAGACGGTGAGCGGTGCTTTCACCGGAAGTTATGCAATTCATCCGCTGACCGGGAAGTCCGTTCCGATCTGGATAGCCGATTATGTATTGGCCGGGTACGGTACGGGCGCGGTCATGGCGGTGCCTTCGGGCGATCAGCGCGATTATCTTTTTGCCAAGCACTTTAACCTGCCAATTGTGCCGATTCATGATCAGCAGCAGATTGAGGAAGCTGCCGACGCATCGAAGACCGGACGCTATATTAATTCAGACATTATTAATGGGATGACCTACGAGGAGGCTGTTCCGAAATTACTTTCGGAACTCGAGGCAATGGGGAAAGGAAGGGCTAAGATTAACTACCGGATGCGCGATGCTATTTTTGGCCGGCAACGTTACTGGGGAGAGCCGGTTCCCGTGTACTTCAAGAACGGTCTTCCTTATTTAATCGACGAGCAGGAATTACCGCTGGTTTTGCCTGAAGTCGATCAGTACCTTCCTACAGAAAGCGGCGAACCACCACTTGGTCGTGCAAAAAACTGGAAGTATGAGGATCAGTACGAATATGAATTAAGCACCATGCCGGGCTGGGCCGGATCGAGCTGGTATTGGTATCGTTATATGGATTCCCGCAACACGGAGACGTTTGCTTCCAAAGAGGCGGTGGATTACTGGAAGGCGGTGGACCTCTACATCGGTGGATCCGAGCATGCCACCGGCCATTTACTCTATAGCCGGTTCTGGAATAAATTTTTAAAAGATCTGGGTCTGGTAGGTGAAGAGGAGCCGTTTAAGAAATTGATAAATCAGGGGATGATTCAAGGGCGGTCGAATTTTGTATACCGGCTTCTTGAAGAAGAGGGCAAGGGGAAAAATACTTTTGTTTCTTATGGTCTGAAAGATGAATATAAAACCGTGGCTTTGCACGTGGACGTGAATATTGTGACCAACGATGTGTTGAATATTGCCAGGTTCAAGGCTTCCCGGCCGGAATATGCCGATGCTGAATTTATTCTGGAAAACGGGAAATACGTTTGCGGGCACGAGGTGGAAAAAATGTCGAAGTCGAAATTCAATGTGGTTAGTCCGGACGACATTATAGATGCCTACGGCGCCGATACGCTTCGTATGTATGAAATGTTTCTGGGTCCTTTGGAACAGAGTAAGCCCTGGAATACCAATGGTATCGAAGGAGTATTTAAGTTTCTCCGGAAGTTTTGGAAGCTTTTCCACGACCAGGATTTTAACTTTCGGGTTTCCGACGAAAAGGCTTCGGCGGCTGAATTAAAAGCGCTTCACAAGATCATTAAGAAAGTACAGGAAGATATCGACCGCTTTTCATTCAATACCTCTGTCTCGGCATTTATGATTTGTGTAAACGAGCTGACCGACTTGAAATGCCATAAGCGGGAAATTTTGGCCCCCTTATGTGTGGTCTTATCTCCTTATGCTCCGCACATCACCGAAGAGCTCTGGACGCTGTTGGGGAATGAGGCTGGTAGTATCAGTTATGCAACTTTTCCCGAATTTGACGCCCGGCACCTCACCGAAAGTGAATTCACTTATCCGGTTTCCATTAATGGGAAAATGAGGGCAAAGATCACCTTGCCGCTCGACCTGGACGTGAAAGCGATTGAAGAGGCGGTATTAAATCACGCGGATATCGAGAAACATCTGGAAGGAAAATCACCCAAAAAGGTCATTGTAGTGAAAGGCCGGATCGTGAACTTAGTCGTTTAACAATCGTGTTTTTGTAACGTATATGTTGCTGTAACTTCCTGGTGCTGCTGTAACAAATGGCCGGCCGGAAAGACTAATCTGCAAATACTAAACAAAAGCAATGAAACGATTTTTATTATTCGCCATCCTTGTGATAACTGCAGCACAGGCAGGGGCGCAAACTGTGGGGACGGTTAGCGGACTGGTTGTCGATTCCGTTAGCAATGCGCCTGTGGATTATGCAACCATCGCGTTGTTCCCTGAGGGGAAGACCACCAGCGCAAATGGAGCCATGGCCGACGACAAAGGAATGTTCAGCGTTCAGAATGTTCCTGCAGGCAAGTATCGTGTGGTCGTAAATTTCCTCGGATATACCGAGAAGATCATTCCGTCGGTGACGGTAAAGGCAGGTACCCTGAACCTGGGAAAAATCCTGCTTTCACCAAGTGCAACGCAGCTTTCTGCGGTGGATATTCAGGGAGAACGTCCGCTGATTGAAAATAAAATTGACCGTCTGGTATATAACGCCGAGAAAGATGTGACCTCTTCGGGAGGGAACGCGACCGACGTGTTGCGCAAAGTTCCGTTACTTTCTGTAGATATGGACGGTAATGTATCGCTTCGTGGTGACCAGAATGTCAGGATTCTTATCAATGGAAAGCCTTCCGGTGCCATGTCTAACAGTGTCGGGGATGCTTTAAAGATGATACCGGCCGATCAGATCAGCAATGTAGAGGTAATCACCAGTCCTTCGGCTAAATATGACGCTGAAGGAACCTCGGGAATTATTAATATTGTAACCAAGAAAAAGGACATTACCGGTATCAACGGATCGGTCAATGCAGGGGTGGGTACTCGCCAGAACAATACGAACGCTAACCTGAATATACGCAAGGGCAAGATTGGTGTAGTGGCCAACGGAGGTGCAAACTGGATGTGGCCTCAAACGACCCTGACTTCCTTCAATCAGTTTAATAACGCTGGCCTGGAAACCTTGTCCCAGAGTGGAGCGAGTGAAACCGAGCGGGGCGGTGGCCGTGGATCGGTCGGCCTCGACTACGATCTGAACGACCGAAATTTATTTAATACTACCTTCTCACTTACGAGCTTCGGGATGGATCTGGATGGAAACTCCCTGACGAACTTTGGGAACAACACCGGGTTTTCAAGCAATACCGTACAGGAACGTGGCTTTTCCGGATTCGATTGGTCGGCCGGTTATACGCACAAATTCGCCAAAGAAAAACAGGAACTGGCTTTTGTAGGGCAGTTTTCCCGTAATGAAAACAATACGGACTATAGTACTTTTTATACCGGAGGCGACCGGCTTAACGAGATGGGTGTAAACGATGGAACCAACGATGAAATTACCCTTCAGATTGATTACACACATCCAATCAAGGAAAAGGCAACGCTGGAGTTGGGGGTAAAGACCATCCTTCGTGATATCACCAGTCTTTCGACCCTCCAGGAGATGATTGGCACTCAGTATGTAGTGAATGAAAACCGTTCGTACGATTATCACTATGACCAGAATGTAGGGGCAGCTTATGCTTCCCTGAACTATAGTATCAACGATCGTTATCAGCTTATGGCCGGCGTTCGTGGTGAATACACGGAATTAAATGGTGAATCGGTAGCCAGCTTTGATGCGTTCAAGAATGACTATATGAATATCCTGCCAAGTGCGGTGATTTCGCGGAAGCTGACTCCGATGTCGAGTTTGAAGTTAAGCTACAATCAGCGGATTCAGCGCCCGAGCCTTTTCTACCTGAATCCTTTTCGGAATACATCCGATCCGGTGAATCAGAGTGAAGGAAACCCGGAGCTGAAGCCTGAGTTGTCGCATAATTTTGAGTTGGGCTATTCAACTTTCATCAAAGGGACAGTGATCAATGCTTCTCTTTATTATCGTTTGACGAACGACGTCATCGAGAGCCTGATTACCAATATTGACAATCCTGATCAGTCGGGACAGCCCATTGTTCTTCAAACCTTTGATAATATCGGGCGGAACAAGTCGGTCGGAGCCAATCTTTTTGTTTCGGTAACGCCTTTCCGCAACCTGACTTTGAGGACCAACTTAAGTGTCAATACCTACAATACGCGAGCCAACCTGGTTAGCGGTAACCTGAGTTCGGAAGCCGACCAGACACATTTTCTATACCGGGCGTTCGTAAACGCAAGTTATAATATCGCTAACGGTTTTATCGCGGAAACATTCCTGATGAGTAATTCACCGCGGCGTACCTTTCAGGGAACCAATGCTTCGTTCAGCATGTGGAGTCTGGGTGTGAAAAAAGAGCTTTTTGATAAAAAAGCGAGTATTGGTATCAATATACTTGATCCGTTTAATGAGACGAAGAACTTTGATTCGAAAATCAATACGCCAAATTACAGGCAAGAAACCAATTTTGCCGTGCCTTTCCGCTCTTTCGGAATTACGCTGAGCTGGAACTTTGGTAAGATGGACTTTAAGAATGCTCCGCGTCAGAACCGGGGTATCAAGAATGACGATCAAAAGCAGGAAGACGGACAGCAGGGTCAGGGAATGACTCCATAATGTAGGTTTACACTTCATTGCTAAACATCAAATGCCGCTATTTGCGGCATTTGATGTTTATGTTCCAGCGTTTGCGGCGCTTATTCTCCTACTTCGAGGATGATATATTTTCGCAAACCGACAGGCATTTTCCATTCTACCTCATCTCCTTTTTTCAATCCAATCAGAGCAGAAGCGATAGGCGTGAGCACAGAGACGCGCTGCTGTTTGATGTCGGCCTGATCCGGCTTTACAATAACAAGTGTGGTTTTTGCCTTGCTGATGGTGTCTTCGATGGTGACGCGGGAACCGATCCGTACGCGCTCGGCCGGAAGATCTTCTTTCTTGACTACTTCCGCCCGGCCCAACTCATAGGCAAGCGACATCGGGTTTTCGTCACTGTTTGTGGGGGTAACAAAGCTTTTCAATACGTTAAAATCTTCTTCGCTTAATATAACTTTTGCTAAATTTTTCATAAATGTTTTTATGTTAATTCAAATGATCGATAAAAGTTGGTGTGAGTTTCTGTTGTGCTAATGAATATTGCTTGGGCGGCAATCTATTTATTCATTATCATAAGAATGAACCGAAATAAGCCCTGCGTTGAACAGAGATTTCGATAAAGACCTAGGTCGATATGTCGGTTTTTCGGATTCATTTTCTCAAACATACTAAATAAATGATGAAACAACAATTATCTTTTTTATCTACTTTAGGGGTATGAAGCATCATTTTCCTGTGCTGTCTGACTGTACCTACCTGGATACAGCCAGTTCAGGCATTCTTACGCAATCGCTCTACGAGTGGCGACGCGCTCACGACCGCGAGTTTCTTCTTAAGGGCAGTGCTTTTCGCATCTATCAGCAGGATTTTTTGGATGGTGTACGCACTACGGTAGGTCGGTTTTTTCGAGCGGCGAATGAAAGCACCTTTCTGGTTCCTAACTTTTCGTACGGCTTCAACAATGTGCTGAATCTGCTTTCTCCCGGACACAGCATTCTGCTGCTGAAGGATGACTATCCTTCGCTATTGAACCCACTTAAAGCGGCTGGCATTTCCGTAATTGAGGTGGAGGTCGACCGCGACATTCATTCACGGTTGTATACCGCCATCCGCACGTATAAACCGACCATCTTTGCCTTTAGTATGGTGCAGTATATCAGCGGATTTAAGTTGGGCGCGGCGTTTGTCAGGACTCTTAAAAAAGATTTTCCTGAATTGCTCCTCTTGGCCGACGGAACACAATGGTGCGGGACGGAGCTGATTGATTTTCAGCAATCGGGCCTGGACATGCTGGGGGCAAGCGGCTACAAATGGATGCTAGCGGGCTACGGCAATGGTTTTATGCTTTTGAGTGATCAGCTTCGATCGGTGCTTGAGAGAGAAGATCTCAGGATTGCTATGGAACCGGGGCATTTAGATACATTGAATTTCGGGTCGCTTCAGGAATCGATCAGATACCTCGAAAGTGCTGGGATGGCGCATGTGCAGAGTAAAGTGAGTGCGATATCCCGCGCTGCGCATGGCGCCCTGGCAAGTATGGGTCTGTTGCAGGGCATAGCGGTCGAAACGGAGTATCATTCTCAGCTATTCAACCTGAAGATCAGTCGATCGATACACCATCGCCTCCGGTCGGAAAATATTGTCTGTATCGAGCGGGGCGAGGGTACGCGCGTTGGCTTTCATTTCTATAACAATGAAGATGACCTTCGGCACCTTCTGGACGTTCTCAAGGTCTGAGGGGATGTGTTTTACCCCAAAATAAATCGGGTGGCTGCGTAACAAATCCTTTGCGAAGGAGTCCAACCGCTGTATTTTGTAAATGCTCAAAATTAAAATTTTACTTAGATGAAGAAGAAATTACTGGGAACTGCTCTGGCGACTGCTTTAATTTGCTTTGCCGCCGGCGCACAGGCTCAAAATGAAATTAAGTTCAAGGAATTTGAACTCGATAATGGTCTGCGGGTCATTATGCACCAGGACAATACTACCCCTATCACCGCCGTCTCAGTGCTTTATCATGTGGGATCGAAGAATGAAAATCCGGAAAGAACCGGTTTTGCGCATTTCTTTGAACATTTGCTTTTTGAAGGCACCGAAAATATCGGTCGGGGCGAGTATATGAAAAAGATTCAGGCGATCGGTGGAACCTTAAACGCTTTTACTTCGCCTGACCAGACCTACTACTACGAAGTGGTTCCTTCGAACTACCTGGAAACGGCCCTGTATATGGAGAGCGAGCGCATGTTGCATGCGAAGATTGATACCATTGGAGTGAATACCCAACGCGAGGTGGTGAAAGAGGAACGCCGCCAGCGTTATGAGAACCAGCCTTACGGAACTATTCTGCTGGAAGTGTTGCGCCGCTCTTACCAACAACATCCTTACACCTGGCCGCCGATCGGTTCGATGGAGCATTTGAATTCAGCCGAACTATCCGAGTTTCTCGACTTTTATAAGACATTCTATGTGCCTAATAATGCGGTGTTGAGCATTGCAGGAGATCTGGATTACGATCAGACTGAAAAATGGATCCGGACCTATTTCTCGGAAGTGCCCAAAGGTACCAAGCCGGTTCCCCGTCCGACGGTGACGGAGCCAAAACGGACCAAGGAGGTTCGGGATATCGTTTACGACAACATTCAGCTCCCTGCCGTTATTCAGGCGTACAACCTTCCCCGAATGGATCATCCGGATTCTTATGCTTTAGATATGCTTTCTACCTATCTGGCCGGAGGGAACAGTTCTCTGATGACCAAAGAATTGGTGGATAAACAGCAGAAAGCTTTGGCTGTCATGGCGATGCCCATGAGCTTGGAAGATGGTGGTCTTTTCCTGCTGTATGGTATCAGCAATATGGGCATTCATGCTGATTCGCTCGAGACCAGTATGGATGCGGTACTTGAGCAAGTGAAAGCCAATGGCGTTTCCGAGAAAGATTTCCAAAAGCTGCTGGCTCAGGTTGAAAACGCTGTGGTAAGCCAAAACGCTTCCGTGGCCGGTATCGCTCAGAATCTTGCGGAGAAAAAAGTTTATTACGGTGATGCCAATGAGATTAACCGCGAAATGGATAAGTATAATAAGGTGAAAAGAGAAGACATTCAGCGGGTGGCGAAGGAATATTTTAACCGGGACGGCCGCGTTGTCCTGCATTATTTACCGAAAGCTGCACAACCTGCCAGTGCTGCCAAGAACTAAGACATTTAAATAGGAAAAAAAATGAAAACGATAAGCATCTATATATTATTCTTATTCTTCAGCGTAGCTACGGCCTTCGCTCAGGTAGACCGGAGCAAATATCCGGAACCGGCGCCTGCTCCTACCATCAATATCGGTGATGCGGAGACTTTCACGCTGCCGAACGGACTTAAAGTATTTGTGGTGGAAAACCATAAGCTACCGCGTGTTACCTTTTCCCTTGTTCTGGATCGCGACCCGATCCTAGAGGGCGACAAAGCCGGTTATCTGGGATTGGTCGGTCAGCTTATGCGCTCAGGTACCAAAAACAAAACGAAGGATCAGCTCGATGAAGCGATTGACCAAATTGGTGCAAGCATAAACGTCAGCTCCTCTTCAGCATCGGCATCGTCGTTGAAAAAACATCAGGAAACCCTGATATCATTGTTCTCAGAAATTCTTTTCCAGCCTAGCTTCCCTCAGGAAGAACTTGATAAGTTGAAGAAACAGACGATTTCTGCACTTGCTTCTGAGAAGGACGATCCGGGATCTATTTCAGCCAAAGTGACGAATGCGGTGGTTTACGGGAAAGCGCATCCTTACGGCGAATCGGCGACCGATGCTACCGTGCAGGCGATCAGTGTAAGCGACATTCAGAATTACTACAATACGTATTTTCGTCCGAATATCGCCTATATGGCCATCGTCGGCGATATAACTAAGAAAGAGGCAGAAAGCCTCGTGAAGAAGCACTTCTCTTCCTGGACGAAAGGTGATGTTCCAACACACCAGTGGAAGCCTGCATCTTCCCCGGCGAAAAATCAGGTGATACTGGTGGATCGTCCGGCGAGTGTTCAGTCGGTCATCAATGTCACGCACCCCATCGACTTAAAGCATAACAGTCCTGATAGGATTAAGGCTAGCTTGTTGAGTTATGTATTGGGTGGAGGTTCATCGTCGCGTCTGTTTACAAATCTGCGGGAAGCAAGAGGCTTTACTTATGGAGCTTATTCAAGCATTTCGCCTGACAAAATCAGCGGTAGCTTTTCGGCCGATGCGAATGTGCGTACGGAAGTGACCGACAGTGCAGCAGCTGAGTTCTACAACGAGATGAAGAAAATAGCGAGCCAAACGATCACTGAAGAAGAGCTGGGAGCTGCCAAGGCGGCTTTAACAGGAAGCTTCGGTCGTTCACTGGAGAACCCTGCTACCATTGCCAGTTTTGCTCTTAACACCGAACTCCACGATCTACCGGCTGATTACTACAAAAATTATCTGAAGAATCTGAATGCCGCTACGATAGGCGATATCAGCACGATTGCGTCCAAATATGTTAAACCCGAAAATTCCTATTTGGTAATTGTTGGAAACACCACGGAGTTTAAAGATAAGATGGGCCAATTTGGTGAGGTAAAGTTTTATACTCCAGAGGGTGATGTGGCCCAGGCGGCAGCTGCTGCTCAGCCCGGTGTGACGGCCGAATCCGTTATTCAGAAATACCTGGATGCTATTGGCGGCCGGAAGAAGCTTTCAGAGATCAAAACCCTTCGTCAGTCGGGTGAGGCAGAGGTTCAGGGCATGCAGATTTCACAGACTGCGGTGATTGATAAGGAGAAAGGTATTTTGGTTCAAAAAACCTTTATGGGGCCGCAGGAAATATCCAAAATTTTGTCAACGCCTGAGAAAACGACCGCTAGCTCGATGGGACAGGAACAGGAGATGCCGGCTGCCATGCATGCCGCTATGCAAGAATCCAAGTTGATTTATCCGGAGCTAAACTACGACGCGTCAGTGAAACTGACCGTTGATGGCGTTCATAAGGTGAGCGGCAAAGACGCTTATAAAATTATCGTTGAAAAGGCGGGTGTGAAAACCAACGAGTATTTCTCGGTTGAAGACGGGTTAAAAGTGAAAACGGAGAGTCCCATTGCCGGAGAAATTGAATATTTCGATTATAAGGAGTTTGCGGGTATCCGCATGCCTTCCGTTATGAGCGTTAAGAATGCTCAATTGCCAACGGCCCTCAAGATGACCATGACCAGCATCGAGGTAAATCCTGCCCTTAGTGCCGAGGAGTTGAAATAAATCGGTTCATTATTAATAAAAAAGGCACCTGGGAGGGTGCCTTTTTTATTAATAATGAATTTTGCGATGGAGCGTTCTGGATCAGAATTTCAGGAAATTGTCGATCTGAAGGTTGGTGAACTTCAAGGTATCGTCTTTAAACAGCTGTCCGTTTTCGTTGAGTTCCTGCCAGATATGTGGAATGTGAATTTTGAGGGGGAGTACATTCATTTGCATATAGTGGCAAACGCCGGTAAAATGATCGACTCCCCGGATATTGCCGTACTTCCCACCCGAGATACCCACCAGCGCTACTTTTTTACCCTTAAAGCTATCGGGGTATTCGCTGGCATCCATAAATAATTTGAGGACTCCGGGGAAACTTCCGTTGTATTCAGGAATAATAAAAATGATTTTTTCGCTTTCAGCGATCCGATCCAGTATGCGGGTGAAGGATTCGCTTCTCGCCCCGTATAAGTCGGATACCAGTAAATCCGCAGGCAGGTCTTCCAATGAGAAAAGATAGGTATCGGTTCCCCTTTCGGACAACTGATGCTGATAATATCGGGCTAATCGGAGGGAGCTGCTGTTTTTTCGGTTGGTGCCTGAAATTATCGTGATCATGGGATTTATTAAAGATATATAAGAGCGAGGAAAGACATTGAAATTTTAATTTTCGTATCTTAGCCCTTTCATAATTGTTAATAAAGCTAAGTTAAGCATATTCGTTTGTTTTCAATAAATGAAGAAACTAAATTTGACTTTCTGATAATTTAAATCGAAGCAGGTAACATTGCATTTATGGGTAAAATAATCGCGTTAGCCAATCAAAAAGGCGGAGTTGGTAAAACGACCTCCTCCATAAACTTAGCCGCCAGTCTGGCTGTTCTGGAATATAAAACCTTGTTGGTGGATGCTGACCCTCAGGCCAACTCAACCTCGGGTATCGGCTACGATCCGCGAACCATAAAGACGAGTATTTACGAGTGTATCATCAACGATGTTCCGGCCGCCGAGGCGATCTGTGTGACGGAAACTCCGAACCTGGATTTACTTCCTGCTCATATTGACCTGGTGGGTGCAGAGATTGAGATGATCAATCTTGATAACCGCGAGTACAAAATGAAAAATGTGCTTGCGCAGGTTCAGGATCTGTATGATTTTATTATCATTGATTGTTCGCCTTCCTTAGGTTTAATTACCATCAATGCCCTTACTGCAGCCAATTCAGTGATTATTCCGGTTCAGTGTGAATATTTTGCCCTGGAGGGTCTGGGAAAGCTGCTTAACACAATAAAAATTGTTCAGAACCGTTTGAACGTTGATCTGGAAATAGAAGGAATTCTGCTTACCATGTATGATGTACGGTTACGACTTTCTAATCAGGTGGTAGAGGAAGTTAGGTCACACTTTACCGACCTGGTTTTTGATACGATTATTCAGCGTAATACCCGTCTGAGTGAGGCTCCGAGTTTTGGAGTTTCGGTCATTATGCACGACGCAAATTCAAAGGGGGCGATTAATTACCTGAACCTCGCCAGGGAAGTTTTATTAAAAAACGGATTGAGAAAAACAGAAGATCAAAAGGCGACAAAGTAATATGGCACAGCAGCGAAAAACAGGATTAGGGAGAGGTTTAAGTGCACTGCTAACGGACGAAGAGGGTGTTAAGCAGGAACAGGTAGTCCGACCGGTTCAGCAAGAGAGAGCTCCGCGACCCGACATGGGCTCAGTGAACCCTATCCGCATTGACCAGATAGAAGTGAATCCATTTCAGCCTCGTACCGAGTTTGAAGCAGTGGCTCTTGAGGAATTGGCGGAGTCTATTCGGGTACAGGGACTCATCCAACCCATCACAGTTCGTCGCATGTCTGATCATGCTTACCAGTTAATTTCCGGGGAACGCCGTCTTCGGGCATCCAGGCTTGCCGGATTGACTGAAATCCCGGCTTATGTACGAACAGCCAACGATCAGCAGATGCTGGAAATGGCGCTGATTGAAAATATTCAGCGGGAGAACCTGAATGCCATTGAAGTAGCCCTCAGTTTTCAGCGCATGATCGACGAGTGTAACCTGAAACAGGAGGAGTTAGGTGAAAGAGTCAGCAAAAATCGCTCGACCATCACGAATTACCTGCGATTGCTGCGACTTCCGCCAAGCATACAGGCTTCTATTCGCGACAATCAAATCAGCATGGGCCATGCGCGTGCTCTGATCAATGTTTCGCAGGTTGAGAAACAGTTATTTCTTCATCAGGAGATTTTGAGAAAAGGTCTTTCGGTGAGAAAGGTTGAAGAATTGGTTCGGCTTATGCAACGGGACGAAAAGCCCCAGGGCAAGAAGGCCACCTCGAAGCCTTTTCAGTTTCAAAAGATAGAAGATGAGCTGGCCACCAAATTTGCTACACGCGTTAAACTGAACCTTGGCCCCGATAAAAGCAAAGGCTCTATTCAGATACCGTTCAATTCTGAGGATGATTTGAACCGGATACTGGAATTATTGGACTGGTGAAATGCGCTACTTATTAACAACGCTTGTCTTTCTGCTGGTTGCTTATGGCTTTGCCTCCGCACAGGATGCAGACTCGTTGCGCCGCGAGATCAAGATTGTCTCGGTCGATACCCTGAATATGCAGGATACTACGAATCTTTCGCGAAGGGAGCGAAGAAGACTGGCGAGAGAGCAGGAGCCTGCTGTTTATAAAGATTCAGCCCGTATTGCGCTCGAGCGAATGACAACGGTTGCCGTCAGACGATCAGCCATTCTTCCCGGATGGGGCCAGATTACCAATAAAAAATGGTGGAAAGTACCGATTATTTATGGTGGAGTGGTGGGATTGATTATCAGCTATGATGTTGCTCAGAGCGGTTACAAAGAATACCTGGAGGAAGCCCAGTACAGAGCCGTGAACAACAACCAGTATCTGAATGAAAAGTTCGCAGATTATAACACGGAATTTATTATTCAGGGGAAGGATTTCTACCGCCGGAACCGCGATCTGACCTATCTATTGGCGGGGGGATTATACGCCTTGAATTTGATCGATGCCTATATCGACGCCAAGATGTTTCGGTACGATATCAGCGATGACCTGAGTTTAAAATTCAATCCGCTGGTGGAGCAGCCCTTGGGCACCTTTGCGAGCCGCCGACCGCTTATAGGCCTGAAAATGTCGATTACAATACATTGATCTTTTCGTTTCGTAAAATGGATAATATCGTATATTGCAGTTCCTAAATCAAAAAAAAATACCAAAATGAACATCGCACTGATTGGCTACGGAAAAATGGGGCAGATTATCGAAAAGATAGCGCTCGACCGAAATCACGAAATTGTATTGGTGGTGGACGAAAATAACCGTGGGCAAATCAGCCCTGAAGACCTTCAGGATGCCGATGTTGCCATTGACTTCAGTACTCCCCACGCGATATTGGAAAATATTGAATTTTGTTTTAAGGCAAATGTTCCTTTGGTGGTAGGCACCACGGGATGGTACGATCAATTAGACCGGGTTCGCCAGGAATGTCTTTCGGGTGGGCACAGCCTTCTCTATGGTTCAAATTTCAGTATTGGGGTGAATATATTTTTCCATATCAATAAAGTACTTGCCAGTGCGATGAGTCCGTATAAACAGTACGATGTGCAGGTCGAGGAAATTCATCATACACAGAAGCTCGACGCTCCTAGTGGAACAGCAATTACCATTGCCGAGGGGATCATTGATCATCACAAGGAAAAGTCGTCCTGGATCAATAATGTGGTCGGCGAAGACGAACGCATCCCTCGCGCTCAGGAGTTGTTGATTGAGTCGCACCGGCTGGAAGATGTTCCTGGAACGCACACGGTACTTTATAGCTCAGAAGTTGACCAGATAGAATTTAAGCATACGGCTCATAGTCGCTCTGGCTTTGCCCTGGGTGCTGTTATGGCTGCAGAGTGGCTACAGGATAAAGAAGGCTTCTATAGTGTAAAAGACATGTTTAGCTTTGATGAATTAATTTAAATACCCCTTCATGAATTATATCTTATTTTCTATTGTTCTTGTGCTTATCCATTTCGGCTTATGGAAGATGTTCGTAAAGGCAGGCCGCCCGGGATGGGAATCGCTGATTCCATTCTACCGTGAGTACGTCATTACGAAACTAACGGGCAGGGCTTCCTGGTGGGTTCTTATGCTGATTGTACCTATTCTCAATATCTTCATCGCCATCACTCTATACATTGATTTTGTAAAAAGTTTTGGTAAGCGTGGCTTTTTGGAGCATGCGGGAACGATTTTATTGCCTTTTGTTGTTTTCCCGATGTGGGGAACCGACAAGCAAAGCACCTATTGGGGTAAGTCGACCTCCGCAGAATTCAAAGAGAAGTACCCTTACAAAAAAAGTGTTGGACGCGAATGGGCCGATGCAATTATCTTTGCGGTGGTCGCCGCAACGCTTATTCGGGGATTTCTGATTGAAGCTTATATGATTCCTACGGGATCGATGGAAAAAAGTTTGTTGGTAGGCGATTTCATCTTTGTGAGCAAAGTGAATTACGGACCCCGGATTCCAATGACACCGATTGCCTTTCCTTTTTCACATCATACCTTACCCACAGGAGGAAAAGCTTATGTGGAAAGCGTGAAAATCGACTATCGCCGTTTACCCGGCTTTGAGAAAATTGAACGAAACGATGTGGTAGTATTTAATTATCCGATGGACGCCGATGCCCCGTTGAGCCGTCCGGTAGATAAACGTGAAAACTACATTAAACGCTGTATTGCCATTGCCGGTGACACACTTTCCATTCGCAATTCGATTGCTTATGTAAACGGACAGCCGGAAGCGTTGCCACCGGGTAGTCAGACCACCTTTTACGTGAAAACAAACGGTACCGACCTGAATCCGCAAACACTTTTCGATATGCGGATTGAAGGGATGCGGCAGTCGGACACGGAGTACGTTTTCACCATGACGCATGATCAGGCGGAAACCATCTCGGGATGGGCCAATGTGGAGACGGTTAAGGAGAATATCGCGCCGGAGAAGGCTTTCGACGATCAGATTTTTCCGCACCAGAGTTCCTTTCCGTGGAATGTGGATAATATGGGACCGATCATCATTCCCAAAAAGGGATGGACGGTACAGCTCGACAGCGCTACGGTACCGCTCTATGCACGGGCGATTGAGGTATACGAAGGCAACCGATTTGAACAACGTGCTGACGGTTACTATATTAACGATCAAAAGGCTGAGAGCTATACCTTCAAAATGGATTACTATTGGATGATGGGCGACAACCGCCATAGCTCTGCCGATTCACGTTTGTGGGGCTTTGTCCCGGAAGATCATATTGTTGGGAAGGCATTATTCGTTTGGCTGAGCCTGGATGAAGTTGGTAATTTCCTTTCAAAAGTACGATGGAACCGGATATTTATGGGGATTGAATAATTGCGTGGTTTTAGTGGCTGCTTTCCTTTTAACCCTTTATCAGATTTCCAGCGTTTTTATATTGAATCTGACGGCAAGGTCGCGAAGGTCTCCGATAACCGACTCTACCAGTGGAATACCCTGAATTCGATTAATCGTTTCGGCTTCAAACTCCGGTTCGCCTGGAATGATAACGCGTTGGGCGGGGTCGATCCTTTCTGCATGTTGAAAGCGTTCGATCCATCGGTCCATATTCGCTTTGTAATCTTCCACCGGTCTGAATCCGTCTACACGCATCGCTCCAAGAAAATGCCCAAGCCCTTCACCCGGCTGATCGTCCTTTGGTTCCAGAAATGCAACAAATGGAGGGGCCCAGGGCCCGTATGAGGCGCCTGACAGCACCGCTGAAAGAATGTCTACCGCACTACCCAGCGCATAGCCTTTATGGCTTCCATGGTCGCGGTCGCCCCCAAGCGGAAGCAGCGACCCTCCCGACGACAGGGCAGACGGATTGGTAGAAGGAGTTCCATCAGCCTGTTGAACCCAGCCCGAGGGAATTGGACGTTGTTTTCGTTGTGCTACTTCGAGTTTCCCATTTGCCGCAGTAGAAGTTGCCATATCGATAATCACTGGCGGATAGTTACCAGCAGGAAAACCATAACAAATGGGGTTGGTGCCGAGCATGCGCTCCTTCGAGAAAGTAGGCGCCACCAGGGGGCTGGCATTGGTCATCGCCATACCAATCATGTCTTTTTCGACGGCCATCAGGGCATGATAGGCTGCAATACCGAAATGGTTTGAGTTCTTTACGGACACCCAGCCCGATCCGCTTTGTTCAGCCTTTTTCAGCGCTATTGTCATTGCAAAAGGAGCCACCACCAGTCCCAGGCCCGCATCGCCGTCGACCGTTGCCGTGCTGGGAGTTTCATGCACAACTCGTATAAAAGGATTGGCATTGATTCGCTTTTTATCCCACAAGCGCACGTAACCGGCCAGCCGGGCAACGCCGTGTGAGTCGATACCCCTCAAGTCTGATTTGATAAGGACGTCGGCCGCCAGGTGTGCATCGTTCTCCGGGCAACCCATCGCCAGAAAAACGTTCTCGGTAAATGTTCTTAAATTCGGTTCGGGTATACGTGTTGTTTTAACTTCCAATATCGTAGTGCTTAAAATATGGCTTCAGCAATTCTTTTGGTAGGTTCAGGATTGCCCATGGTATAAAAATGAAGCACCGGAGCTCCCATTTCAACCAGCTCTTTACATTGCGCGATCATCCATTCGATTCCCACCTCTTTCACCTCCTGCTCAGATTTGCAGGCGAGTACGGCCTCACTAAGATCGACCGGCATGTCCAGATGAAATATCTTTGGCAAAGATACAAGTTGTTTCGAATTGGTAATGGGCTTCAGTCCGGGAATGATCGGTACGTTAATGTCGAAAGCGCGGCATTTCTCGACAAACTGACGATATTTATTATTGTCGTAGAACATCTGCGTCACGATGAAGTCGGCTCCCAAGTCCACTTTTTTCTTTAAAAACCTCAGGTCGGTTTCCATATTAGGAGCTTCGAAGTGTTTTTCGGGATAGCCAGCCACCCCAATACAAAAGGTTCCGTGGTCGCTGATATCGACCACCGCATCGTGGAGGTATTTTCCCTGATTCATATCTACTACATGCTGAAGCAGGTCTGATGCATACGCATGGCCACCCGGAGTTGGGTAGAACGACTTCTCCGCCTGGCGCGCATCGCCGCGGAGAACCAATACGTTATCGATTCCCAGGAATTGAAGGTCGATCAACGCGTTTTCCGTCTCCTCCTTCGTGAAGCCCCCACAGATCAGGTGAGGCACCGCATCGACGCCGTATTTGTTCATGATAGCTGCGCAGATAGCCACAGTGCCCGGGCGTTTTCGATAAGCGACCTTTTGCAGCAAGCCTCCTTCCTGTTCCTTATAGATATAGTCCTCGCGGTGGTAAGTCACATCCACAAAGGGGGGATTAAATTCCATAAGCGGATCGATCGTTTTGTAGATATGTTTGATGCTTTGGCCTTTTACTGGCGGCAATAATTCAAAGGAAAATAAAGTTTTACCTTCCGACTTTTTAATATGTTCAGTAATTTTCATTGCTTAACGATAAGGTTTTTGATTGCTTTTTTTGGCCGATTCATTTGCTTTCGGGTCGTAAATTAATAAGAGAGATTCGGGCTGAGCCAGCGCTCTGTATCGTCGAGCGACGCACCTTTCCTGCGTGCATAGTCTTCCACCTGATCTTTCGCAATTTTGCCTAGTCCGAAATAGCGGGAGTTGGGGTGGGAGAAGTAAAAGCCGCTCACCGCTGCGGTAGGGTACATCGCAAAACTTTCGGTCAGGTGGATTCCGGTATTTTTCTCTGCTTCGAGCAGATCGAAAAGCGTACGCTTTTCGGTGTGGTCCGGACAGGCGGGGTAGCCCGGAGCAGGGCGGATACCTGTGTACTTTTCTTTAATCAGTTCTTCATTGCTAAAGCGTTCGTCCGGCGCGTAAGCCCAGAAATTCTTACGGACCTCTTCGTGCATCTTTTCAGCAAAAGCTTCTGCAAGCCGGTCGGCCAGGGCTTTCACCATAATGCTGTTGTAGTCGTCGTGATTCTTCTCATATTCAGCAACCAACTCATCGCACCCGAGTCCGGTTGTCACCGCAAAGCCTCCCCAATAGTCGGCCCTGCCGCTCTCTTTCGGGGCAACGAAGTCGGCCAGAGCGTAATGCGGCTCACCCTTCACCTTTTCCGATTGCTGACGAAGCGTGTGGATTCTGGTCAGGACAGTATCACGTTTTTCATCGGTATACAATTCAATATCGTCGCCTACGGCATTTGCCGGCCAGAAACCAATCACTGCATTGGCTTTTAAGTGTTTTTCGTCGATAAGCTTTCGGAGCATCCGCTGCGCTTCTTCAAACAGAACGGTTGCCTGTTCCCCGACCACTTTATCAGTCAGAATCCTCGGATAGCTTCCGTGCAGCTCCCAGGTATGGAAGAAGGGAGTCCAGTCGATATACGGCTCAAGGGCTTCCAGAGGATAGTCGTTGAACGACCTGGTACCGAGAAAGGCAGGCTGGGGCGGTACATAATCCACCCAGTCGGTCTGAAACCGGTTTCGGCGGGCTTCCTGTATCGGCACAAATTTTTTATCGTTTCGTTTACTCAGGTGGGCTTCCCTGGCCCGGTCGTAATCCCCGCGTATCTTGTCGGTGAAGGCCTTTTTATTTTCCTCATTCAGCAAGTTGGTGCAAACACCGACGCTTCGTGAGGCGTCGAGCACGTGTACCGTCGGACCGGAATAATTGGGAGCAATTTTTACGGCCGTATGAATCCGCGAGGTAGTGGCCCCACCAATGATCAGGGGAAGGGTCAGGCCCTGTCTTTCGGCTTCTTTGGCAAAGTTGGCCATTTCGTCGAGCGAAGGGGTGATCAGTCCGCTCAGGCCGATGATATCGGCCTGGTGATTCCTGGCCTCCTCCAAAATTCGTTGCGTGGGGACCATGACTCCCAGGTCGATTACCTCAAAATTATTGCAGGCAAGTACCACCGCAACGATATTTTTGCCGATATCATGCACATCGCCTTTCACCGTCGCCATGATGACCTTTCCGGCATTCTTGCGGCTGGTTGTATCTTTGTTTTTAAGCTTCTCGGCTTCGATAAAAGGTAACAGGTAGGCCACCGCTTTCTTCATAACCCTGGCTGATTTCACGACCTGCGGGAGGAACATTTTGCCCGCACCAAACAAATCGCCTACGATGTTCATTCCATCCATCAGGGGGCCTTCAATCACTTCCAGCGGCGCGGCATAACTCAGTCGTGCTTCTTCGACATCCTGGTCAAGATACTCGATAATCCCTTTCACAAGCGCATGCGATAGCCGCTCCTGCACCGTTCCGTTTCGCCATTCTTCCGACTTTACCAGTACCTTTCCCTTGCTCTTGATGGTTTCTGCGAAATCGACCAGCCGCTCGGTCGCGTCGGAGCGCCGGTTCAGCAGCACATCTTCCACGTAGACCAGCAGCTCTGGCTCAATTTCCTCATAAACTTCCAGCATACCAGCATTCACGATCCCCATGTCTAACCCTGCCCGGATGGCGTGATAAAGGAAGGCGGAGTGCATCGCCTCGCGGACTACATTATTGCCCCGGAAAGAGAAGGAAATATTGCTCACACCGCCGCTTACATGCACCAGGGGTAAATTCTCCTTTATCCAGGCAGTCGCTCGAATAAAATCGACTGCATAATTATTATGTTCCTCCATCCCGGTGGCAACGGTCAGAATGTTGGGATCGAAAATAATGTCTTGCGGAGGGAAACCAATGCTTAACAGAAGGTCGTAGCTGCGTTTACAGATTTCAATACGCCGCTCAAAATTGTCGGCCTGCCCAACTTCATCGAAGGCCATCACCACCACAGCAGCTCCAAAATCCATAATCTGTCTGGCTCGTGAGATAAACTCTTCTTCGCCTTCCTTTAAGGAAATGGAGTTCACAATTCCTTTGCCTTGCAAGCACTGCAGTCCAAGTTCAATGACCGACCAACGTGAAGAATCGATCATTATCGGCAGCTTAGCAATGTCGGGCTCGGAAGCAATCAGATGGAGAAATTTCACCATGGCAGCTTCGGAATCGAGCATACCCTCGTCCATATTTACGTCGATGATCTGTGCACCGCCTTCAACCTGCTGAAGCGCAACCGATAAAGCCGCTTCAAAATCGCCGTTCAAAATGAGTTTGGAGAACTTTGGTGATCCGGTTACGTTGGTACGCTCTCCGATATTGATAAATAGGCTGTCGTCTGTAACTGTAACCGCTTCCAGTCCGCTTAATCGCAGATAGGGCAGCGGATTAGCCGGTTTGCGGGGAACCACGTTTTCCGCTTTCTTTGCTATACTCGCGATGTGCTGAGGAGTGGTGCCACAGCAACCGCCCACGATGTTGACAAAACCACTTCGAATGAAATCTTCGACAAGATGCGCTGTTTGATGGGCCTCTTCATCGTATGCTCCGAACTCGTTGGGCAGTCCGGCATTGGGATAGGCAGAAACATAACAGGAGGCCTTTTCGGCCAGTTCAGCAATATGGGGGCGCATTTCTTTTGCACCCAGGGCGCAATTCAGACCGATACTCAGCGGTTTGGCATGGCTTACAGAGTTTAAAAAAGCTTCAACCGTTTGCCCGGAAAGCGTGCGGCCACTGGCGTCTGTAATCGTTCCGGATATCATGATTTCCAGTTGCTCGCTGGCTGACAGCCGTCCGTCCTGGTGCAGTACCTTTTGATATTTTTTTATTGCGTAAATGGCCGCCTTAGCGTTCAGGGTATCAAAAATCGTTTCAATCAGCAGTATATCTGCCCCGCCGTCCACCAGTCCGCGTACCTGCTCGTAATATGCTTCCACCAGATCCATAAAAGTTACAGCGCGATAGCCGGGATCGTTCACGTCGGGTGATAAGGATGCGGTTCGATTAGTAGGCCCAATAGCGCCCGCTACGAAGCGTGGCTTTTTAGGATCTGCTAAGCTAAATTCTTCCGCAGCCTTTCGCGCAATCCTGGCCCCCTCGTAGTTGAGTTCATAAACCAGCTCTTCCATCTGGTAGTCGGCCATGGATATTCGCTGAGAGCTAAAGGTGTTCGTCTCAATAATATCCGCGCCAGCCTTCAGGTAGTCGCGGTGAATTTCTAAAATAATCTCAGGTTGCGTGAGGTTTAGCAAATCGTTATTGCCCTGTACATCGCAGGGGTGAGCTGAAAACCGTTTGCCGCGGAAAGCAGACTCATCCAAGCGGTGAGGCTGAATCATCGTTCCCATAGCACCGTCGATCACCAGGATACGGTTTTCTAACTCTTGTTTGATACCCATCTTGAATACTTAAATACCTTACAATTAGTAAGTTATGATTAATAAAAAAGCCGCTTGGAATTAGAGGAAGAGCAGGGTAGGGACTGCCGGCTTATCTTTCCCAAACTCGGAGGTGAGGGTAGAATGTAGCACCTTGTATGAACAGGTTGCCAAGACTTCGCAGGGTCTAATCCCTCCGTCTTTCTCTATAAGCATCGCAAACTTAGTTAAAATATACTTCAAAAGCAATTTTGCGAATAAAAGCGATATTTGACGGCTATTTTAATAAATTTGAAACAAAAGTGATGATATGCTGCAGATCAATTATCGGTTAATTCTTTTCGTTTCCATCCTGTTTTTCGGATGTGCCCCTCGTGAAAGCGAAAGCACCCAAGGTACGGCAGATCATCATGCCGCCGGTCACGATCACAGTCAGTGCGTATCAGACGGTATCCCTTCCAGAAGCGCGCGTTTACCCGAGTCAGAGATCGTTATAGCCGGCCTGGGGTCGGATAATGCCAATATGGTTTGGGTAGAAGGAGGGGCCTTTACGATGGGATCTAAAGATTTCCCCGATGCGCAACCATTGCACCAGGTAACAGTTAAGGGTTTCTGGATGGACGAGCATGAGGTCACCAACGCGCAATATTCGCGATTCGTACAGGCAACCGGCTATCAAACGGTCGCCGAACGAGCGCTGAATCCAGCCGACTTTCCCGACGTTCCGCGCGATTTGCTTGTGCCCGGCTCCGCCGTCTTCAGTCCCCCTCCTTCCGATGTCAACCTCATGGAGTATACTCAATGGTGGAAATATGTACCCGGAGCGAATTGGCGCCACCCTGAAGGGCCGGGGAGCGATATTCAGGGCAGAGAGAATCATCCCGTAGTCCATATCGCATATGAAGATGCTGCTGCATACGCCAGGTGGGCTGGTAAACGACTCCCGACGGAAGCGGAATGGGAATACGCGGCACGAGCCCGGAGGGAAAACATGAAATACTATTGGGGAAATGTTATGAAGCCTGAAGGAAAGTGGGTGGCCAATATCTATCAAGGTGAATTTCCTGTCAGAGATCTTGCAGAAGATGGCTATAACCGGGCTGCTCCTGTCAAATCATTCCCCGGCAACCCGCTCGGCTTGTACGATATGGACGGAAATGTCTGGGAATGGTGTTCCGACTATTACCGGCCCGACTACTACAAAAACGCCCCGGCAAATAATCCGAAGGGGCCATCCGATAGCTTCGATCCGGCAGAGCCTGGCATGGTAAAAAGAGTTCAGCGCGGCGGATCCTTTCTGTGTAATGATCAGTACTGCGAGCGCTATATTGCCGGAAGCCGTGGTAAGGGAGAAATCAACAGCGCCAGTAATAACCTGGGTTTTCGTTGTGTGAGCGACGAGCCACCACCTCTTTCCAAATCCGTACCGCCTGAAAGTTAGGGACTAAAACGGTGGCTGACTTGCTCCTGGCTTACCGGGTCGTAACCGCTGAGTTCAATATACTTTACGTTTGGATTGAATCGGCTTCCCCCATCGATGCGCACGAAAATTCGGTTCAGCACTATTTCTCTTTCTCCGATTTTTGCAAAAGCTGCATAGCGGTCCGACTTCTTATGACGCTTTACAATTACCGGTATTTTTTTGTAAGCCTGTATACGAATTTCAAACTTGTCGTCAGCAACCTTCTCATGGTGAACACCATACGCCATCTTTCTCTGGATAAAGGAAAGGCCGGTGCGTTCCCCACCGTCCTCGTACATAATCCAGTGTGTTTTTACAGGACTGCTTTCGTCGATTTTCCCATCCTCTAAATTCAACGAGTATACCACCGTATTGCTATTGGGGTCGCGCTGTAAATAAAAAAGCTGATTTTCCTCCTTGGGCACAGGGAGTTTTTCTTTCTGTGCCAGGCCCTTCTCAGCACAGGAAAGGATAACTAGTGATACAAAGGCGGCAATCCATCTTCTCATGATCATTCTTAGGTTAAGCGCAGCTGCATCTGTTCACGCACATTATGGTATACCTGAACCGGTTTCAAGACCCGCCAGTTCAGCTGATCAAGTTTCCCGCCAAAATTTATAAAATAGTCGAGATCTGCACTTTTGAATTCCTCAATCACGTGCTCCGTAAAATTAACGCCTGCGATCCATCCATCGCCTACCTCATCAAACCATTCTTCATAGTACGAGTCGTCCGATGCATGAAAATTTAATATGTTTTCCCCAATAAGGATAAACTTATTGATTCCGGCATTTATCAGCAGGTCGATCACTTCACGTTTCAACACCATGATATCGTTATCGATGGCATCGTTCCATTCCCCGATAAGTTCGATGATGGTAAAACCGACCTCATAATCGGTAAACAAAATCTTTAAGTAAAGCGTGTCTGAACCGAATTGATCCCACTGCGGATGCAGCAAAAAATTATAGATCTGTTTGTCGTATTCAAACTCACTGTACTCCTGATTATAGAACGGAGACAGTTCGTCTTCCGAAGCAATATAATCATCCCGCCAACGATAAAATGGTTCAATCTCGTGCATAGTTATAGCGTTAAAAAGCGATATGCTTGTCTTAAAAATAATACAAAAAAATCTATCCGAAGCAAATTGTCTTTTTATTTGTTCTTTTCTTTAAATATTGTTAAACTACAAGGATAAAAGCTATTTTTGTCTGATTAATTTCTATGCAAAGTTCTACCAAAAGAAACTTATTATTTGCCTTTGCTTATGCGGCGGTGCTGGCTTTAGGTATTCTTTTAGGTCAAAATTATGCAGACGAAAACCAGTCGATCGGCAACAATAGCTTTATCCCTATTGGGTTAACAGATAAGACCGGAAAAGTTCAAAAAACTCTTCAATTAATTCAGGAAAGATACGTAGATAAAGTGGGTCTGGATACCCTGCAGGATGTTGCCATTTCTGAGATTCTTAGCCGTCTCGACCCGCACTCTTCCTACTATCCTCCGCGCAACGCGAAAGCGATGCAGGAAACGCTTTCCGGCAGTTTCGATGGAATTGGTATCGAATATTTTAATATCAACGATACTTTGTTGGTGACCAGCGTTGTTCCGAACGGTCCTGCCCATAAAGCAGGGATGCTTCGTGGCGATAAGCTCATCTGGATTAACGACTCGCTGATAGCAGGCGTCAACCGCAGTGCTGAGGAGATATCCAATATGGTGAGAGGTAAACGCGGTTCCACCGTCAATATATGGGTAAGCCGCCAAGGCAAGGAAATAGAGGAACCCCTTAAAGTCAGGCGCGATCAGATACTTGTTTCTACCATCGACGTGGCCTATATCATCCGTCCGCAGACGGCCTATATCCGTATCCGTCGGTTTGGTGAACGCACGGCAGACGAATTCCGGAAGACTCTGGAAGATTTAGGAACGGAGAACTTCAATAAACTTATCGTTGATTTGAGGGAAAATGGGGGCGGCTATTTCTATGCGGCGCTGGCTGTGGCCGATGAATTTTTTCCAGCCGAACAGCTATTAGTATATACGGACGGGGTAAATGAAGAGCGGACCGATTATTTTTCCACTGCTGATGGTCTCTACCAGGATGGCGAACTGATTGTCCTTATTGATGAAAACTCAGCGTCCTCGAGCGAAATTATTGCGGGGGCGGTTCAGGACCATAAGCGCGGCACGGTGATCGGTCGCCGGTCGTTCGGGAAAGGACTGGTACAGGAGCAGTTTGATTTTGGTGATGGATCGGCACTAAGCCTGACGGTTGCACGCTACTTTACACCCTCCGGAAGGAGCATACAAAAACCCTATAAACTGGGGAACGGGCAATACTTTAACGAATTAAACCAGCGCTTTATGAGCGGCGAACTTACGCAGGAAATCACCCGGACCGACTCGGTCACGGCCGATGGGCGGATTTATGCAAACAGTACAGGAAAGTTATTTAAGGTTAATGGAGGTATTATGCCCGACGTGTATGTCCCGCTCGATACTACCGCACTCACGCCACTGTATAAGAAAATTCAGGATAAAGATTTGGTAAGTCGCTTTGTCTACAATAACCTCATCGTCTCTCCACCGTCGTTTGCCGTCGGAAACTTTATTGCTGATTATCAAATTACAGGGCAACTCTTCCAGCAGTTTCTCAACTATGTGCGTAATCACGACGTCGCAATCAACGCTGCAGAATTGCGTCCTTGCCGAGCGCAACTCGAACAAGATATCAAATCGCTGGTGGGTCGCTACTTCTTCGGCAGCGACGCCTGGTTTAAAGTACGAAACGAATACGATTATACCATTCAGCGAAGTCTGGAAGCACTCAACTAACGAACGCTACAGAACCCTTCCAGAGAATACACTTCATTTCCAGCGAAATACCCTCACGATGTCCGAAGTAAGCTCCTGGCAGATTGCAAAGGCTATTTTTGACGGAAGAAAATCTCGACAGGAACGCCCTCAAAGTCGAAATGTTCCCGCAATTTGTTTTCAATAAAACGTTTGTAGGGATCTTTAACGTATTGCGGCAGGTTACAGAAGAAGGCGAACATCGGCGACCGGCCATTGATCTGGGTGGCATACTTAATCTTGATGAATTTACCTTTCGTTGCCGGGGGAGGGAAGTTCTGGATAATCGGAAGCATCAAATCGTTCAGTTTGGACGTCGACACCTTTTTGGTTTTGTTAATATATACCTTTCCGGCCGTCTCAACCACTTTCATAATCCGTTGTTTTTCGGTAACGGAAGTAAAGATGATTGGCACGTCGGTAAACGGAGCAATTTTTTCCCGTATGCGGGTCTCGAACTCTTTGGTTGTCTTATGATCTTTTTCGATCAGATCCCATTTGTTCACCACAATCATAATTCCTTTCCGATTCTTTTCAGCCAGGCGGAAAATATTGATGTCTTGCGATTCAATTCCCTCCGTTGCATCCAGCATCAGAATGATCACATCGGCTTCTTCCAGAGTACGAATCGTACGCATCACCGAATAAAATTCAATATCCTCCGTTACTTTTCCTTTTTTACGCAAGCCCGCCGTATCGATCAGAAGAAATTCATGTCCGAACTGGTTATAATGAATCGAGATGGAATCGCGCGTCGTTCCCGCCCTTGGTGTAACAATATTTCTGGTTTCGCCAACAAGAGCATTGGTCAGGGATGATTTTCCCACATTTGGCCGGCCAATTATGGCATATTTGGCAAGCGTGCTTTCTTCTTCAGGAATATCTTCGAAATGTTTGACCACCTCGTCGAGCAATTCACCCGTACCAGAACCTGTCATAGAAGATACAGGATACAGATCGCCCAGTCCCATGCTGTAAAAGGCGGTCGCCTCGATATGAAGGTTGGTATTATCCACTTTATTAACTACTACAAACACCGGCTTGCTGCTCCGACGCAATAAGCTGGCTATCTCATCATCAAGATCTGTAATTCCGGTGGTCACATCCACCATAAAAAGAATCACAGTAGCTTCGTCGATGGCAATAAGCACCTGTTCGCGAATGGCCGATTCATAGATATCGTCCGAACCGTGCACATATCCACCGGTATCAACCACGGTAAAATTCTTGCCGATCCATTCACCGGTACCATAGTGGCGGTCACGCGTAACTCCGCTAAAATCGTCAACGATGGCCTTTCGGCTTTCAATTAAACGATTGAAGAAAGTAGATTTGCCCACGTTCGGGCGGCCAACGATGGCAATAATATTTGACATGGTAAAATTGAAAAAAGTGTAGTTACTGTAATTTCTGCAAAGATAGGGAAATTAATCAGAATAAGCTGAGCTGCATCGGATCGCCGCCCCTTAGTTTTGACTCGTGGAAGTTTGATAGCGTGATGCCAAGCAGGCGGATTTTCTGTCCTCCTTCCGGGATTTCGCGGAACAGGAGGTCGCGGGCCGTGTTCAATATCTCGTCCCGCTCGTTGGTGGCGAGGGGGAAAGAGCGGCTTCGCGTAATGCTGGAAAAGTCGCCAAAACGAATTTTAAGTGTCAGCGTACGACCTCTCAGCTCGCGCCGCTGCGTTCGTTCGGAAAGCTTTTCGGCCAACTTCTCCAACTCCCGGTTCAGGTCAGCCGCCGATGTAAGGTCTTCTTCAAACGTATCTTCAACGCCTACCGATTTTGTCTCCCGATACGGCTGGACGGGACGGTTATCAATACCCCGAACAATATCGAAATAAAAATGTCCTTGTTTTCCGAAATATTTAACCAGCTCTGCCTCCGTTAATTTTTTCAAGTCGCCACCCGTGTGCCAGTTCATTTTTTTCATTTTTGCGGCGGTCACTTTTCCTACGCCATAAAACTTTTCTACCGGCAACAACTCCATAAATCTCTCAATCTTGGAAGGACCTATAAAAGCAATTCCGTCGGGCTTATTCAGGTCGGAAGCGACTTTAGCCACAAATTTATTAATTGACACTCCTGCCGACGCTGTCAATTGCAGCTCATTCCGGATCGCCTGGCGGATTTCCTCCGCAATGGTCATAGCCGAACCGATACCGAGCTTGTCCTCACTGACATCGAGATAAGCCTCATCGATCGAAAGCGGTTCAATAATATCGGTATAGCGACTGAATATTTCGCGTATGGAATGGGAAACCTGGCGGTACATCTCGAAACGCGGGCGGACGAAGACCAGATGCGGACAAAGTTGAAGGGCTTTATGCGAGGACATTGCCGAGCGAACTCCAAATTTACGGGCATCATAGCTCGCTGCCGCTACCACACCCCGGCCAGACGGGGAACCGCCCACAACGATCGGTTTGCCCCTGTACTCCGGGTTATCCCGCTGTTCTACGGAAGCGAAAAACGCATCCATGTCGATATGGATAATCTTTCGGTGTGCAGGAACATCGCTCATCGCTGTATTTTTACAGTGGTCAGACTCAATCGTCGCATTTATTGAAACAAAATTACTCTATTTGCAGCAGATTTCTGGAAGGCCGGATTCTGAACAAAAATAATAAAGGAATGGGACTAGCGTTGGAAAAGATTAAGGGAATTATTTACGTAGCTGTTGGAGCTTCGAGTTATGGCGTTCTGGCCACGTTCGTGAAAGTAGCTAACGGCGAAGGAGCTCATACCAGTGTATTGACCTTCTCGCAATTTAGTATCGGTGTTGTTGTACTCACGCTGCTTGCCTTTTTCAACAAGCGGAAGCCGGCGGCACAACCCCCTCAGCTGGTCGATAAGCCTATCCAGACCCGCCTCAAATTACTGTTGTACGGAACGAGTTTCGGCTTAACCAGTACCTTCTACTATCTTTCCATAAAATACGTTCCCGTCTCGGTGGGTATCATCCTTCTGATGCAAACCATCTGGATGAGTATCATTCTGGAAGCCATTCGTTCCCCTAAGAGCGTCGGTACCATCAAGGTGGTAGGTGGTATCGTTGTTATTCTCGGAACCTTATTAGCTACCAATATTTTCGCAACCGATGCAAGCCTGAATATCCGCGGTGTTCTGCTGGGTCTTCTGGCCGCGTTGTCATACACCTGTTCCATGTACGCGTCCAACCATATCGGTCGGCAGATGCCGAGTGTAGAAAGGAGCCGCGATTTAATCCTTGGCGGATTACTCGCCATTATTCTCTTCTGGAATTTCGATATCGCGAATTATTTTGAAGGATGGATCTTTTTAAAATGGGGCTTCTTTCTAAGCTTTTTTGGAACAATCCTGCCACCGCTGCTTTTTACGCGCGGTATTCCGCTCACAGGTACTGCCCTCGGTGGAATTATTTCCGCAGTTGAAATCCCTATATCCATCCTCTTCGCCTATTGGGTGCTTCAGGAACCAGTAGGTCCCATCCAGTGGCTCGGGGTACTGATAATCCTGGGATCAGTTGTCTTAGTCAATCTCCGGCTGAAAGGCCAGCACCTCCATGAGTAATTCGGGTTCGTCGGTACTGATAAACTCCACATTCTGAGCAATCAGGTGTGACATTTCCTCCTGTGTATTCACTGTCCAGGCATTGATAGTCAAGCCCAGATCCTTAGCTTCTTTAATCCAGGTCGGATTTTTACGATAAACGCTGTAGTGATAATCCAACCCGGTATATCCATCCTTCTTCGCCTGAGCGGGCGTTTTATCGCCGTTCAGATAGGCTACGTCGGCCTTGGGGTCCAGTTCGAGAATGCGGAGGCCGGCGTCGTAATCAAAGCATATATAATCCACCAGCTTTCTTGCTTTAAGTTGTTTTACCAGTGCCACTGCTTTGTCGGCCGACTTCAATGTGCGTTCCTTGCTGATTTTCGAGGTTTTTAATTCTAAAACCAAACGTGTTTTCTTCTGCTTCAACCCCTCCTTCAGGTATTCCTCCAGGGTGGGAATATTTTCTCCATTAGGAAGTTTTTTCGCCAGTAGTTCCTGATAGGTGGAAGTCTCAATATCAATGCCTAAGAAATCTTTATCGTGATTTACCACCAAAATATCGTCTTTGGTCATGTGAACATCGAACTCAGATCCGAAACAGCCCAGATCAACGGCGTGCTTGAGCGAAGCGATGGAGTTTTGCGGTAGGTTTTCGGTTTTCCAGGCCCCTCGATGGGCGATAACCCGGGTTTGTGCCTCGGCGAAAGTAATCATGGAAAGAATGATCGGAACAAATAATAAGCGTTTCAAAAATTTCATGCCTAAAGATAGAAATTGTCTTTCATTTAATCAGACCTGATCCACCCTTTTTTTACGCCGTCAACCAACAGAAACTCACCGAAAAGGCCCAGTACCGACCGGCTTTCGCCTGCAGGCAGCTGACTCATCCGGGCAGAACGCAGGTCTGGTGCAGCATAGACCGTCTGATTGGCGTCTGCCCGATAGCTGCGCAAAGCCCTGTTTACAGGCGAGACATCCTTTCTTTCTACGTACGCCCGCCTACCGTTTGGTAGCATTACACGATATCCATTAAGGAGGGCAGCTTCGATCAGGACCGGGCTATGCAACGGGACAATACGATTCGGTGAATTGACCCGCATCGTATCCCCAATCGTTCTGGTGTCAGACCGAATAGCCGGAACTTCCGACTTCCCGGACCTTAAAAAGGGTAGGGGGTCGACCGCTCCTCCTGATGTATAAATACCAAAATGCAAATGCGGCGGGGTGCTAATTGCATTTCCGGTGTTTCCCATTAAACCCAGTGTATCGCCGGTTTTGACTACCTGTCCGCTTTGTACCAGCTGACTATCGAGGTGGGCGTAATAAAGCGACAGGTTCCGGCCGTCCGGGCTGAGCCATACTACTTTTCCTCCGAGCCGATTGTCGCCTACCCGCGAAATCCGGCCGTCGGCCGCCGCGATCACGGGCGTATGCCGTTTCCCAAAAATATCAACCCCTTCATGCTTTCGCTCACCAGCATCTCTGCCGTCGCCAAAGAAACTAACGATGCTCATGGAAGCTGCTACCGGATTGTCAAGTGAAGCATCAGCCAGGATATTGACCTCGTATGAGACTTCTGCTAAAAGCTCCGGCTGTACACGCAGCAGGTACCGGCTGTCTTCTTTGACCAAATACTCCAGATAGGTGCTGCCAGTATCCGCCGAATGCAAATGCTGAGGCTGCTCGCTGCTGTTAGCCTGTATCTCAAACAGATCGATAAAAATACCGGTACTATCCACTGCCTGAACATCCAGATTGATGCGTAATAGATAGCCATTTCTCACCTCAAATCCATAAGCAGCCGCTGCGGGTCGGTCGGCTGCAAAGTAGGCCTGTTCACGAAAAGGGATGTCGATATCCAGCGGTGCCTTCAGACTCTCGCTCGCTGCCCTGTCCCACTGTGTGAATAGGCTGCTTTCCCCCAATCCTGCCTTGCGTAGCTGTTCAGCGTAGCGTTGATGAGGTGTCTGGCTTTTGAAGAGACCACCCGGAAGCTGATTCCGGCAGGACGCTAGCAACAAGGACAGCAATGCGATAAGAAAAAAATATTTTGTTGTAGTTGCGGAGTGTCTCATATTCAAAAAACAAGGAAGGCAGCAAAATGTTCCTGAGCAAAGGAAGTCTATGAAGGAGATAACACTGAAAGTCATCGGATGCGGCAACGCTTTCGCCAGCGGCGGACGAAACCATTCCTGCTTTTTTTTAACGATTAATCGTACGGGTGTGCTGATCGACCTGGGGGGAAGTGCTTTTGCCGGCCTGAAACAACATTCGGTCGACCAAAATCAGGTTGACTATATCATTATTTCGCATCTTCACGGCGACCACTACGGTGGTTTGCCCTATTTTCTGCTCGATGCGGGGGTTCGTAAGCGTACGAAGGTCCTGACGGTTGTCGGTCCCAAAGGCCTGCGTGATAAAGTTCATGCGCTCCTTGCTCTGCTCTATCCCGGAACACGCGTTATGGACAAACTGCAGATCCGCTTTATTTCCTTTGAAGCCTCCAAACCACTTGAATTTCCTGATTTCCGACTCCTCGCCTTGCCGGTCATCCATTCCAAGGCTACTGATCCGCATGGGATCCGGATCGAGGCGCAGCAGAAAGTGATTGCCTACTCCGGAGATACCGAATGGACTCCGGCACTGCTCGATCTCGCCGAGAGGGCTGATCTGTTTATATGCGAATGTAATTTTTATCAATCGCATATTTCCGGACATCTGAGCTATCGCGTTTTACAACAGCACCTGAGTGATATTACTGCTAAAAGAGTTTGTCTTAGCCACTTGGGTCCCGATATGCTCGCTCATCTGCAGAACGTTCAGGTTGAATGTCTGGAAGACGGGCAAATTATTATTTTTCCTGAGCGATAAAACTACGCAAACGATTGTCTTTCCTCCGCATTTGGTTCTTCACGGCAGCCTCTCTATCTTCTGGCCCATTTAACAACATGCCATGAATTGCTTTGTCCTGACCGCCAGATATACAGCCCTCCTGATTAGTCTGTTCGCTTTCCATTTTTCGCTTGCCCAGACAGCCGCTTCAACGGTTGAGATTTGGCCTTAACCTCATGCCCTAGAGGTACGCCCCGGTCAATTATCTGTAAATGGGTTCCAAATTAAAGGGAAACGATTCCTAACGGACGATCTGGCTGCTCTTTGTCATTCACTCTTCCCCAGGACGGGAAATGAGCCCTCCACCCTGCTTCGCATCCGCCCAATCAGCAGTCGTCGGGCTGAGCTGCAGCGATGTCTGGCTTTGTTTCCAATCCGATGGATAAAGCAGAAGTATCCAAAATTGCTATTTTTGGTATTGCCAATTATGCCTGGAATATTTCCATGTACGATCCGATTGCCACCTGGAAAAAGGCCAGCTACCTGCTGATGCCGGAAGCTCCGGAAGCCTTTTTGCTATTTAACTCCCACAACAGCAACCTCGGTCCTAATGGCCACGGCTATCGCCGTGACGAATCGGTTGAACTGAAGCCCTACGTTCAATCATTCCTTTCAGAATATCGAAATGGGACTTTCCTCAATGATGAGGCCGCCCGAATCCGACTTGAGTTTGAGAGAATTGTTGATGCCACCGAAGAGATTGCCAAAAAAAGCAAAAATGAGCGGCTTTTGGAACAAATCTCACCCTGGTTAAGGCATTTCCGACACTTAGGGAAGGCAGGAATGCATAGAACGGCGCTTGCCGATGCCATCCATGCCGGAAGACCGGGTCAGGGCTGGAAGCAGTTTTTATTGGTGGAGAAAGAAACCGACAGCATGAACTATATCGATCAACATTTCAATCAAAACCCTTATCAGCCCGGAATACGGACAGGCTCCCTCGTGCTTGAACCGCTGATCTGGGAGATTATGGAAATTGCCTCGGTCTATTATGCCGACTCCCTGTTGCAATCAGGGGGAAGTCGGAACACTGAATCGACAATCAGCAAGCTATTATTGCAGACAGCAATTATTAGTAATTCGGAGGTTTTTAGCAAGCAACCGCTAATGGTTAGGAATCAATATGTCGCTTTTTCGCCGAAGCTGGAGGTTGTAAGCCTTGAAGAGAACGGCTTCTTTGGGTTTGAAATAGACAGTAACTTGGTCGCAGAGCGCCTGGAAGTCAATTTTGAGGATCCAAACTTCGCCAAGTGGGGACAGATTGAGGCCTCCGCGGATGGCAGCGAATGGAAACCTCTTCCTTACCGGCTTGATTCAGGAAAGGGAATGGTCCGTTTCCCGGATGAAACTTTCAGGCAAATAAGAGTCAGGAATAAGTCGGCCCAAAAGCAAGACTTTTATCTAAAAACGTTTAAGCTAACGGTAAAGGAGCGCTAGTGCAGCCTAGCCTTCCTTATCCAGCAGAGCCATCACCACCTCAATTTCCTTAAGCGTTTTATGCAATAGCTCCTGGATATAAAGATCTTCAAATTCCTCAATGCGTTCAAAGGCTACGGCCAGTTTACTCAGTTCTGTCAGTCCTGCCGTTACGCTGGTGCCCTTTAACTTATGCCCGCTCATCCGAAGCTCTTCCAGATCGCGCTGCAGAACATTCTCCCGAAGTGCCCGCGAACTTTCCGTCAGGCCACTTCGGATCAGGATCAGGAAGTTCTCCTTGAAGCTGGCGTCGTGCATGGTATACTCATCAAACCAGGCGCGGTTAATATGTTCAATCTCCATCCTTTTTTCTTCCTCTGCGACAATGCCGCCATCGTTGAAGGGAAGCCATTTCGATAAAACCAACTCCAGATTCTGCTTAATAATAGGCTTGGCAAGAAAGTCGTCCATGCCCGCCGCCAGGCATTTCTCTTTTTCACCCTTCATATTACCTGCTGTTAATGCCAAAATAGGTATATGATCTTCTGCTTCATGGCTCCTGATCTCGCGCGTAGCGTCCATCCCGTTCATATTGGGCATTTGGATATCCATGAGAATCAGATCAGGTCGTTCCTTCAGGTAGAGCTTGACGGCCTCTTTCCCGTCCATCGCTTCAAACACCGTTGCGCCGGGAGAAATTTGCTTGATTAAAGTATGTGCAAGCAGCAAATTGATTTTGTTATCTTCAGCGATCAGAATCCGATACGCTTTATTGAGCGGTTGGGAGGGAAGACGATATTCGGTCCCAGAGACCTTTTCAGCCTTCCTTCCTTCGTCCGAAGTCTTGAGTTTAAGATCGAAGTAAAAACAGCTGCCTTTTCCCGGTTCGCTTTGCAACTGGAGGGTACTGTCACCGAGTTTCAGGATACGGTTGGAGATGGTTAGCCCCAGACCCGTACCTCCATATTTTTTTGAAATAGAGCCGTCTTCCTGAGCAAAGGCCTCGAAAATTGCCTTTTGTTTCTCCTTCCGAATTCCTATCCCCGTGTCCTGCACCTCGAATCGGAACAATTTAAGGTTTCTCGAATAGCGCTTTAATATTTTTACACATAAGGTCACTTCCCCTTTTTCGGTGAATTTCACTGCGTTATTCAGTAAGTTGATTAGAACCTGCTTGAGCCGCATCTCGTCCGTCCATACGAAAGCAGGAAGGTTTTCCTCCAGCTTCAGATTCAGAGCCAGGTCTTTGCCCTCCAACGGGTACGATACGATATCGCTCACCTCTGCCAGCAAGTCCTTTAAGTTGACCTTTTCTATTTCAAGTTTTAGTTTCCCCGCCTCGATTTTCGAAAAATCAAGTATGTCGTTGATAATCGTAAGCAGTGTTTTGCCCGATTGGTGGATAATATTGATGTAATGCTTTTGCGTTTCATCCAGTTTTGTCTTCCGAATCAGATCGGTAAATCCTATAATACCATTCAATGGGGTCCGGATCTCATGGCTCATGTTCGCCAGGAACTCCGATTTAGCCAGATTGGCTTTTTCTGCCAGCGCTTTTGCTTCCTTTAGTTCCTCAACCATCTGGGACCGCTCGGTCAGGTCAATTGCGTTTACCAGAATATGCTTATCGCCATTCTCTCCCTGTTCCAGCACGTTGTTAAGCAGCAGGATGAGTTCCTTACCGTCTTTTCTTCTAACCTGAAGCTGCCCACTCGAGTGGCCATCACGAAGAACTGTTTTGAAATAATTCCTGACAACGCTTTCACGTCCCTGCGCGGTTAAGTCATAAATATTTGTTGACAAGGCCTCTTCAATGGTAAAACCGAGCATTTCAGCCCCATTCTTATTGATCGAAAGAATATTGCCATCCGCATCGTGGATACACATCAAGCCCTGAGAATTTTCAAAAAAGCCGCGGAAGCGCTTTTCGCTCTTTTCAATAAGCCGGTTTTGCCGGTAAATTTCAGTAATATCGTGCCCGATTGCATAGAACATACCGGTATCACGTTCTACCTGTACGGTCCATTCAATCCAGATAACCTGGGCCGATTCCGTCACAAAACGACAGGTGAAGTTCACGATGGGAATGCCGCGTCCAATCTCCTTGACCGTTCTCCATGCCCTGGCATAATCGTCCGGATGAACAAAGTGAAGAATGCTATTGCTCTTTATTTCCTCTTCGCTCCAGCCCAATACCACGGAGAAGGCAGGGTTGATTCGCACAAACTTGCCCTCTGAGTCGGCCAGACCCACCAGGTCGTTCGATACCATAAACATTTTTTCGAACCGTTGCAGGTTCTGCAGGATCCGGCGCGATATAATCAGCTGAATGATTCGGTCAGCGGCAAGTTTAAAAAGTCTTTTCTGCTCAGGGTTGAGTATGCGAGGAACGGGATCATAAATGTTCAGGCAGCCAAGGATGTTACCCTCGGGATCGCGAAGCGGTTGCCCGGCATAATAGTGCACGTCAAGTCCATCGTAGTTTGGTATATTATTTCGGAAGCGTGCATCCTCGCGTGTATCGGGCACTTCCAGAAGATCACCATTTTCTAAAGTCAGTTTAGAAAAAGAACTATCGCGGTCGAGCGACTGATAGCCTCCTTTAACGGTCGAGGCAATGATGATGATATCAGTTTCGTTCACCAGCGAAATATTACACACAGCTACTTCGCAGATTGCAGCGATGGCTCCGATAATAAAGTCGAAAGGATTCTCATCCTGAATGTTCAGGATATTATATTTCTTGAGTGCCGTTAATCGTCTTTTTTCACTCTCATTACTTACTGGTTCCTCCATATTGTCTCTTTGAGTGTCGATGGCGCATTTCAAAGATAAATATAGGATTAAAATGGATAGTGTACTTCGATATTATTTTATTTCCATTCCGCTGACTGTGAGCGACGATTCGGGGTGAATACTGCTCTTCAGGTGTTCAACAGCCGCACCCTGCAGGTTGATATAGCCGCCCTTGCCTGTCGTGAGCGACAGGGAGTCGAGCCTGTTATCCTTTTCAATGTTCAGCACCGATCCGGTCCCGATATTGAATTGCGACTTCCCGAAGTTGTTCGACTTCAGGTTAATTACCCCGCCCTCGGCGCAGTTCAATTCCATACGCTCGTCGGAGAAACCTGAAATACGGACTTCAAAGGGCGGGTGATACTTTTGTTCCACCTGAACGCTGCCAGTGCCGGTAGTCTCGCTCACTTCGATTCCGGTAATATCCGCTTTCGACAGGCTTGGTGTCTGAATCTTGATATATCTTGCGGGCTGATTAAAGCCCGGTGCCTCATCTTTCTGTTCAATAAAAAGCGTATCCCCGAGTTGCGTAATCGATAATTTGAGGTCTCCTCCTATTTCAAGAGAGGCGCTATCACTTTGAACGATATCGATTTCAACATTACTCGCCGTGTTGAAATGTATGGTGCTGAAAGCGTTGATGTCGATCATATGCAGAGGGGGGCGCTCGCTGTACAACGTATACTCTCCCCGCTCGATCATGCCGTTTAACTTTGCTGTGTGAAAAATAGGAACTACAACAAAAATCGATGCAGTTATAAGTAGCAATATTGTGCTCGTTTTCATATTTCTATTTTGAGTAGTTTTCATTTTTGTATTCGGTATACTTCTCCTTTATTTCGTCCATGCTAATGTCCAGCAAGTATATGCTGCGGAAAAAGCTTGGGAGCTCGTGTTTTAGGAATCGGCTTTTCTGGTCTTTTTTAATTCTGACCACTGCGTCTTTCGCAACGAAGAAACCCATGCCGCGCTTATTATAGATCACCTCCGATTGCTGCAATTGCTCATAGCTGCGCATCACTGTGTTTGGATTCACTTCCAGCGTGGCTGCCAATTCACGTACGGAAAGTATTTTTTCGTCCGGCAGCCATCGCCCCAGCAAAATATGCTCACTCACGTAGTCTGCAATTTGAAGATAAATTGCCTCGTTGTTCTTAAATTCCATTCTTAAACCTCTCTTTCTTTCAATTTAAAATAGGCTGTCATCCAAAAGATGACGGTTATCACAGCAATAGAGGCGAAAGCCCACGTCTCATTATTTTCTATGGCTACCTTGGCCGGACCTTCAGTCGTATTAATACGAAGTGGAAGGAAGGGAAAAGGTATACTCGACCCTTCCGTCAAGGTGAGCCGATGGTTCAGATACATAAATAACAGAAAGGTGATAAAAGTGACCAGGGCAGTACTGACGAGGGTTCTCTTTCTGAAGCTGATGGCGCCGAGGAAGGCTACCGAATGTACCAGCGCGTAGATCAGCAATCCCCAGCGAATGATGTTCCACTCCAGGTGCCATAGAAAGAAAGTCCGCTCAAGATAGGCTGAGAAAAAGGACTGCGTCAGATGATAAAGTGCCCAGGCGACCACCGTATAACCGATCAGGGTGATTAACCACCGAAGTATGTATTTTTCGAAAGTCGACGCCGGTAGCATGATGGCCGGGAAAATGGAGCGCGGATGGTTATAGTCCGTAAAATTGATCACCGTGATGATAAACAAACCGAGGTACATTCCGATGGCGAAGAAGGCCATCTGATCTTCATAGCTAATCATAAAGTCGCGAGAGACGTTTAGATTGAAGAAGTAAACGCTCGTTTGAAGGGCTAAAAAAACCAAGGCACAACCCGCATAGAATTTTAGGTTTTCGCGCATGTATTTATTAAAAAGCTTTCCCAGGCGGCTAACTTGTAAAGTATTTTCCATTTTATTTACGATTAAGATGGTTTAATAAGGCATCGTTTTCAGCGACCACTCCATTGAAGAGCAATTCCAGGTCGGGCTTACTCACAGATCCGTTCTTATTGATGGAAATGGCGTGGATTCCGCGGAAGCTTTCTTCCGCATACAGGGCGTCTACAGCATCGCTCTCTTTCACTATACCAAAAGTGAGTTGGGAGCTCAGGTCCTCGTTACTGTTGTTTAAAACGATCTGCCGGTTGTTCAGAATCAGCACACTGTCGATCAGGTTTTCCAGGTCGCGCACCTGATGGGTTGAGATCACAATCATCCTCTCTTCGTTGAACGCGCTGGCTATGATCTTTCTGAATTTAGCTTTTGAAGGAATATCGAGCCCGTTGGTGGGCTCATCCATAATCAGCACCGAGGTATTGCAAGCCAGCGCAAAGGAGATCATGAATTTTTTTTGCTGCCCCAGGGAAAGCTTGGAAAGCGAGGCTGAAAGAGGAACTTCGAAATCTTTCAGATACTGCTCGTACTCATCCTGATCGAAACGGGGATAAAACGGTGCGGTTCCTTTCGAGAAACCCCTGGCGGTCATATCCGGCACATGAATCTCTTCGGGCAGATAGAAAATTCCCTGCAGAAAGGAAGGTTGTCTTTTGGAAGGATCAGCTCCGTCCACGCGGATATCCCCGCTAAGCGGATAGTCGAGCCCTGCCAGACATTTCAGCAAACTTGTTTTGCCTGCCCCATTTTTTCCAAGTAAGCCATAAATGTGCCCCCTCTCCAAATGCAGATTCAGATCCTGAAACAAGAGTTTTTTCTTGCTGTAGCCGAAAGTCAAATTGTGTACATCAATCATTGGTTAGTGTATTAGTTAATTAGTACACTGTAAATGTATGATCTGGTTTTGACAAAAGCAAGTTTTTTTTCGTGTATCATGTTTCAAATTAGTGGGATGCACGACAGCCCACTGAATTGAAACGTAATTTCCGCTATCGGTAGTGATATTTGGAGCTCATTCACAAGGCATTAAATTTTTTTGAAATGATTGTTTTTACCTATACGTTCTACTTTCTTCTTCTTGCACTGTTGGCCGGTGGCTGTATAAAAGCGTGGATTTCTCACCGCTATCGATTGCTTGAGAAGCAATATAATCCCCTTTTTCAAGATTTGATCCATCGGCACATATACCTGAATCCTGATTTGTATCGTTTGCGAACTAGCTATATCGATCTCCCCCTTGAGGATTTTCGGAAACACGGCCTGGACAACCGAGACGTTCGAAAAATTCTGGTAGATATGTTATTGAAATGCCGGGAGCACTTTCCCGGAGAAAAAAAACGTTTACTTAAAAAACTTTACCGGGATCTGGATCTTGAACTTTACACCATTATCGAACTCAATTTCCTGAAAGGAGAGGACTATGTCGCAGCGGTCAATGAATTGATGCTTATGGAAGTTGAAATAGATACCACAAAAATTAATCCTTTTCTTAAAAGCAGCGATTCGCGGATCCGCTCGGTTACACGAGCGTACCTCGCATCGATGAAAAACTTTAGTCGTGAATTCTCTTTGGAAGAATATGAGCGGGGAGAGTCAGCCGTTTTAACCTAGCTTTTCCAGCCTCCTCCAAGTGCCCTGTACAGCTCTACCCGCGCCAGAATTAGTTGCTGCTGAACGCCGACCAAGTTGAGCTCACTGCTAATGGCATTTCGCTGTGCATTAATCACCTCGAGGTAAGTCGCCAATCCTGCTTTGAATAGCATACCTGCCTGTTTGGTTCCCAGTTGCGCCACCTGCACCCTTCGGGCGGCTATTCTATACTCCTCTTCCAGGTTTTCCAGGGTAGCCAGCGTACTGCTGATTTCACTCACCGCATTCAGCACGGTCTGCTGAAAATCAAGTTCGGCCTTTTCCCGCTCCAGTTTGGCAATTTCAAAACGCGTTTTCAGTTTCCGGCGACTAAAAACCGGTTGGGTAATACTCCCCAAAAGACTTCCGAAGAGCGAGCCCGGCACATCTACCCAATTGGAAGCGAGCAAACTGTTCAATCCACCGGTAGCATCGATCGTGAGGGTCGGGTAACGGTAGGCCTGCGCCACTCCGACTTCGGCATTGACGGCCCGAAGCTCTAGCTCTGCAGCCCGCACATCCGGACGGTTGCCTACCATATATAGCGGAATGCCCGACGACACCGAGTCGGCTATAAATTCCTTGACAGCGGCCGCCCGGCGAACACTGTCGGGGTACCGGCCCGCCAGCACCTGGATACTGTTCTCCTGCACCACTATTTGCTTTTTCAATTGAGGGACTAACGAAGCAGCTTCCAGCTGTTGTGACTCCGTTTGCTGAATGGCTAAGGAAGTCAGTTGCCCAGCATCACGTTGCAGTTTCACCATTCGAAGGGTGCTATCGCTCAGCTGAAGGTTGCGCTGTGCCACCACCAACTGTGCATCAAGCATTAGCAAATTGTAGTAACCTTCGGCAATATTCGCAATCAGTTGAGTTTGCAGGAGCTTTCGTGCCTCATCGGTTTCAAGGTAGCGTGCAAAAGTGGCTTCATTCTGGCGACTAATTTTTCCCCATATATCCAGCTCCCAGCTCAGGCTGATGCTGCTGCTGTTTTGAGGTGTATACGTATACATATTATCGGGTGCGGTCTTGCCGGTTTGCTCGTAATATTTAGCGGTAGGACCGCTGTAAAAGTTTTCTGACCGAAACTGCCGGCTCATGCTTGCAATCGTCGCATCCACCTCCGGAAGATACTGAGCCCGGCCCTGTCTAACCTGCTGATCGGCGATCCGGATATTGGTGTACGCCTTTCGCATATCGTGATTGTATACCAGGGCCGTGTCGATGATATTTCGAAGCAAGCTGTCACGAAAGAAATCTTTCCAGTGAATGGAGCCAATTCCGGCCGAATCGGCCGCTAATCCCTGATCGCGATAGGTTTCTGGAAGATTTAATTCGGGCCGCTGATAGTCCTTCCCCATACGGCAGGCATGGAATATAACACTTGCCATAATGGCAATGATCGCTATTTGAAATCTTTTATTCATTTTCTTCTTCTTCTAAGGCGATTTTTAACTTAACTCTTTCATCAAGGCGTTGGAATACTGCATAAAGTACCGGCACGATAAAGATTCCCACAAACACCCCGAAAAGCATTCCACCGGCAGCACCTATACTGATGGAGTGATTGCCCTGGGCTGAAGGACCTACTGTCCACATTAAAGGGATCAGTCCAGCCACAAACGCAAAGGATGTCATCAGAATCGGCCGTAAGCGTAGTTTTGCGCCCTCCCGGGCAGCTGTCAGAATAGATTGCCCGGTTTGGCGCTGCTGGACAGCGAATTCCACGATCAGAATCGCATTTTTAGCCAGCAAACCGATCAGCATGATAAGTCCCACCTGCACATAGATATTGTTCTCCAGGCCAGCAAGGTTTACTGCAGCATATACTCCCACAAGTCCCACCGGCACCGAGAATAAAATGGCAAGCGGAAGAATATAGCTTTCATACTGAATTGCCAGCAGTAGATAAACAAACAGAATACTCAACGTGAAGATCACGGCCGTTTCCCCACCGGCCGACTTTTCTTCCAGGCTCATGCCCGTCCACTCATAGCCATAGTTCCCAGCGAGGCTTTCCTCGGCAATTTCTTCGATCGCCTGCATTGCCTCGCCCGTACTATAGCCCTCTGCCGGCGTCGCACTAATATTGATTGAATTGTAAAGGTTATAGCGGTTGACCGTTTCCGGGCCCAGGTCCTTTCGAAGTTTGATAAGTGTATTGGCGGGAACCATTTCGTTTTTATTATTTCGAACGAAAATCGATTTGAATGATTCTGTGTCGTTCGTGTACAGAGCATCTGCCTGCATATAGATTCGATACTGGCGACCGAAGCGTGTGAAATCACCTGCCTTCACCCGCGCATAGTAGCCTCGGACGGCCGTCATAAGGTCTTTCGGAGTCACACCGAGGGCCTGCGCCTTTACAAAGTCGATATCCAGCTGATATTGGGGGAAGTTAGCCTTGAAAGGCGTAAAGGCATTCCCGATTTCCGGTCGCTTTTTTATTTCTTCGATAAACTTCTGCGCCTGCTCGCTGAAGTCACCAAAGGAACCCGCCATCCGGTCCTGCAATACCAGTTCAATGCCGCTGAAGTCGCCAAAGCCTTGTACCGTTGGTCGCGGATAGACGCTAAAAGATGCCTGACTTAATTGCGCAAGGTCGTTTCTCAGCGTATCCATCAATTCGTTGATATCTTTAATATCACCGCGTTCGTGGTAGTCTTTCAGATTCAGGTAACCCACTGCGAATGCCGGGCTCGCGGTAGCATCGATGGCATTATATCCAGAGATGGTCGTCAGTCCTGTCAACTGTTCGCGTCCACTAATCAGGCTGTCGGCTTTTCTCAGCACCTCGGTTGTTCGCGAAAGCGATGCGCCGGGAGGCATGGCCATGGAAAATGTCACGAAGCTATCGTCTTCCGTGGGGATAAAACTAGAAGGCGTCCGGTTCATCATATATACGCCCACGAGACTGACCAGCGCAATTCCCGCCAACGTGATTTTTTTTCGGGCGAGAAGGAAATCGACCGAACGGAGATACCGGTTGGTCAGCCGGTCAAAGTTTCGGTTGAAGCCGGCAAAGAAGCGCTGTCGGAAGCGATTGTATGCATTTTGCTTGCCTTCCTTTGGCTCGTGTGCTTTTCTGAGTAAAAGGGTACACAGCACCGGACTCAGGGTGAGCGCTATGAGCGCTGAAATCAGAATGGCGGTGGCCAGGGTATAGGCAAACTGACGGTAAAATACACCAGAAGGACCCTCCATAAACCCAACCGGTACGAACACAGCAGCCATAACCATTGTGATGGAAAGGATAGCCCCTGTAATTTCCTTCATCGCGGCTCGGGTGGCCTGTCGCGGCGAAAGTCCCTGGTGCATCTTCTGATGAACGGCCTCTACCACCACAATGGCATCATCAACCACGATTCCAATAGCCAGTACCAGAGCGAACATGGTAAGCACATTAATGGAAAAGCCGAACAGTAAGAGAAAGAAGAATGTTCCGATAAGCGAAACCGGAATGGCGATGGCAGGAATGAGAGTCGACCGCATATCCTGCAGGAAAATAAAAACGATGATAAAAACGAGAATGAAGGCTTCAAATAGGGTATGCTGAACCTGACTGATTGACTCATCTATGTGCTCCCGTACACTGTAGGTGATTTCATACTTGATACCGTCAGGGAACGACTTTTGAAGGCGTTCCAATACTTTCCTAACCTCTTTATCGATTTCCACCGCGTTCGACCCGGCCGTCTGTACCAGGTTCATGGTCAGTCCTGGCACCCCGTTCACCCGGTTGTCGCTTCCCACGTTGGTGGCCCCAAACTCAATTCGCGCTACATCCTTCAGGTAGAGTACAGACCCGTCCTCATTTGTTTTAATGACCAGATTCTCAAACTCCGTAGGAGTGCTGAAGCGACCGCGATGTTTGAGAACGGTTTCGAATACCTCGTCTGACGACTCTCCGAATTTTCCGGGCGCAATCTCAAAATTCTGGTTGCTGATAGCCTTGAGAATATCTTGTGGCACCAGATTATAAAGTGCTAGCTTCTCCGGGTTCAGCCAGGTTCGCATCGCATAATCGCGTGCGCCTACCCGCGTAATGGAAGCCACGCCTGGTACACGCATGAGTTCGCGGTTAATGTTGATTTGTGCGTAAGCCTGTAGAAAAGTTTCGTTATAGATACTGTCGGGATGGTCACTATAAACATTCAGCGTCATAATAATCCCGTTTTGTTTGGGCATCACCGTAATACCCGACTCGTTTACTTCTGAAGGGATATTGCTCGACGCCTTTGATACGCGGTTCTGCACGTTTACGGCTGCCTGGTCGGGGTTGGTGCCCGGTTTAAAAAAAACGTTGATCGTTCCTGAACCCGAGTTGCTGGCGGTCGACTTGATATAGGTCATGTTGTCGACCCCGTTTATCGCTTCCTCGACCGGAAGAAGTACGCTTTCGGCAACCGTTTCGGCATTGGCGCCCGGATAGGAGAGACTCACACTTACACTGGGCGGGGCTATTTCGGGGAAGCGGGTAACAGGCAGCTTTTTCATGCTGACTACACCCAGGATAAGCAGCAGGATGGAGATGACGGTAGCAAGCACAGGCTTCCTTGTGATAGATTTTAGCATAATCGTTTTTTTCCGGCACGCCGAATTCCCCCGGAAGAATGCCGGGGAGCGCGGGGTGAAATTAAAGTTTTGGGGATGACTGAAGTCTTGGTTGAATGGTTTGGCCTTCTTCCAACTGATCGATACCTGCCAGGATAACCCGGTCGCTCGGTTTCAATCCTTTTTTAACAATGTAATTGTCGCCACTGATGCCCGCCAGTTCGACGTCCTGCATCTTAACCCTGTTCTGCTCATCCACAATGTACACAAAGGATTTGTCCTGTAATTCAGAGATGGCCAGCTTCGGAATCATCAGCACGCCGGGCTGGCGTTCTTCCATTTTTAGCGTGCCGGTGTTTCCGTGGCGCAGAATATCGTTCGGATTTGGAAAGGTAGCTCGCAAGGAGATGGATCCCGTAGTGCTGTTTACCTGACCGTCCACCGCATCAACGATTCCCTTTTCGCCGTATTCGGTTCCGTCTGCCAGGATAAGACTTACGTATGGAATTATACTCTGACCTGAAGCCAGTCCGGTAGAATCTCTTCTCTTAGAATTTTTGGTAAAATATAAAAAGTCAGATTCACTCATCGAAAAATAGACATACACTTCCTTCGTATCCGAAAGAATCGTCAGGGGCTGGGAGTCGCTCTTGCTGATCAGGTTGCCAATACGCTTCGGTATGCGGCCGATATAGCCGCTCGACGGTGCCTTGATGGTGGTGAAGTCGAGTTCAATTTTAGCAGTGGCTACCGCAGTTGCAGCCTTAGCAACGGAGGCGCTTGCAACCTCATAGTTAGATTGAGCCGTGCTGTACTGCACATCAGAAATCACATCGTTCTCGATCAGGGGCTTCAGGCTTTCTACTTCCAAACGGGCGTTCTTCTCTTGCGCCCGCTCCACGCGAGCCTCTGCTACCGCATTCTTCAAGGCCTCCCGGTAAGGAAGCTCATTCACCTTAAAAAGTTTCTGTCCTTCCTCCACATATTGTCCTTCATCGATGTAGATGTTTTCAAGAACACCCTCAACTTGCGGACGAATCTCCACATTCACCTTTCCCTCGATCGTACCCAGATAATCTTTGACGGTGATTGCAGTACCGGTATCGATCTGATAGACGGGCAGGCTCAGTAATTTATTTGCCTTAAGGTCTCCGCTCGAGGCCTGCGAATTGCAACTTTGAAATATAACAAGGGTCAGAAGAGTGGTAAAGGGCAACAATAAGTGATATGGGTTCAACTTTATTTTCTTTAGCATGCTGTTTTCTTAATAGTTCTGGTAATGGGATTACCGGGAAAAAATGATTACAGTGACACATTTAGGCAGATGTGATGCCAAAGGAGAAGTGCAAAATGTAAAGAAAATGCGGTGATTCCTGAAAAAGGGGTTCCAGTTCCCTCTTAATTTAGTTATTTTGCGAGCGCTAAATTATCTCAACTTGGAAGAAAATATGAATGGCGCTAAGCCTCAGGAACAGGAATTAAAACGTGGATTGCTCAACCGTCACATTCAACTCATCGCCTTGGGAGGTGCCATTGGCACCGGTTTATTTTTAGGGGTGGGCCCCGCAGCCGTACTGGCAGGACCGTCCGTCATATTTGGTTATGCCGTTGCGGGTATAATAGCCTTTCTGATTATGCGTCAGCTAGGAGAAATGGTAGTAGAGGAACCCGTATCAGGCAGCTTTAGTCATTTTGCCTACAAGTATTGGGGGAAATTTCCCGGTTTTGCTTCCGGATGGAACTATTGGATATTGTACATTCTGGTCAGCATGGCGGAGCTTACCGCTATTGGTATTTACGTTCAGTTCTGGTGGCCCGAAATTCCGCTCTGGGCATCCAGCCTTTTCTTTTTCCTGATAATCAATGCCCTGAACCTAACCTCTGTGCGCATTTATGGTGAAGCAGAATTCTGGTTTTCAATCGTCAAGGTAGTTGCCATCATAGCCATGATTATATTCGGAACCTATCTGCTCCTCAGTGGTACCGGAGGGGAACGGGCCAGTATCACTAACCTATGGAACGATGGGGGCTTCTTCCCCAAAGGGATGTTCAGCCTTGATGAAAACGGAGGTTTCCAGGGGCTCCTGGCCGCCATGGCTCTTATCATGTTTTCTTTCGGCGGGCTGGAGCTTATCGGAATTACCGCTGCGGAAGCCGAAAATCCGGAGGAGAATATCCCAAAAGCGACCAACCAGGTAATCTACCGCATCCTGATCTTCTACGTCGGCGCACTCATTATCCTCTTTTCCCTATCTCCCTGGAGAGAAATCACCACAGGTAGCAGTCCCTTTGTGGCGGTATTTAGTACTCTTAAAGGTTTCGAGTTTGATGCTTTTGGCAGAACCTTTTACTTTACCAGTATCATCGCCAATGCTCTCAATATTATTGTACTTACTGCAGCACTTTCTGTGTATAATAGCAGCGTGTACAGCAACAGCCGTATGCTCTTCGGACTCTCCAGGCAAGGGAACGCCCCTCGCTTTTTACAGAAATTGAATAAAAACCACTCTCCGGTAATGGCTATTCTGGTTTCAGCTGTGTTTGCCGCCATCTGTATCGTGGTCAACAAACTGATGCCAGAGCAGGCGCTCGGCATCCTGATGTCGCTCGTGGTATCTTCGCTGGTAATCAATTGGTTTATGATCAGTATCACACACCTGTACTTCCGCAGAGAGAAAGTAAGACAAGGCATTCGGCCGAAATACGCTGCCTTTTGGTTTCCGGTGACGAACTATATCTGCTTAATTTTTCTTGCCGGTATGTTAGGAGTGATCTGGATTACAGGAATGAAAACATCGGTGGAGCTCATCCCGGTATGGTTGCTGCTTCTCTATTTAAGCTATTGGTTTATAAACCGGAAGAAAGCCAAATAGAGAAATACAGAATTTCTCTGGCAAGAATCAGGCATCGCACGCCATGTTTGCTATTAACTTGAAGGGATAACGATGAGCATACATCGCCTACCGGGGCGTGATGGAAAAATCTTTAATTGATTCATAATGAACCGATTAAAGAAATAGGCAAAAAAATCATTACCTTTACCTAAATAGCTGGGTTCATGCAGGCGCTACGTGAATATCTAAACCAATATGTATCTTCCTTAATCTCAGATGAAGAATTTGAGGTTATCCAAAGCTATTTTGTCCACAAAAAACTAAGAAAGAAACAATATCTCCTACAGTATGGAGAAATATGCAAGCATATGGCCTTTATTGTAAAAGGTGCCGCCCGCAAATTCTATCTCGACGAAAAAGGTGTTGAGCACGTCGTGGATCTCTGCATCGAAAATTGGTGGGCGGGCGATCGAGAGAGCTTCGCCATGTCTAAGCCGACCATTTATTACATTGAGGTGTGGGAAGACACCGAAGTACTTCTGATTTCCAGAGCAAACGTAGCGATATTAGAATATGAATGTAAACCGTTCAATGAATTTGTACTGAAACTGGACGAAAAGAGTCATATCGCCAAACAAAAAAGAATAACTTCCGCTATTAGTTTTACAGCAAAAGAACGTTATGAGGATTTCGCTGCCTGCTACCCCGAAATTTTGAGGCGCTTTCCTCAGCATGTTATCGCGTCCTACCTGGGCATTACAAAAGACACACTAAGCCGACTGCGCAGGCAAGGCTAAGTGGAGTGTCGACATTTGTCATCGTTTTTATTCTCGTTTACAATTACTTTGCGTGCAGGTTTCTTCGTAAAGAACTTTCTATATGCGCGCACTGTTCCGTTATATCAACCAGTACACAACTGTTTCCGAAGAAGATTTCCAGGTAATAAAACGTTACTTTATCCACGAAAAGCTCAAGAAAAAGCAATGTCTGCTACGGGAGGGAGAAATCTGCAGGTACGTGGCATTTATTCTGAAAGGTGCCATGCGCCAATATTACGTGGATGAAAAAGGTGTCGAGCACGTGATCAACCTATTTGTCGAAAATTGGTGGGCAGGCGACCGGGAAAGCTTTGTGATGGCTACCCCCAGCATTTATTTGGTAGATGCCTGGGAAGATTGTGATGTATTGCTCATTTCCAGGGAAAACGTTTTAAAATTGCGCAGGCAATTTACGGCGTTTAGTGAATTGTTGTTGAAACTAGACGAGCGGAACGCCATTGCCACTCAGCGACGTCTCACCTATTCGATTAGTTTTTCGGCCGAATTGCGCTATAAAAGTTTTGTAGACAACTACCCTTATTTCGTAGCGAGGTTCCCGCAGCATATCATTGCCTCCTATCTGGGCATCACTAAAGACACGCTGAGCCGGCTGCGGAAAAAATTAGCGGGTGATTAAATTAGGTTCATCGCGACTATCGTGTCGACATTTGTCGATGTTTTTTTTCGTCATATGTCTACGGCGTTCCTTTTAAAGTGGTCTATGTTTGTTACATAAGAACAATAAAAAGATAGTTATGAAAAAATCTCCAAAAATTGGCCTTGAAGGCCTGCTGCGTCCGGAAGACAGTATCGTCGTATTAATTGATCATCAACCCTTTCAGTTCGCAAACCTGAACAGCCACGAGCCTACAATGGTTATTAACAACACTGTCGGACTTGCTAAAGCCGCAAAAGTATTTAATGTGCCTACCATTCTGACAACGGTTACAGAAGAGCGCGGCGGATACATCCTTAAAGGACTCCAGGATGTATTCCCTGAACAAAAGCCCATCAACAGGACCTTTATCAACACGTGGCAAGATCCAGAGGTTACGAATATCGTAAAAGAAAGCGGTCGCAAGCAGTTGGTTTTAGCAGGGCTGTGGACAGATATCTGTGTTGCTATGCCTGCAATCCAGGCTCTGGATGAAGGTTATGATGTGTTTGTCGTCACAGATGCCTGTGGTGCAGTTAGCGCCGAAGCCCATGATATGGCTGTTCGCAGAATGGTACAGGTAGGCATAATACCCATCACCTGGATAGCCGTGGTTTCAGAATGGCAACGAGACTGGGCCCGTACCGAAACAGCTGCTCAATTGGGGCCTGTTCTATTTGAGCACGGTGGAGCAAGTGGAGTCGCTTTGGCTTGGGAGCTTCAACTTTTAGCGACGCCAGTTGAAAGCAATCAATAATTAAGTATTACATCTTACCTGAAGTTGCTGCCTTCCTGCCCACCGGGAATGCGACACTTAATGATTCTGAATTCGAGGCAGGTGAATTTATCGAATTTGACAGAGCTGCCGGTGAGATCGTCATCGATAACCCGTTTCCGAAAGCCACAGATATCCTCCTGTTTGGAGGGGAACCGTATACCGAATCAATTGTCGCCGAGGGGCCGTTTGTGGTGAACAGCCAGACCGAAGTCGCCGACGCATACCGCGACTTCTATGCCGGAAAATATGGTGAGATCGATCATCAAAAAGGAAAGGTATAGGTTCAGCTTATTAGATATCACTATTATAACCATGAATAACGATAACCTTGAAACATATGAAAACTAAAAAACAATTACTGATTGTTCTATCCATTTCGGTCGCTGCTGGCAACGCTGCAGCACAAACAAATGCAGCCGCTTTAGAGAGAGAAGAATACATTACCGTAGCGGAAAATGTAAAGTTACACATCACCGATTTGGGTGAAGGCAAGCCTGTCGTGCTGATCCATGGCTGGCCTCTGAGCGACGCGATGTATGAATACCAATATCAGTTTTTGGTGGAAAAGGGCTACCGAGTCATCGGAATTACACTGCGGGGTTTCGGCAAATCCGACAAACCGTACGGAGCCTACAATTACGACGTGTATGCAGCCGATATCAAAGCGGTACTGGATAAGTTAGGTATCGAAGGGGCCATCTTGGGCGGCTTTTCCATGGGCGGCGCCATCTCCATCCATTACGTCGCAAAATACAGTAGTGCGCATGTAAGTAAGCTTGCTTTATTCGGGGCCGCTGCTCCGATTTGGACCAAACGTGACGACTATAACTACGGCTTTAGCAAAGAAGATGTTAATGGACTGATCGCCTTAAGCAAAGCGAACAGACCGCAGTTGTTAGAAAACTTCGGTAAGATCTTCGGGGCAAGCGAAACGGCTATGCCTGCGGGTATCGCAGCGTGGTTGGGTGGCATTAATATCGAAGCGTCTCCCTATGCCACAACGCAAAGTTTAATTGCATTGCGGGATACCGATTTACGGGGCGATCTTGCAAAAATAAAGATCCCAACAGTCATTCTGCACGGCGCCAAAGATAAGATTTGTGAGTATGCTCTGGCAGAACAAATGAATAAGGGTATCAACGATTCGTATATCGTAAAATTCGAAAATAGTGGGCATGGCCTGTTTTTCGAAGAACTGGAAAAATTCAATGCGGAATTGTTGGCTTTCTTGCAGAAGTAATTATTCAAAACTACAACGGTGTTTACCGTCATAGACGGAGGGGCTTAACCGAAAACGCCTATTCCGAACTTGTCTATCTGTATATACCATTATTTAATTTGACTAGCATGGAGACACACGAGTATCAAAAAGACGAAACAATCATCGTTTGGAACCCCAAACTATGCATTCATTCCGGCATTTGTGTCCGGACATTGCCTGCGGTGTATAACCCCAAGGCACGCCCCTGGATAAGTACCGCCAACGCCACCCTGCAAGAGCTTATTGACCAGGTGGGCAAATGCCCTTCCGGTGCACTCCGTATCAAAAATAGTAGACCAGAAAACCAATGACAATCGCATGGAAAACACAAGAATAGTATTTAAGGACGGCAGCATATATGGTGAAGTTCAGCTTTATTCAGCGGACAAAAAAGCAGGAAAAATGGATATTTCGGTTGCCGACGAAAAACTCAGGGTATATCATACTGAAGTCGATGGTGCCTACGAAGGCCTTGGCTTTGCAAAATTACTGCTGAATCAGTTGGTAAGCTATGCGCGGGAAGAAAACCTGCGAATCATACCGCTCTGCCCGTATGTGTTGGCCCAGTTCAAACGCCATCCAGAAGAATATGCGGACGTATGGAATAAAAAAGTTTAGTGAATTAACCCTCGTATATGAAGTATCTGCTGGAAAATCCGGTGCAGGGCATGATCGGAGCTGAAAAGTACAAGACGGCAATCCAATGGAGGAATGGGATATTAATCGCCGATGAACCCGAACAACTTGGCGGCAAGGATCTAGGTCCGGATCCATACACCTTGTTGTTGGCATCGCTGGTCACCTGCACCTTAGCCACATTGAGGATGTACATTGATCACAAAGGTCTGCCGATACCGGAAATAGATGTGGAGGCCAATCTCTTTCGGCGAATTGAAAACGGGGAAGCGGTAACCTACCTCGAACGAAAGATCACATTCCCGGAACAAACGGATGATGTCGTACAACAGCGATTATTGCAGGTTGCGGAGATTTGTCCGGTATCCAAGATGTTAAAAGGAACGATTAAAATTACAACTATATCAACAACTTATTAGGCTACCAAACTCATGGCTCATTTACCCGAATTAATACAAGATATGGCGCTGATCCTCTTGGTGGGCGCACTGGTAACGATACTTTTCAAGCGGATCAAGCAACCCTTGGTGTTGGGTTATATCATTGCCGGCTTTTTGGTCGGTCCGCATTTCAGTTACCTGCCCACCATCGTGGACCATGAGAACATCGATACATTTGCAGAGATCGGCGTCATCATGTTGCTGTTCAGCCTGGGACTGGAATTCAGTTTTAAGAAACTGGTCAAGGTGGGGGGCGCGGCGTCCATTACGGCGGTGATAGAAATTGTGTTCGTCGGCCTTGGAGGGTACCTGACCGGGTATTTGCTGGGTTGGAATCAGCTTGACAGCCTGTTCCTGGCCGGTATGCTGGCCAGTTCGTCGACCACTATCATCCTCAAGGCATTCGATGAGTTGGGATTAAAACCCAGGCAATTTGCCAAAGTGGTATTCGGGGTATTGGTGGTGGAGGATATCATTGTTATTTTGCTGATGGTATTGCTTTCTACCATTGCGGTAACGCAACAATTCCAGGGGTCTGAAATCTTGTTTACCATACTCAAACTCGGCTTCTTTCTGGTATTGTGGTTTTTGGTTGGAATTTACCTGCTACCAGCCTTTATCAAGAGAACCAAAAAATGGATGGACGAGGAGACGGTGGTCATCCTGTCTGTCGGTCTCTGTTTTGGTATGGTGTTGTTGGCCACGCAAGTCGGGTTTTCCGCCGAACTGGGTGCGTTTGTGATGGGTTCGCTGATTGCAGAAACGGTGCTGGCAGAAAAAATTGAGCACGTTACTTTACCAATCAAGCAGCTTTTTGGCACCATATTCTTTGTCTCTGTGGGCATGATGATCGATCCGGAAGCGATGTATACCTATGCGTTTCCAATTATTGCCATTACCGTGTTGACGCTGGTTGGGAAATTTTTCTTCAGTGCACTGGGCGCATTGGCTTCGGGTCAGCCCTTGAAGCAGGCGGTACAGATTGGATCCAGCATGGCCCAGATTGGCGAATTTGCGTTTATCGTTGCTTCGCTGGGCTTATCACTCGGCGTGATTTCCGAATTCCTTTTTCCTATAGCCGTTGGGGTATCGGCCATTACCACGTTTACCACACCGTATCTGATTAAATTGTCAGAACCCTTGTATAATGCGATTGTAAACATACTTCCAGTGAAATGGGTAGCGCGACTGGATGCCTACACCTCCGAGACACAGCAAAATAAACACAATCCATTATGGAAGAAAATGTTGCGCGGGTATTACGGTATCCTGACGATCAACAGCATTATGTTGGTGGCGATTGCGCTACTGTTCAAGTATGCTGCCATTCCTTTTTTTGAGACCCAGATCTCCAATGAGCATTGGCGAAATATAGTGTCGATCGGTGCGGCAAGCTTGTTGGCGTTACCTTTCCTATGGGCAATACTTTTCAAGAAAATCAACGTGAAAGACCGCGATGAAGCTACCACTTCGTATTACCTCAATTATTCACTGACAGGCATCTCCCTTCATGCGATCCGCTTCCTGGTGGGGATATTCCTGATCGGTTTCTTTATTGACCAGCTCACCACCACCCGATACGCGCTATTAGTTGCTGTTCCCATCATCTTGGCGCTGCTCTGGTTTTTTTCAGAAAAGGTGCAGCAAATTCACCAGCGGATTGCGCAGCAATTCATATCGAACCTGAACGAACGGGAGCGCCTGGCCTACATCCAAAATAAGGGAGCTATCGAACTGCAACAGAAAAACGAGGAAGCAATGCACCACTTCCAGGAATGGAATGCGTATGTGACAGAGCTCGAAACCGGCGATACCTTCCTGTTCGCCGGCATGACCTTGTATGAACTAAGCTTGAAACAGCGATATGGCATTGCCGTGGTATACATACGCCGGAACGAACGGATTATCCATCTACCCAACGGTAAACAACGGATATTGCCGAACGACAAGATAGGTGTGCTGGGAACCGAAGAACAGATTTCCGGGCTGAAGCGCCTGTTTGATCAATCTGGCACCGCGGCAGAGGAGGATGACGATATCGACGTGAACGATATCCAGCTTACAAAAATGCAAATCACGGAGACCAACTCCTACGCCGGCAAAACGATAAAAACCTCTGGCATTCGGAAAGACCTTGGCGGCTACATTGCAGGAATCGAAAGAGAAGCAAGCAGAATGCTCAACCCCCGCTCATCGGAGACGTTAAGAGTCCATGATATCCTATGGCTTGTGGGCGATACACATAAAATCAATGCATACTTAAAAAATCATCAAGGTGAATTTAAGGACGTATAATACAATTAAAAAAAGACTTTTAACGAATATAATAGTCAGTAACAAATGATAACTTACGTGACTTCAGAACAAATGGTCCCTTAATTTTTTTTTTATGTTAGACATCGTTATCGAATCCAGAAAAGCTGAAATTTCAGCAGGTTTTTCCGTAAAACGCATTCTCCCTTACCAGCTTCGTAGGATGGTTGGTCCGTTTATTTTCATGGACCATGGTGGTCCGGTAAACATTCCTGTGGCCGAAGCTAGTAACCTGGACGTGCTGCCGCATCCTCATATCGGCTTATCCACGGTCAGCTACTTGTTTAGCGGCAATGTGACCCATCGCGACAGCCTGGGCGTGGAGCAGGTGATTACGCCCGGAGAAGTCAATTGGATGACGGCCGGGAAAGGCATCACTCATAGCGAACGGTTCGAAGATCCGGCGATGCTGGCCGGTGGGGAATTGGAAATGATCCAGACCTGGGTGGCTCTTCCGGAGAAAAACGAAGAAAGTGACCCCGCTTTTGATAACTACAAACCGGATCAGTTGCCGGTCTTCACCGATACAGGTATATGGATGCGGTTGATCGCAGGAGAGGCTTATGGTTTGAAAAGTAGTGTTAAAACACATTCCCCGTTGTTCTATGTGCATGTCGCCATGGAGCAGGGTGCCCGTTTCGGTCTGCCCCAGGAGCACAGCGAACGGGGGGCGTACGTGGTACGGGGACGTGTGGAAGTAAATGGAAACATCTACCGAGCCGGGCAGCTGCTGGTGTTTAGCAAGGGGGTCGATCCGTTGATCGTCGCCAAAGAACCCACCACATTGATGATGCTTGGCGGTGAACATTTAGGGGACCGGTTCATTTGGTGGAATTTTGTATCAAGCAAGCGGGAGCGGATTGAACAAGCCAAGGAGGACTGGAAGCAGGGGCGAATGGACTTGCCGCCCATGGACAACAAAGAATTTGTTCCCTTACCCGAAAACAAAAGTAAGCCCGCAGGAAGCCCTCCGCCTAACGCGCTTTCCTGATCGTTTAAGATGCAACACGAACACATGGACAGCCTGACAGACAGCAGCGGACCAATTGTGGAGATCTCGTTGGATACAATCAAGAATAAATATCATAACAACATCAGTCATGTCGAACAAAATGAATAACCTGTTGAAACTTGAAGAATTAGGGCAATTTCTGCTTTCAATTCTTCTATTTAGTCAATTAGACTATGCTTGGTGGATTTTCCCCGCCTGCATTCTATTACCGGATTTATCCATGCTAGGCTACTTGGTAAATTCTAAAATAGGTGCTTGGCTGTATAATTTTTTTCATCATAAGTTTGTCGCTATTGCAATTTTTATCTTAGGATTTGGGCTAAGCAGCTCGCTGATCACTTTAGCAGGCGCAATCTTATTTGGACATTCGGCCATGGATAGGATTTTTGGTTACGGCCTGAAATTCGATGATAATTTTAAAAATACTCATTTGGGTTGGATAGGAAAAGAGAATTAATCTTTTGAAACCCAAGGATGCGAACGGTGCGTGAGGCAAATACGCTTCATCTCGAGCGAATAGGATACGAAGGAGTCATGCAAATAAGAAAAAATGGAAATAGGAATCGATAGTTTCGCCTCTGCGATGTACGGCAGCCATACCCTAAGCAGTGTAGATGCCATGGAACAGTTGCTCGAACGGATCGTTGGAGCGGATGAGGCAGGATTAGCCATTTATGGAATTGGTGAGCACCATAAGAAGGAATTTTTGGACTCCGCACCCGCGGTTATCCTCGCGGCCGCTGCGGCGCGCACGAAAAACATACGCCTGGCCAGCGCCGTTGCCGTGTTAAGTACCTCCGATCCGGTACGCGTTTACCAACAGTTTGCCACTCTTGACCTGATTGCCAAGGGACGTGCTGAGCTCGTTGTGGGTAGGGGCTCAGCTGTTGAGGCCTATCCGTTGTTTGGTTATAACCTAAAAGATTACGATGCCTTGTTTGAAGAAAAATTGGGACTTCTGCTGCAAATCCGCGAACAAGAGTTCGTTACATGGTCGGGCAAATTCAGGCCGGCGCTGGAAAACCAGCCTGTCTACCCACGGTCGGCGCAAGAGAAACTCCCGGTTTGGCTTGGCGTCGGGGGGACGCCCGAGTCGTTTGTCAGGGCCGGTACACTCGGGCTGCCACTCATGATCGCGGTAATTGGTGGAGAAACAGCACGATTTCGTTCACTGGTCGATCTATACCGCGAGGCCGGGAAACGGGCTGGCTTTACGCCGGAGCAACTGCCGGTAGGCTTGCATTCACCAGGTTATGTGGCAGCGAGTAATGAGGAAGCGGTCGCCGATTATTTTCCGGGCTATGCTGAACTCTGGACCAAGGCTGGAAGGGAGCGTGGCTGGCCGCCGGTAACCAGGGCTGGATTTGATGCCATGGTGGCACCGAGAGGTTCGCTGATAGTAGGTGGGCCGGAGGAGGTAGCCATGAAGTTATTGCGGCATAGCGAGGCATTGGGTGGTGTGAATCGGTTTACCTTTCAGATGGACAATGCAGGGCTGACCCATAAACAACTGCTGCGATCCATCGAACTCATTGGTAGAGAAGTTATCCCACGTGTCAACAGATAAAGGTTTTACCTAAAAGCGAAATCGATAAGTATGAAAGCAGCAGTTTTAAAAGAGTTCGGCTCGGTTGAAAATTTCGAAATTGTAGAAATTCCTACACCTAAACCTGGGTCCAGGGAAGTTTTGGTAAAGGTCTTTGCAACTTCTGTTAATCCGTTGGACTATCAGGTACGTCGGGGGGATTACAAAAATGAATTGAAGTTACCTGTTATTACCGGTCATGACATATCCGGAGAGATAGTAGCGCTTGGATCAGGGGTAGAAAATTTTAAAATCGGTGATCAAGTATATTATAGTCCCGAGATTTTCAACGGGTACGGAAGTTATGCACAATACCATGTTGCTCACGAGTCTATCATTGGTTTAAAACCCAAAAGTCTTAGTCATCTGGAGGCTGCTACACTTCCATTGGCTGCGGGTACCGCCTGGGAAATGTTGTATAGCAGAGCGCAACTCAGAATCAACCAATCTATTTTGATTCATGGGGGTGCAGGCGGAGTGGGAATTCCAACCATTCAAATAGCCAAGGCCATGGGAGCAATTGTGTATACGACGGCGAGAAAAATCCATCATGAATTTCTTCGTGAGTTGGGGGCCGATTATGTAATTGACTATGAAAATGAGAATTACGTCAACATTATTCAGCAAATGACGAATGGTAACGGCGTTGATGTAGTCGTCGATACATTAGGAGGTAATACGCTTACTGATAGTGGAAAGATACTTAGTCAGTTAGGGCAAGTAGTTACCTTGGTGGATATCGAAAAGCCCCAGAACCTTATCGAGGCCTGGGGAAAAAACGCTACCTATCACTTTGTCTTTACCCGGCAAAATAGAAATAAGCTGGATGAACTGACCCGACTGGTGGAAAGCAAAAAGCTAAAACCAGTTTTAAGTAAGGTTTTTCCATTGTCAGAAATAGGAAAGGCGCATGCCTTGTTGGAATACAAGGCCGGAGATAAGAATTTTTATGGCAAAATTGGAATAGAGGTTGAAAAAGAGCTATAAATAATCTTCTTCTTCAGGCCCAATACAGATATTTAGAAATGAAAGCAATTGTCTTGAAGGCACCGGGTGGTGTAGAGACGGCGAAAACAGTCGGTAAACTAATCGTTAAAACATAAACTGGGAATGTAAAGGTAGCGCCTGACCCAGGCGGATTCTACAAAAAAAGCCGGCTAATTTCTTAGCCGGCTCAGGTAGCGGGGATTGGACTCGAACCAATGACCTTCGGGTTATGAGCCCGACGAGCTACCAACTGCTCCACCCCGCACTGTATCTTATATTGGTCTTTTCTCTCGCAGAAAAGTAATTTGTTATCCGTTTTATTGGACTGCAAAGATAGAATTAAAATCCATACGGTGCAAATAAAAAACGAAAATATTATAATTTCCAACAGCACGGATTATATTTTGTTTCTTTGTAAGTACTAAAACTCATTGAAATATGACACATAAAGCCGGATTCGTTAGTCTCGTTGGTAAACCCAATGCTGGTAAATCAACCTTAATGAATGCCCTGGTGGGCGAAAAGATGTCGATCGTTACCCCGAAAGCACAAACGACCCGCCACCGCATCCTGGGCGTTGTCAACGGTCCGGATCATCAGATTATCTTCTCGGACACCCCCGGTATCATCAAACCCGTATACAGTCTGCAGGAATCCATGATGAACTTCGTTCAAGGCTCTCTGGTCGACGCAGACATCATTTTAATGGTAACCGATATCAACGAAAAACACGATGAGTCGGATATGATTGAGCGCATCCGCAAATCAGAGTCACCCGTAGCTGTTTTGATCAATAAAATTGACAAGTCGACCGAGGAGTGGGTGAATAAAAAAATTAAATATTGGGAAGAAACCCTGCAGCCTCAAGCCGTGTTCGCCATCTCTGCTACCCTGGGGCATAACATTGAAGCGGTGAGCCAGTTTATTATGGCCAATCTGCCCGAACATCCGGCTTATTATGAAAAAGACACCCTGACCGACAAGACGGAACGATTTTTTGTCTCCGAGATCATTCGAGAGAAAGTGTTCAAGTTATACGAGCAGGAGATACCCTATAGCACGGAAGTGATCGTCAATTCCTTCAAAGACGAGCCCAAGATTATCCGTATCAGCGCAGAAATTATTGTTGAGCGCGACTCTCAGAAAAACATCATCATCGGCTCAGGCGGAAGCATGATTAAGAAAGTGGGAACCTATGCCCGTCAGGACATTGAAGAGTTTTTGGGTAAAAAAGTATTCCTCGAGCTGTTTGTGAAGGTGATAGCCGACTGGCGAACCAAAAAAAATTACCTTAAACGATTCGGATACGACCACTAAGTTGCTTTCTAGTAAATCAAAATAGTAACAAAAAAATTTGTTTGTTTTCTTTAAAGAACTATCTTTGCAATCCCAAAACAAGGGAAACCAGGTTAAGGGAACATAGAATGGCCCGTTCGTCTAGGGGTTAGGACGTTAGATTTTCATTCTAGAAACAGGGGTTCGATTCCCCTACGGGCTACGAATACTGAAGCGGATTGCACTCAATCCGCTTTTTTTATGCTCTAAAGCCACTTTTTCCTCTTCGGCTAAAGCAATGTAAAGCATCGAAAAGCATCAAAAACACGCGAATGTTTTACCAAATGTTTTACCAACATTAATATTTAATTTCAATTTTCAGATTAAATTTAATGGCTACTACGAAGGTTGTTTTAAGAAGAGAAAGAGCCGATGAAAAAGGCTTAGCACCACTTTTTTTACGAATTACGCACAATAGAAAGTCATCGTACTATGCGTTGAAACTGAATGTCCCACTTAAGTACTGGGACGACTCCCAAGATCGTTTGAAACCAAAAGCTCCAAACGCGCAGGAGATAAATTCCTGGATTCTGCAAAAGCAAAGCGAACTTGAGAAATCTTGGGTCAAAGCCCAGCGCACTAATTCAAAAATCAAAGTACACGAACTAAAGGACCAGATTCTCGGTCGTAATAAAATCGACTTCTTTGAAGTCGCTCGTGAAGATTACGAAGAATTCAAAGCGAAAGGTAAAATCAACACTTGGCGACGGTCCGTTTCCATAATTTCGAAGTTTCAAGAATATTTAAAGGTTCGAAGTCTTCCCTTTGATAAGATCTCACTAGAGACGATTAAGAATTTCGAAAAATGGTGCCGCTTGGAAAAGAAGAACAAAACTAACTCCATCCAGCGTGATATGAAATACATCCGTAAGATGTTTATTATGGCTGAGAAGAGAGGTTGGATAGAAAGAAGTAATAATCCTTTCAATTTCTATAAGATTGATTACGACCCAACACCGGTGACATTCCTGAAGCTCGATCAGATAAAAAAGTTTGAAGAGTTAGATAATATCAAACCCGGAAACGAACAGCTGTTCCACGATATCTTTCTTTTTACGGTTTATGGAATTGGTCAGCGGGTATCGGATAGTTTTTTGCTTAAAAGGAAGCACTATGATGGAAAGAGTATAGAGGTAATCGCTAAAAAAACCGGAGAGCAGATTTTTATAAACCTGACCCAGAAAGCAAAAGCAATACTTGAAAAATACATCACTCCTGATATGAAACCGGATGATTTTATATTTCCGGTCCTTTCGAGCTATTCGGGTCTCAACGATAAGCTTGTCTTAAATAAAGCAATTGCAAGCAAAACCGCTGTTTACAACAAGGTTCTAGGGAAATTTGCTAGGCGTTTGGATTTCGGTAATAAGCTGACGACTCACGTAGCACGTCACACCTGGGCTACAAGGGCTGGGCAATTGGGTGTTCGTCTAGAAATCATCCAGGCGATTTTAGGACATTCGAACATTCAGCAGACAATGAGGTATCGTCATATTATCAATGATGAGTTGAATAGAGCGATTTCAATTATAGAATAGAAAGAAAGATGCTCCAAAGGCATCTTTCTTAACTTTTTTGCTTTGGATTGTTATTGTCAATGATCTTGCTTAGGATGATTTGCCTATGAAATTCATTGTATTTGCCAGCGGTTTCTAGTGTTGTGAAGTCGTCGTTCCATTGCAACCCTACGAAGATAGATTCGGGCCCAGATATTTTATCACCTACTAAAGGCATATACTCCAACGCAGCATTTCCTGTGATCGGGTCACAAACATAATTGGTAATTCTATATCTGTTAAGCTTTTGTATATTCCTAATAGATTCGAATATGTCTTGAGCATCAATTTCCCATGTGAAATTTTCATTGTTATACTTTACTGCCCACCGTCCGTTCAAGTTGTTTGTCTTTGACCGATCTTTCAAAGTCTTCATATCTTCGGTTTGCTTTTTAATCGTATTGTTCAACGTAGTGATTTTGGCATTTACTCTTGCTAACTGAGCAGTTAATTGGCCGTTTTCAGTGGAAATGGCAGCCTCTTGATTTATGAGATCAGTCAACTCCGTGACCTGTGTATTAAACGAGTTCTTAAGGTCATAGTATCGTTTTGTTGGTACAGTGCCTGCCTTTGTTACCCGCAAAACGCTGTCGGTGCTAAACCGTTGGATGTACGCATTAAACACGTCTATTCCCCAGTTGAGTAAGGGTAAAAAAAGTGTATATAATATTGCAATAAGAGTTGGCTTTTGAAGACTATCCCGGGTATTAATATTTTCGTTTATCAATTGACTATAATTTTCATATCCGAAAATTGCTAGTTCTCCAGGGCTATGCCAAAGCATTCCGATTGTGATCGTCCAATTGCAAAAAAGCCAAGCAATAGCAAATGAAAATATAAAGGGGTTTGCAATTCGTTCCCTTACACTGGTAAATAGGTCGTTTTCCGTGAAAAAGTCTTTCATTATGTCTTTAAAATTGGATTATGCTAATCTATAAATATAAAACGAAATCGTTGGCCTAGAGCCTCAATAACCCACTACTCAGCCCTATCAAAAAGCATCTTTTTATATTGCTATCTTCAGATAAATAAAAGAAATACTATGGATAATTTTAAGAAAGGACCCGCTATAGCCACATCATATATTATAGATGGCCAGGAAAAAAACCAACTTACTCAATAAACCCCCTTATAAATTCCGACGGGTCTAGTATTGGAATGGGTCTCTTTTTCACTGACGATGTGCCTATTGTTTATTTCTTAAAGAAAGATGGAAAATTAATAGCCTATGGAAAAATTGATCAATTAATAAATCATCGCTGGCCTATACCAGCTTTGGAAACAACGTTTGTTTCACTTCGAACTTCAGACTTTTGGATCTCGCTAGGCTCAAATAATAAGTTTTTTGCAGAACCTCAAATTTGAAGCTTATGTAGTCTTCATTAACTTTAAAAATAAAAAAGCACGACAGGTTTATATGTAAGGAGGGGCAATTGTCAAAATATTGCTTCCAGTCGATCAGCCGTAAAAATACTTTACTTCCGCCTAAGTTGCAAGTCAAAAAGTGAATGCAAATATTGAAATTGCGATGTGCTAAGGAGTTATCTTTCCGACCGCACCAAATTTCTCATTGTCTGTGCCAGTTGCAGATATTTTACTTATAAATGGGTAGCTCCACACTCGAAAATTTTTAAGAAATTTAGGCATGTGATACATTATCGTTTCAATAGAAGAAGTGTCAAGCATTCTTTCGCCTTGATTATACTGTCAACATCACAAATTAACTTTTATTTTTTAAATTATGGCCGATAGTAATACGTCAAGTACCTCAGGTTGCATTATTGCAATAATAGCAGCAGTTATATGGTTTGGTGTATGGGTATTCGTAGGCGAATACTTAGGAAACTTTTTAGGTATGTGGGCGGGTTTCATTGCAGCTGTTGCTTTTTATTTTCTTGTAGCCGAAGTGTCTAAAAACTAGCGGATGATTCTATAGCTTCTGTGCTTCTGTGCATTTATGCCTGTAAATACATTTCCCGCAGGTTGCATGGTATCTCATAAGCTCATTCCCAACGCCACTTGGATTTTTCTTTTGTTTGCAGGTTACTAAAGGCCACTCTGGTCGATGAGGAAAATAATGTTCGCGCCAGTTAAGTTAAGACAGTATTTTGCTATAGTTTCATTTACCTGTCGCTTTTTGTTGCCTTGCCCATGGCCGCTTACGTTATTTCTGATCGTCGGAACTCCGCTTTTTAACATACTTTGGAGTGTGCGATTTTGTGCCTCTAAAAACTCTGGTATTAAGCCGTTATTAACGCAAACATCAATCAGCTTTCCCGCAGTATCTTTACGACCAACTATCCATCCCCTTTTATCACAAATTATCTTTAATGTGCTTTCGAATGCTTTTAGGCAGTTCGTAATGCAGTCTTCATTTCGACCATGGCGATAATGTTCATGAGCGATCATATATTCATCGTTAGCGCCGCTAAAAGTATCATTCCATAATAGTTTGATTGCTGGCTGAGTGATTTCAGCATGAACATATGTGGAATCGAGCCGAATTATTTTACCATTTTCGAATGCATAACCTACCCCTGCTTTCTTAAATCGCTCGTTTACTTCACCTATCGCTTCATCCGGGTTTATCTTGACCTTTCTTCTTGAAACTAGTCCATGCGGGTCACGTAGGGTTCTGTCTATAAGCCTAAATAAAAGTTCAACCACATCTAGAGCTTGCTCTGTGCTTTTTGTTTTTAGGAAAAATTGATGTAGTTCTGTTCTTCGATCGTAAGGGTGTGGATCTAAGAGGTGTTTACCGTACTCCCTACAAAGGATGTCTCGAATGTGCTTATACGGGTAGTCTGTCATATCCTCGGAGTGTTCATCAAAACCGATAGCATCGTCGGTTATGTGCAACACTTGAATTCTTAAACTTTCTGGTATCTCATCAAATGAAAGAACATCAGGAAAATCACCTCGTAATCTCCTTTGGCGTTCTGAAAAAAGTTCATAGATAGGCATAAAACAACTGGCTTTCCCATAAAGATATCAAAATTCTTTTACGCTAACTAAACATTGCTTGCAATCGACCATTTCTACGTTTTCCATCAAGTCTAATGGGCACTTTTCTGAACTTTCTCTCACCCTTGTCTCCAACTTTTTTATTACATTACGCCCTTTTTCCGCGATTTTCCTTCCCGGAGAAATAACCAATAAAACCTTTAAACACCCCACCCAACCTAATTCATTCTGAGTGTGGCATTTATCGGTTTGCCCTAGTTACCATGTTACCCGTTCCCCTCCAAAGGGAACATTTTTTTTGATTTTGAAAACGAATTTGAGAAGACTGAAACAACCAAAAAAAAGGATAAAACATCTATACTATGAAAAGAGCAATTCCGCTGGTTAAAGCCGTAAACTTCAAAGAACAGCCGCTATTCGAACAACAACCAAACGCGACCGAAGCACAGTATGAGCTAACCAAAGACAACAACCAAACCCACAAAACCCTACCCGTAAAACAGAGCGCCAAAGCCTATTGCAAACATTTACTCTTCAATCTAAAAGAAGTTGAAGCCGAAGATTTAGAAGACTATATCAACAATCTCGCTTCGCAAACCATCTTCCCCATCCACTGGCTTAACCAGCTGGAAAAGCTCATCAATCTCAACCTCCTGTTGCTGGAAGAGAAAGCCTCACCGCTTTTCCTATCCACCTTCCACCTATACCTGGAAGAGAAACGGACCGAACTCGAAGAACGACTCGAATATCCAGACGGACTCAATATTAGACGATCCAACGGATCCTATAGCTTTAAAAAAGTCAAAGCCCACCTCGCCAAAATTGAAGGATTCTGTGAGCAGAAACTATTTCTCAACCGGTGCAAAATCGAATACCTCCAATTCAAGCCACGATACATCGCGGTAGGAAGTACCCCATTCGATGAGAGAATCGATCTAGAAATCGAGCGGATCACTCAAGAAGAACTATTTCAGCAAGCCAAACAAGAACACTTACGGAAATCCAGCGTGCCCGGCATTCAAAAAATCAAAGCCAACTGTCAAATCAATCAGCTGGCCGATATTTTCTTTCAAATGATACACGAAGTTCAGGTCGAAGGCAAAGCCCTGCTCGAAACTTCCAATGCCAATGCTGCCAAACTCCTTTCAAATTTCTTTATCGATGCCCAGGGAAACACCATAGAACAGTCTACGATCGAGACTTACCTCCAACTCAGTAAACCGGAAAAAAGACCCAAAGAATACAATAGGATACGCCTAACCTAGAAAAGAGGTCTGCGCGGACTCACTCCGGACAAGCAGACCTTCCTCATTTGCCTTGCTTTGCTTCCATAAATCAATCAAATTTTATTTATGGAAGCATTAATATTGAGCAAAGCGCAATTTGAAGAATTCACAAATTCCCTTAAAGCAATTGAGGAAAAAGTAAACAACATCGGCAAAAGCGACAAAGACCAGTTTGTCGACAACCAAGAGTTTATCCAGTTAATGAAAATCTCCAAGCGCACAGCACAAGCTTGGCGCGACGAGAAAGTGATCGGTTACGCCCAAATCGGAAACAAAATCTACTACAAAATCGGCGACATTGAAGACCTCCTTGAGCGCAACTACCACCGCGCCTTTAAAGTCGATGCCCGCGTTCATATCCATCCCCGGGTATACAAAAACACCCAAATCAAAACCCGATAAACCGATTCAAAGTCCAATATTTAACAGGAGAGAAAATGATAAACTTAGATCCACAAATCGCCAGCAAGCCCTGGCATGAGCTGATCGAAGAAATCACCCGCATACTCGATCAAGACTCCCAGAACCTCGAAAACAACATTAACTATTACCAGCGGATCCACCGGAACCCCGATACCGACATCCAAAAGTTGGAGAACATCTACAATAAACTCATGCGCGACCGGAATCGGTTCTACTATTTCAGCGAAATCCTGTTTCGCCTGCAGAACCCCGATCTGGTCAACATGATGACCGGAATCGAGAACGTCTTCAACAAGCAAATGACCCTTCACGGCAAGCGCGACGAAGACTTCGTCATCTACTTCCGCAAGTTCCAAAACAGTTCACAAGTCTACTATATGCCGATATAACAAGATGATGCAGAACATACCACCACCCATAGAACCGGGCAGAGACAAAGCTCTGCCCGTCGATAATAACGCCCAGAACCTCCAGAAGATCCTTCAATCACAACAAATCATCCGACAAGCCAAAGCAAAGCCCATCACGTTTTCAGATCCTGTATTATGGCAAAAAGAAAATCCAGTCATCTATCCCAAAACCATCAATGTCATCCAGGGGAAAGCAGGCGTTCACAAATCACGCCTCGCCGAAACCATCTGTGCATCACTCCTGAAACTCCCCAACACCCATACCGACCTGCTCGATTTTCACACCGACAAGTTCAAGCACTACGCAGTCGTCTACGTCGATACCGAGCGAAACCTGTCCGACCAGCTCCCGTACGCCCTCCAGCAAATCCAACTAAAGGCCGGATACCGTATCGAAGATCACCCCGACAATTTTGATTATATCTCCTTGCTTGAATTCGGCAGGGAAGAACGCTTCGAAATGCTTAACGTTTACCTCGAGTACATCCGAAAACGCTTCAATCACCACGTTTTTATCGTCCTCGACGTCATCACCGATTGCATTTTCAATTTCAACGACACCAAAGACAGTATGAAACTCATCGATATGCTAAACCAATCCATCAACCACTACAACGTAACCTTCCTCTGCCTCATCCACGAGAACCCAGGATCAACCGACAAAGCCCGCGGGCACCTTGGCACCGAGATATTAAACAAAGCCTCCACCGTCCTTCAAATCGGCTTCGAGCGCGATGCTGACAACAGTCCCATGGACCTGCTCAAAGTCGTTTTCCTAAAGTGCCGATCCAGTAAGAAACACGATCCCTTCTACGTCCAATACTCCGACAAAACCAAAGGCTTGGTAATCTCCGATCCGGAAACCGTTCAGCAAGCCCTCAGCAAAAAGAACCACAAAGGCGATCTCGAAACCACACTCGATCTGCTCGCCCTGCACCTCGAAAAGCCAATGCCTCGCCGAGAGCTGATCGACATTCTCATGGCAGAACTTAACTGCAAAGAACGCCTCATCGAAAACCGACTGAAGCAAATCGTTTCAACACCGATTCAAATCACCAACTACGAAGGTCGCAAGTACTGGCTCACCAAGAAACCGGAAGGGAAGGAGATTATTTACTTCCTAGTCGATTCCTGAATCGACAGGGTTGCAAGCGACCCACTCTCTAAGGCAGATACGAATACAAGTCGAATCAGGCAACAGCTAATCGCTTTTATGCTAATTTTTTAACATAATATGGAGGAAATGTCAGTTGGTTTGCTAATTTTGTTAGTATGTTACACGAAGCGATTTTATTGAAATTTGAGTTCCGAGGCTCTGTTAAACAGGCCAAATGCGACATTGAGTTGTCGCCCGGCTACGCCGGACTCCCTATTATATACCTTACCGACAAGCTTGGCCACAACCATACTTTTGTCCGAGGAAATTACGACGGATGGAGCCGGCTGGGCAAAGCACCCGACTGGCCTAGTGATTTTTTAGCAACTCTTTGCGCTGCCCTCGAAAAGGAGTATCAGAAAATCAGCACATGACGAAAAAAATAAAGCCTCTACGAACCGGAGAGGCTTTAAAAAAAAACCAAGATCGCGCCTTTCAAAACGAACGCGTGCTAGGTTAAAATGCAAACTAGTATTTGTCAGGAACTTATTATAAAATCTTCTAATATTAGCCTCCGGTCGATTTCTTTATTTACGTAAAAGAGCTCTCCAGTTGTCTTAAATAGGAACGATGCACAATGTTTGCACGTTTGCAGACCCTTATATATGGACTTGCAATCGTGCAACTAAAAAAACCTCGTTCACGCTATAAATATATTATATTTGCCGCTGGCCATCTCTAGGCAAACACATTCATTTTGGATGCTTTGTCGGCGAATAACTGGCTTAACCATTTTCTTCTACTTAATCGAATATTAACGGACCCATTCATTTCTCTATGATATCTAATAGCTTTACCGCTCACCTTGCCGGTCTTTTAAAGACAGACCCTCGCTTACTTGACGAAGAAAAAGATATTCAGATCAACATCCTACGCAACCATGTGAATAGTTTGGACGGCGATCTTATCATGTTGATGCTAAATGATGATATAGTGAGAGAAAAGTTTTTCGTAAAGGTGAAAGACGTCTACGTTTTCAAACAAAACGAGTTTCTATTTTATCTCGATAGCACAGCATTAGCAGGGAGTTATACTCAGTACGCAAACCGAATTGGATTAGCTTCTGGGGGTAAGTTTCTCGCCGAGAATACAGACTATGTGTTGGACTTTCCGTATAAGGATTGCGTTTTGGAAGGAGGCCAAAGTTCAGAGGAAGGAGAGGACATATACTTCAAGTACGATAAGTCCAAAGCGAATTATCTTGAAAAGAAGACTAAAAGAAAAGAGATTCTTTACAACACGATAATTGCTAAAGACGAGATCGATCGATTGCTTGAGCCTAAAGCGTTTCAAAGAGTAATTAAGTACGATTCACAGGGACAATCCATCCCTTCGAAGTTTACACGTGATGCGGCAATAAACGAAAGGAGAGGTCTGCCGTTAGATACGATCACAGACAACCTATTTATTAGGGGAAACAATCTCCTGGCACTATACTCTCTTAAAGAGGAGTTTAAGGGAAAAGTTAAGTTGGTTTACATAGATCCGCCATACAATACCGGGAACGATGATTTCAAATACAACGATAATTTTAATCATTCAACATGGTTAACATTTGTGCGAAATCGCCTTTGTATTGCCAAAGAACTTATCAAGTCCGACGGCTGTATTTTTGTCCATATTGATCACCATGAGGTTGGCTATCTGAACCTGCTTATGGACGAAGTCTTTGGGAAAACGAACAAAGTTCAATTAATTTCTGTGCGGACCGCATCACCTGCTGGTTTCAAGACAGTTAACCCAGGACCAATTGACGTAACTGAATATATCTTCTTCTACACTAAGAACAAAAGTGAATTCAAATTCAGGAAAGGATATGTGCCCGTAGGATACAACAAAAATTATAACCTGGTAGTCGAACGGAGCGAAGATGTCCAAAATTGGAAATTCTACCCGATAAAGGACAAGGTCCTCGAAAATGTTGGATTGAAGAGTGAAAAGGAGGGAAGAGCCAAGTTTGGTGATGCGTGGAAGGCAATGTTTCCAGCATTGATTGAAGATTACGCTTTTAAAAACGCCGAAAATGTCGTGAGCGTCCGGGACCCACACAATCCAACTGAAACTGTAAAAGAGTTAATGGTTAAATCAAAGGAATTTCCGTATCCGCTGGAACATAAGCGTACCGATGGGACCTCAATTTATTTGTATAAAGGCGGCTCGCTTGCATTTTATTCTTCTAAAATTAAGACTCTTGATGGAAAGCCTCAGGTAACCGAACTTCTAACGGATTTTTGGTCTCATATTTCCTGGGCTGGAATCGCAAAGGAAGGAGGGATTAAGTTAAAGAACGGCAAGAAACCCGAGAAGCTGTTAAAACAAATTTTTGATTTGGTATGTACGGCTGACGACATAATTCTTGATTACCATCTGGGAAGCGGAACCACTGCTGCTGTCGCACATAAAATGGGATTTCAATACATCGGCGTTGAGCAACTAGATTACAAAATGAATGACCCAGTCGTCCGATTGGAAAACGTAATCCACGGTGATACTACCGGAGTTTCGAAGGCTGTGAAATGGTCCGGGGGCGGCTCCTTCATCTCCATCGAGTTAGCAAAAAATAATCAGGCAGCTAAGGGTTTGATTGAGAAATGCCGCTCCTTAAAGGAACTAATTGAGCTATTTGACGATCTTTCAGCCCGCTACTTTCTTCATTACAATGTAAAGCTTAAGGAGTTTACGGAAGTAGTTGTAAATGAAGAAGAGTTTCGAAATCTCAAACTGAAGCAACAAAAAGAATTGTTTGTAAGGATGCTTGACAATAATCAGCTATATGTAAATCTATCAGAGGTAGAGGACGGACGGTACCCTTTAGCTGAGGATGCGGTCAGGCTAACAAAGGATTTTTACAACGATAAGTTCTAAAAAAGTGGAATCAGAAAAATTTCTTTTCGAAACGCTAGGCAATAGGGCCTATGATCTGAGTATTGTCAAAGAAACCTTACCAGCTTATATCTCAGATAACCTGCGATTTTCGATGTTTGCGTGGCAGAAAAGTGCTATTGAAAACTTGATAACTGCCAATAAAATCAAAGCTATTGAGGCTCCTGGCGTCGCGTCTCATTTTATGTTTAATATGGCTACAGGAACGGGGAAAACCCTTGTGCTAGCCGCTGCGATTTTATATTACTACAAGCTTGGTTACCGAAACTTCATATTTTTTGTAGATCAAAATAACATTGTCGGGAAGACCGAGGACAACATACTAGATCCAGATCACACTAAGTATTTATTCTCAAATCCGATAGTGATTGATGAAAAAACGGTTGAAATTAAAAAAGTTAATTCTTTTTCTCCTTTATCTAAAACTTCGTCGTTGGAGAGACCAAGCATCGATCACATCGAAATCATTTTTACATCAATCCATAAGCTCCATAACTCCATGTACCTGGTGCGGGAGAACGAGGTGTTCCTTGATGATCTTCAAAATCGGGATCTAATTCTGTTGGCTGATGAGGCGCACAGTTTCAGTGCCGATACTAAGAAGTCAGGAAAGACGCTAGATATAGTTGAATTTAAGGAATTGAAAGGTTCTTCCGCAAAAGTTGACGTCGAACGTAGTTGGGAAAATACCGTCACTAAAAAGCTTTTGCAGAAAGAAGGAGCAAAGGTATCGAGCAACAATAACGTTCTGTTAGAGTTTACAGCAACGATTCCAAATGATACGATGGTTCTGCAGAAGTACCGTGACAAGATATTGTCAAAATTTGATCTTCCCGAATTCCTTAAAGCAGGCTACACTAAGGAAATTAACCTAGTGTCGTCTAATTTCGATCGTAAACAACGTATTATTCAAGCGCTTTTGTTTAATTGGTTTCGGCATCAAATCGCCCTTGATAATGGAATTCCTAACTTCAAGGCTGTTATATTGTTTAGAAGCAAGTTTGCAAGCCCTGACAAAGAGGGTAATGTGGAAGATGACTATCGTTTTTTTCGAGACATTGTCGATGGGTTAAAGGAGTCTGATTTCCAATTTCTGGATTCAATGGATTTGAGTCAGTTGAGTCAAAGCGTCTATGAAACGGGGCAGAGCAGAATCGTTGATATCGTCCAGCTAATCCAGGATAGATTTAGTGGCTCGTACCAGTCTGTCATCTCTTATATAAAAAGTATGTTTAAAGAGATCAACTGTATAATTACCCATTCACATGAAAAAGGAGCGACTGGCCGAACCGGTGAAGAAAAAACAACCTACGAGCAGGACAAGCTTCTCAATAGTCTGGAAGACAAAAACAATCCTATAACCGCTGTTTTCACCTGTAAGCGCCTGACACAAGGATGGGACGTTTTGAATCTATATGACATTGTTCGGATGTATGAGGGTCAAAACACTGGTGGTAGCAATAAGAAAGGCGCCGGAGGCAGTACAACATCTGAAGTTCAACTAATCGGCCGTGGAGTGCGGTATAATCCGTTTTCGTATGCCGACAAAGAACGCAATAAACGAAAGTTTGATAAACAGTTGGATCATCCTTTAAGGGTTCTTGAGGAGTTCTATTTTCATTCAGACAAAGATGAAAGATATATAACAGAGTTGAAGCGAGAACTGAAAAATCAAAAACTGTTTGATGATAGCAATCGTACGGTAGTGTATTACGGCATCAAAGATTCAATTAAGAAAAATAAAAAGTCGTTTTATCACAAACACAAAATTTTTGGGAACGAGCAGTTGGATAACCCAAATAGGAAGCGTTCGGACCTTGCTGATATTCACGCTACATTTAAATTCACCTATTCAATTCCTGAGTCACAGTACTCAGCAGAAAGACTCAATCTCGATATCGGGATGGCAGACACTGCTAGGCATTTCCAAAGGACCGGTGATAGTGTTACGATAACTAAGAGTATTTCTGCCTTTATTGATGGGGGGTTTAGACACATTATATTGAAGGCTTTCAATGAAATCTCTCGGAAGGAAAAGTCAATTTTTCGCTTCCAAAACTTGAAAAATGAGTTAAGAATTGGTTCATCCGATGAACTATGGAAGATTGATTTCCTTGGGAAGCTGGAGTTGACATTGGTTTTGCCGTCAGCCTATACTACGCTTGAGGAAATCAGTCCGCGAACTCTAGTAGAAATTTTCGTCCGTTTCTTTGATGAACTTGAGGCTTGCTGGAAAACAATTATCCATCCTAAGATTGGTAGTGCATTTGCTCCGCGTTCATTTGCTTCTTATTTCGATAGGCCGAAACCTATCCATGTAAATCAAGACTCCCATGACGAAAGCTTCGAGTCATTAATTGTGCAAAAGGAATGGTACGCTTTGGATCACTTCCACGGAACATCCGAAGAACGCTCTCTTGTTCAATTTGTCATGGATAGTGTAGGTAGTTTCAAAAAGAAATTCTCCAACCTTCATTTAATAAGAAACGAAGAGGTTTACAAGATATATGATTTCGAGAGTGGTCGCGGCTTCATGCCTGACTTCATATTGGTTATGAGCTCGAAAACTGAGAACTTACAATATCAAGTCTTTATTGAACCGAAAGGTACGCAGTTTATGAACTCGACCGGCACATTTGTGGAAAGCAAAGAGGGGTGGAAAGAACAGTTTCTACTCGAAATAACAAGGAGATATGGCGAGGATGCCGTTCTTAAATCCGAAAACGACGAATACAAGCTCATAGGGTTACCATTTTATAATCAGGCTTTGCCACAGGTTATAAAACAGAGTATCAAGGAAAATCTTGATATTGATCTTTAGCCTTTAAAATAATAAGGATTGTGAAGGCTCTTCTTGGTCAAGATACGTTCTGTTTAGTGGGTATTATTTCATGGCCAGTGGTAAGCCGTCGGAGTATTTTCTATAGTTACTTTCTAAAGTAGCGAGTTAAGATCGAAGAAGCTGAGATAATCCATAGTCAACACAAATAATGGATGGCGTGAATAATACGTATGAATGCGAGGGCGTGACCACAAAGTTGTGTTTCCTTCCCACACCCCGCCTCCAAAAAGTAGCCTTCAAGGCCGTCGCCCTTCCCGCTAAACGCGGCCCAGCCCCTTTCAGGCTACCCTTTTCCGGCTCCCACACCAGCCTTTAAGCACAGGCAAGGCCTTACAGGCACTGCCTGCGCTTAAAAGCTGGTCTTTCCCGACGCACCAACCTGCAGCCAAGACAAAGCATACCCTCCCTGCGGTCGTGCATGCTTTGCTTCGCTTCCGGTTGAAAACAGCGGCAAGCAGGCATCCTGTCCGAAAAAAGCCTTTAGGGGCGTTTTCTCTGGCCAAGATACCTGCTTCGATAGAGATATAAGTGTTGCAACCCCGTTTCCCATTCCCCGCTCGAACGGGGGTTGCAACAGATTTTCATAGGCGGCGTTCCGCCAGATTATAGCAGGGGGCGGCGGGCTTTCCCTACCCACGTCTCGCTGTGCTCGCCTTCCAAAGCTATTTAACATAATTGGGCGTTATAGGCGGGAGACCCGCAACTATAACACAATTATGTCTAAATAGCCGCAGCTCGTCCGCCCCCTGAGAGTTGCAGCCAGTTTGCGCTTGGCTTCACCCGGCCTTGCAGGCCATACTTCCGCCTTCGCGCAACTGGTCCGCAACAGATTTTCATAGGCGGCGTTCCGCCAGGCATAAACGCTGAGTTAGCCGCTTCGTTGCAGTCGGTTCTAGCACCAGGCTCACCCGAGGCCTTGCAGGCCCGACCTTCGCCTGGCACTGAACCCGCCCGCAACTGTTTTTCAAAGGCAGCGTATGAGAGTTGCAGCCAGTTATCGCTCAGCTTTCGTTGGGCCTTAGAGGCCGCACTTCAGCCTTCGCTCAACTGGTCCGCAACCAGATTTTTAGAGGCGGCCTTCGGCCAGGTATAAACCTGCCGCCGGGGGGCCACCCCGCGAAAAAAGGCCCTCCCCCCCGGGCGGCAAGCGGTTAAAGGGGTGTTCCAGTCGCTTTTTTTTGGGAGCCACGCAAAAGCGCCCGCCAGTTTTCACCCTACGCTGTCGCTCCGGTTTAAAAACTGTCATGCGTTTTGCCTTGGCTAAGGGGCAATCAACGAAGCAAGTAGGATGGAAGTTAGTACAAGCCCCAGGCCCAAAAAAAAGCTCCTTCCACAAAATGAGCGCGCTAGAGTTAGCCGCGGGGGTCCGCGGCGCGCTCATTTTCGGAGTTTTTGCCCGGGCCGCTTGCGGGTGGCCTCCCCCGCGGAAACTCGGCCCCCGCCACCCGCCGCCCGGGCCGCGCCCCTACGAACGGAAAGGGCAACAGGTAGTCACCTACAACGGCAGGTACACCCCTTGAGGGAGCGCGTTCTTCAGCGGGTCTGTCAATCGGTAATCATTAAAAAAGGCAGCTACACCCCTTGTGGGGGAGTTCTTCGTTTAACAGCGGGCCTGTCAACCAGTGATGGTTATTAGCAGTAGGTACATCCCTTGAGGGAGCAGGATTGACAGATTATTCAAAAGCTGGACAACCTTTGCGGCTGACGAAACAGCCTTAGACTTTGAAGAACCAATGCGACCAAATAATTTCTTCATCGATGCACGGAACCGGAATCCCATTCCCCGCTTATGGTAAAGTTAGCACCGACGAAATGAAAATTTCAAAAGACTACGGCATAAACCGCCCTGGGGCTGCGCCCACTCGGGCTATTTATTCCGTTTCCTTTTGGAATTTTCATTTTCGTCGCGCAAAAAGCACCATAACCGGGAGAATGGGATCGAGCGGTCAGAGATGAACGTGAGGTAGGTGCTAGCCGACCGCGAAGATTTTCGATGCTCAAAAAATTATAAGATAGCCGTACATATCCCGTACATGAGAGGTACATGATAGCACTCAAGATGTCAAAGTCCTTTGATATTGGTCGGCCCGTGGCCGACAAATATGCCCACATCTTACTCCCAATGACATTAGCTTTCCATGAGAATGTTTGGAAATAATCTTCGTCTCTCATATATTTGGTTAAGAATTAGATCGACTTCATCGATGTGAATCGAAAGTTGGTTTAATAATGGTTTCGCCCCTCCTTCGTGAGGGGCTTTTTTATGAAAACTTGTTCGGCAAGCCAGTAGGATAGTAAAAATAGATGGCGAATAAAAGAGAAGTGCACGCGGGGCCCATCCCCTGAACAGTACGATCGTTCATAAATCGGTATGCCAACGTTAACTGTTTTTTATTAACTTAGAATCGAATATCTTGATTATGGAAACAACTACTAAATCCAACAGACTGCACATCGGTAGAAAAATCAGCCGCATTCGCGAGATCAGAGGCATTAAACAAGACGCATTAGCCTTCGAATTAGGTGTAAGCCAACAAAACGTTTCAAAAATCGAACAAAGCGAAGAAGTAGAAGAATCCACCCTAGAAAAGATTGCGAGCATCCTCGGAGTGAGTCCTGAGGCGATAAAAAATTTCAATGAGGAAGGTATTGTCAACTATTTCAATACATTTAACAAAGATGTAAATAATTCATTCCATGGGACTTCAAACGCTTCCTATCATGACTGCACCTTCAATCCCCTTGATAAACTGATGGAAAGCATCGAGGAGAACAAGAAGCTATATGAGCGGCTACTTGACAGTGAACGCGAAAAGATCGAACTTCTCAAACGCAAAATTTAAGGCGTGAGTCCTGCCTAATAAGGCAATATTGACATAAACTTTAGCTCCCCAACAAGTACAATCTACAGAATTGTCCTCGCGCTGCTTGCAATGATGTTAGCTTGGTTAGAGGGTAAAGCGTTGATAGATTGTGACTGTGTCCCTCATATACCTAAAGGCACTCTTTACTGGAATAACAATAAAAGTTCTTATGGTTAATTGCGTATATCCTCTGGAACAACGACCTGATGATTTAAGTAGTTCTCATGATCGGAGTCACTCAACATTTGTGAAATAATCAGTATTGCATGATCCTCGAAAGACGTAACCATGCATTCGTTAAGGAATTCACCTATATCCCATCGAACTGGGTGAAATACATACTCATCGTTTGAGGCTTGATTCTCTCCAATTAGAAATGTGTATCCCGCGTTCTGCAGCCGTTCGCCCAGCTCTTTTGTAAGTGGTTCTACCATGGTAAGTTTTTTGTATATTTATTTCTATGTGCTATCATACTTCAACCCCCAGCAAAGCAAAACTGATGGAAGAACTTCCACAGTACACAATCAATTACAATGGTGAACAATTCTACCATGTATCTAGTTTTACCAGGCCCTTTCTTCCGATCACCACTAAAGAGAACTTCCGGACAGTAGAGGCGGCGCAATGGAAGCTTTTGCCATTTTGGGTTAAGACGGAAGAGGAAGCGAAGAAATACGCCAATACCTGCAATGCGGAATCGGAAAGCATTTTTGAGAAAGCATCGTATAAGAATTACATCGGCAAACATCGCGGGTTACTCTGGGTAGATGGTTTCTATGAACCTCACAAAGTAAAGGGACAAAAGGAAACGGAAAACTATTTTATTTACCTGCCCGAGAAGCGGATATTTTCAATTGGGATTGTAATTGCTCCCTGGACCAACCAGGAGACAGGGGAAGTCATTAATACTTTTTCAGTTCTCACGACTAAGGCAAACGACTTGCTTGCAGAGGTGCACAACGAAAAGAAGCGCATGCCGCTGATCATCCCACCCGATGCGCGCGACGCCTGGCTGGATGCGGAAGGGAAGGAGCAGATTAAGGAATTTATGGTTCCTTATAACGGGCTATTGCAGGCGCATAAAATAGCTACGCGTGTAACGGCCGATCGAACAGGAAATACGAACCGGCCCGATATTCAGGAGGCGATATGACCACCTTTAAAAATTCATTATGGAGGTATTATCAAACATCATCATAAAAGCCTTTGAGCTTTTATTTTCATTTTTGAAGAAACCCCGAATAGTTCCATCGGCTAAAGCCAACGGATCGTGGGCTGGTGGTATTGAAAATGGATTACGGCGATACGATTATCGACTTACTATATCCCTGCAAAATAGATCAGATCAAGATGCGTTCGAAGTAAGGATTCCAGCTATCCAACTACTGGATAAAAGGGCTTCCAATCCTGTTATGCTTGAAGACTATCTTCCTAAAATCGTCAAATCCGGTGAAACAGAGATCTTTGAATATGAGTTTTCGATTCTACTTCCTGTTGATGAACCAACTGTACAGAATGCCCAAGAAAGATTTGACGAAATTCAAAATAAATTGTCTCTATCTCTAGCTTTTGAAAACAAGCGCGGAAAATTACACAGGAAAGAATTTGTAATTATAATAATGAAGTCGACTGGTTTCGAATTTTTTATCCTGTAAAATACAGAATGCGTTCACGGCTTACAAACACTACAGGCACCGTATCCTTTCTTAACTGCCTCCTGTTTTGTCGTCTCGATCTTAGATCTCGATAGATATCTACATCCATCTTTGTGATACTTCTTGCCAGTTTTCGTGACATAAACTGTTGCTTCTTTTTTAATCTCAGAAGAATGAGAATGTGGAGCAGGCTCTAAGCCGTAGCTGCCTGGGACGAGGAATGCCAGGAACAGCAAAATCAAATAAAACTGTTTCATAGGTTGGTTTAATTGGAACCCTAATATACCCAATTTGCACCCATTTTCAAAGTTTTAGCGTTTAAAGAAAAGAGCGTATCACCAGTCTAAATTTGGTCTAATCCAAATAAACTATAATTTTGAGTAACCAATAACGACTGCGCTATGAAACTAACCGTACGATTTGATATCACACAGCTAATTGAGGAGGAATTTTTCGAATTAGGAACGGATGACTGGTATATTGAGATGCAAGATGTACCATTTCTCCCTCAAGAAGGTATATTAACCTCGTTCGAGTGGGAGGATTTTGTCGAGAATAAAGAGATAGCTAGCCAGCTCGACAAATTTGCCGAGCAAGTTTACATCGGTGAACAAACCGAGATAATTTATCTTGCAGATAAAGTTATCGTATACATCGACCTCGTTAAAAAGAATGAAGAACGGAGTCGTCATTTTTTTCTCAGTTCTTCTTTTGATAAATAGGATTGTTTAACAACAAAAAAGGCACCCTTCCAGGTGCCTTCGTCTTTCTTATCTATCCTGCCTCACGGCGACCGACGATATTGCTGAGCTTACCAGCCCAGCGGTGACTAGATAACCCGCCACGGTTACCACCGCGGCAGGCAACACTACCGGAGAGCCTAAAATTGCTCCTCCCACAGCTCCCAACAACAAGCCCACGTTCCGGATCTTTTTGAAAAACTTAGGTACTGGCATGGTTAGCCGTTCCTTCATTGTAAATTCTCTTTCTGAAATGTTCATAATTCTGATTGTTTAGATTTTCTAACTTGGTTAATCGCTGATCAAGGAATTCAACATGTTGTGAAATCAGCTCAAAGTTTGAGCGGAATTCCGTTTTGATGATCTGAGTAGTCGCCTTCACTTCCACTAAATCCCGTTCAACGCGCTTAAAATCTGTATGCAGCTGCTTAATAAAATAGGCAATCAGGGAAAGCAGAATCGTAATCAATCCACCCATCACCACCGACATGTCAAATTCAAATTGCATCGCTATCGTTTCAATTGGTTCACTACTCGAATTTCCGTTTCGCCCTTCTCCAGACGGTCCAACAATATCTTGTAAACTTCCTGGTAAGCAGCGGCCGACTGCAACACCTTATAATCTCCATTCACGAAGTCGAAGGAGCGACCAGTAAGCGGGCATCCTAAAGTTTCTGAATGCGTATTGCCGATGTGGATAAACACCAGGCTAAAATTCTTAATTCCGGTGATCTCCAACATCCCTTTATGAAACTTTGGATACCTCAATACATACTTACTGTTCATTCCAGCGGTTTTGTTTAGCTGGAGCTTATATTCGCCCTCCGGTATGCACGTCTTACCGTATACTTTTTCCTCCCGAATCAAATCCTCTAATAAATACGAGGCGAAAATCCCATCCACATATAAATGACTCAGGGTAGTATTCTTCCCCTGGGCCAACCGTAGTATTTCAATTCCCTTCCTCATAATCCCTTACTTTTGCCGTGTAGTATGCTGCTTTCCGATTTCCTGATACTTCAAATTGTCATCTAGTCTTGCCATAAAGAATTGGTTTTAAAGGTTAAATGATGCCGTTAATTGATTCAAAGGTCAATATCAGTTTGGTTCATGTAAAGCGCAAAAGGGTAGGAAAGGGGGCGAAGGAATCAATAAAATCGTTCCAATAGAAAACTACTGAAATAAAAAAGGGTCCAAGATATTAACCTTGAACCCAGATGAACAATCTGCTAAGCTTAGCCTAGAACACGCCAGCGACTTTCATGGCACCGCCCGCAATAGGCAAGTAGTTGTCATTATTTTTAACAAAAAACTCGATACCTATTGCAAGCACTGTTGTAGAGTCCTGCATGGGTTCGGTTTCGCCAGACTCTGCAGTTTCATGAATGTTAACCACTTGGTTAACTTCATAATAGTCCGAGTAAATGACGGTGCTATTTCCGTTTGTTGTCGTATTGATTGGCTCATACGTCTTGGATTCTTCATCATATGAATAATCGGAAACCGCCACCAATGAGTAAACCAAACGATAATGTGTCGCACTTGGAGGAGCAACCGGCGGAAGCATACTTCCCACTTGGAGCAGGTCGATGATCTCAACACTTCCTGCAGTAAACTCCGCGTCAACCGACACTTTACAAATCGAATCAAACGACGTCCCTTTCTTGAACACAATGCCTTTTAGAGCCTCCTTATGTTCTGAAAGCTTAATCGCGCGCTTACCCCTAACACCAGTGGTGTCCTTCAGATTAATCTGTTTCATGAAAGCCGTCAGGCGTCCGGTGAACGTCGAATCGGTAAATTGAGCAGCACCTCTGCCTAGTCCGGTACGAAGCACCTTCGCAACTTTTGCAGATCCGCCAAACTCACTCATGTTCTCCCGGGTCCTGGCGAACTCCGGTGCCGTTTTAATCTGATTAGCCGTTGGTCCGCCCTTCAATCCCGCGAAGTAACCACTCATGCCTTTAATCTTGAAGTGACGAATATCCCCAATCGTCCCCTGATACTTGATGTGACCTTTTTGTCTCGCCATAATGAAATTGGTTTTATAGGTGAAATAATAATGTTAACTGATACAAAGGTCAGTATCAGGGTGTTGCCTAAAAAGTGCAAAGGGGTGGAAGGGGGTGTGAAGAGATCAGGCTGAATGTGCGATTCAATATTTTATGAATGGCACTTAAATTTTAGGCCTTTAGCGTATAACCACATTTCGTTTAAAGCCAAGAAGAGAGTATAACGACACTTGCTCGCGTTACTTGGATAGATGCGACTTTATTATTAAAAACTCAGATCGATTTTGTTTTTATTCCCAATTTTGAAGTGGTTAAATTTCAAAAAGTGTATGGTTTATTTGCTTTTTGATATCGGCTAAGTTGAAGTCGTTCTTCAATACTACTCTTTTTATATTTCTTTTATTTTTTAAATGAAGTATACCTTCATACTGTGGCAAACTTTTTTGCTCATCGGTAGGTTCGAAGTTTAAGATATATTTGTTCTGTTTTATGCAATAATCTACAGTGTGCATGGTGCCAGATTCAATTGACATCTCTATCGGAATTACAAATTCAGAGATACCCACCTGAATTCTATTTCTCTCAACGAAACTTTTCTTCCCTCTATTGATACCAGTCGCTAATTCTGAAATGAGTGCGCCTCCGTTTAGCAAAATGTCATTTGCAAGCTTATAGTTTTCCTTTGGATAAACTCGTTCGAGGGAATTAGGCATCACCGCTATAGTGTAAATCCCATTCTTTAATGCCTTTTGATGCGCAATCGTATCAATCCCAAGTGCCAGTCCGGAAACTACACCATTTTCTTTTTTTGAAAGGCCTGAGATTATTTTTTCTACTGTTTGTTCAGCCATTAACGAGGCATCTCTCGTTCCTACTATTGCAATGTTTGATGTTGGCCGAAAGTTGCCTTTGACGTAAAGCATAGGTGGCGCATGGGGAACCATTTTTAGATCTGACGGATACATTTCGTTATTAATTGTGATGAAATTGATCCCTGCATAAATCATTTCTTCATACCTCTCTAGGTATGTCTTCTTTACTTCCTTTACAAAAGATTCCGGCACTTCTTGATTTTTTTCTTTCTTTGCACGGAGGAAGTCTTCAATGAAATTACTAGTTCTAGTATATTGAAGTCCATCGTATATGTCCCTAATATTATAGTTAGTTAAATATGTAAGAAAGATGATTTTTAAGATCTCGTTATTCATCGGACTATTTCTTTAAGAGACTCTAAAAATGCCATATCCGAATTTGTATTGAAGGTCCCATTAGTTTTTAAATACCCCTCATTTGAAAATGCAAAACTTTTATATGGATCTCCCTTAAACGTATAATTGTAACGATAGTGGTCGCGGCCATATTTTCCTAATGTTAAAAAAACTATTTTTTTTACACCAGCGTTTTCTAACAGGATCCTGGCTGTTTCACAAGAAGTACCGTATGTTGTAAAGTCATCAATAATACAAATTACTTTTCCGGTTAAGTTTCCATATTTGGGATTTACGATCAAAGTTTCAAGTTCGTGATCACACCCATTTTTAAGTCGTAATTCCTTCGTTAGACTTTGTCTCTTAGATGTCGGTTTTGTCCGGATGAACAGGGGATCAGTCTTTCTAGAATTACTAAGTGATTGCCTGGCTTTATCTTTAAAATATTCTAATTCCGGGTTGGGTATTCCCGTTGAACTTGGATATACTGTCCATACATCGACGCCTTGTAGTTCGTTTATGATAGCGTAAGTACTAACTAGAAAATATAACAAAAATTCTTCCCTATAGCTATCGTCTCCATGTTTAAGACATTCTCTGAATTTTCCCGACAATTCAGTAATTTCTGAGGCACGATGGAACGTGTTAGCGTTTGTCAGTGAATATAATGTTGTCCTATCGCTAACCTCACATTTAAAATACCAAGGTTGAGATATCCTTGTAAACTTCTGTAAAAACTGTTCTAATCTATTTGAATCTTTTATGGATATGCCATACCCTTTTTCAAAAATTAATTCACTCTCAAATAAACCGTTCGTGTAGTCTGCCCTCAACAAAAGGAGTTTTGAATTTTTGGCTAATAAGACATCGACCTTCTTACAGCCCAGTATGTAAATTTCGGAGATTTCACACTGAAGATTTTTTTTGATAAATTCTATTAGGTTCGTGCCAGCTCTTTGTAATCTATTGACATGAAGCGGTACATATTCTTTAGGTATATCATGGAGCTTCATCGGATCCATAGAAATAACAATTGTACCTTGATCAACTTTCTCATTAAATCGATCGAGGACATCTTTTAAACCAGGGTAGAATACTCCCGTAGTAGGATCAAGTAAAGCATCTGGATTTGTAATTAGGACCTTCATTTGAGAATTTTCGCAAGCATCATAAACGTCCTAATTTAAGTTTTAAACTTTAGAAATGTAGCATATTTCTGGTGCTATCTGATGCTTTTTGGTTATATTTGTGTGTTGGATAACATTTTTCCGGTAAAAATAGCGCAATTTGATTCGCTAGGGTGAATGTTTTACCATTGTTTAACCATTCTTTGAAAAAATCTGCTTTGGAGCGTTTAATCGCAGAAATCCGCAACAAATTGTAGCCCCCTACGGGCTACGAATACTGAAGCGGATTGCACTCAATCCGCTTTTTTTATGCTCTAAAGCCAGTTTTTTCTCTTCGAGGGTGCAACCGAAAGCATCAAAAGTGTCAAAACACGCGAATGTTTTACCAAATGTTGTACCCATTGTTGTACCCAACTTAATCAAAATTTTTAGTTCTGTTCAGGGAAGATTTATAGCAATAGTCGCTGATTCAAGGTTGATATTCCGGACCCTAACCGTTTATCAATTGATATACGGCGTAACCAAATGTATGAATCTCATGTTGTTCTACATCTGCTTTATATTTCGTTATAAAGTTCGCAGCCTGTTAACCCCAACACAATGCCATTTTTTGTTCTACATATAAACAATATTAAATTTTGGCCTATATTTGTAAATATGAATTCTTCTTCTTTAAGTAACGATCTAAAAAAAATAAACTCCCCCACGATGGCGGATATTGTTGAAGTTCGTTTGATTGAGTTTCTTAAGAAAAAAGCATTTCAGCCTGGGGATGCTCTGCCAAAGGAGCTCGAAATGGCGGAGTCTTTAGGTGTGAGCAGAAACGTGGTTCGGGAAGGACTCAGCAGGCTGAAAATGCTAGGCTTAATTGAGTCAAGGAAGAAAAGAGGGATGGTATTCGTTCGTCCCGATATTTTAGGCTCCTTCGAAAAAATACTAGATCCGATTATCATGGATGATACTACCTTAAAAGATGTTTTCGAATTGAGATTGGTCCTGGAAATGGGAATCGGGGAACTGTTGTATCGGAATAAAACTGAAAAGGATATAAAAGATCTTGAGAAAATCGCCAAAAACCAAAATATCGAAGATAACACCTTCAGAATTAAACATGAGATCGCTTTTCATGGAAAACTCTATGAGATAACTGGGAATGAAACTTTGAAACGTTTCCAAATAATGTTACTCCCTATTTTTGGATATGTGACAGCCATGGAGGATAAGCCTGTTCAGGGGAAAACGAGTCATATGGATTTGGTAGAAATCTTGAAGAATGGCACCAAAGACGACTTTAACAAAGGAATGTTGGAACATCTCGAGCCTCATTTTGATCGACTTAAAGATTTCTCAACATCTATAACTTAAGCTAAAATCCATGTGATTTTACGCCGGTTCTTACCTTAATTATACTAGTGATTGTACTCTACCTATTGTTACTTCCCCTTTCCGGCCTCGGTATATAAAGGGGTGTAAGCCATGCTATTCCATTACAGACATACCAAATACCAATTTTCTTTTTTTTAATATTTTTTGTTTTTATTTTAAATTTATTACATTTGATATGTAGAACATATGGCTTTAATCTCAAGGGCCTGATAAGTTTTTAACCAACCTAATTATTATGAAAAGAAAACTAGTATTTCTCTACACTTGTTTTTTGTTCTTTTCATCGGCTATAATTGCGCAAGAGAGAAGTCTTGTGATTTCAGGCACTGTCGTGTCAGCCGATGACGGGAAACCGCTTCCGGGAGTTAGTGTGACTCTCAAGGGAACAAGTACTGGCGCCGTTACCGGTGCAGCCGGTGAATTTAATCTGAAACTGCCTTCATCCGAAGGAACTTTGGTGTTCTCCTTCATTGGATTTCAACCGAAAGAGGTTCCCGTAGAGGGGCGAAACGAGATAAATGTCGCTTTAGACAGTGATCTTTCTGCCCTGGATGAAGTGGTCGTTGTAGGGTTCGGTACACAATCGCGTCGAACAATTACCTCTGCTATCACTAAAATTGGCGGGGAGGAAATCCAGGATATCCCCATAAGTACCATTGGAGAAGGATTGAAAGGAAAAGTTGCCGGCGCGAGGGTTTACCAATCGAATAATTCGCCCGGTGCCGACGCAGTTTTTAGAATTCGTGGCGGTTCGTCTATCAACAAATCGAATGACCCCTTAGTGTTGGTAGATGGAGTAGAGCGCGCGTTTTCAGGTATCAATCCTAATGATGTGGAATCTATCGAAGTGCTTAAGGATGCAGCGTCGACAGCTATCTACGGTTCGCGCGCATCCAACGGAGTTGTGTTAATAACAACGAAGAGGGGCGCAGTGTCACAATCCCCACAAATTACCTTCGATGTCGATCTGGCTCATCAGTCACCGGAAACGTTGATCGACTTCATGAGTGCGGAAGATTACATCAATACGGTGAGACCGGCCATTGCGCTTGGTCCAACCCCTCAGTATAATAGTTCCTCTGGCTATTCAGCCAGCTCAGGCAACGATGAAAATTCGATTTATTCCACTCGTTACCTGAATAGCGGAGAATCAGTGCCTGCCGGTTATCTTTCAATGCCTGACCCTCTGGACCCGAGCAAGACCTTGATTTTCCAGGACAACGACTATCAGTCTTTATTATATCGCAATGTATTGTGGCAGAATTATTACCTCGGCTTAGATGGAGGAAACGATTTTGTCAGGTACGCAGCAAGCGGTGGTTATACAGATGACGAAGGTGTAGCTCTGGGTACCGGCTATACGCGGTATAGTGCCCGGGGGAGAACTGATCTAAAAATCAGCGATCGCTTGTCGGTCAACACGGCTTTTGATTTTTCCAACACACTTTCGAGCGAGTTTGAAAACCAGATGAACGTGATTGCCCGTGGGCTTGCCACCCCACCAACTCAGAAAATCTATTTTGCCGACGGGACTCCCACGCCAGGCTATAATGCAACTTCGCCTAATCCCGTATGGTGGGATTACACGCGAGACCTTTCAAACAAGGATAAGCGTCTATCGTTAATTGGCGGATTAGATTACCGAATTTTTGATCAACTGAAAGCGAACGTTCAGCTTTCAAATTATAGTCATACAAGTCAATTTGATTACTTTGAAAAGGCACATCAATTTAGTGGATTAAGAACCACCAGGGCGAGTTTTGGTGAATTGGAAAGAACAAAGCTTGACGGTTATTTGACTTATAATGAATCCTTCGACAATAGTCATTCGCTTTCGGGGATGGTGGGTTATTCTTATCAAATAACAAATAACAAACAGTTTTCAGCAAGTGCTACTGGAGCGAGTTCGGATAAAGTGCCAACGCTCACAGCCGGGCCCAACAAAACCGGTGCGGATAGTAACTTCGAGGAACAGGTAGTAATCGGCTATTTTGGAAGATTGTCTTACGATTACCTTAAAAAGTATCTTTTGATGGCTACTTTCCGCTACGACGGGTCTTCCTTGTTTGCCGACGAAAACAAATGGGGGTTTTTCCCGGGGATTTCTGCAGGTTGGGTGATGTCTGATGAGGCATTTTTGGAGAATAGCTCAGTGATTAATTACCTGAAATTAAGGGCCAGTTACGGGCAAACAGGAAACAATACTATCGGTCTGTATGATGCGCTGGGAAGATATGCAACGGATGCAAGATATGGTGGGGTTGCAGGCATTGTTCCTGCAACCATGCCCAATCGGGATCTTACCTGGGAAACGTCGACTCAACTGGATGTTGGTTTTGATCTGAATATCGTTCAAGACAGGATCTCCATTAGTGCCGACTATTTCAACAAAACCACGGAAGATCTGCTTTTTAGTATGGAACTACCCAATACAACAGGGTTCAGCAGCGTGCAAACGAATATTGGGAAAGTGAAGTTTTACGGATACGACCTTGAGTTATCATCGAAAAATGTAAACACTGAGAATTTCAAATGGGATTCCAAGTTAACCTGGAGTTTCGTAAAAAATGAGGTGCTGCAGTTGCCAGATAACGGGCGTGAAAACAACCGGATCGGAGGGATCACGCTGGCGGATGGAACGGCCTTTGGCGGAACTGCCGAAGGCGAGCCATTGTACAGGTATTATGGATATAGAGTTGAGAAAATTCTGCAGAATGCTGCCGAAGCAGCCAATGCCCGGTACGATGAAAGTGCCCGGGGATGGAATCCGTCTGATCAGCAAAGTGTGCGCGGACGCAAGCTGCCGGGTGACTATGAATGGATGGACAGGGATGGCGATGGCAGAATTACAAGCATGGACCAGTTTGAGCTGGGGGTGACAGTACCACATACTACGGGCGGCCTTAATAATGCGTTTTCTTACAAGCGGCTTACTCTCAATTTGTTCGTAGACTGGGCATTGGGGCATTCTATTAACCATAATGCTTATATGCGTTATTTTATGAACACGTTTGCTAATAACTACGCTTTAGTGGATGAGGTTAATCAGACCTGGAAGCAGGAAGGCGACGATACAAAGTATGCCCGGTTTACGGCCAATGATCCCGATGCCGGAAACTCCAATTTTTCGCGGACTTCCGACGTTTTTAATTATAAAGGCGATTACCTTGCCATAAGAGAAGTGAGTCTGCAATACCAGGTCCCCGAGACAGCCATCAGCAGGTTGGGTATCAAGAGCCTGGTACTTACACTATCAGGAAACAATTTGCACTATTTTTCTGCGGTGAGTGGAAAAGGGATTTCTCCCGAAATAGGGGCCGGAACAACATATAATTCCTCTTACTATAATTATCCTCCAATCAGAAGATTTTCGTTTGGTGCCAAAATAGTCCTTTAAAAATCTGAATTATGAAAACTAGAATATATTTCCTCGCCGGCTTGCTGGCCGCTTCGCTTGCGTTCCAGGGATGCCATAAAAAGTTGGACGTTGAATTGGACAGTTCGATAACCGCTAATTCGATGTGGGAAAGTGAGAATGACGCAATTGCTGCCATGTATGGAACCTACAATAAATTTCGACAGTCCTTTGCCACTGCCTACATATTCTGGGGAGAGTATCGATCCGGTTTGTGGGGGCCAGGTTTAGCCACAAACGCTACCTATAGCGATGCGTTTTCCAACGAGCTGAACAGCTCTCATACACATGCCAATTGGTCTAACTTGTACACAACTATTAACGACTGTAACCTGATACTTAAGTACACTCCGGGTATTGAGTTTACGAACGAATCGGAGAAGAACAGGGTGATGGCGAATGCCTTATTTATAAGAGCATTCTCATACTATTGGATCGGTCGTATTTGGGGAGATGCTCCTGTTCTTCTCAATGGTTATGAGTCTGGACAACAAGAAGATTTGTACCCCTCACGGGAGCCAGCAAGCGTTGTTTTTGAGCAGGTTCGGGCCGATTTAGAGCAAGCTTATTCGCTAATGCCAGCCAACGCCATTGATCGCAACCTGGCGTCGAAAGCGGCGATTAGTATGTTACGTGCCGATTACTACTTATGGATGGCAAAAGTTAGGGATGGTGGCACACCAGCCTTGGATTTGGCTAAACAGTCCGTAGACGAAGTTATAAATGATGGGAATTACAGCCTCATGGGTAGCTTTGACAATGTTTTTGGATCCGAGCTAAACCAGGAAATTATATTTGCCTGGAGTTTTATTATGGATGAATATACAGGAGGCTACCCCTCCGATTTCCTAGTTCCTTCGCAGTATATTTCTGCAGAATATATTGAAAATCCCATTAAAGTCGGATCCCACCAACAATGGATATTCCTAACAGACGACTATAAAGAATTTCTTTCCAGCGACGATCGCGATACCCGAACGGAGGTTAGTTTTCAAACGTTTTTTGATGAGCCTAAAAATTCCACGTTTCAATGGATAAATAAATACGCTGGAAATTGGGAGAATCAAACGCGTATTTTCGATGCTGATATCGTGGTTTACAGGTATGCGGATGCCCTTTTGATGAGTGCGGAAATCGAGAATGCACTGGGCAACGCGGCGGTTGCTCTCAATCGATTGAACGAGGTCGCCGGGCGAGCATATGGTGCCAGTGATATATATTCACCTGGCCTCTCTCAGCAAGCGCTGGATCAGGCGATACTTGACGAAAGAATGAAAGAGTTTGTTGCCGAAGGAAAGATCTGGTGGGATCTCATCCGATTTGGGGCAGTGTTCGATGAAGTACCGAGTCTCGCCAGTCGCGAAAGTGAAAAAAATGTCCTCCTTTGGCCAGTGCACAATTCTTCAATCAACACAAATCCAAACATCAAGCAAACGGAAGGCTACTAATGAAACGTCAAAAAAGTTCAAACATACGCTTGGTCTGGATCAAATCGTCTATGATAGGGGTCCTTTGTATGATCCTGGCTAATGTAACATATGCGCAATCGGTTGGTAAGGATAGTGGGGCGAAGGCCGTGTTCAACCCTGTGGATCATCCGTATTCCTCAGTGCGTATCCCGGCGTTGGTGATCACCGAAAGCGGTACACTGCTCGCTTTCGCTGCGGGAAGAATCAATAGTGGTAGCGATTGGGCGGATATGGATTTGATATTGCGAAGAAGTCATGACCGTGGAAATACATGGGAACCTTTGCAGATTGTTGCGAAAAGTTCGGGTGACATGCCGGTGGATAACCCAACGCCGATTGTGGGAGAAGACGGTACCGTCCATTTAATTTATCAAAGAGATTACGCACGCGCCTACTATACGCAGTCCCAAGATGATGGTAAGACCTGGAGTGAACCAAAAGACATTACGTCCACTTTTGACGAATTTAAAGACGAGTATAATTGGAAGGTGTTGGCGCCGGGTCCCGGGCACAGTATTCAATTGAAGAATGGACGTTTGATTGTGCCGGTTTGGCTGGCCGATTCCGATGTCCTTACGCCCCATAGGAGCCATAGGCCATCGCGAATAGCTACCATATATAGTGATGATCAAGGGAAAACGTGGAAAAGTGGCGCATTAGTGCCTGATGTCCCGGGCTTCAAGAATCCCAGTGAAACAATGGCGGTGCAGTTGGATGACGGCCGTGTTATGCTGAACATACGTAATGAATCTGAAAAGAGACGGAGAGGGGTAAGTTATAGTGATAGTGGCATATCCAGCTGGACGCCTCCTGCGTATATTGAAGATTTGTTTGAACCGATTGTTATGGGAAGCATTGTCCGCGTAGAACGGCCCGAAGGGAGGTCCTATATGCTTTTCGTAAATCCCGATAGTAAAGATATTCCCAAGCATCCCCGAAAAAATCTGACAGTCAAACTAAGCGTTGATGGCGGAAAAACCTGGCCAGTATCCCGGGTTCTAGAAAAAGGAGAATCCGGCTATTCTGATCTGGCTGTGGGTCCGGACGGTACGGTCTATTGCTTGTACGAGACGCGGGATGATAAGGAAAGGGGGCTGTCGCTTCACCTGACCAGGTTCAATGTACAGGAACTAATTGATCAATTGTAATGAGCACTAATGAGGCATAAAATGAAACGCATGTTTTTTTTTACGGTATTTAGCTTAATGAGTGTTTTGTTAGTTGGGCAAGAACGAAGCGCCAAACAAGGATATCGCCGACCGAATGTGCTCTTTATTGCCGTCGACGATTTGCGCTCGAGCTATGGAAACGTTAAAGCGATTACACCCCATATAGATCGTCTGGCCAAAGAAAGCGTTGTGTTTAACAGAGCATATAGTCAGCAAGCGGTATGCGGGCCTTCCAGAGCGTCTGTCCTTACAGGAAGGAGACCTGATGTGACAAGAGTATGGGACTTAAAGACGCATTTTCGGGAAGCACTGCCCAACGTGATAACCTTGCCCCAGTATTTCAAACGGCATGGATATGCTGCGCGAAACGTTGGAAAAATATATCACGACTCGAAAGAATTACAAGATCCAGTATCATGGTCAGGGCCGGAAATAATGGCGATTACTGACTCAGCGGGTCCCAAGTACCTTCTTCCTGAGAATCAACCGACAGATGGATCGTGGAAAAAGGCTGCGTCGGAGTGTGTTGAGGTAGCTGACACTGCTTATGTAGATGGAAAAGTAGCCGATGCAGCTGTTGAGATGATCCGCCAGCTGAAAGACTCTTCTTTTTTTCTCGCTGTCGGCTTTAGGAGGCCCCATTTGCCATTTTCCGCTCCCAAAAAATATTGGGATCTGTATGACGATAGCCAGATCCCTCTTCCCTCTCCTGAAGGTGCACCGGAAGCGTCGCCTCCCATTGCGCTGCACGGTGGAATAGAACTTCGAGGATACACCGACATTCCGACTTCCGGACCAATTCCCAGGAGTAAAATTCGGCAATTGCGGCATGGATACTTCGCGAGCGTTTCATATATCGATGCACAAATTGGTCGATTGATTGATGAATTAGAACAACAGAATCTGATGCAGAATACGGTGATTGTACTGTGGAGCGATCATGGTTTACATCTCGGGGAACTCGGCTTATGGGCTAAAACAACCAACTTTGAAATGGACACCCGCGTGCCTCTTTTAATCTATTCTCCCATAGTTGGCGTGAAGGGGGTATCCACAGAAGCCTTGGTTGAACTAGTTGATATATACCCCACTTTACTAGAACTTGCCGGGTTTGAAGTTCTTGATGGGCTGGATGGCATGAGTATGGTTCCTTTATTGAAAGATCCTGACCGCGATTGGAAGCACGCTGTATACAGTCAGTTTCCCCGGCCTTGGATGTATAAGAATAAGCCTAAATATATGGGATATTCAGTTCGAACCAGCAATTACCGATATACAGAATGGAAGAATCTCGAGGATGGATCGGTTGAATTTAAAGAATTGTATGACTACAAGGAGGGTGAATTAGAGACTAAAAACCTGGCCGGTCTGGATAATTATAGTAAAATACAAAAAGCATTATCGAGGTTATTAAGCCCAATGTAGCCAAAATCAGGTGAGGCAAACAGACAATGAATGTTAAAAACGGCTTTTTAAACCCTGCTCATTAAAAGGAGCGTAGATAGAAATAATTAAAGACAAAAAAAAATGAAAGCAAATCGAATTAAGTTAATTTTTGCTGCTACGCTGGCTTCAGCCATTATCGCTTTTCAATCGCCTGATATACAGTTGAGCGAAACTCAATTTCAACTTCCTGTTTTGAAAGGTAAAGCCGATAACCCGGTGCTGAGGATTAAGATTACTAATCATAAAGCCGGTCAAAAACTTAGTGGCTTGTCGTTGGGTACCAAAGGTGTGTCTGACCTGAGCGATATCAAAGCAGCCCGACTCTATTATTATGCGAACGATTCCATGCCAGGAAATATCGAAGCTTCTACTAAAGCGAAACTGGTTTCTACCGTTAACAGGGTGAAGGGTATAATTGAATTTGACGGTGACCAAGAGTTGCAGCAAGGAGACAACTACTTTTGGCTTTCTTACGAACTGGCTGACGATGCAAATCTGTTAAATTTCGTCGATGCGCAAGTGTTATCTGCCCGGATCAATGGAAAGAAAATAAAATCGCAGCAGAAAGATAACGAGATAAAGCAGCGTATGGGGGTAGCGGTTCGAAAACATAAACAAGATGGCGTTCATACATCCCGGATCCCCGGGCTCGCAACTACAAACGAGGGAACCCTGATCGCAGTATTCGATGCCCGCTATGAGAGCGCTCGTGATTTGCAGGACCATATGGATATCGGAATTCACCGCAGTGAAGACCAGGGTAAAACATGGGAACCGATCCAGATTGTAATAGATATGGGTACATGGGGAGGATTGCCCGAAAAGTTCAACGGGGTATCAGACGCAAGTATTCTGGTCGACAAAAATTCGGGCGCAATCTATATTGCGGGTTTATGGATGCATGGGGTAATCAATTCAGAAGGTAAATGGGTGGAAAATTTAACGGAGGATAGCGATGAGTGGAATCATCAGTGGCGAACGAAAGGCTCCCAACCCGGCTTCGGTGTAAAAGAGACTTCACAGTTTATGATCGTCAAAAGTACTGACGACGGCAAAACCTGGTCCGATCCGGTCAATATTACTCAGCTTGGAAAAAAGAAAGAGTGGTGGTTATGGGCTCCTGCACCTGGTCAGGGAATCGTGTTGAATGATGGTACTTTGGTCTTTCCAACCCAGGGGAGAGACAAAAATGGTGTGGCTTTTTCAAACATTACCTTTAGTAAAGACGGAGGGAAGACTTGGAAATCGAGTAATCCTGCTGTCAATGAATCAACCACCGAATGCATGGCCGTTGAACTTTCCGACGGTTCCGTGATGTTGAACATGCGGGCCAATTCCAATCGGGGAGCCATAGACGATACGAACGGACGGGCCATCGCAGTTACGAGAGATCTTGGCGAAAGCTGGACAACTCATTCAACTTCTCATAAGGCGCTCATCGAACCCGTATGTATGGCAAGTATTATCCGGCACGATTATCAGTCTGGTGGAAAGGACCAGTCGGTGCTTCTGTTTTCTAATCCAAATTCGAAAACGCTGAGACACCATATGACCATTAAGCATAGCCACGACGATGGGATGAATTGGTCGGACACCGCGTCTTCGCTCCTGCTGGATGAGTTCAAAAGCAGAGGATATTCTTGTTTGACAAGTATTGACAGCGAAACGGTCGGAATTCTTTACGAGAGCAGTCAGGCTGATATGGTTTTTCAGGCGATCAGACTGAAAGATCTTATTCACTAACCGTGTTAGAGGGACTTTTCCTTGCATATCATTTTATGGCTGCTAAGCCTCTTCGAAACTGGAGGGAAGCCTGAAATCCATTCTTGAGGGAAGTGCTGTGTGGCCGGTTGATGTCGGTCGGGATAAAAATACATACAAATTAACAAGTTATATTTAATCAATTTATCAATGAAAAAAATCAACGGATTAGTAGCCGCGACGTTTGCTGCGTATAAAGAGGATGGAGAAATCAATTTGGATATAATTCCAGCGATCGTAGAGAAGTTAATTGAGGACGGACTTCGTGGCGTTTTTGTTTGCGGAACCAATGGAGAGGGCCCCAACCTAACAATCGAAGAAAGAATGGCTATCGTAGAAGCGTATGTGAAGGCAGCGAACAAGCGGATCATCGTCATGGTTCACGTGGGGCATAGCTCTGTAAAAGAAGCGAGGAAACTTGCAGCGCACGCAGAACGCGTAGGCGCTGACGCTTTCTCCTCTGTATCCGCTTTTTATTTTAAACCCGCATCTGTGAAGGCTTTGGTGGTAAGTCTTGCTGAAATTGCCTCTGCAGCTCCCAATATACCTTTCTATTACTATAACATTCCTCACCTGACGGGAGTGTCTATGGACATGCTTCAGTTTATGCAACTGGCCGAAGAGATGATTCCGAATTTCGCCGGGCTCAAGTATACGGCAACTACCCTGCATGAATACGAAGCCTGCATCAACTACAAGAATGGTAAATATGATATCTTGTATGGCTTGGACGAAATGCTTTTGGGTGCCTTAGCGGTTGGAGCTAAAGGCGCAGTAGGAAGTACTTACACCTTTGCAGCACCACTTTACAGAAAGATTATAGAGAACTTTGAAAACCAAAATATTGAGGAAGCCAGGCGGCTTCAAATGTGTTCGATAAAGATGGTCCAGTCGCTGGTTAAATTTTCACCTATTCCCGCCCAGCGTGCTATTGTAGGCATGGGAGGGCTTGAATTGGGGCCTTGCCGTTTGCCATTGATTGGTTTAAGTGCCGAGGAGCGGAATCTGCTTAAAGCCGATTTGGAATCCAAGGACTTCTTCAATTCCGTCCATCAATGTCGGGAAACATTTTCCGATTCGACTAATTAGCTATGAAACACCTACTTTATTTATCAATTATTCTCGTGACTATGATTTCGACAACAGCTTGCTCTTCTGAAACACAGTTATCTTCCAGATGGGATAGCTTAAGCCCTATTCCTGATTCCGTTGGTTTTGCCGGTTCATTTGGAGGAGTCTCCAATGGCGTTTTGATAGTCGCCGGTGGCGCCAATTTTCCGGACGGGGGAGCCCCCTGGACCGGTTCCAAGAAAGTATGGCACGATCGGATATTTGCTCTGGAAAGTCCGGATGCGGAATGGAAAATGGTCGGACGACTACCTCAACCTTTAGGGTACGGAATATCTGTCAACTGGAAGAATGATTTAATAATAGCAGGAGGGAGCGGAGAGGAAAAGCATTTTTCAGAAGTAACCAAGCTCCATTTCAACGGCGAGTCGGTTGATTTCGAAAGGCTACCTGACTTACCAAAGCCCCTTGCCAATGCTGCCGGCATCGTGCTGGATGGCAAACTTTACATATTGGGCGGTACCCTTGACCATTCCTCGCAAGAAACAGAAAACGCGTTTTGGTCGCTTGAATTAGAAAATCCGGAACAGGGCTGGGAACTGTTGGAATCCTGGCCCGGCCCGTCGCGTATGTTAGCCGTTGCAGGTGCGGACGAAGAAAGTCTTTACTTGTTTAGCGGGACCCAGTTGGTCGACGGTCAGCGCCAATACTTAAAAGATGCCTACCGTTACACCGTCGAAGGTGGCTGGACCAAAATAGCCGATCTGCCGCAGGCGGTAGTTGCGGCGCCGAGTCCGGCGTTTACTGATGTCGGCAATCTTACTATTCTCGGTGGGGATGACGGTTCATTGGCTTCAAGTGATCCCAAAACCCATCCTGGGTTCTCCAGGAATATATTATCTTACAATCCGGTTAACGACTCATGGAAGACCTTGGGGAAGTTACCGGATTCGCCTCCCGTGACCGTCCCGCTGGTGGTTTGGGAAAATCAGGTCGTCATCCCTGGCGGGGAGATCCGGCCCTCAGTACGTTCAACCAAGGTTCTCGTCAATTCATTAAAGGTCAAATAATTTGAAATGAAGAATTCCAAACACTACCCCTGGATTTTGGTCGGTCTCTTATGGATCGTTGCCTTATTGAACTACATGGACCGGCAGATGCTGGCCACCATGCGTCCGAGCATGGAAGTGGACATTGCCGAGTTAAGGTCGGCAACGAACTTCGGGCGACTGATGGCGGTATTCCTGTGGATTTATGGGTTTGTTAGTCCGTTTGCAGGGGCAGTGGCCGATAAGTTCGACAGGAAATGGCTGATCGTTGGAAGCCTGTTTGTCTGGTCAGGAGTGACTATGGCCATGGGATATGCAGATACCTTCGAGCAGCTTTATTGGCTGAGAGCGATTATGGGTGTGAGCGAAGCCTTATATATCCCTGCAGGATTGTCACTTATTGCCGATTATCATCGTGAAAAGAGCAGGTCGCTGGCCGTCGGAATCCACATGACCGGACTCTACATGGGTCAGGCTCTCGGGGGCTTCGGAGCAACGGTCGCCGAGGCGTTTACCTGGCATACGGCATTCCGAACCTTCGGGCTCATCGGCGTGGTGTATGCTGTTCTGCTGGTTTTCTTTCTGCATGAGCATAGAGGCCCAACGCTGGTTCAGAAAGTTCAGGCCGGTATAAATAAACAAAAACCGTTTGTTTTTAAGGCGTTCGGACTTCTCCTTACGAACATCTCGTTCTGGATCATCTTGTTCTATTTCGCTGTTCCCAGTCTGCCTGGGTGGGCGACGAAGAACTGGCTGCCAACGCTCTTTGCACAGAATCTCGATATCCCCATGTCTACTGCGGGGCCTTTATCGACCATCACCATAGCCGCCGCATCTTTTTTAGGTGTAATTTTCGGTGGAATATTGTCGGATCGGTGGGTTCAGAAAAACGTCCGTGGACGTATTTACACCAGTGCCATCGGTTTAGCCCTGACCATTCCGTCTCTCTTGCTTCTGGGTTTTGGACATTCCTTAATTCACGTGGTTGGAGCGGCATTATGCTTTGGGTTAGGTTTTGGTATATTCGATGCCAATAATATGCCTATCCTTTGTCAGTTTGTTTCATCAAAATACAGAGCAACTGCTTACGGAATGATGAATATGGTTGGCGTTTTCTCCGGAGCCTTCATCACCGATTATCTGGGCAGATCTACTGATGAGGGTAATTTGGGTCAGGACTTTGCCATGCTTGCCGTGATAGTGCTTGTTGCACTCATTATCCAACTAACCTTCCTTCGGCCAAAAGCAAACGACTTTGAAGATGCAGTGACCTAGCGCTCATGCCCACACCCAGAGGCTGTCATTGATACGGCCTGAAGCTTCGTCTTACCAGCGTTAATTCAGCATCGTTCCAGTTACGGATCTCCTACACACCGTCTTCTGAAATTTTCTGTAGGTGCTTCGAACCTGGTCTGTAGCTGGTCTGTAGCTGGTCCGTAGATGGGCTGACCAAAGCTTCGCCTCCATTAACTTGATTCTCATGAGAAAACGGCAATTTGGAACTTATTCAGACTTATGAGGGAGATATCCGTAGACTGTCTTGGTCGGTTGGAAAGCGCAAAGGCCGATCTTTCCGATTTCTAATGAACCATAACAAAATCCTACATTAATTGCCACAAATAGAATGCAAAGGCGATGCTTTGTACCACCACAAACACTACTCGCGCCCGGTGGGTAAAGATAGCGTTCATAGCCACGATGATGATCGAAAGCAGGGTGAACAGTACCAGGAATAACAGTGTGTTCATTGCGGGTGTGTGCCCGAAAAAGGCAGGGGAATGATCGATCCGGTCCTTATAATCCTCGAAGACCAAGTTTATGTACGTCAGCACCGAGTAATAGTAAACGTTTAGGACGAGAGACATCCAGACAACGATGGTCAAAATGGTTTTCATGGTTCGTTTGGTTAGGGTAATAAAGATAAAGATAATATCCAGTCATCCGCAAACCATTGATCCTGAAAGCAAGCGCGACCAATCCCTCTGTAAAGGAGAGCGTTAGTCGCGTAGAAAGTTACGGCTACCGCAGAACCTCACCTGAATTTTCGATCTAACCTTTTCGAATCGCTACCGGCTTTTTTTCCTCATCAATCGCGACGAAGGAGAATTGGCCGGTTACTGCCTTCTCGCGGTCTTCGCTATACATTTGTTCCACGAAGATTTCGACCTGCACTTTCAGGCTGGTATTTCCGATGTGTACTACGGTGCCAACGAGCTCCACAATGGTTCCCGAGGGAATGGGCTTGGTAAAGTCAATCCGGTCGCTGCTTACGGTTACCATCTTCTGGCGGCTGAAACGGGTTGCGGTAATGAACGCTACTTCGTCCATCATGTGCATGGCCATTCCGCCGAAGAGGGTGTCGTAATGGTTGGTCGTGTTGGGAAATACGGCTTTAAAAATGCGTGTTTGAGAAGCTTCAATCCTTTCTTCTAGAGTCATCAGTTTTTGATTTTATTTTATCGGTCAGCTATGCTGCCCGCCGCGAAGTTAAGGAATCCTTGGGTAACCCACCGGCCTATCCATCTGATATACGAACAATAACATTCCCTGTTTTATGTCCCGACTCGGCATAGCGGTGTGCTTCAACAATATCGTCCAGCTGGTATTGTCTGTCAATCACCGGTCGGAAAGCCCCCATTGCTGCCAGATCGCGAAGATAGTGGGTTTGCTCCTTGCCCATTGTTGGAATTGGGAATAACACTTTTTTGCCGGAGCTAAACCTGCCGGCCAAGGCGAGCCAAAGGTTCTGACCGTTTTTTCCAAGTTCAGTAGAAATATACACTCCCTTTTCCGTCAGCAGCGCTTTGCAAGTGGGAAAGGATGTTTTCCCCACCGCATCCAGAATAAAATCGAAGCGATGGGGTGATTGTGTAAAATCGTCCGTTTGATAATCGATTACATCGTCTGCACCCAGCGATCTGACCAATTCGACATTTACTGTATTGGCTACCGCAACAACATAAGCGCCAAGATGCTTCAGCAACTGGACTGCGGCGGAGCCAATCGCACCGGTTGCCCCGTAAACCATGACTTTGGCGTTCTGTCCAACGCCCGCTGCCCTAATCGTGCTTAAAGCGTAATGGCTACCTTCAGTAAGTGCAGCGGCATGCAGATAATCAATTCCTTCCGGGATGATCGCAATGGACCCCGATTCAGAAATCGTTTTGTATTCTGCATTCCCTCCAAAAGAGAATTCGTCGTATCCGAAGACTCGATCGCCCAGGCGGAAGAGGGTAACCCCTCTGCCCAAACCCACAACCTCTCCGGCGAACTCAGATCCCAGGTGATTTCGTTTGGGGCGCAGCAGTCCTGTAAAAAAGCGAGATATAAAATATCGCGCGCTCCGAAATCCGGTATCCGTACGGTTGACGGTGCTGCAATACACCTTTACCAGCACTTCCCCGTCTTTCGGAACCGGGGAGGGGACCTCGGCGATCGAGACAACCTCCGGTCCTCCATAGCGATGGTATAATGCAGCTCTCATATTATAAAGCTACTTCTTTGATCGCTTTTTTTCAACTTTTTTTGTGATAATTCCCGATCAGTCAGATAGTTATAATGTTTATTTCTCCCACCACACCTTCGTCATGACGTTATCTCCTCCGATACGTTCAGCAGCCACTTTGTAGTTGTCAGGGTTAAACTGACGGACATCACTGTGATACATGAAGCGGGTTGGCATCACGCCGTCATGAATCATGTGGGGTGTGGTCGGTAGTTTCGGGAAGCCCGTACGACGGTATTCAAACCATTGCTGATAGTCGTTGAAGAATAGTCCCAGGTATTTTTGATTCATAATTTGTTCGAGCGTTCCGTTGAAGGATGCAGCAGGGTTGTCAAAATAGTTGGCTGGCATTGCTCCATTTTTCCATTGCGTTACTGATGCGGTGACCGCCCGTTCGTAAGCGGTTTTTGCGGCGGTCATATCGCCCTTTTGCAAGGCCACTTCCGCTTTAATAAATTCAACTTCCGCATAGCTCATGATAATCTCGTGGATCTCTGTACCCACAGCGCTCGGATACATGATGTCTCCGTTAGGTGTACTGGGGCTGTAGTTAAACTGTGAAGCATCGCCGGAATGACCCGCCGGAATTCCTTTAAAACCGATATCTACCGGTGAGCCGTTTTCAATTTTGCTGGCCCGGGTCATAAAGAGTGCCCGGCGCGGATCTTCCAGGTCGTTTAACATATCCACGAAGAACTCACCCATAGCTTCTGAATTTACGAAATCCTGCCGGCGGCTCCAGGCGTAGTCGTATGGTGCAATGCCGCTGATTTTTACAATCGCCGCTTCGGCATTGCTGGTGAAAACCGGGTATTTAGCCGGGTCGGCAATCATGGCCGCTAAGCGTTCATAGCTGTTGAAAGAAGGTTTTTTCGAGACCCGCAGCAGCATGCGCATCAGCAGGGAATTATTAAACTTTTGCCATTTCGATTTATCGTTGTTGTAAAGTAAATCGTTTCCGCTCATTGAGCCCTCTCCGGCATAAATCAGGTTGGCGGCTTCCAGTTGTTCGATCAGCGAAGTGTAGATTTCTTCCTGGGTGTCAAATTTCGGTTTGTCGATATTATCTTCGGCTTTCAAAGCTTCCGAGAACGGCACATCCCCGAAGCTATCCGTCAAAATTCCACCAATATAGGCTTTCAGCGTGATGGCTACCGCCTTGTAGATGGGCTGACTATAAATTTCAGCAGCTGCTTCCATCTCCTTCACGTTTCGCAGATACTTGTATGTTGTGTTCCAGGTTCCGTTACCGGCAGATTCGGATATGTCGTAGCGGTGTGTACCCAGTGCGACGCTGGGGTTGGGCAAGCCAACTTGCATCAGCTGCCAGGTAAAATCGTAACTTCTAACCGTAAAGTAATTGCTCATGCCGTAGATGGTGGGTGTCAGTAAGCTGCCCGGCGTTACTTTTTCGATCAGGTTCGGATTGGTATTTAGTTCTTCAAAATCCTTGGTACAGGAGCTCGCTGCCAGAATTCCAACGATCGCGAAAAAGGTTATAATGCGTTTTTTCATTTTTATAGGATGGTGGGCCCTGCAGACCCGCTGTTAAACGATGAATAGTTTTTATAGAGTAAGACGAAGGTTCAGGCCGAATGTGCGCGTGCTTGGCATCTGTCCCATTTCAACGCCGGGCATAATGCTCGACCCATTGAAAGCAGCCGTTTCCGGATCGTATATCGGAAATTTAGATATCATGGCCAGGTCTCTGCCGTAGACTGCGACACTTGCACCTGCCACCTTCATCCGGTTGGTGATGCGCTGTGGCAGACGATATTCGAAACGTACTTCCCGGAGTTTCAGGAAGGATGCATCAAAACTGTTGGTCTCCACATTGGCCCTGCGGTAATAATCGCCGTACCAGGTATTCAACGGCGCTGAAGTCGTGTTCGGTGAATATGATCCATCCTCATTTTGAACGACCCCCTCGCCAATGATCACCCCTTCTTCTCTGCCTTTTAGCGTATGCGTCAGCTTTCCTTGTTCCGTCAGCTTATGATGAGTTTGTGAATACACAATTCCGCCATATTGGCCGTCGATCAAAGCGTTCAATGTGAAATTTTTAAACCGGAATTCATTGTTGAATCCACCTTTCCAGTCGGCATACACATTGCCGATTTTCTCCTTTTGTGCCGGGCGCACAGCGAGGCCGGTGTTCTTATCGAAAATCACTTCACCAGCTTCATTTCTGACCAGCCCGAAGCCCCAAAGGTCGCCCGTAGAACCACCCTTGGTCACAATAATGGAAGCTGCACCCGCGCCACTCTGCGCAATAATCTGCTGGTAGCCCATCAGGTCTTCGCTTAACTCAAGCACGGTATTGTCGTTCTTCGACCAGGTAAGGGTGGATGTCCAGGTAAAATTCTCCTTTACAACCGGACGAACGTTGAGCATTAGTTCCAGCCCCTGGTTTCTAATCACACCACCGTTGATCCAGGCCTGTGAAAACCCCGTGGTGATATCCATGGGGACGGAAAGCACCTGGTTCTTGGTGGTCGTAGAGTAAACGTTTACATCCGCGTCAACACGGTTGTTGAACATTGCAAAGTTAACACCCGCCTCCCAGGAGTCGGTCCGCTCTGGTTTTAGCGAAGCATTGTGAAGGATATTGGGTGCTTCTGCTGATCCTGGGAAATCGGACGTGCCGTAATATTTTTGTGTTTGGTAGGGATCGGTATCCGAACCCACCTGTGCCCAGGATAAACGCAATTTTGCAAAAGAAAAAGCACCTGGAAGTGCGAATAAGTCACTCAATATATAACTGGTGCTTACCGATGGGTAGAAGTACGAATTATTTCCTGCGGGAAGGGTAGACGACCAGTCGTTGCGACCGGTGATGTCGACAAATACCTTGTTCTCCCAGCCAAAATTTACGAAGCCGTAAACGCTGTGAACCTCCTTTTCGGTTAGCTGATTTTCCGCAAGGGGTACGGTCAGCGCATTCGACAGCTTATAGATTCCGGGCAATAGCAAGCCACGGGCAATCCCGTTATTGGCCTTTACCTGCCGGCTCATCAGGTTTCCTCCCAGGGAGGCACGGATGTCGATCGAGGGCGCAATCTTGTCTGTAAAGCTAAGCAAGGCATCGGTGTTCGATTCGAAGAAGCTGATGTCCTGTTCCTTGTAATAACCTAAAGGGAAGTTAGCGGTGTCAAACGTGCGCTGCTGTGCTCTGCGGTCTTGCCGCGTGCTGATGCCCGATCGCATCATCAGATCCCACTTACTGTTGATCGTGTAGAGAGCCTGCAAGTTTCCATCGATGTTGTGACTGTTCAGGCTGTTGGTCATCTCGTGCGCAATCAGGTAGGGGTTCTCTATGTAGGAACTGAAGGGGTGAATCTGCTTCAATTGATCCTGACCTTTCTGCCACCTGGGGTTGTACCAGTCGAGCGGGATATTGGTGTTTTGCAGGATCATAAAGTACGCGATGCTTTGGTTGTTGTATCCTGTACCCGGCAGATTGTCGCTCGATTTATTCGTGTAGCTGAATTTTCCGTTTAATTTCAACTTATCGGATAGCTGCAAATTGGTATTCAGCGAGGCGACCAGGCGTTCAAAGCCTGAATTGGGCATAATCCACTCGTTTTTGGTATGTGATACGGATCCCCGGGCGGTAAAGCTTTCATTTCCACCATCGAGCGAAAGACTGTTCTGAAGGGTATACCCTGTTTGCCAGAAATCTTTCCGGCTTCCCTCTTTATGAGCAACCCAAGGTGTACGTACAGCACCCTGCCCTTCGGTAAGCGGGTCGTACTGGTAGTAAAGCTGACCATCGTATTTTGGTCCCCACGAGCTCGAGGTACTTCCTGTGTTCACTCCATCCTCGGACGCTTGGTAAGAATAATAGAGTTCTCCGTCGGCGTTCCGGTTTAAATTCCCCTGCCCATACTCGTATTGATAGTCGGGCCAGCGTAAAACCGTATTGAAACTGGTATTTGAATTAAAAGAAACTCCCAGTCCCGACGCTCTAGCTCTACCCGATTTCGTAGTGATAATCAGGGCCCCGTTGTTCGCACGGCTTCAATAAAGGGCTGCAGCGGCCGCACCCTTCAGTACGGTTACCGATTCAATATCGTCGGGGTTGAGATCCGATACCCCATTTCCAAAATCGACGGGAATATCGTTATCTATGCCTGCCGAAACAGCTCCATACGCGTCGTTCACCCCCGAGGTCACAATTCCCGAAGCCATCGGTACACCGTCGATTACAATCAAGGCATCGTTGCCATTGGGCTTTAATGACCGGTCGCCCCGCAAGTTGATCCGGGTGCTGTTTAGCGGTCCGGAACCACCCTGCGTTAAATTTAGCCCAGGTACCTTGCCTTTCAGGGCGTCCGACCAGTTATTGGATGGAATGTCGGATACCGCGCTGCCTTCTACCTTGGTGATGGCATAACCCAGGGATCGCTCCTCGCGTTCAATCCCCAAAGCGGTTACCACCACATCGTTCAACTCATTTAGCGATGGAGTCATGCTCACAAGCAGGTTCAGCTCTTCGGCATTGATGCTTTTTTGAACAGCCGCATAACCAAGCATGGAGAAGGATAGCGTGGTGCCCTTGGCAACTGTCAGATCAAAGGCGCCTTGTTCATCAGTAGCGCCGAGCGCCCTGCCATTTCCATCAACGATGGAAACACCCGGCAGGACAAAACCGTCCTGGGCGTCCTGAACGATTCCCCTTACCTGTACTTTTTCCTGGATATGGACGATCGGGAGAGAGGGACTGGCCAGGGCTGCTGGCTCCGCGGCACAAACGGCAATTAGGGAAAAGGCCACTACCCGGGCCGTGCGGGAAAATGGATTGTTTGCAGTAAAGATGTTCTTCATTATTTTAAATATCTGAGTTTTGGCATTTAAGGCAACGATTTCGCCTTGCCGCCGCAAAACTAGATTCTGCATATAAAGAAAATGTTAAGTCACGGTTACTAAAAAAAGAACCGTAGAAGCTTTCCATTCTGTTGAGTCAGTGACTCAAGGGTAGCACCTGAACCGCACCGCCAACCTCAGTATTCAATCATATTAACATTACCGAAGATTAACATCAAGCTAATACTGGGGGACTACTTTTGGCGCAAATAAACACAACCAGTATGTATATGCACTTCAATTACACAAAAATTTTATGTTTGCTTGTCCCACTGATAGTGAGTCCGCCTTTAGCGCGTGCAGCTAACTTGGTGGTTGAATCAGGAGTGATGACCGTCATCGGACAAATGCCGATTTCGGGCCGGGTGCTCGATGCTGATGGAAATCCGATCGTAGGTGCAACCATCACCAATCTCCGGAACCAAAAGGCTACTCAAACGGATGGTGACGGCAACTTCACTATCGATGGTGCTATAGGCGACCAACTCTCAGCCAGCTTTATAGGGTTTACTGAACTACGGACGACGGTGAAAGAGTTGAAAGGCGTACTGTTAATGCTTGACTACTCTGACAATGTGTTGGAAGAGGTGACGGTTTCCATTGGCTACCAGCGAGTACGTAAGTCAGATCTGACCGGTGCAGTGGCCAGCGTCAGAGCTGAAGAACTTAATTTGACGTCCCCAAAGCTGTCGCAGGCTTTGGTAGGAAAAGTCGCGGGTGTGCAGGTTTCCCAAACTAGCGGAGCCCCCTATGAAGGAACAAAAATTCGGGTGAGAGGTGTAGGTTCCATCAACGCTAGTTCGGATCCGCTTTATGTTATCGATGGCTACCCCTCGGGCAACAGTCTGAATATAAACCCGAACGATATAGAGTCAATCGATATCCTGAAGGACGCTGCGTCGGCGGCCATTTATGGTTCAAGGGCTGCGGGCGGTGTGGTATTGATTACAACCAAAAGGGGAAAAGAGGGCGTTTCAACTGTAGATTATGAATTTCAGGGAGGATTCGGACAGCTGTCTAAGAAGATAGATCTGTTAAACTCCGATCAGTTTATTGACCTGCTTATCGACGGTCGCAACAACACATATAAAGACCTGGTAGTGAACGGAGGTAATACCTGGTCGGATGATTATTTTCGGGACAGTAACACTGCGCGGGTAGCTCGGGTAGGGAATGCCGGATCAGTTACCATTCCCGAAGAATACTATGATTTTAGCACCGGCCTTGCGAAACCTGCACAGTATCATACCGACTGGCAGGACGAACTTTACCGCAATGCGCCGTTTCAACGGCACAACCTTTCGTTCTTTGGCGGAAACGAAAAAACAAAATACTTTTTAAGCGGATCTTACCAGAGCCAAGACGGAATTATGCTGGGGACCGATCAAGAAGTAATGAATTTCAGAACGAACATTGATTCTAAAGTAGGTGAAAGACTAACCGTGGGAGCGAACGTTTCCTTTACTTATAATGACAATAATGAGGTCGGCACCGGCCGTTACGATCAAAGTCCGTCTATGGGCGCGCTTCTTTCATTACCCACCCTTCCTGCTTATAATGAGGACGGTTCATATGCCCAATTCGGGATGGGAAATTTGTCGGCTAACAACTACGGTATTCAAAACCCAGAAAATCCGATGGCCTATGTAACGATGATAAAGAATACCCGGAAGGGGAAGAGAGGAATGTATAATGCTTTTGCAGATTTGAAGATCGTTGAAGGATTAAATTTCAGGCTAAACGGCGGTGTTCAGACTTACGATGAAAAATACGATTATTACCGGCCAACAAGCATTAGCAATGGAAACAATCCGCCGTATTCAGCATCGGCAATCAGTGCAGCCTTTGCGGATGCGAGAACCAGAAGTGAACTGGATAAGCTTATTGAGACGACGCTAACGTACCGGAATCAGTTTAACGAAAAACATAACCTCGATTTGTTAGCTGGTTACTCCGCGCAGCGGACCGACATTGATGCAATAGGTGTCCGAGCGAACGGGTTTCAGAATGATGCAATTGGGGAAATCACAGATAAAGGAGCCGATGCGGCAAATTTCTCTATGACCGGTAATTCCACATTCAAACGGGCTACCACCTTGTTATCTTACTTTAGCCGGATTAATTACAACTTCGATTCCAGATACTTCATCTCTGCCTCTCTACGCGCAGACGGCTCGTCGCGTTTCGGACCGGAAAATAAATGGGGTACTTTTCCTTCAGTGTCGGCAGGCTGGACCCTCTCCAATGAAGAGTTTTATGGCGACTGGCTAGGTCAGGGCTCGACCGTAAAGCTTAGAGCCAGCTGGGGACTAAGCGGCAATAATAATATAGGGGATTATAATGCCCTGACTGTGTTTAATTCGCCCGGAGGCGTTGTGTTCGGCAACGATGTCGAATCGGCGTATTGGCCCGACAATTTACGCGATGAAACCTTAGGTTGGGAGTCGACTTCTCAATACAACTTCGGTCTTGATTTGAACCTGTTAAACGGCCGACTGAATATCATCAGCAACTATTACATGAGTCGTTCGTTCGATCTGCTGTTTAATCAGCCTATATCCGCGATTTCAGGTACCTCAACAATTCTTACCAATTTACGCGATAGCAAGGTGCAGAATCAGGGCTTTGATGTGCAGGTCGATGCTGCGCTCGTGCGTGGTGAAGACTTTGATTTGGGATTCAGTGGAAACATAAATATTAACCGGAACAAGGTTCTGGATCTGGGTGGTGCTTCAACCATCATCACCAACGGTGCCGAGCGTTCCTATCTGACCCATATCACCCAGGAAGGAAGCCCGATTGGTATGTTCTACGGGTTTAAAGTACTGGGAATAGCCACGGAAGAGAATTACCAGACGGTCGCACCTTCGGCGGCTTCATCCAACCCCTTGCAGCCAGGCGATTTGTATTTTGAAGACGTCAACGGCGACGGTATTGTCAACGATAGTGATAAGCGTATCATTGGAAACCCATATCCGGACTTTACGTACGGTTTTGCAATCAATGCAAGCTTTAGGGATTTTGATTTCCGGGCCTCATTCAATGGATCCCAGGGCAACGAAATATTAGATGGCTACGACTATTACCTGTACAACATGGAAGGATCGGGAAATAATTATGCAGATGTTGACAAACGGTGGCGGTCGTCGGCCAATCCTGGCAACGGGGAAGTATATCGGGCATCAAGAGGTGGAACTCAAAGCAATAGCACCAGGCTATCCACCTTCTATTTGCAGGATGGTTCCTACTTCCGTATGACCAACGTTATTTTGGGTTATTCGGTCCCCAAGGACCTGGCCGCTAAGCTGACCGTTTCGGGCATTCGCATCTTTGCAAGTATCGACAATCCCTTTACCCTATCCAATTACAAAGGTTATAACCCGGAAGCTGATTATAGCGGTGGGGCAAATCTTACTCCAGGCGTGGATTACGGGCAGTATCCCCTTGTACGTTCGTATAATTTAGGTCTGAAGGTTACATTTTAAACGAAATAACATGAAATTAAAGTATATAGTACCATTGGCAGTCATCTTATTACTATCCAGCAGCTGTAAAAAAGACTTTCTGGATCAGCGTGATCCGAACGCTGTAACGGTGGAAGATTATTTCAAGTCAGAAAATGATGTCTTACTAGCTGTGAACGGAGCCTATCAGATCCTTCGGTCAGGCAATACCATTGGCGAAACGAGTGCATTGTTCAGCGAAGAGCGTTCCGATAATGCCGGTCGCGACGACAACCAGTCGAATGCCGGCGAACCTTTTCAGTTTAACGACTTTTCACTTCTGCCAAGCAATACCTATCTGAAGAACCATTGGGTAACCATGTACGACGGTATAGCGCGAACCAATACGATTTTGTCGAATATCGACGGTGTACCCTTTGCCGACGAGTCGCTCCGTGAACGCTATAAAGCAGAAGCCAGGTTTCTTCGCGCTCTGCTATATTTCCATTTAGTCAGGAAGTGGGGTGATATTCCACTTTCCATAACGGAGTTTAAGAACAAAGAAGACGTGGCTGAAGTCGCTTTTCGCGAACAGGAAGAGGTTGTATATCAGCAAATCGTGAAGGATCTTACCGATGCCCTCGGGAGTAACTTACCCAATACTCAATGGGAATATCAGGTAGGTCGGACATCCAAGGCAGCGATTAATTCCCTGTTGGGACAGGTATATCTCACCATGGCGGCAACCCTCGCTGACGACAAACAGCAAAACCTCCAGCAAGCTGAAAAATATCTTGAAGCGGCTTATGGAATGCGAACCTTTGGCCAACTGTCGGAAATTCCTTACGAGGATGTATTCAACGTGGATAAGAAAATGACGAATAAAGAATTGATTTTCCAGATACAATACATCCAGGGCGATCAAAATTACCGCTCTAATATCGCCGCAAATAATCAGGCGCGAGGTGAAACGATCAATTCAAGAAAGGTAGCAACAGGGGTAGGCGGAAACGTTAAGCACGACTTGGTGAAAGATTATGAAGAAAATGATATCCGGAAAGCATTTTCAATCAAGTTCGCTGCCGATCCTCAGGTGAACGACTGGTTTATAACCAAATTTCGTGATAACAGTGCTTCTGCGGGTACCGAAGGCTGGGGAGGCAACGACTGGATTCTCATTCGCTATGCGGATGTAATGCTGATGCTGGCCGAAACCAAGGTGAATCTGGGTAAAAATGATGAGGCAATTCGATTGCTTGACGAAGTTCGCGCGCGAGCTGGCCTTCCTTCTTACGCGGTGACTATGGGTAATTCAGATTATGCTGCGAAGTACCCTACTTTAAAAGACGCTATCCTTCATGAACGTCGTGTTGAGTTAGCCTTCGAAGGCCACCGATGGTTTGATCTTATCCGCAATTATGATGCTCAGGGCTTGACGAATTATTTCAAAACCAAGGAACAGGCTGACTACGGGAATGCCCAATTATCGAACATTTCCATAAAGGATCGCTATTTCCCGATTCCATTCGACGAATATAAGCTCAATCCTGAGAAAATGTATCAAAATCCAGGTTATAATTAAACTAATGTTGGGTCTGCCGCTGGCAGGCCCTTTTTAAATAAAGAATATGAGAGCTTTTATTATCCGAATTTTCTGTTATTTGATGTTTCTAATCGTCCTATCTCCGGATGTCTTTGGCCAAAAGGAATGGATCGCACCGGAGAAAATCGTCATGGAGAAAAACTATGCGGTGCTATATTTTCTTTATGATAATGAAATGTTGAGAGAGCAGTTGGGAAAACTCGAGGAATTCAACCAATTGCATAAGGCGCGTCAAAAACACCATGCAGCTTCCCTGACTTGCGAGAGTCAGGAGTGCTATATTCCATACTGGAAGTGGCAGAATGCCGAAGTCGATCAAGCCTTGGAGGCAGTAGGCAAGTTTTTTGATAAAAATCCGGACGCTTTCAACTCGCTCTTCGATAGGGAATTCTTCAGGTATCAGTACAAAAATGAAGGGGGCGATTCGAGGAGGACATACTTGCTGAACGCTTTGAGGGATGATCTGAACGGGGTCAACTGGGTGATCGACGTTTATGGGGGAGGTGCAAAGCCGAATTATCCTAAAATTGATTCCATTTCATACGACGTAAGGAGTAAGCGCTTCGCTGGGGTTCTGAAGACCCTCGGACAAAATACGGAAAGAGAAATTCGTGCCAATTCTGCCTACTTTTTCCAACCTTTACTGACTGCCATGCGACTTCTCGAGGTGAACGAGAGGTATGATGCCGCGATGATGGAACCGTTGGAACTGAACGAAAACAGAGTCGCCCTGGAATACATCCGGACGCTTGACTTCGACAAGTTTCCGTATACTGCAACCGTGACTCTGGGCGCAGGGCCTTCCGTCTATGGCCAACCGATTTCGGATATTGGGATGTTGAATTCCAGGGAAGCAGCGCGCTTGTACCGGCAGAAATTAGTTCCCTTAATCGTTGTGTCGGGCGGACGTGTACATCCCTATAAAACCAGCATCGTGGAAGCGCTGGAGATGAAAAGATACCTAATGGAAATTCTTGGTATTCCAGAAAAAGCTATAATCATAGAACCACATGCCAGGCATACCACCACGAACCTTCGAAATGCCTCCCGGTTATTACTGAAATACGGTATTCCTGAAAAGAAATGGGCGTTAATTAACAGTACTGAAAGCCATATCAATGCAGTCGAAGTCATAGAAAAACGCTTTATGCGGGAACTTGGGCTTGTTCCTGTAGAACTTGGAAAGCGCCTGGATGAGCTGCTTATCGAATTTCGGCCGCTAAAGGAATCGTTTCGTATTGATCATGAAGAAATGCTTGATCCATGATAACCATCTTCTTATGCCTTCATAAGCCCTGACGGAAATTCCAGATAAAAGGTAGCTCCCTTATCCATTTCACTTTCAAACCAGATCTTTCCGCCGTGTTCTTCTGTGAGTGCTTTTATAATCCACATGCCGAGCCCAACCGATTGCTCCCCCTGGGTTCCTTCGCGACTGGCGTCTGAGTATTTGTGGAAAAGAACCGGCTGAACACTCCGTGGAATGCCCACACCATTGTCGGCTATGGTAATCAGGATGCTTTCGTCAAGGCGCTCTGTATGAATGTGGATCTGGCCCTGATCGGCGGTAAATTTAATGGCATTGGAAATCAGGTTAGTCATGATACGCAGAAATTTCAGGCCATCGAGGTAAGCATAAATGGTGGGGTGTGAAAAGGTAAAACGAAAATTCTTTCGAAGGGCTTTCTGCACTTTGATGTATACGTCGAGAATTTGCTGTAAAACGGATACGACTTCCAGCCGCTCCTTATTGATTTCAACCGTTGCTGTGTCGATGGTTTCTTTCTTAAGAAATGACTGCAGAAGATCGAGAGTTTGCTTCGACACACCCTCAATCATGGTAGCCATTTTGTGAGAATCTTCGTTGTCCTGCGATTTTTTGGCAATGGCGGCGGCAAGCATTTTGACCGTTCCGATGGGGCCGCGTAGGTCGTGCGACAGAATTTCCAGCGATGAATCTTTCCATGCGATGATCTTCTGCATATTGGAGATGGCTGCTCTGCGTGCCGTGTCGTCTTCTGCGACACCGCTGATGTGCATGATCTCGTTGTCCTTCACAATCGGATAAACTTTTAGCCTGATCCAGCGCTCGTTATGATCGGGACGTATAATCCGGAAGAAAAGGGTAGACCTTACTTTTTCGTGGAGCGTTGTGTGAATTTCTGTTCGTACATATTCGCTGTCTTCCGGGTGGATGATCTCCATCGCCAGATCCGGTTTTTCAAGCAGCTCTTCGCTTTTTCGCAGCGAAATAGATTCAAAGGCTCGATTGATATATTGAAAGCGCTTTTGATTCACATCAAAAACGAAATAGACCTCGTCCGACTGTTGGGCCAGTTCCCTTAATAGTGCCAATTCCATTGCTATTGACGTCTTTCTAAATATCTAATTCATTCGATGAATGAAACTGCAAATCTACCGTAGTATCCGAGAAATGCTGTTTCCGGTTCTTAATCGATATATTTTAACGTACAGCGAATTTCGTGCCGGACTATTTCTTCAGGTATTTCTCAACCTCGTCGGCATAGGTTCCAACGGCCTCAACCGCTTCTTTAAGTCTTTCTTTGGATACATTGAATTTTTCAGACCAGTCTCTGACTTCATAATCTTCGCTGATGTCGATTCGCTTGCGGTCTGACCCGCCGCTCTTGTTTTTATCGTCCATTGTAAATGTGTTTTGGTTCCATGAATCAACGAAAAAGGGGCCGATTGGTTTGTTGTACTGGCTTATTACAGCAGCTGCTCCGTTATGGCAGGATAGAACAGGATACCCCAAAGACCTGATTTGCTTATATTTAATCCGGTAACCATAAACCTGCCACCCGATGATAAGTTTGTATGCAATGAACCTGTTTTTTATTCTCGCCTTTGGAGGATCCGATATAGCCATGGGAGAAGTGGAAACCTTCTGGTTATGGCGATTCTTCGGTCGCCTGCATCCGCTTATGGTGCATTTTCCGGTTGCGCTTTTGCTGGCGGCAGGTTTGATGGAACTGACCACCCTGCGGAAATATGATTCCAAACTAAGGCCTGGAATCAACCTGCTGGTATATGCCGGCGCCTTCGGGGCGCTTTTGTCCGTACTGTTCGGATGGCTATTGGCCGATTTGGAGAGTTATGGTGGAGAAACCCTGGCATGGCATCGATGGACAGGCTTGGGCACAGCAGTTCTGAGCTTGCTGGCGGCTGGCCTTTTATGGGGGATAACTACGAAAAGGCATTCCTCGATTATTCGTTTATATCGCGCAACGCTATTCCTGACCGTTGGCGGTGTGAGCATCGCCGGTCACCTTGGGGCGTCCATCACTCACGGCGAAGATTATCTCGTGTCCGTGACGCCCTGGGTCGACGACTCTCTGGTGGAAGGTTCGGGTAGCCCTTCTGCAGCGGTGAGCCTCAGCTCCTTCTCCGATAGCCTGACTCAGGAAGAACAAGTGCGGCTTAACGTAGGTGTACGAACCATATTGGCTCACAATTGCTATAAGTGTCATAGCTCGGACAAGACGGAAGGAGGTCTTCGCTTTGATGATAAAGCGATGGCGCTTAAAGGGGGCGACTCAGGCCCGGCCATTGTCGCCGGGAATTTGAGCGAAAGCGAGCTTTATCGTCGGATTACCTTGCCTGCCGGGCATAAAGAAGCAATGCCTGGCAAAGGTAAGCCGCTGGCGAAAGAGGATATCGACCTTATTGCGTTTTGGATAGAAAGGGGTGCCCCCTGGCCCGACGCGGCTGCGGCTTCCGTTTTTCCGGTGGCTGCTCTGGAACCACGTCTTCCTGTATTGCCGCCTCCGAAGAATGGTCTGACGAACCCAATTGACCGGCTCGTGAATGCTTATTTTGAGCAAAACAAGCTATCCTGGTCCGATCCGATCGATGACCGTACCTATCTGCGACGTCTTTATCTGGATATCGTAGGCTTGCTCCCGAGTCCTGAGGTTCTGGAGGCCTTTGCGGCCGATACATCGCCCGATAAGCGAGCACTCATGGCTGAGGAATTGCTGAACAGGAACGACGACTATGCGGCCCATTGGCTAACCTTCTGGAACGACTTGCTGCGGAACGATTACACCGGCACGGGATATATCACGGGCGGCCGTTATTCGATATCCGACTGGCTCTACCGTTCGCTCGCAGCTAATAAGCCTTATAAGCAGTTCGTGATGGAACTTTTGAACCCGGACGCCGCCTCCATGGGCTTTATTCAGGGAATCCAATGGAGAGGAGTAATCAATTCAAGTCAGTCAGTTCCGATGCAGGCTGCTCAAAACGTGTCGCAGGCGATATTGGGTTTGAACCTGAAATGTGCCTCCTGTCACGACAGTTTTGTGAGCGATTGGAAACTGGAGGATGCCTATGCTTTTGCGAATGTGTTTTCAGAGGAATCGCTCGAGATTAATCGTTGCGACGTGCCAACCGGCGAGTATGCAGATACCCGTTTGCTTTGGAGCAAGCTTGGAGAGATTTCCAGAAATGCTTCTAAGAAAGAGAAGGCCGAGCAATTGGCCGTCAACCTCACCCGAAATGAGAACGGCCGTCTTTACCGTACGCTGGTTAACCGAATCTGGGCACAATTGATGGGAAGGGGAATTGTGGCTCCAGTCGATGAAATGGATAATACTCCCTGGAGCCAGGATCTGCTCGATTGGCTTGCGTATGATTTTGTAGAGAATGAGTACAATATCAAAAAGCTGATCTATCTGATTACCACTTCCCAAACCTACCAGCTTCCGGCCGTATCAGTTGACGATGCCGGAAAGATCAATGCGCAGAATTATCAGTTTACCGGGGCTCTAAGAAGGAAAATGACAGCAGAGCAATTTTCAGATGCGGTGAGCAGCACCATTTTTCCGGTATATGAAAACAGCCAACTTAAATATAATCCATACAGCCATCTCGACTTAAGCAAGATTCAGGTTTCTTTCGTCCGGGCAGCGCTTGTTCAGAACGATGATTTCCTCACTGCGCTGGGCAGGCCTTCCAGAGAAAATGTTACCAGCAACCGCGAGAACCAGTCGAACCTGCTCCAGGCAATGGAACTGACGAATGGGAAGACCCTGAACGAAACCCTTAAAAAGGGTGCCAGGCGATGGCTCGATGAATACAAGGATACGGGATTACTCGTCAGGGATCTGTACTTGCATACCCTCAATCGCGTGCCGAACGACCGGGAGTACGACCTGGCGGTGAAATCGCTCACTCAGAGCCCAAGCGAAGAGGGCGTACAGGATCTTTTATGGGCGGTGCTGCTTTCTCCGGAATTTCAACTTATCAATTGATTCAATATTGCCGCTATGAAAAATAAATGGAACAGACGCGATTTTTTGAAGTCGACCAGCGCTGCTACTCTGGCTGCCTTTGCTGCAGGAGTACCCCTGAGCAGTTTGCTGTCTTCCTGCAATGCGACCCGAACCTCTACGGCCGATACCGTCATTCTTTTATGGATGGCAGGCGGTATGGCTCATACCGATACCTTCGACCCGAAGCGGTATACCCCTTTCGAAAAGGGACTTGATTCGAACCGGGTATTAAGCACCTTTAAGTCGGTCCCAACCGTACTCGATGGAATACATTTTTCAGAGGGCCTGGAATCCATCGGTAGTGTCATGGATCGGGGAACTTTGATCCGGTCGTATATGGCGGCCGATTTAGGTCATATTTTACATTCGAGGCATCAGTATCATTGGCATACCTGCTACGAGCCGCCTCAAACGGTAGCGGCGCCCCATATTGGTTCCTGGATCGCCCGCGAACTAGGCCCCAAAAACCCGGTGATTCCGGCCTTTATTAACATCGGTCAGCGACTCACGCTGGGTGAAGGCGAGGAACTCAAAGCCTTTCACACCGCCGGCTTTCTCGGCAGTGAATTCGGCCCTTTTATGATTGCTGACCCGAGCAGCGGGCTCGATTCGGTAAAGCCTCCGGCGGGTATGTCGTTCGAGCGTTTCGAACGTCGTAACCAGTTGTATAACGATCTGATCAGCGAAGGTCCATTCGGGGAATTTGGGAGTGATTATCAGAAAGAGTCGCTCAAGCGGGCCATGGAACAGTCGTACATGCTGCTGAAATCGCCTGAAGCCAAAGCCTTTGATCTTCAAAGCGAGCCGAAGGAAAGCTATGATATTTACAATACCGGCAAATTCGGTTTGGGATGTTTGATGGCACGGCGTCTTACGCAACAGGGAGCACGGTTTATCAGTGTAACCACGGAATATGAGCCGTTTATGGGTTGGGATACCCATGAAAATGGTTTTACACGTGCGGCGGAAATGAAAGCGCTGATCGACCGGCCCGTTGCCCAATTGATTAAAGACCTGGAAAAGTCCGGGCATCTCGACCGGACGCTGATCATCCTCGCCAGTGAATTCAGTCGCGACATGATGCTGGAAGGAAGGCCTGGCGCCGAAGTGCTCGAACAGGTAGAACAGCCCGACGTTATCAACGACATCAAGCATTATGGAATGCACCGGCATTTTACCGATGGCTGTTCTATCCTTATGTTCGGGGGTGGTGTCAAGGCGGGTCAGGTATACGGAAAGACGGCCGACGAACGGCCCTGTAAGACGATTGAAAAGCCCATCAGGATCGAACAGATTCATCAGACGATTTATCATGCGCTCGGTATTGAACAGGGAGCGCATGCCATGATTGAGGGCCGTCCCTTTTATACCACTCCTGACGGGGTGCACGAGGCAGCGCTGGAACTGCTTGCCTGATCGCAAAAAAAAACGAAATGATGAAAGACACGAGACGAACGTTTCTCAGGAAGGCAAGTGCCGCCCTTGGCGCAACAGCTTTCGGGCCGAATATTTGGATAAAGAAAGCTCGGGCAGCGAATAAGGAAATCGTTCTGGGGCATCAAAGTCACCGTTATCGGGTGATTGAAGGATGGGGAATACCGGATGGAGCCAAACACCCGGTGAATGACTGCCACGAGATGGTCGCGGACGCTCGCGGACGTTTGCTCATGCTAACCAATGAAATTAAAAATAATGTCCTTGTTTACGACCGTTCCGGGAAGGTGCTAAATGCCTGGGGTACCAGCTATCCCGGTGCGCATGGCTTGAGCCTGAGTACAGAAGGTACTGAGCAGTTTTTATATATTACCGACACCGATCGAAATCTGGTCATCAAAACCGATTTAAATGGAAAGGAGATTTTGACACTGGATTATCCCAGAGAAGCAGGCGAATATGAATCACACGGCAGTTACAAGCCAACCGAAACCGCAATTAATCCGGCTAACGGTGATATATACGTAGCAGACGGCTACGGGAAGAATTTTATTATACAGTACGATTCTACCGGTAAGTATATACGGCATTTCGGAGGTACAGGGGATACCGCGGGCACTTTCCGCTGCTGTCATGGAATTGCGGTAGATGTACGCCATCCGATGAACCCTACGCTTTTAATAACGGACCGATCGCATATGTGCTTCAAGCGCTTTACGTTGCAGGGTGAATATCTGGAGCGCATTGAACTTCCGGGTTCCTTTATTTGCCGTCCGGTGATTCAAGGTGAACATGTGTATGCTGCCGTATATCGGAGCGGTTCGGAGAGCAGGGCAAATTCAGGATATATTACCATTCTTGACCGAAATAATCGGGTGATTTCTACTCCCGGCGGATCGGCTCCGGAATATTCCGCGAACTCTTTGCAACAACAGACGAAAGACTTTTCGTTTTCAGGCTTCAGGCATCCGCATGATGTGTGCATTGATAACGATGAGAGTATCTATGTTCCTCAGTGGGCCTCCGGAAAAACGTATCCGGTTAAGCTCGAAAGAATTTAGACAACAGCGGCCACCTCAGGTAAACCGCTGTTGTTTTGGAAGGCGGGATTTCAAAAGCCGTACAGGCTGATCTCCCCCAGTACAAAGTTGTTTTCGGGCCCTTGTGTTCCTACAAGTTTGAAGTAGCGGGCTCTTACCTCACCGGTAATTGGATACAGCTGCTCACCGTTTAAAAACCGGTCAAAGGCGTGTTCCCCCAGGTCGATCCAATTGGTATTGTCCGTGCTGGCATACAGATGGATTCTATCCGGAGCCCGGGTGTCGCCTCCATTCTCGAAGGTGGTTCTCCAGACCCCTATCTGGGTAAGCAAGTGTTCAGTACCCATGTCGATGGTTACGTGATGCGGATAGCTTGAGCCGCCAGCTAGACTGTGCCAACGGGTTCCTGCAGTTCCATCTATAACGTTTCTGACGGTATTGTCACCTCCCGGGTGCTCGGATGAGAAGTCAGCGATGCTCCAGTCTTTTTTGTCGAAATAGAAGTGGTTGCCTTGATCAAAGTCGGTATAAAACGTGTCGATGGCCAGAGTATCCGGTATATAGACTGTCCGGAAACGCAAGGGTTCTCCTGCTTTAAAATCTTCAATCACCGATGATTCTTCCGTTGCCGGAAATACTTTCGTTTTGGCCGCTCCGCTGGTTGAGGTATAAGACACCTGGGTAGCCACCGCACCGGAGGTAAGATTGGCAAGTCCCCAGTTGAGAGAAACACGCCCGCTGACATCCATTTCCAGTCGGTTTAATCCCCGGTTCAGCAGATTGTTCGCATATTGGTTTCCGAAAACCCGGGCCATGACTTCCAGGGGAACCGAAGCATTGCCCTGGTTATCGAACGATCGGAGAAAGAACGAGTAATTCTTTTCTTCCAGATCGTTTATCAGCACTTCCACCGTGTCTTTGGAGGGGTCAATGTTTAGCTCCAGGGAGTCGGCATAGTTGTTCCAATAAACGCGGGTAACGGTAATTTTAGGGTCGGAACCTTTCAGCCATTTCAGCATGACCCGGTTCCTTCCAGGATAGACTTTTACCTGATTAGGCTTACCCACATATTCCAGTCCCCCTGGAACTATGAAATCCTTGTATTTGCCGTCCATCTCTTTGCAGCCCGTCAGGCTGCCAAGCATCAGAACCAAACCCATAATTAATATCCTTTTCATTTTGTTCGTTTTAAATGCTATTACAATTAATCAACCCGGCCAAATAACGTAAGCTCGCCGATGGTAACTTGTCCGAAGCTACTATACGACTCGAGGGTGCGAAGTCGCAGGTATCGAATGGAAGGGGGAGTGGTTTCAAACTCAAAATCTTCACCGTCGACGCCTCCGTACTGAATATCTTCATTACTTACCTGTCCTCTGGGCAGTCCGGAAGGCTTGTACGATTCGAAGGTGCCCAGCAAGGTCCATCCATCCCAGTCGCCATCAGGATCCGGTGAATTGGACCCGTAGATTTCGAATTTCTTCAGTGCTGAACCGTTATAAAAATGCTCATGGTTATCCAGGAATTGGTGTATCTTCAGTCTGCTCATGGTTACTTGCTGCCCCAGGTCAATGGTGAAATGTTGGGGTTGGGTTGAAGCGTTGCTCGATGCAAAGCCCGACCAGTTGATCTGGCCATTCCATAGTTGTTCAATCACGTAACCGTCTGCCTGTTGCCAGGTGTCGCCAGGCAATTTCATGTTCTTCCAATTGGATTTTGGTATTTCCTGTTCAAACAAGGGGATCAGGCTTTTTACGAGTGTATCCGACTTATTGTTCCACCGGTCCTGTATGTAGACGGCGAAATTTCGCTCCACCGATTCATATCCGCGAAGCGACAGCCTGCCCTCTTTTGCCTGAGTGAAAAAGGTATTTGCCGGAGCCCATGCGCCCGTTCCGGTGGTATCCACCATCACGTATACAACGAGGTTGGCACTGGTTTCATTCTGAAAGCGGATATTTAGTCCGCCGAAGCTTTCAGAAACTTCCATCGACTGGAAAACTGTCTGTACAGGCGGTATCAACGGTTCGAACTGTACTTCGACAGGAGCCGATCTTTTTTCATTCTTTCCTACGCTGTATAATTGAACCGTACGGGACGAAACGTCGCCAAAACCATCCAGTCGAAGCGTGTCGGTAAAAACCGACGACTTTGCCTGGCGCACCACCCCGGGCTGGATTTCGTATACGGCAAGCACATACGATAGATGATCGTCTTGCGGTATATCATAGGTTAGCACGGCGCCACCGGGCAAAGGCTTTACCTTCACATTGCTTATTTGTCCGGGCGCAGGTGAATTCATATCCAGATGATCGAGCCTGCCGGTCTCTTTGCATCCAACGATTGCCAACAGGCAACAGATGGCTATATAGTAAATATTTTTCATGTCAGTAAGTCATTTATTACCAGCCAATATTTTGTACCAGATTCGGGTTGATATTCATGTTGCCCTCATCGATAGGCCAGAAATAATCTCTTGTGCCGAAGCTTTGATTGAAGATCACGACGGGTCGGTAATAGTTTACCGCCACCTCCTGTCCTAAGTCCCAACTCACAATGGGCTGATTCAGGTATTCTCCTGCCTTCTTCCAGCGTCTCAGATCCCAGAAGCGGTGGCCTTCAAAAGCGAGTTCGATGAGTCGCTCCTGGTGGATGATATCCCGTAAACCTTCCTGGTGCGTATGTTTCGTTGGATTCATGGAATATTGCGACCACGACTCTTCTACGCCTTTCAGGCCGGCTCGTTCGCGCACCAGGTCCAGGTACTCATATACTTCCGGCCCGGGCCCATAGGCTTCATTCATGGCTTCGGCATGTAACAGGTATAAGTCGGTCAGCCGAATCAGCGGCCAGGGGTAGGAGGTAACCGAGTAGGTATTTCCCGATGTGGCTATGACATTTTCAAAATGAACGAGTTTTTTGATATAGTATCCGGTTACGGTACCAAATCCTTCTTTCCCTATGCCATTCCGTTGTCTGAATTTTGCTTCCAGATATAAAAGGTTGTTTGGCTGGCCATCGTCGTATCGACCCTGGCCATACCAGATCGAACCATCGAAGCCCAGATGGCTATAAAAGCGGGGTTCGCGATCGAAGTTCAAAGATGCGGTGGTATATCCCTTTTTAATATAAAGCTCTTCATCATCGCCCGAGACCCGGAGTTTATACCTCCCTGCGAGGTCCCAGCTTTTGTCTTCGTTGATTGGTACGCCGTTTTCCGTATAGTACATTTCGACGACCTTCAGCGGAGGAGAGAGCTCCCCTTTGGTAACAGTAATATCCAGGTTGACCGGATCGAGAAAAGGTGTGACGAGCCGCTGCATATCGTCTGACCGGGCCTGTGTATTGGCCCAGATAATTTCAGAGTTCCACTTTTCAGTGATGCTGTTTCGTACACTGAGTTGGGTAACAGTCGTATCGGTCAGCTTATATTGCTGGAAGTCTGGACGATAATAATATAATTTATAGCCTGAACTGTGCGCAAAATCAATGGCTTCTTTGGTGGCCCTGGCAGCTCTTTCCCATTTTTCTACAGACGCGGTTGCAGAGAAGAGCGCAGTGCCGTCGGGGTTCCTAAGCGGTGCCTGGTCGGTATTTCCGTTAAACAGCGGGCTCGCTGCCATCACCAGCACATAGGCTTTCAGGCCAAGGGCGATGGGTTTGGTTATGCGGCCCAGCTCCTCGGCCGGATCATTGATATCGGCCGGAAGGTTTGCCATCGACTCGTCGATCAGTTCTACGATATAGTCGGTACATTCATCTACCGGATTTCGCACGACCTTCACTTCGTCGACTCCTGCGTCGACCGGCAGGTTTTCCCTTACCAGAGGTATCGGCCCGTACATTCTCACCAGGTAAAAATGGTAATAAGCCTTTAAGAACTTTACTTCTGCAATCCAGCGATTCTTCTCAAACTCTTCCATGTCGGGCACCCGTGCAATATTTTCAAGAAAGATATTACAGTCGCGGATGGCCCGATAATAATGATTCCAGCGGTCGCCCAGTGGCCCCACGATGCTTTGGTTGCCCTTGGCAATATCGAAATATGCTCCGCGATAATCGAACGACCAAACCTCATCGCCTCCAACGATCGAAGGATCGTCGCCCATACTGCCATTTCGGGGCATATAGGAATAGCAGGTATATAGAAACTTTTTGGCCTGTGTTCGTAATGCGAAGGCGTTATCAATGGTTGCAATATTGTCGGGAACGACGTCCAGGTATTTATTGCAGGAAATCAGAAGCAGCGGAATAAGCAGCATCCAGGTTTTCGTATTCTTTATGTATTTTTTCATGGCAGTCTGATTAAAAATTCACGTTAAGTCCGATATTGAACACGCGCTGGATCGGATAGCCTAAACCATCGCCACCCATCTCTACGTCCCACATCTTAAACCGGCTAAAGGTTAGCAGATTGGTTCCGTTCACGTAGAGCCGCACATTCGAGGTTTTAATCTTTTCCGCGAGATGAGCAGGGAGGGTGTAGCCCAGTTCAACCTGTTTTAGCCGGAGGAAGGTGCCATCGCGCATAAACCAGGTGCTCCGCTGATTGTTATTGTTGTTGATGCCCGGACTTAAACGTGGCCATAAGGCGTATACGTCCTGGTTTTCTTCCGACCAGTAGCTGTCTGCGTACGTTTTAAGCACTTGGGTCTGGTTCTGGAAAGGGGAAGTTGAAGCCGCATCAATCCAAAAGGATTCATTGGCCAAGCCCTGGAAAAACGAAGAGAAGTCGACACCCTTGAAGCCTATTGAAAATCCAAAGCCGTATACAATTTCCGGGATCGTAGGGTTTCCGATAGGAACCATATCGGCTCCGGTGATCTGACCATCCCGGTTTACATCCAGGTATTTAACGTCTCCTCCTCCATATTCGCCAAAGTTCTGCCGGGGAGAATTGGCAGCTTCGTAATCGTCAATGAAAAGTTTTTCAGCAATGAAGCCGTACTGCTGGTGGATTGAACTTCCAATTCGGGTCCGGTAGGCTTCCTTATAGGTGGGTTCCTCAAAGACCTGGTATTTGCTGGTAGCATACGTGAAGTTCCCTCGTGCCGAAAGCCAGAGTCCGCTTGCAAAACTCTGCGAGTAGTCGAGCGAGGCATCAACACCTTCGCCGGAGGCTTCTCCCACATTGGCGAGAACACCGGCCGATAAGCCCATGGTAACCGGTATAGAAGAACGGCCCATGAGAATATTGCTTCTGCTTTCCTTGAAATATTCCGCCTGAATATTGATCCGGTCGAATAGTCCCAGTTCCAGTGCGACATTCCGTTTCTTCGATATTTCCCAGGTGATTTCCGGATTGGAGTAACGGGAGATACTGATTCCGTTGGAATATTCACCGTAATCACGACCAAAGGTTGCGCCTCGGCCAACTTCGTTCATGTTGACGTTTGACAAATAAAAGAAGCGGTCTTGCGGCGCACCGATGGCATCGTTCCCGATTACGCCGTAGGTAGCGCGAAGCCTTAGATTTGTGACGACGTTTTTAAAGGGTTCGAAGAACTTTTCATTGGAGATACTCCACGCTAATCCACCGGAAGGGAAGAAACCGTAGCGCTTATCTTCATGGAAGCGTTCGGAGCCGTTATAGCCGAAGGTGAATTCAGCGAAGTATCGGTTGTCGAAAGCATAGGTAAACCTGCCCGACAGGCCCAGGTTACGAAAAGGCAGCGAGCGTTGCAGGTCACCCGCGTTTGCCACCAGGCTGTTCCGCATAATGTAAACCAATAAGCCGCTGAGGCCGTGCTTTTCATTGAAAGTGCGGTTATAGTTCAGCATCGACTCCATATAAAAGGTTGAGCTTAAGTCTTTTCGTCCTTCCTGGTATCCGAGATACTCCGTCGCTGAATCCTCGTTGATATTGGTCAGGTACATCCGGTCTTCGAACTTATTGTAACCACTCATGACATACCAGAAGGGATTGTAGTTTCTCCAAACGTCAAAAAAGGATTCACGGTTGGTGTTCAGCATCCCTCTGATGGAAAGTCCTTCGGTCAGAAAGTCCAGTTTCTGACTAAGTTCGAGTTGAGCAAGCATCAATGATCTGGAGTTTTCCTTGTAGCCTTTCACCATATCGGCGTAGGGATTGGTGTAATTGCCCTGTCCATAATTTCCGAACATGATATGTTTCACATAACGGAAGTCTTCGTTGGGTTCATAGTAGGCCGGGAAGAGAACGGGGTTTGATCGGACAACCTTTTTATACATGTCGGCGCCTCCATCGATCGGGCCGCTGTAATCATCAAAATTCCCGCTAAGCCTGACAATCATTTCGGTGGTTTTAGTGACGTCGATTGTGATATTCGAGCGCAGCGTATAGCTTTTTAAGTCGATATTGTTGTTGAAGTTATTTCGTTGATCAACTTTCAATATTCCGTTATCTTGGTTAAGGGAACCGGAGATGTAATATCGGGCCACGCCTCCACCGCCACTGATATTCAGATTATAGCGTTGGTTCATGGCATGGTCACTAAAGAGCATTTTTTTCCAGTCGTTCGCCGGGTAGATCAGGGAGTTGCTACCGGGAAAGGTATTCGCGATTTTCTCGTCAGAATACAATAGGGTAGACGGGGCCAGCTCGCCAATGGGTGTACGAGTGAGCACGGCCTCATTATGCATACGCATAAACGTTACCGGATCTGCAAATTCGATGTCGGTGGTGGGTTGTGAGAGTGAATTTTCAACCCGGACAGAGAGCTTTGCTTTGCCTATTTCACCCTGCTTGGTCGTTACCAGAATTACTCCGTTTGCACCTCGCGCCCCGTATACGGCTGTCGAGGTGGCGTCTTTCATGATGGAAAAACTGGCAATGTCTTCAGGCTGTAAGCGTGCCAGGTCGGTCGTAGTGAGTTCCATCCCATCGATCAGGATGAGGGGCGAGGTCTTATAACCAAAGGTGGTGACACCCCGAATAAAGAAGTCGGCGTTATCCTGGCCCGGCTCTCCGCTTCGTTGATAGGCGATCACTCCGGCTGCCCTGCCGGCAAGGGCTGTCGTCAGGTTACTGGACGGGACTTTCAGGTCTGAAGGTTTGATAGACGTTACAGAACCAACCATATCGGTTTTCTTCTGCGTCCCGAAACCGACTACCACCACCTCATCAAGGCTTGATACGTCCGGTTTCATCATGACGTTGAGGGTCTCTCGTCCCTGTACCGAGATTTCCTGGCTAAGATAACCCACCATTGAAAATACCAGCACAGTGTTTGCTCCCGGGATGTCAAGGATATAGTTTCCGTTGTTGTCCGACAAGGTTCCCTGATTGGTTCCTTTTATGTTGATGGAAACGCCGGGTAGAATGCTGATGCTGTCCCTCACCGTTCCGGATATTTTCAATCCTTGTGCATGTCCGGAGTTAAAGCCGATCCAAAACAGGACCAGTATCAGCGAAGGAATCTTTAAGATAGATAGTGCTTTTTTCATAGCTGTAGGAACTGAAGGTGAATTTGCATTTGACGACTTTGCGACGCATTATTCCCTATCGGAAATTCACAGCGTATGCGAAAAACGCACATGCGGAAAACAGGCTTTTTCTTCATAGCGACTTAGGTTTGGAATGTAGGTAAGTTATTGGTTTGATTAAACTTATAATTAAACGAATATAGTGGATGTCCACTTCTAATGCATCCTGCGCTGTCCTGAGCTGTCCTGATGTGTAGTCGATTTTCGTATATTGCTGTGATTTTGTGACATACGGTGGAGACCTGATGTCGCAGACACTATGATAACTTGTCGCGATCAGCCAGCATCGAATTGATTTTTGTGTAGTATCTTTATGGATCTAATAAGAACCTGATCATGAAAAAAGTACCCTTTTTACTGCTTTGCTTCCTGCTTCTTGCGGGCCAAGCGGGCGCGCAGTCGGTCGGCAATCGCGACTCACTGCTGAATTTTTTTGAAAAAACCCGGATCAATTTGCTCAAGGAAGTTGAAGGGCTTAGTACTGAACAAATGCAATTTAAGCCGTCTGCCGACAAATGGTCGGTCAGCCAGTGCCTGGAGCATATTGTATTAACGGAAAAAATGCTGTTCTCGATGACTAAAGACAGTCTTGAAAAGCCTGCCAACCCCGAACGCCGGAATGAAGTGAAGATGACCGACGATCAGATAGTGGCGGGAATTCTCGACAGAAGCTTTCAGGCAAAGGCTCCGGAGGGTCTTCAGCCGACAGGGAAATACGCTGATCCTTCTGAAGCAATAAAGGATTTCGACACCCAGCGGAAAGACATTTTGGACTTTCTGAACAAAGTTGATGTCGACAAGCTGAGAGATCACGTTAGCGATTCCCCGTTCGGGCCGATCAACGCTTATCATTCGCTTTTGTTTATTGCAGGGCATACCGGCCGGCATACCCTACAAATTTCGGAAATTAAAGCACACCCTGGTTTTCCAGAATAAGAGCTTTGTTTAAAGTTTTATTAGAGGACTGTCTGCTTCAGACAGTCCTTTTTTTGTGCCACGGAAATATTACAAGCGAGGGGCTTCCATAGGTTCCGTAAAACGATTTAAACTTGTAGTTTTGGATTTGAAGCGGATGCTCATGCTAAATTATGACCTATCCTGGCATTCGCTTTTCCCATTTGCAAAGCTCTCTGGAGCCATATGTATTTATAATAAATTTTATATGAAACAAAATTCTACCCTACATCAGGGCCTGTATTTTTCGAAGGCCAGGTCCTTGTTAAGAGTTTTTTCGCTGTCGGTCTTTTTTAGTTCGGCCTTTCTTCCAAATGCTGGGGCGGAAGTTCTGAAGCCTGCACTTCACTCGCACTTCTTGTTCCCTTCCAGCCAGCAGATTGCGGTAAGCGGGACCGTAACCGACGATCTTGGTGAACCCTTACCGGGCGTTTCGGTAGTATTAAAAGGAAATAATTCCGTTGCCACGCAGACCGATATTGACGGACAATGGTCATTAAATGTTCCCTCTGCTCAGTCGGTTCTCGTATTCAGTTTTATCGGAATGCAACCGCAAGAGGTTTTGGTTGGAAACCAGACAACCGTAAACGTGGAACTTCAGCCCGATGTTCAGTCGCTCAACGAAGTGGTGGTGGTGGGTTACGGTACGCAACGTCGCTCGAGTGTGGTAGGTGCGGTCGATCAGGTGAACGCGGCAGCGCTGGAGGGCAGGCCCTCAGCCAATGTGACGCAGGCCTTGCAGGGTGCTTCTCCGAATCTGATTGTTCAGCAGCCGAATGCTGAACCGGGGGCTGGAATGAATTTAAACATTCGTGGAATCAGCACACTTGGAAACAACAGTCCTTTGGTCGTTATCGACGGGATTGTTGGCGGCGATTTGAATAACCTCAATCCTTCTGATATTGAAAGTGTTTCGGTATTGAAAGACGCCGGAAGTGCGGCCATCTATGGTTCTCGAGCGAACAACGGTGTGGTATTGGTGACCACCAAGAAAGGAAAGAAAAATACGCGTCCGGTTGTGGATTACAATGGCTTAGCCGGTGTTAATAACCCTCATTTCTTCCTGAAGCCTGTAAAGGGCTTTCAGAACGCAATGTTGAGGAATGAATCAGCCGCGAACGCAGGCGTTGCGTCGGCCATCTATACTCCGGAGCAGATCCGTCAGTTCCAGGAGCAGGGCGACTACGAATGGTTTGCCGATGAGATTACGCAATCGGCCTGGCAGCAAAATCATAATGTGGCGGTTTCAGGCGGGGGTGAGAACTCTACTTACCTGGTGTCGGCGGGTGTGATGGATCAGCGCAGTAATTTTGTGGGACCGGATAAGGGTCTGCGGCGTTATAATTATCGTTTGAATATGACCAACGAAGTGGGCCGTTTTAAACTCACTTCCATGCTTTCGTACTCTCGGCGTGAGGTAACGGATCATGCTTCTAGCACCAGTACCTTAATGGTAGATGCAAGTCGTGTTCCTCTTTACTATGCGCAAAAAGACTCGCTTGGACGTTACCTGACCAACGACGTTTTGCAGGAATTTAACTCCTTAGGTGTCTTGGAAAAAGGCGGCTTCAGGAAATACGATGATGATAACATCTTTGGTAACCTAACTGCAGAATATGCCATCAACGATAACTTCAAAATTCGTGGGGTTTTCGGAGGTAATTTCTATTCCAACCATCAATTCGGACGCACGCTCCGTGTGGATTATTTTCCTAAGGGAATCTCGGGAGCCGATCAGAATACTTACGATGAGAGCCGTAAAGGACTTGATTTGAATACGCAGTTTATTGCCGAATACTCCAAATTGTTCGCCGATGAGCACGATGTAAATTTGTTGCTCGGTGTTTCCAATGAAAATCAAAGTTCGCGTGGTACCGGAATTTTCAAAAGGTTTACTGATCCTGATTTAGGTACACCGGTAACGGAAACCATCATCGAAACACGCTCTTATACCTCGAATCAGGGTGCTGCTGAAAATAGTTTGAATTCTGCTTTCGGACGGGCATCGTATTCCTATAAAGATCGCTATTATGGTGAATTTAGTTTCCGCTATGATGGTTCCTCTAAATTTCATGAGAGCAACCGCTGGGGCTTTTTTCCCTCGCTATCCCTTGGATACCGTTTGAGTGAAGAAGACTTTATGGCCAACTACCGCGAAAATATAGGTAATCTGAAAGTAAGGGGGTCTTACGGGGTGTTGGGAAACCAGAACGTGGACAATTATCAGTTCCGGACAACTTTCTTTACGTTCCAGAATGCTTACGGTTTCAATAATAGCGGTGTAGGAGGAACGGGTTACAATTTTGCTAACGAAAACCTTCGTTGGGAACGCGCAGCAACGTTCAACATCGGGGCCGATATGGATTTTTTCAATGGTGCCCTGTCGCTTTCACTGGATTACTTCAATAAGACAACTACGGACATCTTAGTCCCACCGGCGGTTCCGGGCGTATTCGGTACCGACCTGCCTGATTTTAACTCAGCGAAGGTGGCGAACAAAGGTTGGGAAGTTGCCACGTCATATCGTCATAATGGCGACCTGTTCCGGCATTTCATATCCCTGAATATCGGCGACACGCGTAATGAGGTGGTGGAATTTGAAGGAGAAGAGCGCCTTACCGGCAGGGAGGAACTTCAAATCTTGTTAAAAGAAGGCTATCCGTACAACTCGTATGTTGGTTTAAAGCGTGACGGGTATTTTCAAACGATTGATGAAGTAGAAAATGGACCCAAGCCGGAAGGGCTTGCTCTGCAGCCCGGCGATAATCGTTATGTGGATGTAAATGGTGATGGAATTATCAATGATGACGATTTGTTCGTATTCGGGAACCCGTTTCCTCGACTGACCTTCGGTGGACGCTATAACGTGGAGTTTAAAGGTTTCGATGTAAACCTTTTCCTACAGGGGGTTGGGAAGCGGACGATGATGATTCGGGGCGAAAGCGTTGAACCTTTTCACTTCAATTATGGTATGACCATGTATGAACACCAGTTGGACTACTGGACGCCTCAGAATCCAAATGCCGAGTATCCGCGGTTAGCCGACAACGGTTCACCCTCAAACGTGAACAATTACCGCAGGGGCTCAGACCTCTATCTCTATAATGCGGCCTATTTGCGACTAAAGAACGTACAACTGGGGTATACACTGCCCGAAAGTTTTTCGAGCCGCCTGGGAATGAAAAAGACGCGGTTCTACGTGTCTGGTCAAAACTTGCTTACCTTCTCAAAGGTGAAATTTGTGGACCCGGAGCTGTCTGAATTTAACAGCAATATGGAGAGCTCAGGTGCAAATAGTGGAAGGGCTTACCCGACCATGGTATATTATGGTTTCGGACTGGATATTACTTTTTAAGATGATGAAAAACAAAATATTGAATACGATCGGCATGGCAGCCATGGTGCTCGTGTTTCTAACCGGGTGTAAGAAATTAGACCTTATTCCGGAAGATCAGTTTACCGATGAGAATTACTGGACGTCGGAAGGGAAGGCCAGGAGTGTGCTGAACACAGCCTATTCGCAGATGGCTAACAGCGCAACATTCTTTTACAACGAGGCCCTTTCAGACAATGCTGTGGTAGGGAGAGGTGATGCGGAGGGAGTTGCCTCGATTTCGCGAGGAACCTTCGACCCATCACTGGTTCGATTCAAGGAGGAGTGGAATGAAAGTTATGCGGGAATTAAGACCACTAATATCTTCCTGGAAAACGTAGACCGCGTGCCGAACATGAACGAGGATTCTAAAAGCCGGATGAAGGCAGAAGCACGATTTATACGTGCATTGAAGCACTTTCAATTGATGACCTGGTTTGGAGATATTCCCCTGGTGAGCCAGGATTTGACACTGGAGGAAGCCAGAACCATCAGTCGTACTCCACGTGCAGAGGTACTCTCTTTCATTCTGAGCGAATTGGATGCGGCGGCGGCTGACCTTCCGGCGAATACCGAATTGTCGGCCAATGAACGTGGTATGCTAACCAAAGGGGCAGCACTGGCTCTTAAAGCGCGGGTGTTACTTTACGAGGGTGAATGGCAGCAGGTGGTTGAAGTGTGCGAAATGCTGATGAACGGCTCGAACGGAAGCTATGCTCTCTTTCCTTCGTACGCAGACTTGTTTCATCCGGACAATCAATATAGTCCGGAAGATATATTGAGTCTTCAGTATGTACCTGAATTGCGCACCTGGGGTGAATTTTTTGATTTTGCTCCAATATCGGTGGGTTCGCGCTTAAATGCGATGGCGCCGACGCAGGAATTGATAGACAGCTACCTGATGACGAACGGAAGGACGATTGAAGACGAGGGCTCGGGTTATAATGAGGATAATCCTTACGTAAACCGTGATCCTCGCTTAACGGCAACAGTGGTTTATCATCTTTACCAGTGGGACGCCGATGGTGGTACTCCGCGTACCATCTATACCCGGCCGGGCACGGCGCCCGATGATACCGGTAAGCTGGATGAATACTCTCCGGGCTCATCGGCTTCGCCAACAGGCTATTACTGGAGGAAATATTACGATCCTGAGCACTCTTCAAATATGGCCTCAGGCCTGAACCTGATGCTGATCCGCTATGCCGATATTTTGCTGATGTACGCAGAGGCGAAAAATGAACTGGGTCAGTTGGATGAAAGTGTATGGAACCAGACAATCCGTCCGCTACGCGAACGTGCAGGCTTTACCGACGCAGGAGCGCTAACATTTCCATCGGCCGGTCAGTCAGCCCTCCGGGAAATCGTCCGGAACGAACGGCGTGTGGAACTTGCGCTAGAGGGTCTGCGTATATTCGATATCAGGCGCTGGAGAATAGCCGATGAGGCATTGAACGGTTGGGTGCATGGTGCCCGGTTTGGATCGCCTTCGGACGACGGAGGCTATATCCGGGTGGTGCAGCGCAGCTTCGATGAAAGCAAGCATTATTTATGGCCTGTGCCCCGCGACGAGAGAAATATAAATAAGAACCTAAGCCAGAATCCTGGGTGGAACTAAAACGAGATAGATCAAATAAACAAATAAGATAATGAAAAATTTTTATAGCCTAATGGTATTCAGCCTTGTCGTCCTGTTGGGAATGACGGGTTGCGAGAAAGAGGAAATGAACCATACGCGGGTAACTCCGGTAAACAACTTGTACGCGCCTCAGAACAACGCTTTCTTTAATTTAAGTCCCAGAAGCTCCGTTACGTTTGAGTGGGAAGCGGCCAAGGCAGAAGACAACGGAGTGGTTTTGTACGAGGTGGTGTTCGATAAGGAGGACGGTGATTTTTCCAATCCGGTTTATGTCATTCCTTCGGATGGAAAGGGCTTGCAGCGCAGCCTGAGCATAACCTACGCTGAACTAAGCAGGATTGCCGGTATGGCGGGTATTCAACCTGAAGCCTCCGGTAAGCTGAAATGGACGGTGTGGTCGTCGAAAGGAGTGAATGTTCAATCGTCACCGGTTTCTCATATCATTGAGGTGGAACGCCCTGCGGGCTTCCCGGCACCTGCGGAAGCCTTTATCAGTGGTACGGCTACCGAGGGTGGTGACGTATTGGCTGATGCCATACCGATGAAGCAGGTTAGTGGGGGCATATTTGAAGTGTATACCTCGCTTAAAGCAGGGGAGTACTTTATCTCGGAACGAAATAACGGCGAGCCAGTGACTTACTCGGTATCGGGCGATAAGCTGGTTTCAGGCGGAACCACAGAAGTGAGCGGCGATGAGAAAGTTTACCGAATCCGGGTTGATTTCGCGGCGGCCACTACTGAAATTACAGAAATACAGTCGGTCGGACTTTGGTTTGCTCCGGACGATAAATTCTTATTTGAGTTGCCTTACGTTGGAAATGGTGTGTGGGAGATCAAAGACGCGCAAATAACTTTCAAGCAAGAAGATTGGGGACGTGATGAACGCTACAAGTTCCGTTTCAAGACCACATCGGCCGACGGATCAGAGGCCGATGAATGGTTTGGAAGTTCGAACCGCGATAACAACCGCCCGACCTCTACATCTCCGGCTTCCTATTGGTTTATGACGCCTGTATCGAGTGATCGTTGGGATAATTCCTTCAAATTTGCGGATGCGGTAGATAATAATACGAACGACGTTCAGGTAATTTTCAATACCACTGTTCCGGCTTATACGCATAAAGTAACTCCGAAATAACGTAACGGTTTTTAAGAAATAGAGAAAGATGAAAACGAAATTATTTAGAAAGTCGATTCTAGGCGCTGCGACCCTTTCCGCTTTGCTGGTGAGTGCCTGCTCAGATTCCGACCTGGGTCCCCTGCGGGAACCAGTCGACATAGAGGCTCCAACTTTCGAATGGGCGGCGACAGCCGATTCACTGCAGGAGGCAACTTATTCTACGTATTTGATCAGCGGGGGAACGTTCAGGCAGGACAATGCAGGGAATAACAACTTCAACTATTGGTGGAATGCCCATATGCTTGATGTGCTGGTAGACGGCTACGAGCGTACCGGCGATGAAAGTTACCTGCCCAAGATGAAAGCGCTTCTGAACGGAATAAAATCCAGAAACGGCGGCCGCTATCAGAACGAGTTTGTCGACGATATGGAATGGCTTGCTATTGCCTCGGTGCGTGCCTATAAAGCTACGGGCGACAGCGACTATCGAAATGTAGCAGAAGAGCTTTGGAATGAGATTATTAAACATTGGAGCGATGTTCACGGGGGAGGAATCACCTGGAAAATCAATACACCTTTTGGCAAAAATGCCTGTTCGAACGGACCTGCAGCGATTCTTGCGATGCGTTTGTACGATCTCGACAAGGACACCGAATATCTCGACTGGGCCAAGCGAATTTATGAATGGGAGAAGAGCACCCTGGTGGATCCTGCAAGCGGGTTGGTTTGGGACAATATCGATATTGTGGACGGGGAGACGGTTATTCAAAAAGACTGGATCTTTACGTATAACGTCGGTACGTATCTGGGCGCTGCCAATGAACTCTATCTGGTAACAAAAGATCAGGCCTACCTGAACGATGCAATCCAAACTGCCAGTTCCACAATGATTAGTCCTCAACTCACTACTGAAGGGGTGCTGAAGAGCGAAGGAGAAGGAGACGGCGGACTGTTTAAGGGGATCTTGGTTCGCTATATGAACCGATTGGTTCAGAATCCGGATTTAGACGACAATAAAAGACGCGACCTTATTCGTTTCCTGAAGTTTAATGCGGAAACGTTTTATCAGAGAGGTCTGGCGCGTCCGTCGATGATGAGCAGTCCCGACTGGCGAATGCAACCACAGTCGAAAACGGATCTTTCCACGCAGTTAAGCGGTATGATGCTGATGGAAGCTGCTGCTGATTTAAAAGAAGCAGGTCTGCTAAACTAGATGCACATAACTGCAAACGAGAACGGCTGCCGGGTATATACCTGGCAGCCGTTCTCGTTTGCAGTTTCTTCTTTATCTAATTGTTTCCGTAAGTTTCCTCCAAAGGAGGACGAATCTTATTTCTGTTGAGAAAGGAAGGTGACCAGAGAGGCAAACTCTTCGATAGAGAGTGAATTCGCTAATCCGGCCGGCATCATCGACATTTCAAGCTCTTCACGAGAAGCGATATCTTTGGTGTTGATAATATGCTCTTGTCCGGCAATATCTCTCAGAGCGATCCGCGTGGCCGATTGCGAGGTGATAAAGCCCATGTAGCTCTCGTCGCCCTTGGTGGTAATCAATACCGATGCGAATCCCTGTGAGATAGAAGCGTTTGGCTTCAGGATAGATTCGGCAATCTGCTCGCGGTTCATTATGGAACCCACCTGACCCATAAAAGGTCCTTTTAAAGGTTCGCCTTTCGCAAGACTGTGGCAGGCCCCGCATCCCTGCTTCTGGAAAATAGCTTTTCCTTGAGCCGGATTTCCGGGTATCTTCTCAATGGCTAACATGACGTCCTCAATGGAGGTTTCTCCTATTTGTCCCTGCTTACTTTGAATTTCGGTCAGGTCAATGGCGGCTTCATTGCTTTGTGCCAGCTGACTCTCCTCGGGGCCGAATTCGGCAATGCCCATTTGGAACTTCTCGTTCAGGTCGGCATACCACGCCTGATCAGCCGTGTTTGCTTTGGCACGTTCGCCGGCTAGGAAGCTCTTGATCTTGGCCGACTCTTCCCAGTCGGAGGTTTCGTAATAAGGGCCGTGGCCGTCGGGACGGGTGCTCCACCAGGTTTGTCCCTGATAAGGTGTTTCTTTCTTGTATAATCGTGATAGTCCCGTCAGAATCTGATTTTTCAATTTCGAATCGCTGGTCTTTCCGTACGCTGTGATCAGACCGTCTACCGCTTTTGGGTGATGCATATAGCGAAGCGTCCAAAGTGCGAGGTCAGAGTTCGGCCCGCCAATGGCGTCTACACAGGCATCAATCGCGTTGAGCCTGACAAGCGCTTGAACGGCCAGGTGAGCGTGGATGATCTCTGCGTTCGGTGTAGCATGCGGACCTTCCGTATTTTTATCCGGTGCCTTGAAGGAAGCCGGCACTTTAATCTGAAGGAGGTGACTAATAGCTTCCTCCCGCCCAATTCGTCCTAAACCGACAATGGCAGCGGCCTGAACGCGCGGTGAAGGATCCGAAATTCCCTTTACAAAGAGGTTCATTGGGGCCTTCTCTGCAACTTTTCGGCGGTCGGCCAAAGCGCGCAGTACAAACTCGCGGACGTCTGCATCACCTTCCAGTTTAGCCAGGGCGGAGATGCCATCGGCACCGGCAATCTGAGCGTAGGTAAAGATACCTGCCACCCGGTTGCTCAGAGGCAAAGAGCGGTCGGATGCGACCGCCAGAACAGGCTTGGCCGTAGTTTTTGCCGGACGCGACAGCAACTCCTGTTGAGCGCTAAGGCGGGCGACCGCACTTGGTGATTTAAGAAGGTTGGTCAGGTCTTTCACCGATGCTTTCTTTACGTCAGGGAATGGTTTGAAGGTCCAGCCTTCAGGAACCACCCGAACGATAAAACCTTTATCGGGGCTTCCTGAATAGCCGGCTCCATCCCAAGCCGCCAGAAAGAGTCGCCCTGAACCATCGACATCCAGATCTGTTATTTGCGGAAGGCGGATAAAATCTTCTTCCTGTTGCGTGAAGCTGGCTCCGTTTTTCGTCACACGATGAATATAAAGTTTATTGTTCCCCCAGTCGGCCATCATGGGGACCTGGTTGAATTTTTCAGGCCAGGTTGGCTCGTCTATAAAGAGGGCTCCGGTTCCAGAACCTCCGCCAAGGTCGGCCAGTCCGGGAAGTATCTCTTCGGTAAAGTTTTTGAATAGAAGCGGGTATCCGTATTCACCCGACTGGATATGATGACTGAAACGGATATTCCAGCCCCCACCATCGTTGGTGTTCCCCCGGGTAAAGATGTTCATAAAGGGGTCGATGGCTACATCGTAAATATTACGCATGCCGTGGGTATATACTTCCATTTCCGTTCCATCGGGCCGTACCCGTAGGATTCCCCCGCCGTGCATGGTCAGCTTGGTTCCTTCGCGATCTACTGCGTTGTGAAAACCGAAATCACCAATTGCAATATAAATCCACCCGTCGATTCCCATCCGGATTCCGTTGGTAGCATGATCTACTCCCCGATCCTGGATGAATTTTGGTGAACTAATATTTTCGATCAGTGGTTTGGAAGGTCCGTCGGCAATTCCATCGCCGTTCTTATCTTCGAATACGACCAGGTCCATTCCGGTAGCTTTGCCCGTTTGCTCAGAGAAATTAGCGTGCAAAACGAAGAGCTGCTCCGCATTGGCGATAATACCGCGGGGGTTATTTACTTTGGCATATTCGGTATGTTTATCTATCTTCCCATCGTTGTTGCTGTCGATTAATTTCACGATACTTCCTTTTCCGGGCTCCTTGCCCAGAGAACCCATCTGATCCACACCGACAAAAACTTCGCCCGTAGGGGATACAGCCAGAACAGCTGGACTCGGTGTGACTTCCGGTCCTGCAAAGGGAGTCATAAGAAGTCCGTCAGGGTAAGCGATTCCTCGCGGAAGGGTGTCAGCAGCAGAAACCGTCATGGGCTGACGTGGCGCTTTCGAACCTCTCCAGTTCATCATAAAGCTGAAAAAGGTTAAAAAAGCAAGGAGTAAACTAAGTTGAATTTTGAACATAACGCTTATTGAGTTTTTTGATATTTTAGCGGGTTCAATTTAACAATTAATTAATCGGAGAACGCAAAATTTATCATATAGATAATAACCCGATAAATAACCACCTAATAATCTGCTTTATGAAGAGAATTTTTATTTTTCTGCTCGGTATTTCCTTTACGATTGCCTCTTCCTACGGACAGATCAACCCTCCGGTAAGTCCCTTTGGAGCCGTGCCAAGCGACGATCAGCTTCGCTGGCAAAAAATGGAATATTATATGTTTATTCACTTTGGGCCGAATACCTTTACGGATAAGGAATGGGGCGATGGGAGAGAGGATCCAAAGGTATTCAACCCTGCAAATCTGGATGCACGGCAATGGGCGCGTACAGCCAGGGATGCGGGTATGAAAGCCATCATCATTACCGCAAAACATCACGATGGTTTTTCTTTATGGCCCAGTCAGTACAGCACACATACCGTACGCGAGAGTGCATGGAAAAACGGAAAGGGCGATGTTCTGAAAGAACTTTCGGACGCTTGCAGGGAATACGGGTTGAAATTTGGCGTTTATTTATCACCCTGGGACCAGAATCATCCCGACTATGGCACCGAAAAATACAACCGGATATTCGCCAATACCCTGAGCGAGGTGCTAACCAATTATGGGGAAGTATTCGAGGTTTGGTTCGACGGAGCCAACGGAGAGGGGCCCAACGGGAAGACCCAGGAATACGACTGGGATTTGTTTCACAAAACGGTTTACAAGCACCAGCCACAGGCCATTATCTTCAGTGATATTGGGCCGGGCACCCGCTGGATTGGAAACGAATCGGGTTACGCCGGCGAAACCAACTGGAGTACTCTTAACATCGAAGGCTTCGGGGTTGGTAAAGATGCACCTCCGCAAAAGGTGCTGAACTCTGGAAATGAAAATGGAAGGCATTGGATTCCTGGTGAGGCCGACGTGTCGGTTCGTCCGGGATGGTTTTTCAGCCCTAACACCAATGACAAAGTCAAAACCCTGAGTCAGCTTTTGAAAATCTATTATTCATCTGTTGGGCGAAACGCCAATTTGCTGCTGAATGTTCCGGTGGGTCGTGAGGGCTTAATACATAAGAACGATTCCACACGCTTGATGGAACTCCGTCAGGTACTCGACGAAAGTTTTAAGACCAACCTCGCACGGAACGAGCGGGTTGAAGCCAGCGTAAATCAGTCCTATACGAAGAATCTGACCGATGGTGACTACGACAGCTACTGGGCTGCTCCCGAAAAGGAGCGTGCGGCAAGTTTGTTGATCGACCTGCGAGAAGAAACTACCCTTAATCGCTTGTTATTGCAGGAATACATACCGATGGGGCAGCGTGTCAGCGCGTTCTCGGTAGAATACTGGAATGGCGATTCTTTTGTTGAATTGGACAGGCAGACAACGATCGGCTATAAGCGTATTCTGACTTTTCCAACGGTGAAGACCAGCAAGATGCGGATTCACTTGAAAGCCAATGCAGCACCCGTACTTTCCGAGATACAGCTTTATTTTGCTCCCGAAGTGAGAGAGCACCGGCCGGATGACGCGGGTAATTACAATTATTCTACAACGAAGTGGGTAGCCTTGGATATGCCATCCTCTCAGAGGCATGAAAAGGCGATCGATGGAAAGACAGAAAGTTTACTGATTATCCAGGATACGAAGGCCGAGGCACATCAACTCAGCATAGATATGGGAGAACTGTTAAACATAAGCGGGTTCACCTATTCGCCTTCAACCCGGGAAGACCAGGACGGCAATATTTATCGTTATAACTTTTTGATAAGTACCGATGGACAACAATGGACCACCCTGATTGAAAATGGAGTATTCGGTAATATTAAGAACAACCCTATAATGCAGCAGATCAGCTTCGAAAAGCCGCATACGGCCCGTTATATCAAGCTGCAGTCGCTCCAATCGGCCGATGGGAACCTGAATAAAACTACCATTGCTGAGTTAGGAGTTACGGTCAGCCAATAGGAAAACCGATATCTGAAGGATATGTAGATAAACTGTGGGGCGAGGACCGGTTTTATCCTGCGCGATCGACAAATCCAGACATTTCTGCAAAATCGACGATCTGATCAACAGCTTCCTGATAGTCGTACCGCAGATCTTCGTGAAGCTTTTCAAAACTTGTCAGGAGGTTTTTGATACGGCCCGCTGCATACTGCAGAAGTTTTTCGTTGCCGAAGGCGCTCTCCTGAAAATATCCGGGGGCCAGTCGGAACGTTTCGGATAGAATGTGCGCGCGCAGCTCGATTTCACCAACCTTGTCTTTCGTAATCAGCACATGTTGATTAATCACGCCGCTCAGAGCCCTGAAGGTTTTTAGAAGGTCTTTCGCGGTGTAGTAGCGCCTCGCTTCCAGTCGCACTTCCATTAAGGCCAGAGCATCGTCTAACGCAGCCAATGTGTCGTTCCGCCGCGCCAGCAAGTCGCTCTCATCCTCCAGTAACTGAAAGTGCAGCTGATTAATCAGCGTCTTATTTTTTCGGATGAGCCGAAGCAATAATTTGTCCTTTTCTTTCTGGGGAAGCTCCAGTATAGCCTCCTGAAGCACGGCATCTATCTTTGTAAGCATCTTCGTTTCCGTTGTAGTCTCGTTTTCGTTATATCAGAAGGCTTCACCTAATCCCAGGGTAAAGCCTGAGTAGCCCTTGCTAAACCCATAGTCGAACGCAATATTCGTATTAGATCCCTTATTGAACTTCACCCTCAGTCCGCCTCCCATAGCCGGGTTGAACTGACTGAATTTGTAGCGGTCAGATTGTGTCACCGAGTTAGCGCTCGCAAAGACTACAAAGCCGAACAACCCATTCCTTGTAATATCGCGTCGGTATTCCGCTTCCAGATAGATCAATCCTTCGCCACGATAACGGTTGTGATCAAAACCTCTTCCCGAGCGGTTTGACGGATCCATGCCGATACTGGGCAAATTCAGGTAGGGAACGTCCCTGTCGAGCACCGTCCAGTAATACGACCAAAGCGCAAGTACATTCTGCTGGCTAGGGCGCTTTGCAAAGGGAATATATTTCCTGAAATCGGCATATAGCGAGCGCCAAGTTGCACTGCTGCCTAAAAATGTAGGGTTAACCCGATAGATCAGATTGGCGTAGGAACCGGGAATCGGGTTAAAGTCGTTATTCCGTGTATCATAAAGTAAATTCAGAGAAATCCCAGACGACCGCGAGTTACTGCCTTTGCTCGTACCGTGCGGATAGCCCGTAAACTCAGAGAGGCCAGGCTCATCGCCCTGAATATTATAGAAGTAGTCGAAGTTGTAGCCAATACCCGCAAAAAAATAAGGTTTTATCCGTTTCAGTGCACTCTGGTAGACGCGGATATAGTTGTAGTCGACTTTGATTTTGTCATCCGCATCCTGCCCGCTTCCCAATCCCCATGTGTACTCCGGGTAGACGAGAAAACGTGTATCGCCCCGGATATTCCAGCTGTTATCTTTGAGCCAGATACTGGTGCGAAGCGGCAAGCCGAAGCGTCCTCTAAAATTGAAGTAGGGCGCGAACGTGGCTGTAGAGAGATAGGTTGTTTTACGGTCGCCCAAATAGAAACCTGCCGTTGTGGACGTAATCAAAGCCCTTCCTCCTCCGGGAATTTCCGTCGAAAGCGGCAGGATCGAAAAATAAACTTTCCGGTTTCGCTCTCGCTTTATCTCTTCGGGTTTAATTTTCAGCACCTTCTTGCCGAGATCGATTAAGTCGGTCTGATAAGAAGTATCTTGCATCACATTATTCTCTTTAATCGCATCCGACGGATTCTGCGCCAAAACACACAGAGGCGCCAGTCCCACCAAGAGCAGAGACAATATCTTTTTCAATAGTTTGTGTTTAGTTTTACGAATATAATCTTTTATCTTTAGATGCAGTCCTCGCTCCCGTATACGGCCAGAAGCATCTGATCATCGTATAGCAAATGTTCTTCCAGTTTCTAACGCCGTTTCCCTGTATACGAAAATTTCTTAACCTAGGTTAATCGGCCCCCTCCGTTCTCGTCGTATCTTTGCCATCGTTATTAATCAACTTAATATAAATCAATCATGAAAAAAATCACATTCTTTTTCGCTTTTCTACTGATTTCGGTAGGGGCATTTGCCCAAACTACCTGGACCGCAGATCCTTTCCATTCCAGACTGGGTTTCTCGGTAACACACTTGGGTATCAGTGATATTGACGGTCATTTCAGCGATTACCAGGTAACGGTGAAGGCGGCGAAAGCCGATTTTAGTGACGCTTCGATCGAGCTGACAGTGCAAACAAGCTCCATTAACACACGTATCGACCCACGAGATAAGCATTTAAGAAGCCCTGATTTTTTTGATGTAGAGAAATATCCGACGATGACTTTCAAAAGTACATCCATCAAAAAGAGCGGGAAAGATACTTATCAGCTCTCAGGTGACCTTACTCTTGTAGGACAAACCAAGCCTGTTACCATGACGATGAAATACCGTGGTACTACGGCCAATCCGAATGCGAACGGAGCACCGGTTGCTGGGATCCAGATTACCGGCGAATTTAAACGTTCCGATTTTGGTTTTGGTGCGCAGTTCCCTGAAGCGGTGATCAGCGATGTGGTCCGCATCAAGGCAGACGGAGAGTTTGTACATAAAAAATAGATAGCAGAAATTGATTCATTTTCAGGTGAGTCAGGAAAGCGGTCCCGATAGGAGGCCGCTTTTTTTGTGCTTGGGAAAATTTGCGTTATTTTACATCAAAATCTAATTCATCCATGAGAATTCTTCATACGGCAGACTGGCACTTGGGCAAAAGACTTGAAAAGTTTTCGAGGCTGGAGGAACAACGACAGGTGCTGGAAGAGATTATCGCAATCGCCGACGATCAGCGAGTAGATGCCGTGTTGATTGCCGGAGATCTGTTCGATAATTTCAATCCCGCCTCGGAGGCGGTCGAACTCTTTTACAGGACGCTGAAGCGGCTTTCTGACCAGGGAAGGCGGGCGGTGGTTGCCATTGCCGGTAATCATGATTCGCCCGATCGTATCGAGGCACCCGATGCGTTGGCGAGTGAGTGTGGCATTTTCTTCTCAGGCTATCCTAATTCCATTATTTCTACCTGTGAGCTCGACTCAGGTGTTTGCATAGCCCATAGTGAGCCGGGTTTTATCGAATTAAAGCTTCCATCATGCGATCAGAAGCTGCGCCTGCTGGTGACTCCCTACGCCAACGAGTACCGGCTGAAAACGTTCTTAGGGATGGAGAATAGCGAAGCTGAGTTGCGCAGTGTGTTGCAAAGCCGCTGGAGTGAACTCGCTGAACGCTATTGCGATGATCAGGGAATTAATATATTGATTACGCATCTTTTTATGATGAAGAAGGGGAGTGAAAAGCCCCAGGAGCCGGAGGACGAAAAACCGATTCTGCATGTAGGCGGTGCCCAGGTGGTGTATTCAGAAAATATACCTCCTCAGATTCAATATGCGGCCCTGGGCCATTTGCACCGCTATCAGCAGATAGACGATAAGCCCTGTCCGGTCGTCTATAGCAGCAGCCCGCTTAGCTATAGTTTTTCGGAGGCAGGGCAGGAAAAGTATGTGGTGATAATCGATGCTCAGGCTGGTGAAAAGGTGACATTTGAAAAGCTGCCGCTTCAATCAGGGAGAAAACTGGAAAGAAAACGATTTGACGACATTGAAAACGCACTGGCCTGGCTGCATAAAAACCCCGACGTACTGGTAGAACTGACGATAGCGACCGACGAGTATCTTCGTTCGGAAGACCGGAAGCGATTGCTGCAGGCGCATCAGGGCATCGTGACCCTGATACCGGAGGTAAGGAAACTGAAAATGGAATCGACTGCCCAGAGCATTGACCTGAATCAGAATATGGAAGACCTCTTTCAGCAATATTTTCAGCACCGTTACGGACAGGCAGCCAATCCTGCACTTCTTGAATTATTTAACGAAATCAGAGCAGAAAGAACGGAAGAATGATACCTATTTCATTGGACATTAAAGGACTGTATTCATACCAGGGAACCCAGAAGATTGAATTCGACCGGTTGATCGAAGGACAGCTCTTTGGTATTTTCGGACCGGTAGGTTCCGGTAAATCATCGATACTGGAAGCCATTTCGTTTGCCCTTTACGGCGATACGGAGCGGTTAAATCAGCGCGAAAACCGGAATTATAATATGATGAATCTAAAGTCGGACGAGCTGCTCATAGATTTTCATTTCCGAAACTTCGATGAAAACGAGTATCGCTTTACGGTGCGTGGCCGACGTAACAGCAAAGACTTCAGCAAGGTAAATACGTTCGACCGGACTGCCTACCGGTTGAGCGGGGGTGAATGGTTGCCAATGGAGAGCGCTTCGGCCGAAGGCATTTTAGGTCTGAGTTATGAAAATTTCCGCAGAACTATTATCATTCCTCAGGGGCGGTTCCAGGAGTTTTTGCAGTTGGGCGATAAGGCAAGGACCGACATGCTGAAGGAAATTTTTCACCTCGATAAATATGAATTTTTCGAACAGACGGCTAGCCTACAGAAGAAAAATGATGAATTGCTGAGCCGGTTGACCGGGCAGCTCTCGCACTACCAGCATGTAAACAACGAGTGGATTGAAGAAAAGAAGCAGCTGGTTGCCTTCAAAAAAGCAGAGGCGGCAGCGCTCAGTAAAGAGTTGGAAGAAAAGCGCCGGCATATTCAGGCGCAGGAAAAGCTGAAAGGTCTGTTCGACAACCTGCGCGACGCCGAAAGTCGTATGAGACGCTTGCTTGAAGAAGAAGATTCAATTGCTATGCTGGAGAAGAAATTGAATGATTACGAGTATTGCTTCCTTCATTTTAAAGGCAAGCTTGACCACCGGGATACGCTTCAAGAAGAGCATCGTAAACAGGTCGGTACACTCGAAGATCAGCAGAAGGCGCTGACCGCTTGCCTGAATGCTCTCGAGCATTTAGCGGCAGAGGAGCAGGAGGTAATGAAAGAGTTTGAAAAACTGGAAGATTATAGGATGGAGCGTGACGATTTTGAGCGCGTGCTTCAACTGCTTCAGTTGCAGGAAGAGCGGCGGCACCTGTCAAAGCGCATTGCTGAAGGGCAATGGCATGTGGAAAGGGCGCAAAGTGAGCACACAGACGCGATAAAGCAGCTTGAAAATGCTAAGAAGAACCGGTTGACTTTGCAGGTAAAGATGCCAGATGTAGTTCAACTATCTCGAATGCGAAGCTGGTTTGAGCAGCGAAAGCAGTATCTGCGGGCACAGGAGGGTTATAAAGAACAAATAAAACTTTATCAACAAAGGCAGCGCGAGCGTCAACAGGCCATCCACAGCCAATTGCAAGATCCTTTGCTGAGTGGGGCATCCCCAGGCTCTTCACCGGAATATCATCATGGGGAATTGGATGAGCGCCGAAAGAAATTGCGTGAACGCATCGGCGATATCCAAAAGCAAATCGAACATCACCAGGTTCATATGCGAATGGGTGATTTTGTCCGCTACCTGGAGGAAGGGCAGCCTTGCATGCTCTGCGGATCGGAAAATCATCCCAGGAAACTCGAAGTAGCCGATGTTCAGTCGGAGCTGGGGCAACTGAGTCGCGACCTGGAGCAAGCTGGGCATACAGACAGGCATTTTGAAGGGCTACAAAGAGATCTGCTCATTTTTATTCAACAGGAAAAAGACATTCGCGATCAACTGGAAGATACGACCAGACTCCTCAGACAGGAGGAAGAGGCCGCTCAGTTGCACGAGGCAGCCTTCCTGTGGGAAGGTTTTGATCGCTCCGATTCGGGGGAGGTTGAACGACTGTTCGAATTGAGCGAGCAATTGCAGCGGGAGCTAAAAGCAGTGGAAGAGCAAATCGGTCAAACCGAGCAGATCTTACAACGCAAAAGAGACGATTACGACCGTTTTCTATATGCCGTCAGTGAATTTAAATCGCAGGAAGCAGGGCTTCTATCGAGGTTTTCTCTTCTGGAGGAGCAGTTAAGAAGTGTTACATTTCGTGAATTTGAGGAGACTGAAACTGCCGATCTTCGAATTCGAATCGATGCGCTGGATGAGAAAGTAGCCCACATCAGGAAGCGGCACGAGGAGGTAGCCACTCAGCGTAACCGGCTTCAGCAGGAGTATTTGATATTAAATGAGCGTATCTCTTCCACCAACACGAGGCTCAAAGACTATAGCGTCCAGATCGGTGCTGTCAACGATGATTTGGCAAATTGTATGGCCAGTTCGCCTTACGCGGATGAAGTGGAAATAAAGGCTATTTTGAAAGAGGTGATGGATGTTCAGACACTAAGAGCCCAGATAAATGAGTATCATAAAGAGTTATTCGCCTGCCGGAGGCAATACCTGCAATTGAAAGAGCAGGCTGGTGAGCAAACGTTCAGTCAGGAAAATTTCGATCGGCTTCAGGAGGATTTTACTGAATGGAAGCAACGTTGCGACAATTGCCATTCCGATTTTATCAGCGAACAAACGACGCTGTATAAGGCGGAGGCCGATCTGCGAGAGAAGCAACGGCTGGAGAAAGAGCAGCAGGTGCTCGTTCATCGGGCCGAAAATATCAACACTCTGAAACTCCTCTTTAAAGGGAGTGGCTTTGTCAGCTATATTTCTACGGTGTATTTGCAGAATCTGTGTGAAGTGGCGAATAAGCGCTTTTATACGCTTACCCGTCAGCAGCTTCGTCTGGAGGTAACGGAAAAGAACGAATTTCAGGTGCGCGACTACCTTAACAACGGGAAGGCCCGGAACGTCAAAACGCTATCAGGCGGACAAACTTTTCAGGCGTCGCTATCCCTCGCATTGGCACTCGCCGAAAGCATTCAACAACAGAGCCGTTCCGATCAGAACTTTTTCTTTCTCGACGAAGGTTTCGGGTCGCTCGATAAGGAGTCGCTCCAGACAGCGTTTGACACCCTGAAGTCGCTCCGGCAGGAGAACCGGGTTGTAGGAATTATATCGCACGTCGAGGAGCTTCAGCAGGAAATCGACGTGTTTCTAAGTGTAGCCAATGATCCTTTCACGGGCAGCCAGATAAAGGGTAATTGGGAGTAATCTTATAGTTCTTTTAATTCGCCAACCAATTTGGTTATGGTCTGTTTTGCATCGCCGAAGAGCATCAGGCAGTTGTCGGCTCCGAAAAGTTCATTTTCAATTCCAGCGTAGCCTTTGCCCATGCTCCTTTTGCTGACAATAACGGTCCGTGCTTTTTCGACATTGAGAACTGGCATGCCGAAAATCGGACTGCTTGGATTCGTTTTGGCTGCCGGGTTTACCACATCGTTCGCGCCCACCACAAATACCAGATCGGTGTTGCCGAAATCGTCGTTGATCTCGTCCATTTCGATCAGCTTGTCGTACGATATATTGGATTCTGCGAGCAAAACATTCATATGTCCCGGCATTCTTCCTGCCACCGGATGAATGGCGAAGCGCACAAGAATGCCCTTTTTCTCGCAAATTTCACTGAGCTCACGGACGGCATGCTGTGCCTGTGCAACGGCCATACCGTAACCGGGTACGATAATCAAGGACGATACCGAATCAAATATTTGGGCCGCTTCTTCCAGGCCCACTTCCTTCACCGTTATCTGCGGGCCTTCCTGCCCGTCCACGTTTGTGGCAGTTTGTCCGAATCCGCCCAACAAGACGTTGATCAGCGAGCGGTTCATCGCTTTACACATGATTTGCGTTAAAATGATGCCCGAGGCGCCCACCAGCGCACCGGCCACAATCAGCACATTATTGTTCAGAACAAATCCGGTAGCGCAGGCTGCCATTCCGGAGTACGAATTGAGCAATGAGATCACCACCGGCATATCCGCTCCGCCGATCGGAATCACGACAAGAATACCGAGCAGCAAAGAAACTACAGCCAGCGCAATCATGTAATCGGCATTCGAAAAATCGCCCAGGGCCACGGCCGACAGCCCTATGGCACCTATGAGTAAGACCAGGTTAATCAGGTGCTGTCCTTTAAAAGTAATAGCCCTGCCCGATATCTTTCCATTCAACTTCAAAAAGGCAACCATCGAGCCGGTAAAGGTAATTCCTCCTATTAAAATACTGACGGCCACGCTTACCGCTGTAATATTGTCGACAACCAGACTTTTTTCCTGAGTGTTCAGCCAGAAGTCGGCCATCGCCACGGCCAGCGAGGAAATGCCCCCAAAGCCGTTGAATAAAGCTACCATCTCCGGTATCTTGGTCATCTCCACCTTGAAAGCAACCAGCAGACCAATAGCCGAGCCAATGACCACGCAGATCAGAATGTCTGTCAACGATATCATCTCTACCTGAACGACGGTCGCCAGGATGGCAATGAACATTCCGACAGATGAAAGGATATTCCCCTTACGGGCAGTCTTTGTTTTTCCCAGCATTTTGATGCCGAGGATAAACAAGACAGAGGCTACCAAATAGGCTATTTGGATGAATATATTCATGATGTATAGATTAAATCGACGGTTATTTCTTTTTAAACATTTTCAGCATCCGGTCGGTAACGGCATAGCCGCCCACGACGTTGATAGTTGCCAGCACCAGGGCAATCATGCCGAGCCACTTGCTGATGGACCCGTAGTCGAGTACATCGCAGGCAACGATCGCCCCGACGATGGTAATGCCTGATATGGCGTTCGAACCTGACATCAGTGGAGTATGCAAGGTAGGTGGTACTTTGTTGATCAATTCAAAGCCAAGATAACTGGCCAGTACAAGAATATAAAGCAGGATAATGAACGATTCCGGTCCCATAACTTTTTTAATTAAATGCTGGTTGAATATAATTTCTTAGTAGGAAGAATACTGATTGGTTAAGATTTTACAATTTTGAAGCAAGCTCACTGGTCTAAATGATTATTGATTCAGAATATTTTTGGTAAAGGCATGCACCAGTTCTCCTCGGTGGGTGATGAGAGTGCCCTGAGTAATTTCTTCGTCCAATTCCCATTTAAACCCCTCAGCAGAGGCCAGGTGGAGCAGGAGTGTACTGATGTTGGTAGCATAAAGCTGACTCGCGTTTACCGGCAGCAAGGCTGGAAGGTTCGATTCTCCAATGATGGTAACCCCGTGTTTGATAACTGTTTGGTTCATTTCTGACAATTCGCAATTTCCGCCCGATTCAACCGCCATGTCTACAATGACCGAGCCTGGTTTCATGCTTTTTACCATGTCTTCGGTTACCAGCATTGGCGAACGTTTACCCATGACCAGAGCAGTGGTAATCACTACATCCGCGTCTTTGATCCGGTCTTCTATCAGCTGTTTTTGTCGCGCGAGAAAATCTCCGGACACCTCGCGTGCATATCCGCCCTCGGTTTTGACCTCTTCCGCGCCTTCCACTACCAGGAACCGGCCTCCGAGAGATTCAACTTGCTCTTTGGTCTCCGGACGTACATCCGACACCTCTACAACGGCCCCCAGTCGCTTTGCCGTAGCAATGGCCTGTAGGCCAGCTACTCCTGCACCGAAAATAAGTACTTTGGTAGGGGTGATGGTTCCTGCCGCAGTCATCATCAGCGGGAAAATTTTTCCGAGGGCATTGGCTGCCATGATTACTGCCTTGTAGCCCGCCAGGTTGGCCTGAGAGCTTAATGCGTCCATTTTTTGAGCCCGCGAAATACGCGGAACCGCATCCATCGAGAAGGCAGAGATCCGTCTTCTCTTGAAAATTTCCAGAAGCTCGGGTTGCGTGTAGGCATACAGAAGGGAAATTGAAACCGCTTCCTCTTTCATCATTTCCGCTTCGGAAATGTCCGGTGCATTAACTTTGAGTATGATGTCTGATTTACAAACTTCCTGCTTTGAAGCAAGCGTTGCTCCGGCCGAACGATAATCATCATCCGTAAAGTTAGACGCCTCTCCGGCGCTTTCCTCTATCACGATGGTGAAATCCTTTTTGATTAATTGCTTAACCAGTTCAGGAGTCAACGCTACGCGCCTTTCCATTTCCTTTGATTCTCGCAGTACACCTATTTTCATTGTCGTAAAAAGGGCTTTAATAGTTCCTTGGTTATTGCATCAAAAATGTTGCACGACAAATATAGTAGTATATTTGAGATTTATAAATTAAAGAGGCTTTTTTCGTATTAAATTTATATTCGACAGGGCTGTTTGTTGTGTTTTTGTCAATTGATGATATTCTTCAGCGCTGAGCTGCAAAGTCAAGGTCCTGGAAATCGAAACTGAAGTCGGTCAACGGAGAAATAGCCTCCATGGTAAATCCACTCGCTTTTCCTTCAGTATCCAGTTGGAATAAAACGAATGCGTCGGCATCCAGCGTCCGGTCGTTCCACTTCACAATAAATGTATTTCCCTTATAAAAATACATGGGCCCCTGTAGTTTGGGCGATTTGGCAGAACGGAAATAAAGTCCTTCTTTTTCCTGTGTGATGGTTACTTCACCAAACCAATTATCGACAAAAGTGCCGGAAAAAGTACTTAGGCGGGGTGCTGCTTCCGCTTCGCTTTGAGCGTCTATACCCGCCCAAAGCTTATCGGTAATCTCTTTCGCCCGAGCCTCGTTTCTGAGGCGTGACTCGTTATACTGCTTGATCCAGTCTCTTTTCGGTTCGCCGAAGTATCCGTCTTTGATACTGTTTGATATGGCGGAAAAAGCCGCTCCGGATTGCTGATTGGTCAAAACTATGATTCCCAGGTTAAGCTCCGGAATCATAGTCACTTGCGTCACAATACCCGCCAGTCCGCCGGTATGCATAACCTGAAAATGGCCGCTTGCATCGCTCAGGTTCCATCCGAGCCCATAAGCAGCAAAAGGGTTTCCGTAAGGCGAGCGTCCGCGAATGATGGTTTGCGGTGTCCAGGTCTCCCGGTGCACATTTTCAGAAAACAAGCTATCTTGTAAGCCCTGGCCGTATTTCCCATGATTAAGTTGAGCAATCACCCATTTGCTCATATCGGTGATATTGGAATACATACCTCCTGCAGCATTCGCGACCTCCGAAAAGCTCAGGCCCACCGTATGCAGCTTACCATCCACCGGTGCATGTCCGTCAATAATATTCGAACGATCCTTCAGGCGGTACCACGACATGGCCGTTTGGGTCATGCCCAGCGGTTGGAGAAAATGTTCGCTTACAAATTGCTCATATTCGACTCCTGAAACTTTTTCAACAACGTGGCCTGCAACAATATAAAGCAGGTTGTCGTAATCGTATTTCGAGCGGAAAGAAGAAACCGGCTTCAGAAAGCGAAGGTTATGGATCAGTTCATCTTTCGTAGTCGTATTGGAATCCGGCCAGATCATCAGATCGCCCGCCCCAAGGCCCAATCCGCTTCGATGCGTGAGCAGATCGCGCACCGTAAATTCCCGGGTTACATAGGCATCGTAAAGTTTAAATTCCGGCAAAATGTCCGTCACTTTCGTATCCCATTCAATCTTCTTTTGATCAACCAGTACGCCCAGGGCGGCTGCGGTGAAAGCCTTGGTATTGGAAGCAACCCCGAACAAAGTGTTTTCATCTACTTTTTGGTCCGCCTTTATAGATCGTAGGCCATATCCCTTGGCATGAACAACCTTCCCGTCTTTGATTACCGAAACTGCAATACCCGGAACATTAAAAGTTACGAGCGTTTTTTCGACCAGACTGTCAATCTGTTTCTCAGTCAGTATCTGAGCATTCAGCGGAATAGTGGCCGAAAAGACGAGTAAAAATGCAAGGATGGTTTTGAAAAGCGGGTTTTTATTCATGGTTATGAGTTCTTGACTAAAGGTATTAAAAATTTAGAAAAAGCGCCGGCAAAGTTCTATCTTCAAACAACCAATTATTGAACCATGCAAAGGAGAAAGTTTCTTGAAACAGGTGGGCTGCTAACGGCTGCACTAAGCCTCTCGGGCTCATCCCTATTTGCTTCCACGCCCAGGAACGCACTGCCCTATTGGAAAGGATTCAATCTGGTCGATTTTAACACGCCCGATCCGGCTAAACGATATCGAACGACGACCGACGAGCATCTACAATGGATGGCCGATTGGGGATTCAATTTCATTCGTTTACCAATATCCTATCCCTATTATCTGGGCTTCGATCGCAGCCGGCCGATCGAAGCCCAGGAGGTCTATCAGATTAATGAGCAGGCCGTAGATACCATCCAAGGTTTGGTGCATCAAGCCAATAAACATCGATTGCACGTCAGTATCACGCTACATAGGGCCCCAGGCTATTGCATCAATGCAGGCTTTCATGAACCCTACAACCTTTGGCGAGATCAGGAGGCACTCGAGGCGTATTGTTTTCACTGGAATATGTGGGCGAAGCGTTTTAAAAATGCGTCTGAAAAAGACATCAGCTTTGACCTGCTCAATGAACCCGCCATGATTGAAGATATGAACGATCAGCTGTCGGCAAAAGGGAGGGTGCCCGGTGATCTGTATCGCAACCTCATCAAATCTGCCCTCGAAGCCATCAAAAAAGAAAATAATAAAAGAATTGTGATAGCAGACGGGAACAATATCGGCAATGAGGTGATTCACGAAGTGCTCGACCTGGATGTTGCGCAAAGTTGCCGGGGCTATTTTCCGCATGCCATTTCACACTATAAAGCCCCTTGGGCAAATAAGAATCCGGAGCAATTGCCACTGCCCAAATATCCGGGTCAGGTTGGCAATCAGAACTTTAACCGACAGTTGCTGGAAGACTATTATAAACCATGGATCGAACTCGCCGCCAAAGGTATTGGCGTACACTGTGGCGAGATGGGTGCCTGGAACAAGACCCCGCATCCCGTGATGCTGGCCTGGATGACCGATATGCTCGATATCTTAGCGTCTCATCGCATCGGATACGCTCTTTGGGAATTTATAGGCGATTTTGGCATTATTAATTCCGGGCGCAGCGATGTAGAATATACAGACTTTTATGGTAATAAGCTGGATAAGAAATTGTTATCACTTTTGCAGAAATTTTAGCCAAAAAGAAAGCGCAAATAGTTGTGATATTTTTTTGAAATTTAAGACAAAGGACTATCTTTGCATTCCGAAAACAAGGAAATATTGTTGAGGAAAAACAAAATGGCCCGTTCGTCTAGGGGTTAGGACGTTAGATTTTCATTCTAGAAACAGGGGTTCGATTCCCCTACGGGCTACGAATACTGAAGCGGATTGCACTCAATCCGCTTTTTTTATGCTCTAAAGCCACTTTTTCCTCTTCGGCTGAAGCAATGTAAAGCATCGTAAAGCATCAAAAACACGCGAATGTTTTACCAGATGTTTACCATGTTGTACCCATTGTTGTACCCAAACTAATTTCAGGCGTCCGCAGTTGAGTCTTCCTGCTCAAGTGCTATTTGGTCGGAGTAATGATACACGGCTATCAGCAGTTCGTTCATAGCAACATAAAACTCATCCAGTTCATCCTGGTTCTCTATCTTGTCAGGTCCTTTCCCCTGCGCGCACAGGTTAAGTTGGTTGAGCAGTTTAGTTGCCTCCTCCGGATTAAAACGCGACACGAAATCGTGCATCACTATTTTTGATCCCACTTTTTTATTGGCCTGGATAAAGCGCAATACTTCCTGCGAGTAGCTGGGTTTGAAGAAACTTGTTGATTTTTTCTTTGAAGAAGTTTTTTTCTTTTTCATTGATCGGTCAATAGGCTTTGGTAATATCGAGGTCTCTCAGTCACGGGAGAGCAAAGTATCAAAAATAGTAAAAAGCCGTTAAATAGCTGCTATCTGACTACGAATGTTAGCCTACATTAACTACATTTGGATGGTTACCTCCAGCCAGCTTACTTTTAGGGAAGTAATGAACAAAGACCGAAAATGAAAACACATTTAACAAAAGCAGATAAGTTCATTGAAATTCTTGGCTGGGCCTTAGTGTTTACCGTTTGGTTTTTCACAATTGCAAGCTATTCTGGATTACCTGAAACGATTCCAATTCATTATAGCTTCTCTGGAGAAGCAGACGCCTTTGGCGGAAAAGGGAACATCTTTACCTCGCCGCTGGTCGCGACAATCTTTTTTACAGGATTGACGATCCTGAATAAATTTCCTAAGCTTTTTAATTATCCCAACAATATCAGCAGTGAAGACGCACGAAGGCTATATCGTAACGCATCAAGACTGATCAGATATTTAAAGCTTTTTCTGGTAATCATCTTCGGACTGGGTTCATTTCAGACAATCAGGATTGCAATTGGACAATCAAGCGAACTTGGAGTTTGGTTTTTACCCTTGACATTGGGATTGATTTTTCTTCCGATCATATACTTTTTAATAAAAGGGTCTAGAACCTAACCTTGAGGGCATAGATGCTCGTACGGCCAATCCACGATCCTGCTAGAGCGGAATTCTCGGGTAATTGCTAATCTCTTTTTCTTCGTTATCCGTTCTTTTTATAACCTTGCTCGGACGCTTTCTTTTTGCCATCTCATTGGCCCGGGTTAGTGCCTCCGCCTCATCGCTATAACTGTCAATCAAGTCTTTGTTGTGATCAAATATCTGCCAAAGATGACCTTCCTGATGCCATTGAACGCGGTATATCCAAGGCTCTATCATGCGTTCTTTGCCTCTTATTAAGTCAAGAATAATTCTCCCGTCACTATAACTTCCGTCTGGGAAGGGAATCGGAATGAGAGCGAAAAATATGTAGTAAAGCGAAAAGTAGGTGAATTGATAGGTAAAGAGACCTTCCTCGATAATTCCTTTTTCGATAAGTAGAATGACAGTTACCGCTCCCAGGAAGTTAAACAAAGCGCCTCCGGAAAAGATAAGGATATTCGCAAGCCTTTTTTTCCGTTTGACATTGTCAAAGGTGCAGATGCCGTACCAAAAATAGTATTTTCGTACTTCAACGATCCCCAAGTGTAACACGGGCTTGCCTGTTCCTATCGTGATCTTGATGTTTTTTGCCCCCATCAGCCAGGCGAAGAATACGTGTCCTGTTTCGTGAACCATGGAAATTATGGGAAGTAAAACAAAAAAAGCTAAGATGAATTTTGGGATGTCTTCTATTCCAAACATAACGCTGGTATTGATTTCTGTAAAAGGAACATAACGAAGTTCGTGATTTATAGTTCACGGTTCTCTCAGATATCTGCCGTTTTCTCCTTTATCCAAAGTTAATTTTCTCGCGAGCAGACTTTCCGTTTTAATCTAGAAGCATTACCTTGGCATCATAAGCCCTGAATCGATGAAGATAATATACCGTCTGCTCTCCCTGACTTTTGTAAGCCTGTTGCTGATTTGCAGCTCCAGGGCAATCGCGCAAAGAACCCAAGAAAAGCCGAATGTCCTTTTTATTCTGGTCGACGATCTGAAACCAGCAATCGGAGCCTACGGTGACCAGGCGGCTATTACGCCGAATATAGATGCGTTGATCGGTCGGGGCGTCCGCTTCGACAGAGCCTATAGCAATCAGGCGGTTTGTGTTGCCTCGCGGAACAGCCTGCTGTTGGGTAGTCGATCAACCTCCACCGGTCTGTACGATTTTGGAAGAGATTTCCGGCAATATTATCCCGATGCGGTAACGCTCCCTGAAGCTTTCAAAAAACAGGGATATTTTACTCAAGCCTTGGGGAAGGTGTTTCATATTGGCCATAATACTTATAACGATGAGCAGTCATGGTCGGCACCTCACTTCCATGAAAAGATCGTAGAGTACCTGACAATGGATAGATCGGAATCAGAGCTGACTATCGAAGAGGCGCTTTTTGAGAACCACTCCTGGGATTTTGCATTGAAGCAGGTAAAAGGGCTTGCCTGGGAATCGCCCGATGTACCCGATGAGGCTTACGGTGATGGCCGGGTAGCGCAGAAGGCTGTGCAGGTACTGAGCACGTTGCAGAAGAAGAAGCAACCGTTTTTTCTGGCTGTAGGTTTTGCCCGACCGCATCTTCCATTTTCTGTCCCGAAGAAGTACTGGGATATGTACGATAAAGCAAAACTTCCAGTACCGGTAACCGAGGAGCATCCTTCCGGCGCTCCTGGCTTTGCCATAAAACGATTTGGAGAGATTGAACAATATCAGGACATTCCCCGATACGATCCAAAAAAACGTTATCCCGATTCACTTAAAAGGCAGCTTATTCATGGCTACTATGCCGGCGTGAGCTATGTAGACGCTCAGATCGGCAAGTTGCTGCGTGAGCTAAAGCGGTCGGGTTTAGATAAGAATACGATTATTGTTCTCTGGGGCGACCATGGTTATTTATTGGGCGATATGGGCATGTGGACCAAGCATGTAAACTATGAACTCGCCAACCGAATTCCATTGGTCATATCCTACCCCGGACAGGTTCTGAGCGGACATGCGACTGCGTCCATTGTTGAGTCCGTCGATCTTTATCCCACCCTGATTGAATTGGCCGGATTGCAGACGCCGGAAAACAATCCCGTTCCGCTCGATGGAGAAAGCCTGGTTTCACTGCTTCAAAATAAGGAGCATAAAGCAGACTATGCCTATCATTGTTATCCGCGGGACGGTTGGATGGGCCGTGCAATCCGGACCGACGCTTACCGGCTCGTAGAGTGGACGCACATCGAAAAAAAGCATTCAGAACCGCGTTACGAGTTTTACCGGTATGGTGTCGACTTGTTAGAATATAAAAATGAGGCCGATCCGAAGGATGCGGATTTTCAGGAGGCTCTCCAACTATTGGAGCGGGAGCCCGTCTACCACCGTCCGCTGCCCGCCAGTGTCTCCAAATCGAAAAATGACATTCCCGAATAGATATTTATTTCTCAACGATGCGCTTAAGTTTTTCGATCTGACGACAGTGGTCTTTCAGGCAAAAGAAAGGCCCAGACGAAAGATCTACTGATGCCGAAAGGCCAAGCTATACGACCCCGAGCGGTCTGTCTCGATTATCTTAATGTGTTTTTTCTTTTCAGACTCTCCTTCGAAAAATAAATCGGCAAGGCCGCTGAATTCTTAAACAACCTGCTATCAAGAGTGTTAAACCCTTTGCCTGCACATCCCAGGCTAACGCACTATGATCAAGTTTAAGGGTAAGCAACGAGTAATTATCAGCAACGTATCACCTGAAATTGACAAAGGTCAGTTTCCTGCAAAAGCGGCCGTCAATGAACCCATCACCGTCACCGCAGATATATTTAGTGATGGTCACGATGAAATTTCCGCCAGTCTTTATATAAGGAGAGTCAACCAGCGAAGATGGACCGAGTTCCCCATGCACTTTGTTAGCAACGATCATTGGAACATCCGGCTCGTTCCTGACGAGATCGGCCTATATGAGTTTAGAATCGAAGGGTGGGTAGATCACTATCGTACCTGGAAAAACGGACTCATAAAGAAAAAGGGAGCAGGGCAGGATATTGCCATCGAGCTGCAAATAGGAGCCCAGCTAATGCTCGATGCCCAGCGCGCGATCAAGCATCCGGACCTGCCAGGCTGGTACGCCCGCTTAGCAGACCCCGATCAGCAAGATGCAGCCTATGAGCTAGCCATCAGCGAAGAGGCAGCGGCAGTAATGTATACGTATCGGCTAAGCGACGAAATCACCGCCTATCCAAAAACACTCCGCATTGAGGTAGAAAGAAAGAAAGCGGCTTTCAGCACCTGGTACGAATTATTTCCGCGTTCTACGGCCGCTGAGGGCGTTGAACACGGAACCTTCAACGACGTCATCCCTTTATTACCCCGCATCGCTAAAATGGGATTCGATGTGCTTTATTTTCCTCCGATACATCCTATTGGAGAAAAAAACCGCAAGGGTAAAAATAATTCGCTAACGGCGACAGAAAGTGATCCCGGTTCCCCCTGGGCCATCGGCAACCGGTTGGGTGGTCACAAAGCCATTCATTCACAACTGGGTAACTTAAGAGATTTTAAGAAGCTACTAAAAGCCGCAAACAAACAGGGTATTGAAATCGCGATGGATATTGCTTACCAGTGCGCACCCGACCATCCTTACGTGAAGGAGCATCCTCAGTGGTTTAAATGGCGCCCCGATGGAACGGTGCAATACGCTGAAAACCCTCCGAAGCGATACGAGGACATTCTGCCGTTTAATTTTGAAACCGACGACTGGGAGAATCTTTGGGTTGAACTTAAAAGCGTCATCGATTATTGGATCGATGCCGGGGTATCCATCTTCCGTATCGACAATCCGCATACCAAGGCTTTTCGTTTCTGGGAATGGATGATTGCCGAGGTCAGGAGGGAGCATCCGGAAGTGTTGTTTCTTGCAGAAGCTTTTACGCGTCCGCGGGTTATGGAACGATTAGCCAAAGCAGGCTTCAATCAATCGTACACTTACTTCACCTGGCGCAACACCCGAAAAGAGCTGGAAGAATACATCACGGAGCTTACCAAAACGGAAATGCGCTACTACTTCCGACCCAATTTCTGGCCAAATACGCCCGATATCCTGCCTCCACATTTGACGCAGAGTGGCGAAAATGCCCACATTATGCGACTCATTCTTGCCGCTACGATGTCGTCCAATTACGGTATCTACGGGCCCGTATTTGAGTTTGGCATCAACCAGCCCCATGGCGCCAAAGAGGAATATATTGATAATGAAAAGTATGAAATAAAACACTGGGACTGGCGCGTCACTACCCGCATAGGCGAAATTATACGTCGCGTAAACCATATTCGTAGAGAAAATCCGGCGCTGCAAAGTACCTGGAATATCGAACTGGCCGAAAGCAGCAACGACCAGATTATCTGCTATGCCAAAAAAGATAAGGAGTCGGGCAACCTGCTGATCATCGCGGTCAACCTCGATGTATTTAACGTACAGGGTGGACATGTACGAATCCCCTTTGAACGCATGAAACTCTCCTCTCTTCGTCAGTTCCGGGTGCGCGATCTGCTAAGCGGCGAAAGTTACCAGTGGCACAACGAATGGAACTACGTGGAACTTAACCCTTACCGTATGCCCGCACACATTTTTAAAGTCGAACTCCTATAATAACGCTGCGACATGGCCGAAAAGAAAATAACAGTATTAGATGATAAACTGCATTGGTACAAAGATGCAGTGATTTACGAATTGCACATTAAAGCATTCAACGATAGCAATTGCGACGGGATTGGGGATTTCGAAGGCCTGATGAAGAAGCTCGACTATCTGCAGGATCTGGGTATTACCGCGATCTGGCTGCTCCCGTTTTACCCATCGCCTTTGCGCGACGACGGCTATGATATCGCCGATTATTACAACATCAACCCTTCCTATGGAACCATTGCCCAGTTTAAGAAGCTGCTGAAGGAAGCTCATAAACGCGGCCTGAAAGTCATCACCGAGCTGGTCATCAATCATACGTCCGATCAGCATCCCTGGTTTCAGAGGGCGCGCAAGGCTCCCATGGGATCCGATCTGAGAAATTATTATGTATGGACCGACGATCCGGAAGATTTTAAAGACGCGCGGATTATCTTTCAGGATTATGAGACATCTAACTGGACCTGGGATCCCGTGGCGCAACAATACTATTGGCACCGCTTTTTTCATCACCAGCCCGATCTAAACTACGATAGCCCACTGGTTCAGCAGGAAGTGTTTAAAATTCTGGACTATTGGTGCAAAATGGGTGTCGACGGATTTCGGTTGGATGCCGTACCCTACCTCTTTGAGCGAAACGGAACCAACTGCGAAAATTTGCCCGAAACGCATGATTTTTTAAAGAAATTGCGGAAGCATGTCGACGACCGCTATCCCGGTACGCTTTTACTGGCTGAGGCCAATATGTGGCCGGAAGATTCCGCTTCTTATTTTGGCGAAGGCGATGAATGCCAGATGAACTACCATTTCCCGGTCATGCCCCGGATGTTTATGGCTCTGCAGATGGAGGATCGCTATCCGATTACCGATATATTCGACCAAACGCCCGCAATCCCCGAAACCTGTCAATGGGCCATCTTCTTACGGAATCACGATGAGCTCACCCTGGAAATGGTAACCGATGAAGAGCGCGACTATATGTACAAAGTGTATGTGAGAGACCCGAAAGCGCGTATCAACCTGGGAATCCGGCATCGACTGGCACCCTTGCTCGAAAATAACCGTAAGAAAATCGAACTTCTCAACACCCTGCTCTTCAGTCTGCCCGGAACTCCGGTCATTTACTACGGTGACGAGATCGGAATGGGTGATAATTTCTATTTGGGCGACCGTGACGGAGTCAGGACGCCTATGCAATGGAGTTCGGACCGTAACGGTGGATTCTCGCAGGCCAATCCACAGCAGTTATACCTGCCACTGATCCTCGATCCGCTCTATCATTTTGAGTCGGTAAACGTCGAACTGCAATCGCGCAATACCTCCTCGCTCCTCTGGTGGATGAAACGGATGATCAGTACCCGGAAAAAGTATAAGGTGTTTGGACGGGGCGATATGAAATTTGTGCAAACCGAAAATTCAAAAGTCCTTGCCTTCACCCGCAGCTACGAAGACGAAGTAGTGCTGGTCGTGGCGAACCTTTCGCGCTATCCACAGGCTGCTGAAGTCGACCTGGAAGATTTCAAAGGATATGTTCCGGTAGAGTTGATCAGTCGTAATCATTTTCCGGCTGTAAAAGAAGATGCACCTTATTTCTTTACACTCGATGCCTATTCCTGCCAAACCTTCCTGCTTGAAAAAGATCATGCAGAGATGGAAAACGACCAGCGTCTGCAAACCATCGAGCTTAAAAAATGGCGCGATATTATAGAACAGCCTGCTATTGAAGCTCTGGAAAACAAAATATTGGCTAACTATATTATGCGTTTACGCTGGTTTGGAGGAAAAGGTCGTGGCATTGAACACGTCCGCGTTAAAAGCCATGCGCGTATACCGACTGCGGACAACAGCATTGTCATCCTCCTGCTTGAGGTGTCGTACCGGCAAGGATTGCCCGATATGTTCCAGCTTCCCGTGGCATTTGGTAAAGGGGAAATTGCTGTGAAACTAAAAGAGCGTTGTCCGCAATCGGTTATCAGTCTGCTGAACGTGAACGGCGAGGAAGGTACCCTGTACGATGCCATTTATGGAATTGACTTTCAGCAGGTCATTATGGAAAATATGGCGAAAAGCGAACGTATAAATCTACCCGTTGGCGAGCTGGTATTTTCGGGCAGCGATGTGCTAAAACGACATCTTAGTCAGCAGGAAAAAGTCCGCCCGCGTGTAATCTCCGCTGAACAGAGCAATACGTCGATTACGTACGATAATGCTTTTTATCTAAAGCTATACCGGAAAGTTGATCAGGCCATCAATCCAGATGTTGAGATTAACCGATTCTTAACGCAGGAGGGGGGCTTCCGACACATTCCGGCCTATATCGGGAACATCGAATGGCGTCTCCCCAACGAAGAGCCGATGGTTTTGGGAATGATGCAGGAAATGGCCACGAGCACCAGTGATGGCTGGGCGTATATACTCGACCGGCTACATAACTTTAACGAACAGGTATTGTCAAGCCTGCCTTCCCCGGCACCCAGCACGGATCTGAAAGGAAGTCTTTCGTCTCCAGCCGCCTACGAGGAATTACCCGAAGAAATCCGGAACTTGCTTGACGGAACCGATGCCGAACTGATACGCCTGCTTGGCGTGCGTACCGGCGAACTTCACATGGCCCTGGCTTCCGAAAACGATCTGCCGGCATTTAAGCCGGAGTCTTATTCCCTGCACTACCAACGTTCTCTGTTCTCTTCGTTCCAGTCGCTCGTACGTGTAGCTTTCCAAAGTCTGAGCCGCAACTTGAAGAAGCTGCCTGAAAATGTACAGGCCGAAGCACAGGAAGTATTGGGTATGAAGGAGGAGCTATTGCAGGTTCTGAAGCAAATATATCATCATAAAATTGATGTCACTAAAATCAGGATCCATGGTGATTATCACCTCGGGCAGGTGCTGTTCACAGGGAAGGATTTTCTGATTATTGACTTCGAAGGCGAACCTGCACGAAGTTATAGCGAAAGGCGATTGAAATACTCTGCTTTGCGCGATGTAGCCGGTATGATCCGTTCCTTTCATTATGCGGCATACGGTAGTCTCTTTTTAGGGAACCAGATTCGTGAAGAGGACATTGAAAAGCTCATTCCCAAAGTGGAACAATGGTATCACTACATGAGCGGCTTCTTTATGAAAGCTTATCTGGAAACGGTGGACGGCTTATCCTTTATACCCAGGGAAAGCGGCGATTTACACATATTAATGCAAACATTTTTGCTTCAAAAAGCGGTGTACGAGTTGAATTACGAGGTGAATAACCGTCCTTCCTGGGTGACGGTCCCTTTGCGGGGAATCAAATCCATTATCGAAGCAAGCAGACAAAATAAGGTAGGATAAACACGTATGGCAAAGAAAAATAAAACGATAGCAACTGTTACTGAAGAAGTAGCTCCCTGGTTCTCGCTGTTCAGCGATTTCGATATCGATCTGTTCAAAGCAGGCAAACATTATCAGCTTTATCACAAGTTGGGGCCTCATTTGGTTGAGCACCTTACCGGAACCGGTGTTTACTTTGCCGTTTGGGCGCCCAATGCACGCAGGGTATCGGTGGTCGGCGATTTTAACGGTTGGAACGAAGAGGCCAGTCCTATGCATGTTCGATGGGACGAGTCGGGAATATGGGAACTTTTTATTCCGGATCTGGGCGCCGGAGAGTGCTACAAGTACGCGATTGAGTCGCACAGCGGCTACCGGGCACAGAAGGGCGACCCCTATGCCTACCGCTGGGAAACCCCACCCCATACCGGTAGCATTACCTGGCAGCCCGACTACCGCTGGAGCGACCAGCAGTGGGTCGACCGGCGCTCCGCCTTTAATCCACTGCAAGAGCCTCTTTCCATATACGAGCTGCACCTTGGTTCCTGGAAAAGAGTGGATGATGAGCATGGAAGCCGCTTTATGACCTATCGTGAACTTGCGGAAGAACTTCCCGCCTATTGCAGCAAATTGGGATTCACGCATGTGGAAATGATGCCGGTCATGGAACATCCCTTTTATGGCTCCTGGGGCTACCAGTTAACCGGTTATTTTGCTCCCTCATCGCGATTCGGAACGCCGGAAGATTTTATGCACCTGGTGAATCAGTTGCATCAGGCCGGTATAGGCGTGATACTCGATTGGGTACCGTCCCATTTTCCGACCGACGAGCATGGCCTTGGTTATTTCGACGGCACGCATCTATACGAATACGACGATCCGCGAAAGGGTTTTCATCCCGACTGGAAAAGCTATATTTTCAATTTTGACCGCAATGAAGTCAGAGCATTTCTGATATCGAATGCCCTGTACTGGCTCGATCTCTATCATATCGATGCCTTACGGGTGGATGGCGTGGCTTCCATTTTGTACCTCGACTACTCCCGAAAGGAAGGGGAGTGGATACCAAACCGCTACGGCGGACGGGAAAATCTGGAAGCCGTTTCCTTCCTTCAGGAATTCAACGACGCCGTTCATACGCATCATCCGAACGTAATCACCGTTGCCGAAGAGTCCACCGCATGGCCCGGGGTCACCAAACCCACGGCTAAAGGCGGTTTAGGTTTCGACCTGAAATGGATGATGGGCTGGATGCACGACACGCTGAACTATTTCCAGGAAGATCCGGTGCACCGTAAGTACCATCACGGGCAGCTGACTTTCAGCCTCGTTTATGCCTTCTCCGAGAAGTTTGTTTTACCCCTTTCGCACGATGAGGTGGTTTACGGCAAGCATTCTCTCATCAACAAAATGCCGGGCGATGAGTGGCAGAAATTTGCCAACCTGCGCCTTCTCTATGGATATATGTATGGGCATCCCGGATCAAAACTTATCTTTATGGGAGGTGAGTTTGGTCAGCACCACGAATGGCAACACGACTATAGTCTCGACTGGCATGAAAATAATCATTACCATTCCGGCGTCCAGAAAACCCTTACCGATCTGAATCAACTTTACCGCACCGAGCCCGCATTTAAGGGAACCGACTACGATCCGCTTCGATTCGAATGGGTGTCTATCGACGATGCCCATAATTCTGTTATCAGTTGGCTCCGAAAGGGAACCAATCTGAAAGACAGCTTGTTATTTGTAGCCAATTTTACTCCCATGGTTCGCGAAAACTATCGGATCGGAGTTCCTGGGCCGGGCTTTTATAACGAGATCTTTAATAGCGACGATCTGAAATATGGCGGAAGCGATGTGTTAAATCGGGGGGCGCTCGATGCTTATCCCATTCCTATGCATGGCCGGTCACATTCTTTGTGTTTAACTCTCCCTCCCCTGGGATTGACGATCTATCAGTTTTCGGAAGAGAATTGAGCTTATGCTAGAGCCCCGCAAGGGGCCATATGATTTCGTTTACAAAGCGGGCATGAAAAAGCAACGGAAGGGGAACTGTTAACCATCCCAGAATCCACAGCCGGGAAAGTAATTTACTTTCTAGTAAACCTGTTTTACGAACCCAAACCGTTTGTTCCAGACGTATGGCCATTCCCTGGATAATAAAATACAGTAAGGGAAGACCGTAGCCTCCACTTACCGGTACGCTGATGGCCAATTCGTGCAAGAAGCCGGAGAAAACAAATGCAAGCATCAAGGCGGCGGTCTTTTTTCCGCTTTTGTTCAGAGGGCGGAAAATCAGAACCGATGTCATCTCAATAAAGGCGAGATTCCAGCGCTGACTCCAAAACTCGTTTAAGCTTCTCGATTTCAAAGGCGCCTTAAACAAGGTATATGTTCGGGCGCCAAGCATTCGCCACCATCCCTCACTCATTCGAAGCAAGCCGAAATGGAGGATGAGGCTAAAGGCCACCAGTAGCGTCACCGACACGGCAAAAAATTGAGCGTTTCCTTTAAATTCGTAGGTCGCTACCTGCTGTGCTATAAGAATCAGTAAAAAACCGGCTGCTACGCTGGCCAGTCCGGACTTGATTTTATGCCAGGCGCCGGGCAGGGGTGGGGAGCCGAGAGTCTCGAACGGCTGAGCCCGCATTCCCGCCCATCCGATCGTGAAAGCTGTCCATTGTGCAAAGGACAATGGAAAGATTTTGCCTTCATAGCTTTTCATTGTTACCATGGTTTTCATGGCGGTGAAGGCGGTCACTACCAAACTTAGCATACGGAAGATAGGATGTTCGCCCTGGAATAGCCCATAGACAAGGAGGATTGCGAAGATCGCCATCGTCCACCCAAGCCACTTTTTATCCAGACAGATGAGTCGGTAACCGAGGGCCAGCATACCGAGGTTACATGCACAGAGGTATACCAGTTTGAGGGTTAGGGTTTCCACATCAGAGTTGTTGGTAATTGGAATAAAATGCAAGGCTATAGACGACACTGAGGAAAAGAAAGAGGACGACCAGCACCACTTCCGCCAGCCGGCTCCACCGGTCTGCCGGCAAGCTCTTGCGGTCGAAATAAAAGAACTGAATCAATACCCTTGAAATCCAATAAAGGGCGATAAAACCACATAGCAGACAGCCAAGGAGCGAGCCATCGGTGAGATCGTCCAGCGCAAATACGGAAAGAAGCCCAAAGCTCAAATTAATCACCAGAATATACGCGGCGTAGGTCCAGAACATCTGTTTAATTAGCACGGGAACCTCGCTTAAAGCATCTTTCCACTTTAAAACAGCTGGAATGGCTAAACTTCCCAGCACCAGGCCAATCTGAGCTAAGCCGGCCCAATAGATACTCATTTGCAAAAGGGGTGTTTGAACTTCCATGGTCAGGAGGAGAATAGGATACAAGAAAGCAGCATATACAGTGTTCCGGTGAGGGTTGGCTTAAGGCCCATTTTCAAGCTATAGCTTCTGCGTTGGTGCTCAAGAAACATAAGGATCAGAACAAACGCGATGTAAAGCTGATAGAAGAGCGGTGCCATATTGATCCAGCGAGCCAGCAGCAGCACGGGCAATAACAGTACGGATGCTCCTGCAAGAACGGTCATCAGATTTCCAAGGTAGCTCCAAACTTTATCCTTATCGATAAAACCAAAGAGGACTCCCTGAAAAAGAGGCAATCCCGCCAGAACAATAAACGGACTATACGAACCTTCGGAGAAAAATCGTATCCCTGGCAGCTGGGTATAAGCGGAAAAGATGGACACAGCCACGAGCCACGTGATGACCAGGTAAGCCAGGCGGTAATCCAGGCGAAAGGTCGGCTGAAGGCTGAAGCGATCGGCTTTGTCGGGTGGCGGAACAATGACCCGTCGGTTGAAGGCTATAAATGCATAGACTTTCGACATAAGCCAGATAAAAGGTGCGAACGAAAAAAGGAGGCGAAGCCTGGGGTATGAAGCTGCCAATAATTTGAACAAACTCTCGACACCATAACTCACCTCTCCGGTCTCATGGTCGATCAAGGCAATTTCGTTAGCAGCCCTTTGCCGGTCGAGCATCGGACAAGTCGCCTCGGGACACTGCTGGTATGCCGTGCTCGCCTCCTCGCTGGAAAGTCCGCTTTTCACCAATCCTTTGGATATCACACGGCACATCGGACATTCCGCGTCGAAGAGGATCGTATGATTTTTTAATGTTTTCATCCTTTTATGTTTTAATTAAGAGTGCAACCGACAAGGTCTTATTTATGGAAGTTTCAGAAAATTTTGAAAGGTTACCGTAAAAAAAAACTATCTGAAGATTTTAAAAATGGATCCCCAGAACCAGCTTTCGTCTGCCTTCAGCATCGTATCCAATGTTCTATCTACATTTTTTGCTAGTTTACTCATGTCTGAAACCGACTTATGAAAGGTGGCAAATTCCGGATCGTTCAAATCCCCTTCCACTTGTGTCAGCTCATTGAGCACTTTCAGAACCGGGTCGAGTTCTCTTTTTCGTCTACCTTTGGCCACCTGGCGGGCAATATTCCAGGTGTCTTTATCGGCGAAAAAATACTCTTTCCGCTCGCCAGCTTTATGCTGTTTTTCAATTAGCCCCCATCCTATTAACTCCCTGAGAGTCATATTCGCGTTGCCTCTTGATATGCTTAATGTATCCATGATGTCCTCCGTGGTAAGCGCTTCCGGCGAAATCAATAGCAAAGCATGAACCTGAGCCATCGTACGGTTAATCCCCCACTCCGAACCCAACTTGCCCCACGTTTCGATAAATTTTTTCTTTGCCTCATTCAATTCCATAAAACAAAGATAGCGTATTTTCTAAACTTTCAAAACTTATTGAAACTTTAATTTTGCTTTCAAAAGAAACACATTATAAGGCTGCCACATCGACATCAAAAAATAAAGGGTGTCTCCTTCAACGGAAGCGGGGTGTATAAAGGCACCGTATAGCCCTGGGTAGTCGTTCGCATGCGCCAGGATTTGTTCATCACTCCAGGGGCCGGTAATTTCAGCAGCCGATCGTAAAACTAAAGCATGTCTCTTCTCATTCAGGTAGGTTACAATCCAGCGCTTGAAGTCTTTATGCCAGATCAGCGATAGTTCTCCGGCCGGAGCAGGTATAATAGGTGCCGCGAGGCTTTCCTGATTGGTTTGCCATTGCTGACCATCCCAATAAGCATACGCCTCTTTATTTTCAATGTCGGCTTCTTTCATGCGTGACAAGTAAACGTCACCCCATCTTCCCGAAGGGGTGCCCAGCATATATACATAGCTTCCTTTTTTCGCATAGGCCGCCTGGGAAAAGCGACTGTCTCCACGGAAAATCACCCGGTTTGATTTACTCCAGGTGCGTCCCTGATTGGCTGATGAGTACAAGCCCGAGCGGTTAGTTGTCCAGCTTCCGGGCGAACCCCATTGCCGGACCTCCATATAGTGAACATAGTCCTTCCCACGGGCATGAATCGCTGCAGTAGGGATCGTAGTATGATTGCCTGTGCCATCGGTGATATGCGGACTGGGAATGATTTCGTTATGGATCATGTCGTCAAAGGTGATGCCGTCATTCAGTTCCTCGTCCGATGAAAAAGCCAGCACATTGGATCGCCAGTTCCCCGCCTGACCCGGCCCGCCCTCTGAGCTCAGCTTCCAGTCGGCCCCATAAGTGTCTCCAAACCAAAAGCCGGTACAGCCGTTCCCCATCCGCCAGGCGATTCCCAGGTCGGTTCCACCAATGTCCCAACGCTCGACAGTCTGGTTCGAATTCGGAATCGTATCAGAAGGAAGCGAGTTTCCGGTTATCCTTGCAATAGCAAGCACACTGGTCACTTGCACCTCCTTAGAATGGATGGTCTGTGCCAACGCGTTCAGTGGAATGGTCATTAGTAAACAAAGAACGAACAGATTTTCCGTCACCCGGAAGGCTTTCATATAACTCATGGGGTCAGCTAATTTTTCGAGCTCTAAAATAGAATAAATTATGGTTTGGCCGGTGCTATATCCCGAATCATGCAACTTTTCCACAAAAAGATGTAAAAATTCAGCCCGATTGCCGGGCTATCTTTGTATATAAAGAAAGGAAACAGCTATGTTAACAACCGAAAATATAGAACGCATCTCCCTGCCGGTATTGGGCATGACTTGTGCGGGCTGTGCCGTCAGCGTACAGAGTACCATCGCCGCCCAGCCCGGCGTGGACGAAGCTGAAGTCAATTATGCGACACAGTCAGTCAGCGTCAGCTACCATCCTGATAAAGTCGGCCCTGAGGACTTCCGCCGCGCGGTGCAGTCGGTCGGCTACGATCTGATCCTGGATACCGAATCCGGGAAGCAAAAGCAGGTGAAAGCACAGCAGGATCATTATCGCGATCTGAAACGGCGAACCATCTTTTCTGCTGTCCTGAGTTTTCCGGTCGTGGTTATCGGAATGTTCCTGATGGATATGCCTTATGCGAATTTTTGTATGCTGGTACTGACCACACCGGTGCTCTTCCTATTCGGAAAGAACTTTTTTATCAACGCCTTCAAACAAGCTCGCTATGGTAGGGCAAATATGGATACGCTGGTGGCCCTGAGTACCGGGATTGCTTACTTTTTCAGTGTATTCAATACCGTCTATCCGGAGTTTTGGATAAGCAGAGGTTTAGAGCCCCATGTGTATTTTGAAGCCGCTGCCGTGATTATTGTCTTTATTATGCTCGGAAAACTTCTGGAAGAACGGGCTAAATCAAATACATCTTCCGCGATTAAAAAGCTGATCGGACTGAAACCAGCTTCGGTTTTGTTGGTAACCGATCGGGGGGAAGAGGAAGTTCCCTTGTCCGAGGTCCGTATCGGCCATGAAATTCTGATCCGTTCGGGTGAGAAAATTCCTGTAGACGGTACGGTTAGCCAGGGCAGCTCTTATGTGGATGAAAGCATGCTATCCGGTGAGCCGGTGGCCGTGGCAAAACAGGCGGGCGACTCTGTGTTTGCGGGCACGATCAATCAGAAAGGTACGTTCCGCTTCGTGGCGGAAAAGGTCGGTTCCGACACCATGCTGGCCCAAATTATCCGGATGGTGGAAGAAGCGCAAGGGTCCAGAGCTCCGGTGCAGAAGCTGGTCGATAAAATCTCCGGTATTTTTGTGCCGATTGTGATGGGCGTTGCGCTGTTAACGCTGCTCGTCTGGCTACTGTTTGGCGGTGATAACGCCTTTTCTCACGGTTTGCTGGCCATGGTCACCGTGCTGGTCATTGCCTGTCCCTGCGCACTGGGACTGGCCACGCCAACGGCCATTATGGTGGGTATCGGTAAAGGAGCCGAAAGCGGTATCCTGATCAAAGACGCCGAGGCGCTGGAAAAAGGTCATCGTGTCGACGCGGTTATTCTTGATAAAACAGGTACGCTGACCCAGGGCCGCCCCGATGTAACGGAATTGGTCTGGAAGGAAGAGCTTGAAAGCGATACAGAACAGCTTAGTCGGCTCCTGCTTGCCCTGGAACAGCCTTCGGAGCACCCCTTAGCCGAGGCCATCATTCGACACCTGAAAAAAGAAGGACCATCCCTACCCGAACTGCAATCGTTTGAGAGCCTGACCGGCCTGGGTGTTCGGGCGGAATATCAAGGCATCACTTATTGGGCGGGAAGTCATAAACTTGTACACGAACAGAGCCTGCGCCTGACGGAAGATTTAGCGAAGAGGGCGGGTAACCTACAGAAGGAGGCGAAAACCGTTATTTATTTTGCCCGGGGCAAGGAGGTGTTGGCCATTGTAGCCATTGCCGATCAGATCAAGGAAGGATCGGCAAAAGCCGTTGCCGAACTATTGGCCAATGGCATTGAGGTCTACATGCTTACAGGCGACAATCCGCAGACCGCGGCTGCCGTGGCGGCGCAAACCGGCATCCGCCAGTTTCAGGCGGAGGTGCTGCCGGCCGATAAGGCAGCGTTCGTCAGCGAACTGCAGTCGCGCGGAAAGGTGGTTGCCATGATCGGCGACGGCATCAACGACAGTCAGGCCCTGGCGCAGGCGGATGTGTCCATCGCCATGGGCAAGGGCTCGGATATCGCAATCGATGTCGCAAAGATCACCTTGGTTTCGTCCGATCTGCACCAGGTACCCAAAGCCCTTCGCCTGTCGCGTTCGACGGTCCGCACCATCCGGCAAAACCTTTTCTGGGCATTTATTTATAATCTGATCGGTATTCCCATCGCGGCCGGTATTTTGTATCCATTTAACGGTTTCTTGCTGAACCCTATGATTGCCGGGGCGGCGATGGCTTTGAGTTCCGTGTCGGTAGTCAGCAATAGTCTTCGTCTGAAATATAGTCATTAAGTCTGGATGCAGTTTTGGTTTAGAGTTCCTGAAGACTTGTATATAATAAACATGGATTTGACCAGGTATGAAGACACATCAAAAAGAGACCAGACAGACCTTCTGACCGTATTTGGGGTCTGTTTGACCCCTATCAGAACTGGGTTAGGTCTCGGTTTTTGTAAAGCGAGCTATATTGGAAGAATATTCAAGATATATCGAAGATCCAAGCAATATCACTGAAGGCAATGTTGTAATTTCATTTTTAATCATTAAAATCATTTTTTATGAAAACGCTAAAATTTAAAACGAATATCAAATGCGGCGGATGTGTAGCCACAGTAACCCCAGTCCTCAACGGCATTGCCGACATTAAACAGTGGGAAGTAGACACGAACAGTGCCGACAAGATTCTGACTGTTGAGGGAACCGAACAGGCGGATGCGGAGCAAATAATTCAAGGCTTGCAGCAGGTAGGTTATGCAGCAGAAAAACTGTAGATTTAGGGATGGTATTGCATATCAAAAATATGGTCTGCGATCGCTGCATTTCGGTGGTCAGGCAGCAGCTCGAACAGCAGGGACTACAAGTACAGGAGCTCGCTCTGGGAATGGCAAAAGTGACGCCCGATCCTACTGAAAGTCAGCTTTCTGCCATTGCCCGGAGCCTGGAAGTGCTGGGCTTTGAACTGATTGACAAGAATAAGGACAAGCTGATTGAAGGCATCCGCAATACTATTATTGAGATGGTTCATCACACCGAGCTCCCCGAACTTCATGTCAATTTTAGTCAGCTACTGGCCGAGCGACTGAACAAAGAATACAGCTACCTGAGTCGCCTTTTCTCGGACAGCGAAGGGATTACCATTGAGCGCTTTATTATCCAGCAAAAAATAGAGAAGGTGAAAGAATTACTGCAGTACGACGAGCTGAACCTGAACGAAATTGCCTGGAAACTCGGGTATAGCAGCAGCTCTCATTTATCGAATCAGTTTAAATCTGTCACAGGGCAGTCGCCCCGCCAGTTTAAAGCACAAGCCATCCACCAGCGAAAGCCACTTGATAAAATATAAAGATCTAACAATTTTATCATCTTGCGTGCACACTGAGCTAATACGCAAATGGTAGCTTCGCTGTAAATAACAGCGCCATGAAAATTAGATTCGTAAATCCGCTTTCGCTTCTGACTTCCTATATCTTACGTTTGCGTTTAAGAGCGTTTTTCACGCACTAGGATGAAAATTCTTTACGCCGTTCAGGGAACGGGAAACGGGCATTTGAGTCGTGCGCTCGAGGTGGTACCTTGCTTGCAGCAGATTGCTCAGGTAGATATTCTGGTGAGCGGTACGCAGGGCGATTTGAAATTGCCTTTTCCGGTGACTTACTCGCTGAAGGGACTAAGTTTTATTTTCGGGAAGTCGGGCGGGATCGATCTCTGGAAGACACTCAGTAAGGCGAAGCTGGGAGCACTTGGTCGAACAATTAACCAATTGCCTGTTGAACAATATGATCTGGTGATTAACGACTTCGAGCCGGTTTCTGCCTGGGCCTGTCATCTTAAGAATCTGCCCTGCATTGCGCTGAGTCATCAGGCGGCCGTAATCTCCGGAAAGGCGCCGGGTTCGGATCAGGTGGAGGGACTTGGCCGTTTTATTCTGAACCATTACGCACCGGCTACTGAAAAATATGGATTTCATTTTCAAGCCTACGACGATCGTACCTTTACTCCGGTCATCCGCCGGGCGGTACGCGAACAGGAAGTCATCAATCGCGGTCACTATACCGTTTACCTGCCCGCCTACGACGATGCCCGCCTGATCAGGCGCTTGTCGGTTTTCCGCGATGTGCAGTGGGACGTCTTTTCCAAGCATAACCGGAAGCTTCACGAAGTAGGAAATATACGGGTGCAGCCCATCGACGCAGATAAATTTATCGGCAGTATGGCTTCTTCTGCGGGTGTGCTTTGCGGTGCTGGTTTCGAAACGCCAGCGGAGGCTTTGTATCTGGGGAAGAAACTGATGGTGATTCCGATGAAAAACCAATATGAACAGTTTTTGAATGGTCTTGCGCTGGCGGATATGGGCGTACCGGTAATTAAGAGTCTGAAAGCAAAGCATCAGCAGAAGGTGTTCGACTGGATTTACAGCGGCATAAATGTCCCGGTCGACTATCCGGACCGAACGCAGGAAATTGTTAACTTAGTTGCTTCAAGACATGCGCCGATGGCGGCTACAGCAGATTCATGATAGAAAAGAACCTTACGCGTGCACAATTTGGCGATGATTTTCAATGGGGCGTATCTACGGCTGCTTTTCAGGTGGAAGGTAGTTGCGATGCAGATGGTAAAGGGCCGTCCATCTGGGACACTTTCACTGCAAAAAAAGGAAAGATACACGCCAGCGATGACGCCAGGAGGGCCTGTGATTTTTACGCTGATTTTAAACGCGATATCGACCTGGTGAAGGCTTTGAACATCCCCAATTTCCGTTTTTCTATTTCCTGGTCGCGCCTGATGCCCAGCGGGGTGTTGCCGGTTAATTCCAGCGGAATTGATTTTTATAATAAGGTGATCAACTATTGCCTGGAGTTGGGAATAGAGCCCTGGATTACGCTTTACCACTGGGATCTTCCGCAAGCACTGGAGGAGCGGGGCGGCTGGACCAACCGCGGGGTGGTCGACTGGTTTGCGGATTATACGCGACTTTGTGCCAGGAGTTTTGGCGACCGGGTTAAGCATTGGATGGTGATGAACGAACCGGTGGTATTTACGGGTGCGGGTTACTTCTTGGGCGTTCATGCGCCCGGTCGAAGAGGTCTGAAGAATTTCCTTCCTGCAGTACACCATGTGGCGCTGAGCATGGCCGAGGGCGGACGGGTGCTCAGAAGCCTATTGCCCGATGCGCAGATCGGTACCACCTTTTCCTGTTCGCCAATCGAACCCTTTTCGCAGGGGCGGCGCGATGTCGCTGCAGCCCGGCGGGCCGATGCACTGATGAATCGCTTGTTCATCGAACCGTTGTTGGGTATGGGTTACCCGGAGGCAGACTTGCCTGTATTGAAGAAACTTCGCCGATACTTTGTGGAAGGGGACGAGGGCCTGCTTGCCTTTGATTTCGACTTTATAGGTTTACAGAACTATACGCGGGAGGTGGTGGCACATTCCTGGCTGACCCCTTATCTTGGAGCGAAGATTGTGTCGGCGCGTAAGCGGAAGGTAGCATTGACGGCGATGGACTGGGAAGTATATCCGCCATCGATTTATGAATCGATTAAGAAATTCGATCGTTATCCGCAGATCCGGAAAATCTATATTACAGAAAACGGGGCGGCCTTCCCCGACGAGCGGGTGGAAAATGAAAACGGTGAGACACGGGTAAACGACGAGGCTCGGTGCAGCTATCTGCAACGTTATTTGGAGCAGGTCTTAAAAGCCAGGAAGGAAGGCATGAAGGTTGAAGGGTATTTTGTATGGACGCTGACGGATAATTTTGAATGGGCGGAGGGCTTTCGGCCGCGCTTTGGTTTGGTGTTTGTCGACTTCGCTTCGCAGCAGCGTATCATCAAATCGTCCGGACACTGGTTCGCGCGATTTCTAGGCACTAAAACTTAGCAGCATGGCTCTCACATCCAGCTTCGAATTCAGGTTTTCTTTATCGAGCAAATCGCTGTCATCGTTATCATCGAGCAGGGCATCTTGGTAGCGAAATATTTTCCAGGTGCCTTGGTGATATTCCAGCGCCGTCAGGTTCTCGACCCAGTCGCCCGAATTCAAATAGAGCACTTCGCCGTGCGCGGTTGGTATAATTCGCTGTTCCGGCTGATGAATATGTCCGCAAACCACATAGCCGTATCCCTGAGCGGCAGCCAGTTCAGCAGCCGTTCCCTCGAAGTCGTTAATGAATTTAACCGCATCCTTGAAACGCGTTTTTATCCGCTTGGAGAAACTCATTTTTTCGCGATTCATATGCTTAAGGCACCAGTTGACGAAGCTGTTTAGCAAGATCAGCGAATCGTATCCGACTGCCCCAAGTTTCGCCAGCCATTTTGAGTGTTGCATCGTGACATCAAACACATCACCGTGGAAGAACCAGGCCTTGGTGCCGTCTAGTTCCAGCACCAGTTTATTGGAAAGGTGAAAATTACCCAGCTGCAGGTCGCTGAATTTTCGGAGCATTTCATCGTGATTGCCGGTGAGGTAATAGACTTCCGTTCCTTCAGAAACGAGTTTCATAATTCTCCGCAGCACTTTCATGTGCGATTCGGGCCAGTACGATTTACTGAACTGCCAGACGTCGATAATGTCGCCATTAAGTACCAGTATTTTCGGTTGCACGCCCTTCAGGTATTGAAGCAGCTCTTTTGCACGGCAACCGTAGGTGCCCAGGTGGATGTCGGAGAGGACCAATACCTCTATCTTGCGTTTGGCCATTTGTCGATCAGTTGTTGTCAAAGATCGGCTTCGGGTGTAAAGGGAATATTAAGGATGGGTTATTTTATAACTTTTTTCACATTAAAAGACGGAGTTCCAGATAATCCGTATGCTGGAAATGATGACGATAATGCCCACGCCCAGGAACATCTTCTTCACAGGGAGTTTTCCGGCCATGCGCGCGGCCAGAGGAGCAGCCAGAAGCCCGCCGATGATAAGTCCCAGGATAGTTTCAATATGACTTACCCCCAGGATTATAAAGAAAGTCAGCGCACTTGAAAAGGTTACAAAAAATTCGGTCAGGCTCACGGAACCGATGACATATTTCGGACTGCGGCCCTTCGAAATAAGGGTGCTGGTAACCAGAGGCCCCCAGCCGCCGCCGCCGAAGGAGTCGAGAAAGCCACCTGCTCCGGCGAGCCAGCCGGCACGTTTGACTTTCTGGGTTTTCATTTTCTTTTTAAAAGCATTGATCAGAATGCGTATTCCCAGAATCAGTGTGTAGAGAGAAATAATGGGTCGGAGCCAATCGGCATAGCGCTCGCCAATAAAACCGAGCAGCAGAGCCCCGCAGATTGCGCCGACTACACCGGGAATCAGGAGGGTTTTAAATAGTTTTTTATTGACGTTTCCAAACTTATAGTGGCTGTAGCCGGAGGCGCCGCTGGAAAACATTTCGGCCGTGTGGATACTTCCGCTGACCACTACCGGGTTAACTCCTGTCGACAACAACAGGGTGGTGGAGATAACGCCATAGCCCATGCCTAAGGCTCCGTCGACCATCTGAGCAGCGAATCCGATGGCCAGCATCCAAAAGAAAGCCTCATCGAGGTGCTCCGGTATTCCTTGCAAGGTTGCTTGAAGCGTTTCGTTTGGGACCACGGTGAGTATCCCCAGGATGACAAATAAAGAGCCGAGCAAAATTAAGCTCCAGTTTGCAAGCCTTTTCCACTTTCTTTCCTGTCTCTTTTGCAGGTTCACTATCTTGTTGCTCGCCTCAACGTTCACGGCGCCTTTCGAATGGAGACTTCCCCCGGGGGCTTCTTCCTTCACGTCCAGCGTGGTTGGCGGTTTTTCTTGCATCCTTGTTGGTAAAAAACTATTGTCTATTAAAAAGGTAGACAATATTACGCTTAGTTTTTTTAAGCACAAAATTATTTTTTCACTTTTTTCGGATGGCTACACTTCAACCCCACTGAATTTATAATACTTTTTTAACACTGAGGTGATGCGTGGGGAGTGGCTTGGTATTCTTTTTGCGTCGGTAGGGGCATATGAAAGTAAATGAACCCATACTTTTGAAAGGGGAGTTTGCCGATGCAGCTAAGTTTATACCGCTTCCGCCCATTACCGGCAAATGGCCTTTTCATTTAAACATAGAGGATGTAGAGCCCCGGGTGGAAATACAATCCAATGAAATGATATTTAACGTAGTTGGAGACACGGGTAGTGCCAAGGACTTGAGCTTCCAGCGTCTGTTAGCACTACAGCTGGTTAAGCAAGCGCAATCGGCCGATTCGCCTCCTCAGTTTTTATACCACCTGGGCGATATTGTATACGACCATGGGGAAGAGCATGAATACCCCGCGCAGTTTTTCCGCCCCTTTGAAGATTATCCAGGACCTATCTTTTCCATACCGGGAAACCACGATGCTGAAATCAATCCTATGAGTGATACGCCCTACGACAGTCTGGCTGCCTACAGGAAAGTGTTTTGTGACAGCCGGCAGCGGGAGGTTGGCTTTTCGGGGGGCAGTAAACGGAAGAGCATGGTTCAACCAAATATATACTGGACACTCAACACTCCGTTAGCAACCATCATCGGTTTGTACGGCAATGTGGCTAAATTCGGACTTATCACCGAGGATCAGCGTTTCTGGTTTGTAGAGGAATTGAAGAAGGCTGCCCTGGATCAGGGTGAAAAGGCGCTGCTGGTTTGTTTGCACCAGTCTCCTTTTTCGGCCGACACCAATCATGGATCGAGCGAAGCGATGATCCGCTTCCTGGAAGGAGCGTTTGAGGAGGCAGCGGTGAAACCGGACCTGGTCCTGGGCGGGCATGTACACAATTACCAACGATTTGTAAAGGATTATCCCGAAGGCGCGTCGGTGGCTTATGTGGTTGCCGGAGCAGGGGGGTATGCCACACTTCATTCCATTGCGGAGGAAAACGATCCGGCGATCCGGCACGATCGGCAGTTAATGGGCAATGTTCGATTAGAAAGTTATTGCACCAAACAATATGGCTTCTTGAAATTACACATTCAGCGTAGGCACGAGGGTTTGTGCCTGATTGGAGAATACTATACGATACCATTGGATGCCAAATACGATCGCGACTTCGATGCTTCCTTGTTCGATCGGTTCGAGATTTTCATTGATCATAAAGAGATGGCCTACGCGAAATAGACTTGGCGAACTTCGGCGGATATAAAAAGAAACCCTGATATCGTGTGATATCAGGGTTTCTTGTACCAGGGTTAAGGCACGACCTTAGTCAAGTCCGCCGCGGCGGTTCGGGCTCGACGGCGTAGGCCATTTCATCTGCTCGCCAGTTCTCGGGCTCACCGGCAGAACCACCTGTTCGCGTGATGAGCGCTCGGGGTCTTCGCTGGCCATATAGGTTAATATAGCGGTCAGAATGGCATTGCTGCGTACATCGTCGAACACCACCTTGTCGTACGAGTCGCGGTTGGTATGCCAGGTGTAGGTGCCGTACGACCAGTTCAACGAGCTCAGGTTAAAGGCAGGAGCACCAGCTGCTACGAAGGATGCATAATCAGATCCCCCACCGCCGGGAGTGCCGGGGAAATGGGTTTTGATATGTTGCGTAATATCGTAAGGAACGGCAGATAGCCATCGTTGCAGATAATCGTACGAGTGCAGGAATCCCTGACCGGCAAGATCAACTACACGACCGGTTCCGTTATCTTGGTTGAATACGGCCTGAATGTTTTTTACAATCTCCGGATGATCCTCCACGAATGCACGTGAACCATTCAATCCTTGCTCTTCACTTCCCCAAAGTCCTACGATAATGGTACGTTTTGGATTTGGATATACTTTTTTCAGAATACGGGCTGCTTCCATCATGGTGATGGTTCCGGTACCGTTATCGGTTGCACCGCTGGATCCGTCCCAAGAGTCGAAGTGAGCCGAAAGGATGATGTACTCTTCGGGCTTCTCGGTTCCTTTGATTTCCGCAATGGTGTTGAAGGTAGGGACAACGCCGTGGTCTTTCGACTCGGCGACGACGCGGATCTGTGGCTTGTCGCCATGCTCAGCCAGGCGGTATAGCAGGCCGTAGTCTTCCAGCGACAGGTCAATCGAAGGAATTTCTTTGGTGTAGGCCCCGAAAATTTTGTTGGCACCAAAGCCGCGCGACCAGTTGGAAGTAATAACTCCAGCTGCACCTGCTTTTTCGAGAGCGGCAGGAAGCGTGCGTGCGTTGTAGCCGGTATTGCGCAGGCGTGTGTTCCATGCCAGGGTAAGGGCAGTACGCTCTTCTTTCATTTTCTCAAATGATTCCGGTGTTGCAAATTCTTCCCAGTTATAGTCCGGCCGGCCGGTTGGCTGGTTCATCGAAATCAGCACAAACTTTCCTTTAACGCTTTTTACGGCGTCCTGGAAGGCTACCGAATCGGCAGCTTCAGGGAGGATGACCACTTCGGCCGTAATACCTTTTTTAGGGGTAGAAGGGCTCCAGGCGAGCTGCATGCCTTCGAGGGTTTTAACCCGCGGAGAGATCAGGTCGATATGCGATACGCCGCGTTCCCAGCCGCGCCACTCACCCCATTGCTCGTTTTGCGCTGGGATTCCCCAGCTTTTATACTTTTCAACCGCCCATTCGTGCGCATTTTGCATTCCTGGGGTTCCAACCAAGCGGGGACCATTTTTATCCAGCAGTTCGTAGGCCAGTTGTTCCAGCTGTGAATTATTGGTGGCTTCGCTGACAATCGCTTTAACGACAGGGTCTTTCGATTCCTGCGGGGCTCTCATGGGCTGAGCAGAGGCAATTCCGGTTGCCATCAGGAAGAAGAGGAGCGTAAACTGCGCCTTCATCCTGAAAATGCTCGATGGTTTGTAGAGTAATTTCATGTTTTTGATTAAGAAGGTGAATATTAATGAGGTTAAAAATACGAAACAAAGCCGGAAGCACAAGGATTTAGGAATTTTCCGTACTTTTGCAGCTCCGTAAAAAAAAGACGATGCTCGACCGCGAAATCAAAAAAAGAAGAACCTTTGGAATTATTAGTCACCCCGATGCCGGTAAAACTACGCTGACTGAGAAGCTGTTGCTTTTCGGCGGGGCAATTCAGAAGGCCGGGACCGTAAAGCGGAACAAGGCTGAAAAGACGGCGACGTCCGATTTTATGGAAATTGAGAAGCAACGCGGAATTTCGGTGGCCACCTCCGTGATGGGGTTTGAATACCTTGACCATAAAATTAATATACTGGATACACCGGGGCACAAAGACTTCGCCGAAGATACGTACCGTACACTGACGGCGGTTGATTCGGTCATTCTGGTGGTCGATGCGGTGAAAGGGGTGGAAGAACAGACCCGCAAACTGATGCAGGTTTGCCGCATGCGCCATACGCCCGTCATTGTTTTTATTAATAAAATGGACCGTGAAGGGAAAGAGCATTTCGATTTGCTCGACGAACTTGAAAAGGAACTGAATATATCGGTACGGCCACTTTCCTGGCCTATTGGGATCGGGAGTACCTTCAAGGGAGTGTATCACCTCCACAAGCACAAGCTGAATCTGTACAGCGCTAACAAAAAGAATATTTCGGACGACTATATTCCGATTGAGCGGTTGGAAGACCCGCAACTTGACAGTATTCTGGGTGAAGGCCCGGCTTCTACGCTGCGCGATGAAGTAGAATTGGTGGATTCGGTGTTCGAACCTTTCGACGTTTCCTTATACCGTTCGGGCTACCTGGCACCGGTTTTCTTCGGTAGTGCGATCAATAATTTCGGAGTGCAGGAATTGCTGGAAACCTTTATCGAAATCGCTCCACCACCGCAGGGCCGTTCTACCGACACTCGTTTGGTGGAGCCGGATGAGAAGAAATTCACCGGATTTGTGTTTAAAATACATGCCAACCTCGACCCTAAGCACCGCGACCGGATTGCTTTCTGCCGCATTTGCTCGGGTAAATTCGAAAGGAATACCTTTTATCATCACGTGCGCCTGAACAAGAACTTGAAATTCGCTTCACCAACCAGCTTTATGGCCGATAGCAAAAGTTTGGTAGAGGAAGCCTGGCCGGGTGATGTAATTGGTTTATACGACTCGGGGAACTTCAAAATAGGCGACACGCTTACCGAAGGCGAGGTGATGAATTTTGTGGGTATCCCAAGCTTTTCGCCGGAAATATTTAAGGAGCTTGAGAATGTCGATCCGTTAAAAACCAAGCAGCTGGAGAAGGGGATTACGCAACTTAGTGACGAAGGGGTGGCTCAATTATTCATACAGAACCCTGGGAACCGGAAAATTATCGGAACCGTAGGCGAACTTCAGTTTGAGGTTATTCAGTTCCGTTTGCTTCAGGAGTATGGGGCTTCCTGCCGTTTCCGGCCCATGAGTACCAGCAAAGCCAACTGGGTGTCTTCCGAAGATCCGGAAACGCTTCGGAAGTTCCTATACAGCAACGCTTCCAAAATTGCTTACGATAAAGAAGAGCGTCCGGTGTTTTTGGCGGGATCACAGTTCGATATCGATTATGCACTCGGACAGTTTCCGAAATTGCAGTTCCATGAAACATCGGAATGGGACCGCGCTGAAATTAAGGCGTAAAATTTCTAACTTAGTGCGATGGACACTAAACGGATCATCCATCTTTTCATCCTGTCGTTTTTGCTTTTTGCCGGATGCCGGAATACGGAACGCAAAGCGCCGGTGGTGGGTTTTGTAGAAGCCTTTGAAGATGCCACCATTGCACAGGCGCGCGAGGGCTTTGTAGAAGCACTGGCCGACTCGGGATTTCAGCAAGCGGACGGAAGCATTGAGATTATCTACCGGAACGCGCAGGGCGATATCCCAACGCTAAGTCAGATCGTCAATTATTACCTGACCGAGAAGGTCGACTTACTGGCAACCAGCACAACGCTATCGACGATAACAGCGATTCAGCGTGTCAAAGAGATTCCGATATTTATGATGGTGTCGCCCGAACCGAAGCGCATGGAAATATTGGATGCCGAGGGGAGGCCCCCGGAAAATCTTTTTGGGGTGTCGGAGTCACTTGCCTATATCGACACTTCTTTCGCTATTATTCCCAGACTGGTGAAGCCCAGGGGGGCAGAACTGGTAGTGGGTATGATTTATAACCAGGCGGAACCACAATCGCAGGACGCAATGCGGGCGGTAAAGGCTTTGGCAGATGAACTGGGTGTGCGGTTAGAAGCGCTGCCCGTCAATAGTTCAGCCGATGCACAACTGGTGACACAGTCGCTCCTCAACAAAAATATCGATGCCTTCTTCGCGAACCCGGACAATACTGTCTTTGCATCTTTTGAAACCATACTGAAAAACTGTAATCAGCGGAATGTGCCTGTTTTCACGAGTGAAGCGGGTTTGGTTAAACGGGGGGCGGTAGCTGCCTTTGGGGCCGATTTATATCAGTGGGGATATCAGGCGGGGGCTCAGGCGGCACATTATTTAAAGCAGGGCAATGGTGAAGGGATCGAAATTGAGCTGGTGAAAACCCGAAAGCGTGTGTATAATGCTGCTGCGGCGCAAAAGTTTGGCTTAGCATTTCCCGACACTTACGAAGCGATCAGATAATGGACTTTTACCTTACGGCTTTATTGCAGGGACTTTGCCTGTCGTCGATGGCGCTGGGTATTTATCTGTCGATGACGATCTTCAAGATTCCCGATATCAGTACCGACGGTACCTATACCCTGGGCGGGGCGGTCAGCGGTCTGCTGCTCTCCTTGCAATGGTCGGCCCCCCTGCTGTTTCCGTTGGTCTTTCTTGCCGGTGCACTCGCCGGTGCCTGTACGGGTTTAATTCATACCCGACTGAAAATCAATGCGCTGCTTTCCGGGATCCTCGTGATGACAGGCCTGTACTCCATCAACCTGACGGTAATGGGTCGTTCGAATATTCCGTTACTGCAGGTACAAACGTTATTCGATCGTTTCCGGTTGGTGGACCACCCGCAGTTGAACAGTCTTATTGTTCTGTTGCTCTTTACTTTGCTCGTGTTGCTGGCGATTGGCTTCTTGCTTAAATCAGATTACGGACTGGCCATGCGGGCAACCGGGAGCAGTGAAAATATGGTCAGGGCCCTGGGGGTAAATACTGACCGGGTGAAGGTATTGGGGCTGGCATCTGCCAATGCACTAACTGCGAGCAGTGGATACCTGATAACGCAGTTCCAGGGCTTTGCCGATATTAACATGGGTATTGGGATTGTTATTGTCGGCCTGGGGTCGGTGATCATCGCTGAAACTTTTATTCAATGGTTGAAGATCCGTTCCATTTGGGTGATTCTCACGCTGGTGTGCCTTGGTGCCATCGTTTTTCAGCTGGTGCTGGCCTTTACACTGAGCCTCGGCATTGACCCGAGCTTGCTGAAACTTACGACCGCCTGCTTTGTGCTGCTGGTGGTGAGCCTGCCTCGGTTCAACTTTTTTAAAAAAGCGTATGATTGAGTTGACGAACCTTTCCAAGACCTTTAATCCGGGACAGCCCAATGCGGTTCGTGCACTGAATGATGTGAACCTGCGTATTCTCCCAAAGGAATTTCTGATTCTGGTGGGGGCGAACGGCTCAGGCAAGTCGACTTTGTTGAATTGCATCGCGGGGAATATCTTTTCCAGCAAGGGGGAAATCCGGATGGACGGCAGAGACGTTTCGCATATGCCGGTTTACCGCCGAAGTGCCTGGGTGGCCCGGGTGTTTCAGGATCCTGCGCAAGGTTCGGCCGCCAATCTTTCGGTGCTCGAGAACTTCCGGCTCGCCTCGTTGCGTACCTCGAAAAAGGGGCTCCGGATCGGGCTGACACGGAGTTTTGCCGATCGGGTGCGCGATCAGGTGGCTGCTTTGGGAATGGGGCTGGAACAGCATCTCGATCAGCCCATGGGCACGCTCTCAGGCGGGCAGCGGCAGGCGCTTAGCTTGCTGATGGCGGTCATGGACGACATCCGTATTTTGCTGCTTGATGAACCGACAGCAGCGCTCGATCCACGGTCGGCGGAAATGGTATTGAAGTTGGCCGACCAGCTTATCCGCGAGTACTCGGTTACCGCCATGATGGTTACGCACAACCTGAAAGAGGCACATCAATACGGCAGCCGCATTGTCCAGATGGATAACGGTTCTGTGTTGCGCGATATTTCGGCGAACGGGAAAGCGAATTTAACGTTGAATGAAATGTTCGACTGGTTTGCCTGAGCAAACAAATTGCGTGGAAAAACCTTAATTATTGAATAGCTTTGTCACATAAAATAACGATATGGAAAACCAGGTGAATATACCAAGGCTCGATTTGGATGATTATACCCAGGGAAGCGCTGAAGAGCGTAAGCGCTTCTCGGACGAAATCGGGAGGGCCTTTACAGAAACCGGCTTTGTAACCATTGCCAATCATGGAATGGACAAGGCTCTGATTGATGAACTTTATGACGTGGTTCAGCGTTTCTTTGCATTGCCGGATGACGAGAAGGCCCGGTATCAGATACCCGGACTCGCGGGGCAACGCGGTTATACCTCGAAGGGCCGGGAGAAGGCCAAGGCCGCACATGTGCCGGATTTGAAAGAATTTTGGCAGCGGGGACAGACGGTGACCGACGGCGACCGGATTGCGGAAGAGTACCCGGAAAACGTTTCTGTCGACCTCCCGGGGTTCGACGAGATTACTGCGGAGGTGTACCGGCGACTGGAGCGTACGGGGCGGGAACTTCTGAAAGCCATTGCGGTTTATCTGAAACTCGAGGAAGATTATTTCGAAGATAAGGTTCACAACGGGAATTCGATTCTGCGCGCGATCCATTACTTCCCGATTTTAAACCCGGAAACGCTTCCTCCCGATGCGGTAAGGGCCGGTGCACACGAGGATATCAACCTGATTACGCTGCTGATTGGGGCAAGTGCCGACGGATTGGAAGTGTTGACACGGGACGGAACCTGGTTCCCGGTGAAGGCAGCCGGAGATGACATTGTGGTCAATGTGGGTGATATGCTTCAGCGGTTGACCAACAATAAGCTAAAATCAACGACCCACCGGGTAGTGAACCCACCTGTAAAACTGATGAAGAATTCGCGCTATTCCGTGCCTTTCTTCCTGCATCCGAAAGTAAATATGAGTCTGGCCTGTTTGCCGGAATGCATCGACCTGGAGAATCCTAAACGCTATCCGGACTGCACGGCGGGTGAATACCTGGACGAGCGCCTGCGAGAGATTGGATTGAAATAAGGCCTCAGAGATTTTTGAATGGCGCCTGTGTTTCGGCGGATTTTTAATTCCCGCCGAAACACAGGTATTTTATTTCCATAAATTCATCCAGGCCGTGGCGGGATCCTTCGCGTCCAAGCCCCGATTGCTTCACCCCGCCGAAGGGTGCAGGTGCGGTAGACACTAGTCCTGTATTGATGCCCACCATGCCCGATTCGATTTGCTCGGAAACACGCCAGCAACGCTGAACGTTCTGACTGAAGAAATACGCGGCTAGTCCGTATTCCGTCGCATTCGCCATGCGGATTCCTTCCTGCTCGTCCTTGAAGCGGAAAAGGGCTATTAACGGCCCAAAGGTTTCTTCCTGTGCTATCAGGGCGTCGGGAGGCACATCGGCCAGAACACTGGGTTCAAAAAACAGTCCGCCCATCGATTTTCCTCCCTGCAGGAGCGTGGCACCCTTCTCCAGCGCATCTTCGATATGTTTTTCAACTTTTTCAAGTCCCTGTTGGTTGATCAGCGGCCCCACCTGTACATCTTTCTCCATTCCATCGCCTGTCTTCAGCTTGGCGACGGCTGCGACAAGTTTCTTTGCGAAGGCATCAAATATGGAATCCTGAACCAGAAAGCGGTTGGCCGCAACGCAGGTCTGCCCGGAATTCCTGAATTTTGCAATGAGTGCTCCTTTAACGGCCTCATCCAGATCGGCGTCGTCAAATACCAGGAAAGGCGCGTTGCCGCCCAGTTCGAGCGAAACTTTCTTGATGGTACCTGCCGCCTGCTCCATCAGAATACGTCCTACTTCTGTCGATCCGGTAAAGGATATTTTCCGCACTAGCGGGTGGGTGCTCAACTCCCTGCCCATCCCCTGGCTGTCGGTGCCCGCCACAACGTTGAAAACACCGGCGGGAATTCCGGCTTGTTCGGCCAGCACAGCAAGAGCCAATGCGGTCAGAGGAGTCTGCGAGGCCGGCCGTAGCACTACGGTGCAGCCGGCAGCCAAAGCGGGTGCCACCTTGCGGGTGATCATGGCCAATGGGAAGTTCCAGGGGGTGATGGCTGACACGACGCCAACGCCTTGGCGAATGGTGACGATGCGGTTTGCAGCATTGGGAGAGGGGATAGTTTCGCCGTACGCTCTTTTGGCTTCTTCGGCATACCAGGAAACAAAGGATGCCCCGTAGTCTATTTCGCCTAAGCTTTCGGTGAGAGGTTTCCCACACTCCCGGGTCATGATGCGGGCCAGCTCTTCTTTATTTTCATGGATGGCTTCATACCAGGCTCTTAATCGATCAGAACGTAGTTCCGCAGTGGTCTGCCTCCAGCTTTTCCAAGCCTCATCGGCCGCCATCACAGCACGCCGTATATCGTTAATTCCCATATCGGCCACCTTGATAATGATCTTGCCGGTGGAGGGATTGATAACGTCGAAGGTTTTCTCGCTCTCTTGCCAGGTTCCATTGATATAAGAGGCACTTTGAAGAAGCAGGTTACTGGATTTCATGGGGTTTTGGTTTTGGAATGGAAAGGTGTTTCTATTATTTTGCAGAAGGGCTAAAATTACTGATTTAAACCAATAACTTTACGCCGTTATCTTAGAACGTTCATGGTCAGGTATTTGTTTTTATGCATCTTTTCGCTATATTCCTTCAGCCTGCTGGCGCAGACTGACAGTGCGGAAGTGCCTGCCAGAAAGCCACTCACCTACTGGCAGCGGCTCGACTCTATCAAGGTAGCCAAAGCTGCAGCGGCAAAACACTATGCCGATTCCATACGCCAGATTCAGGACTCCCTGCAAATGCAATGGATCGGGAAACCGGATCCGCAAAGGCCGAATTTGTTTTTGGATAGCCTGAAGCAGCTGGTCACGGTCGTGGATGGCGATTTTTTCGCCTGGCAGAAGCAATTTGATCCGGTGAAGCAGCAATACAAGATCGGGGCGCCCAAGCGTACGCGTGATCTCTGGATTATCGGTGTTATTCTCGCCCTGCTGACGGCGCTGGCTTTAATCCGGCTGGCCTATCCGAACGAAATTTCCCTGATGATCCAGGGCTTTTACAATAACCGGGTCTTGTCGCAAATTAGCAAAGAGGAAAACCTTTTCAACTCCTGGCCATTTATTTTTCTTTATCTGCTGTTCGGATTTACCGTCGGCCTTTTTCTATATCTGGTCAGTCGCTTTAACCAACTGGGCGGCGTTACGGAAGGAATTAACCTATACCTGATTTTCTCAGCCAGCGTAATTGTACTTTTTACCCTGAAGATCGTCACGCTGCGTTTCATTGGCTTTTTATTCGACATTCACAGATTGGTGCGGGAGTATGTTTCGATTCTTTACCTGAGTTATTTCAATGCCGCACTGCTCTTCCTCCCCATTGTGTTCATCATGGCCTTTTCGCCCCGGGCAATGGCGGCTCCCTTTGTGGTGTTAGCTGTGTTAGTGCTGTTTACGATATTTTTATTCCAGCTCCTCAGGGTGGGGAGTACTATATTAAAAACGTATTCCCTTTCAAAGTTTTATTTAATTCTGTATCTTTGCACCCTTGAAATTGGTCCCATTCTTATTCTAATTCGAGTACTGGGATTTTAAAAGACCTAAAAAATGCAAGACCACGTAGCAGACAGAGCAAAGAAAGTAAAGAGCATTCTGGTTACTTTACCTAAACCTGAAAATGAAAAATCTCCTTATTTCACCCTTGCAAAGAAGTATAATCTGAAATTAGATTTCCGAGCGTTTATTCATGTGGAGGGTGTGCCGGCCAAGGATTTCAGAAAAGAACGCATCAATCTGGCAGATTTCACAGCCATTATTTTTACCAGCAAGAATGCTGTCGATCATTTTTTTCGCATCTGTGAGGAAATGCGCTACGATGTACCAGCCGACCTTAAGTACTTCTGTCTTTCTGAAACAATTGCTCTTTATCTTCAAAAATATATTCAGTACAGAAAGCGTAAGATTTTCTTTGGAAAGCAGACCGCTCAGGACCTGGAGGAAGTATTGAAAAAGCATAACAAGGAGAAGTTTCTCTTTCCTTGCTCCAATGTTGCCGGAGAGGAAACACAAAACTGGCTTGCAGAAAATGGATATGACTTTACCCCTGCGGTACTCTTCAAAACCGTTGTGAGCGATTTGTCAGATTTGAAAGAAGTTTTCTACGATATCATCGTTTTCTTTAGTCCTTCCAGCGTGCAGTCTCTCTTCGAGAATTTTCCTGACTTTGAGCAGAAAGATACCCGCCTTGCGGCATTCGGATCTTCGACTCATCAGGCGATACTCGACAGAGGATTGATTCTGGATATTGCTGCCCCGACGCCGGAAGCGCCTAGCATGACCATGGCGGTGGAGCAATATGTCACACAGACGGTAAAATAGTAAGCGCCTAAAAAGCGAAAAAGTAAATTACAGCGGGTCCTTTCCCGTGTGTTCTAAAAAATAGTTGCGTAGGGCGAGGATCTGTTTCCTGTTGAGTACGGCAGACAGATCCTCCTCCGATGCTTCACGGATCCTTTTGACCGATTTGAAGGTCTGCAATAATTTTTCTGCACTGGTTTTGCCGATACCAGCAACCTGAGTAAGCTCGGTCTGGAAGGTTTTTCTGCTTCGCTGGTTGCGGTGAAAGGTGATTCCGAAACGGTGCGCCTCGTCGCGAAGCTGTTGGATAATCCGAAGGGTCTCCGATTTCTTATCCAAATACATCGGGACTTGATCGCCAGGATAGTAAATCTCTTCCAGTCGCTTAGCAATCCCGATGATGGTTACCTCCTTTTCAATGCCCAGCTTGCGAAGGCTTTTCAGGGCCGATGATAGCTGTCCTTTTCCGCCGTCGATGACGATAAGTTGGGGCAGGGGTTCCTTCTCTTCCAGCTGTCTTTTATAGCGCCGGTATACGGCTTCTTCCATAGACTTGAAATCATCCGGCCCCTCCACGGTTTTTACGTTGAAATGCCGGTAGTCTTTTTTCGAGGGACGGGCGTCTTTGAATACGACAACAGCCGATACCGGAAATTTGCCCTGAAAATTGGAATTATCGAAACATTCAATGTGTCTGGGCAGGACATTCATACGCAGGTCTTTCTGCATGCGTTCCAGAATGCGGTTGGTCCGTACTTCGGGATTGAGTTTTTCGTATTGCTCGAGCTTTTCCTTTTTAAAATACAACACATTCTTCTTAGACAGATCGAGCAACTTTTTCTTGTCGCCTTGTCTCGGAATGGTGAATCGGAGTGCCTCGGTATTTTCAATTTCGAGCTCGAAAGGCACGACAATTTCTTTGGACGTGCTGTGGAAGCGACTCCGCAGTTCGGGAATGGCCAGGGCCAGCAGCTCTTCGTCGCTCTCGTCGAGGCGCTTCTTGATTTCAAGGGTCTGTGTTTGGATAATCGCACCGTTCATGACCTTCAGGAAATTGACAAAGGCCATGTCCTGTTCGGAAGCAATACTGAATACGTCGAGGTCGCTGATCGAACTGTTGACTACGGTCGACTTACTCTGGTAATTTGCGAGGAGGTCGAGTTTCTGCTTAATCCGCTGCGCTTCCTCAAACCGCATATTGGATACGGCCTCATCGAGGCTGGCTTTCAACCGGTTGAGCACCACGGTGATTTTTCCTTGCAGGATGTTGTGGATCTGTTCCATATTTCCTGCATAATCTTCTTCCGTCTGCAGGTTTTCGCAAGGTCCGTTGCAATTCCCGATCTGGTATTCCAGGCAAACTCGGAATTTACCTTTCAGGATGTTTTCCTGCGTTAACTTCAGGTTGCAGGTACGAAGCGGAAACAGTTCCTTGATGACGCTCAGGATGGCGTGCATCATACTGACTGAGGCGTAGGGCCCGTAGTATCGTGATCCGTCGCGAATGATTTTCCGCGTCCAGAAGATACGGGGGAAAGGTTCGTTTTTGATAACAATCCAGGGATAGGTTTTGTCATCTTTTAACATGACGTTGTAGCGGGGCTGGTGCTTTTTGATCAGGCTATTTTCCAGCAGCCAGGCATCTATCTCGGTATCGACAATTGTAAAGGTAATTTTCTGGATTTTCCGGACCAGTACGCGCGTTTTGGTATTCAGTTGCTGGTCGTTGACAAAGTAGGATGTCACCCGGTTTTTAAGATCCTTCGCTTTCCCGATGTAAATAAGGTTGTCCCTGGCGTCCCAGTATTGGTAAACGCCCGGCTTATGCGGAATATTCTTAAGGGTTTCACGGGGGTTGAATGCAGTCATAGTTCTTTCCAATATCAAAGTTAGGCAGAGCCAATCGATTTTACGTCCTTAGAGGGCTAAAATTCTTCTCTTTAGTGTCATAATTCGGCCGGTGTTCTTCCAAACCGAATAGTATTGATATTTTTGTCCTATTCAAAATGTAACGGTATGTTGCGTAAACCGCTATTTCTTTTCTATCTTCTTTTTTTCTATGCTGTTATGCAGCTTATCTGGTGGGGGGTGCTTCTTATTCAGCTCGCTCCGGATCGAAAAGGAATGTTTATAGGCGAAGGTGTATTCTTCTTTGTCATTTTTATTTTCGGCGCTGTTAAGCTGAAACAGGCTTTTGAGCGCGAAAATAAGTTGCACAAGCAGCAACGAAACTTTATGCTGTCGGTTACCCACGAATTGAAGTCGCCCCTGGCTTCCATTAAACTTTATATTGAAACCATTCTTAAGCGCCAGCTGGATAAGGAGCAGCAACAGCAGTTCCTGACGAATTCCTTGAAAGATATTGAGCGCTTGGACGATCTTGTTGAGAACGTATTGATCGCCACCAAACTGGAAAACGTTCAGGTACAGTTTCAAAAGGAAAAGATCAATTTTTCCGACACGGTGACCAAGATAGCTGACCGCTTGCAGATTTATTCCTGCACCACGCAGAGTATTAAACTGAATGTAGAACCAGATATTATGCTGGTGGGCGACCGCATGGCACTTTCGTCGGTAGTGACCAACCTGCTTGAAAATGCTATTAAGTATTCGCCTGCCTGCGAGCAGATATCGGTGAAGCTTTATCGTGAGAAAAAAGACGTAGTTTTGTCGGTATCCGACTTTGGGATCGGTATCAGCGACGAAGAGAAAAAGAATATTTTTAATAAGTTTTATCGAGTAGGAAGTGAAAATACCCGGAAAACAAAAGGCACTGGTTTAGGATTATATATTGTAAAGACCGTGCTCGACAAACATCAGGCGCAGGTCAGAGTGAAGGACAACAAGCCATCGGGTACCATTTTTGAAGTAACATTTAATCAATATGCAGCAGACTAAACAACGTATTCTTCTGGTTGAAGACGAAGAACATTTACTGGAAGCAATTAAGTTGAATCTTGAGCTTGAGGGCTACAAGGTGAGCACCGCTACAGATGGGAAAAAGGCGCTCAGGATTTTTAAGGAGGAGCGTTTTAACCTGATTATTCTGGATGTAATGATTCCGGAGATCGACGGTTTTCAGGTGGCTGAAACTATTCGTCTCGAGAATTCGAATGTCCCGATTATGTTTCTTACCGCCAAGAATTCCAGTGAAGACCGTATTCTGGGATTGAAAAAGGGGGCCGACGACTACCTGGTTAAGCCTTTCAATCTGGAGGAGCTTATTCTGCGAGTTGGTATTTTAGTGCGTCGTAGTTTGACGGGCAACGACCTGAAAGAAGCGAATTCCTATAAAATTGGTGACAAAACCATTCACTTTAACTCCTTCGAGCTGCACCATGCCGACGGCACCATTACACCCCTGACAAAAAAGGAAACCATGTTGCTTAAGCTGCTTATTGAACGAAAAAATGAAGCAGTATCGAGGGAGCAGATCCTGGAGACTGTGTGGAATTACGACGTTTATCCGTCGACCCGAACGATCGACAATTTTATTCTTACTTTCCGCAAGTACTTTGAGCCGGATCAAAAGAACCCGATTTACTTTCACTCCATCCGTGGCGTAGGGTACAAGTTTACGGATCATAATTCTTAGTACGCTATGATGACATCGAGGTGGCGATGGTTTCTGATTGTTTTATGTATGTTCCTGATGGCCTGGGCCATTTACACCCGATCGTTCCAGTATCTTCCGATTCTGATGGGTTTTGTCGGCTACCTGGTTTGGTCGCATTTCAAGGAGGGGACGGTTGTCCTGGCCTCGGAAGCGTTTCAAAAGAAAGAATATGATAAAGCCAGGGCTTTGTTGGCCGATATTAAGAATCCGGAATATTTGCGGAAGAAGAGAAGAAATTATTATGAGTTCATTAGTGGCAACCTGGCTCTCCAGTTGCTTGACGACGCAAAGGCCGAATATCATTTCCAGCTTGCATCCCGCTTACCCTTCCGGCGGGCGAACGACAAGGCAATTATATTAGTTCATCTGGCCAATATTAACCTGCGAAAAAAGGATTACGAGCGGGTGAGAGCCTACCTCGACAAGGCTGCCGAGCTCGATGTGAGTTCCCGTTTGTCTCAGATTATTAACAGAATACAAAACGAAATACCAAAAAAGAAGTGAACAAAAGCTTAGAGAACAGTTTGTTTATTCGCGCTGCGCTTTCGCAGCCGACCGAGCGTCCTCCGGTGTGGATGATGCGACAGGCAGGCAGGTTTATGCCAGAGTACTGGGAAATTAAAAACAAGTATTCCTTCCTTGAGATGTGCAAAACCCCTGAAATTGCCGCAGATGTGACGATGTTGCCGGTTAACTTGCTCGGCATTGACGCAGCCATCCTTTTTTCCGATATTCTGGTTACCCCAGAGGCTATGGGAGGTGATCTAAGCTTCGAGCAGGGCGTTGGGCCTCGCTTCTCTAATCCGGTTCGCTCCAGAGCTGACGCAGAACAGTTGGGAACCGATGTGCTCGATAAGCTAAAATATGTAGCCGATGCTATTAAAGAGATTCAGAGCCGTCTCAATGGAAGTATTCCTTTGATCGGCTTTGCTGGAGCACCTTTCACTGTGCTAAGTTACCTGATTGAGGGTGGCTCATCGAAGGACTTCAAGAAAACAAAAATGCTTCTTCATAATGATCCGGAATTGGCGCATTTTATTTTGAAGAAGATTACCAGGGTGACGATCGACTATATGAACATGCAGATCGAAGCAGGCGTAAATGCACTTCAGCTGTTCGATAGCTGGGCGCAGGCACTCTCCTGGGATGATTACAAGGAGTTTTCGCATGCCTACAACAGCGAAATTATTGCTAATCTGAATCGTGGAGGCGTGCCGGTCATTTCCTTTGCAAAAGGAAGCTCTGTCTTTCATCCGTTGATGGCTGAAAGCAAGCCGGATGTGATTTCGTTCGACTGGAATGCAAACCTTCGGGCGATGAAAGATAGCCTTCCTCAGGGGATTGCGGTTCAGGGAAATCTTGATCCTTACCTCTTTTACGCAGATAAAGCCGTGATTAAGAAAAGGATATTGCAGCTGTTTGACAGTATGCGCGGTGTTGATGGGTATATCTTTAATCTGGGACACGGAATTATGCCCGATTTCTCGTTCGACAAGGTTAAGTATGCGGTCGAAGTAATTAAAGAATACAGATATTAATATTTTGGTTTACCTATACGCCAAATCGATTCACATTATTTTTGTCATTTGCTGGATGGCCGGACTTTTCTATATGGTCCGGCTATTCGTTTATCATGCAGAGGCTAAGCTGAAAACAGCGACGGAATATGGTATTCTTCACCGGCAATTTATCCTGATGGAACGCAAACTGTGGTGGGTTATTACAACGCCGGCCATGTACCTGACGGTTCTTGCCGGCCTGACCATGCTTTATGTGAATCCTGCCCTCTTGCAAATGCCCTGGATGCATGTGAAGCTCGGCTTTGTTGTCGGACTGGTTGCCTACCATTTCAAATGCCAGCACATCATGTATGCGCTTAAAGCGGGGACAAGCACGCTGAGCTCTGTAAAGCTGAGGCTTTGGAACGAAGTGGCCACTCTGCTGCTTTTTGCCATCGTATTTACCGTGGTATTGAAGAGTGCGGTCAACTGGCTCTTTGGGGTAGTTGGGCTCGTGTCACTATCGATCGTATTGATGATAGCTGTCAAAATTTATAAGCGCTACCGTGAGCGTAACGAAAGTCAAAACAAAGAAAAACTTCCCGGGAACTCACCACCTAAAGAATCGTAGTGAGCCTTTCGTGCTCAAGAAAATTTCCTGAAGAGACGCTGTTTAGTATAGGATCGTAAACTTAAACTCAAGTGGCTGAAAATGACAAATCAGGTCCCGAATAAAGTCGTCTCCGTATTTCACATAATAAGAGCCGAAATTTTCCACCCGTTCCTGCAAAACGCCACCGGGAAATAGCTTGTCTTTTACCAGGTCAATCTGATCAAGGGCTTCTTTAAAGTTTTTCTGGTCGGCCTTCAGCAATTTTTTCTCAAGCCGATCCATCGCTGTTTTTAGGCGCGCCTGGATCGCGTCGGTACTGGGTCCGAGGGTGGGATCAATTTTATGGGCTCTTAGCTTAATTTTTTCAAAAATAGAATTGAATTCACGCCATTCATCGTTCAGGTTCAGCCGGTGTTTGCTGTGCACACGAACGTATTCCTTTTTAAGAACCGTGGATGGTTTGAAAATGCTTTTGTAGGTAAAATTGAGGCGGTAAATTTTCTCGCTCAGGTTGCCATCGGCGATCATAGCCGAGTTTCTTGGTATCAGAATAGGGAACGGCTGCTCATAGAAGTCGAATACCTTTTTGAGCTGCATCCAATAACTTATTTCGGCTGCTCCGCCAATATAGGCCAGATTCGGAAGAATCTTCTCCTGATACAAAGGGCGCATAATGACATTGGGGCTAAACCGCTCCGGATGCTCTTCGATTTTACGAATTAGTTCGTCTTCAGTGAAAGAGAGCTCGGTATTTAGTACCTGGTACCGTCCGCCCTCCTCCTGTACAATCCGCTCCCGAAGTTTGTCAGCCAAGTAGAAAAAATTTATTTCGCGGGCATGAACCTGAGGTTTGAAGCCCCGCTCTTCGAGTGCAGCGGAACTTTCTCCCACCAGGCGGAAGCTGTTCTGTTGCAGGATATCCTGCTTCATAATGGAGATCAGCATCTTTTTGAAATCCGCACAATCCGCATCCATTACTACCAGACCATACCGCCCAAAGAGCTGACTGACCAAACTGCGCGTGGCTTCGCCAAGTGTAGCATGGCTTAGATAAGCCTCCTCCATCATGGCTGAGAGCTTACAAGAGTTCTCTGAGAGTCCCAGAATATTCTGGTAGGCTTCAACTGTTTCTGCGATATCCGCCGTGCTTAGTCGCCCCGTAGGACCAATGGCCTCGGTATTCCATCGCATAGGGTTTCTGAAAATATGCGTATGGTTTATCTCTTCGAAGTCGTGATCCTCACTGGCCATCCAGTACACCGGCACAAAGTTCTTGTCCGGAAACTGCGCTTTCAGGTCGCGTGCCAGCTTGATGGTCGTGGCAATTTTAAAGATAAAATACAACGGCCCGGTAAAGATGTTGAGTTGATGGCCTGTGGTCACCGTATAGGTATTGGGGTCACGCAGCAGCTGAATATGATCCTTTGTAGCTTGTGAAGTTTGTGGATCGCTGTGCTGAAGTTCAAGCGTATCGGCCAGTACTTGGCGGTCTGTCGAAACAGCTTGGTTCAGTTGGGCTGCAAAGCCTGCATGATCGGGCCGGTTTCCATAAAACCCATGTAGACGTTCGTCGTCCTCCAGATAACGAAGCAGGAGGGAGGAAAAGCTCTTAGTATCGCCGTATTGGATATATGCTGCCTTCATTAACCTTATTATTTTACAACCGAACCGTAGAGATCAAAATCTTCCGCGCGATCTATCCGGACGTTCACAAAGCGACCCGGACTCAGATAGTGGTCTTCTTTGGCTATTAAAACTTCGTTGTCTACTTCCGGAGAATCGAATTCTGTACGACCAATGAAATAGTCGCCCTCCATCTTGTCGATTAGTACTTTGTAGGTTTTGCCTGTTTTCTCCTGATTGATGTCGTAAGAAATACCTTGCTGAATTTCCATGATCTCTTCAACGCGCGCCTGTTTAATCTCATCAGGCACATCGTCGATCAGGTTATGCGCATGCGTCTTTTCCTCGTGTGAGTACGTGAAGCAGCCCAGACGGTCAAACTTAGTCTCGCTCACCCATTGCTTCATTTCTTCGAAATCCTGTTCAGTTTCTCCGGGATAGCCGCAAATCAAGGTGGTTCTCATAGCAATTCCAGGAACCTTCTCACGGATGCGGTCAACCAAATCAATGGTCTTCTGCTTGGTGGTGCCACGGCGCATCGACCGTAGCATATTGTCCGAGATGTGCTGCAGAGGCATGTCGAGGTAATTGCAAATATTACTTCGCTCGTTCATCGCGTCCAGAATGTCCATCGGGAAGCCCGAAGGGTAGGCATATTGCAAGCGGATCCATTCAATACCGTCTACGTCCGACAGATGACGCAGCAAATCAGCCAGATTTCTTTTTCCATACAGATCCAGTCCGTAATAGGTAAGGTCTTGCGCAATCAGGATTAGTTCCTTAGTGCCGTTTTTAGCCAGGTGCTTCGCCTCTTTAACCAGCTGGTCCATGGGCTTGGAAACGTGCTTTCCACGCATGAGGGGAATTGCGCAAAACGAACAGGGTCGGTTGCATCCCTCTGCAATTTTGAAATAAGAGAAATGTGAGGGAGTCGTCAGTAATCGCTCGCCCACCAGCTCGTGTTTATAATCGGCGCCGACTGACTGCAGCAGATGCTGCAGGTCGTTTGTGCCAAAATAGTGGTCTACGTTTGGAATTTCCTGTTGCAATTCAGGCTTATAGCGCTCAGACAGGCAACCGGTTACAATTACTTTTTTTAACCGGCCTTCCTCTTTCAAGGAGCTGTACTGTAAAATGGTATCGATCGATTCCTGCTTCGCATTATCTATAAAACCGCAAGTATTGATTACCACGATATCATTTTCACGAACATCTTCCGATTCGTGTACCACGTCCATTTTATTTCCTTTCAGCTGGCCCATCAATACCTCACTGTCGTGAATATTTTTGGAACAACCCAGGGTAACAACATTTATTCTTGGTTTTCTTTCAATCCGCGCCTCCGCTATCTTCGTCTTCATCTATTTGAATAAGGAGTTTACAAACTCGTTTTTATTGAACAGCTGTAAATCATGGATGCTCTCGCCCACCCCAATATATTTTACAGGAATTTTAAACTGGTCGGAAATGCCGATCACCACACCGCCTTTTGCCGTTCCGTCGAGTTTCGTCAACGCCAGAGCATTTACATCGGTCGCTTGGGTGAACTGCTTGCACTGCTCAATCGCGTTTTGACCGGTAGAAGCGTCCAGCACCAAAAGTATTTCGTGTGGTGCATCCGGAACTACCTTCTGCATCACATTTTTGATTTTTGTGAGTTCATTCATTAACGCCACCTTATTGTGCAGTCTTCCCGCGGTATCAATAATTACCACGTCCTCCTGAGTGGCAACCGCAGACTGAATGGTATCGAATGCCACTGAGGCCGGGTCGGCACCCATTGGTTGAGCCACTACCCGTGCGCCTACGCGTTCACCCCATACTTTTAGCTGGTCTACCGCAGCCGCCCGGAAAGTATCGGCAGCGCCTAGTACTACCTTATTGCCATTCTCCTTCAATTTATTGGCAAGTTTACCGATGGTGGTCGTCTTACCCACACCATTCACCCCCACAACCATGATCACATAAGGCTTGTGTTTGCCATATTCGAAGTTTACAAAATCGTCGCTGTTGTTCTCAGCAAGCAAGGCTTGAATTTCATCCCTCAGAATTTGATTCAGCTCCGATGTATTCACATACTTATCGCGTGCAACGCGGGCTTCAATCCGGTCGATGATTTTAAGGGTAGTGGTTACGCCTACATCTGAGGTAACCAAAATCTCTTCCAGCTCATCCAGTACCGCCTCATCGACGGTGGACTTTCCTACAACCGCTTTAGAGATTTTGGAAAAGAAACCGTCCTTGGTCTTTTCCAGACTTTTATCAAGCGCTTCCTGGGTTTCCAGGCTAGGTTTTTCCTTCTTTTTAAAGAAATCGAATAATGCCATAATCGTAAATGAATGGAATAAAGATAGGAATTTTGTTATCTATAAAATAAAAAAGCCCTTCCAAAATGACATTGGAACGGCTTATCAAAGACTTTAATAGATGAATTACTCAGCAGTAGCTTCTACAGTTTCTTTTGCAACTTCTACTGCAGCTTTGATCTGGTCGTTGTGCGCAATAAGTTCTTTAAAAGAGTACGCACCGGTTTTTGGTGAGCGAACTGCTGTAATTACTTTCGTGTAATCTTTACCTTTTCCCGATTTGAGGGAAGCAACTGATTTCTTTGCCATTTCTTTATGCTTTTATGCGCGGAGCGCGTAAAGAGATATTATTTAATTTCTTTGTGAACAGTTACTTTACGAAGCACCGGATTGAATTTTTTCAACTCCAAACGCTCAGTAGTGTTCTTTTTATTTTTTGTTGTGATGTAGCGAGACATTCCCGGTTGACCACTCTCTTTGTGTTCGGTACATTCTAAAATTACCTGAACTCTGTTACCTTTTTTAGCCATTATTGTATTTCTTAGATCCGCCTGTTAATGAGCGTATATTATTATAAGATATTTTCGAAAAGCACAAGTTTAGCAAATACTAAACGTATCCTTTTTTTACAAACTTATCAATAACCGCAGAGATACCTAGCTTATTGATAGTTCTGATTACTGAAGTGGATACTTTCAGCGTAATCCAACGATTTTCTTCTGGAATAAAGAACCTCTTTGTTTGAAGGTTCGGGTAAAATCTACGAATGGTTTTAACGTTGGAGTTAGAAACCTTATGTCCTTTTAATGCTGATTTACCTGTTAAATCACAAACTCTTGCCATGACTAATGCTATTTCGTTCTGTAAGTTCTCAATTATTTAAGAGTGTGCAAATATCGTAATATATTTTGATATTGCAATAAATATTTAGTTCTATTTTTTTCTTAGCGGTTTCTTAGACAGCCCATTGGCGATTGTAGCCGGATGAGTTAAAATTTTACTAAATTTATAAGTTCAAAAAACCTATATCAGACGCAATATAACTCTCGACATGGAATTACAAGTAAAGGATTTTAAAGATTACGAGGAAACCTATAAATTCAGTGTAGAACAGCCAGAAGAATTCTGGGCCGGAATCGCCGAAAACTTCTTCTGGAAAAAGAAATGGACTAATGTTCTCAGCTGGAATTTCAAGGAACCGAACATCAAATGGTTTGAAAACGGAAAGCTCAATATTACCGAGAACTGCCTCGATCGCCATATATACAGCGACGGCGACAAGCCCGCTATTATCTGGGAGCCCAACGATCCCAGCGAAAGCGCCCGTATCTTGAGTTATAAGCAATTGCTTGAGAAGGTTGAACAATTCGCCAATGTCCTCAAGAACAACGGGATACGTAAAGGGGATCGCGTTTGCATCTATTTGCCGATGGTTCCGGAGCTACCCATAGCGGTCCTGGCCTGTGCACGGCTGGGCGCCATTCACTCAGTTGTATTCGGAGGCTTTTCTGCTCAGTCTATCGCCGACCGGATTAACGATGCACAATGTTCGCTGGTGATCACCGCCGATGGAAATTATCGTGGCACGAAAGTCGTAGAACTTAAAAGTATTGTCGACGATGCCCTGGTGCAGTGTACCACCATCCGCAAGGTCATTGTACTCACCCGTGCGCGCATCGGAGTGTCCATGATCAAAGGGCGCGACGTATGGTGGGAGGATGAAATTCATAAAGTGGAAAGCCAGGGCAATCCGCCTTGCCCGGCTGAAGAGATGGATTCTGAGGATACCCTGTTTATTTTGTACACATCCGGTTCAACCGGCAAGCCGAAAGGTGTGGTGCACACCACCGGAGGGTACATGGTATACACTGGCTATACGTTTAGCAATGTATTTCAGTACAAGCCCGATCAGGTATTCTTCTGTACCGCTGACATCGGCTGGATTACCGGGCACTCCTATATCATATACGGACCCTTGTCGCAAGGTGCTACCTCCCTGATGTTCGAAGGAATACCTACGTGGCCTGATGCCGGTCGGCTATGGGACATTGTCGACAAGCACAAGGTCAATATTCTCTATACTGCACCTACTGCCATTCGCTCTCTGATGGCTGCTGGCGACGAATATGTAAACGATAAAGACCTTAGTAGTATCACCACCCTGGGTACCGTAGGCGAGCCTATTAACCAGGAAGCCTGGCACTGGTATAACGAAAAGATAGGAAAAGGGAAGGCTCCCATTGTGGATACCTGGTGGCAAACGGAGAACGGGGGTATCCTGATGACTCCTATTGCGGGCGTCACGGAAACAAAGCCCGGCTATGCGATGCTCCCGCTTCCAGGAGTACAACCTGTGCTTGTCGATGAGAAGGGGCAAATCCTGGAAGGAAACTCGATCAGCGGAAACCTCTGTATAAAATTTCCATGGCCGGGTATGCTTCGAACCACCTGGGGCGACCACGAACGGTGCAGGCAAACCTATTTCTCAACCTATCCGGACATGTACTTTACAGGCGACGGATGTCTTCGTGATGAAGACGGGCATTACCGTATTACCGGGAGGGTAGACGATGTATTGAACGTCTCGGGGCATCGCATTGGCACTGCCGAACTTGAAAATGCCATCAATATGCATAGCGACGTGGTTGAATCTGCCATCGTGGGGTATCCGCATCCGGTGAAGGGGCAGGGCATTTATGCTTTTGTTATTGCAGAGAACCAACATCATGATTTCGATCTTACCCGCCAGGATATTAATAAGACCGTCAGCCGCATCATTGGCGCCATTGCCAAGCCCGACAAAATTCAATTTGTAAGCGGTTTGCCCAAAACCCGCTCCGGAAAGATTATGCGGCGCATACTGCGAAAAATTGTCGAGGGCGACCTGGCCAATCTGGGCGACACTTCAACTTTGCTGGACCCTTCCGTGGTGGATAAAATCCGCGAAGGAGCCGTAAAAATGAAAGATTGATCGCCTGGAAATCCACCAGTCAAATGTTACAAAACAAAGCCGGATGCAGCCTGTTCTCCTTTTAGAAAACATTGATATTCACATAAAAAAGAAGAAAATGGCAGATTTAAAATTAAAAGGAGCCTGGAATGAAGTGAAAGGCAAAGTAAAGCAATCATACGCCGACTTAACCGACGATGATTTATTATATGAAGAAGGAAAAGAAGATGAATTGGTTGGACGTTTACAGACTAAAACCGGTAAAACCCGCGACGAGGTCGTAAATTGGCTGAACGATTTATAATCTGATATTCCCGATCGTTGAAAGGCGTCATAAACTTAATTGGTTATGACGCTTTTCTTTTGTTATTTTCGCGATATGACATCTAAAAGACCTACCATCCTTGTCGTAAACGACGACGGTATTACCGCTCCGGGCATTAAAGTGTTGCTTGAAGAAATGCAGCAGATTGGGGACGTGACTGTGGTGGCACCCGACAGCCCCCAATCCGGCATGGGACATGCCATTACCATTGGGAAACCACTGCGTCTCGACGAGGTTCAACTCTATTCCGGAGTCAAGATGTACAAATGCTCCGGAACGCCCGTCGACTGCGTAAAACTAGCCGTCAATCAGATATTCAAGGGTACGCCGCCCGATATTTGCGTGTCTGGTATCAACCACGGACTCAACAACTCTATCAACGTGTTATACTCCGGCACTATGTCGGCAGCCGTTGAGGGCGCTATCGAGGGCATCCCCTCCATCGGGTTTTCCTACGATGATTTTTCGCATTCGGCCGATTTCGAAAACTGCCGTCCTTTTGTAAGAGCCATCACGCTTCAGGTACTCAAGAACGGAATGCAAAAAGGAACGCTGCTTAATGTAAATTTCCCTAAAACCGATTCGATCAGGGGGATCCGTATTTGCCGCCAGGCTAACGCCAAGTGGTCAGAAGAGTTCGACGAGCGTACCGACCCTACGAACCGGAACTACTACTGGCTAACCGGTGTCTTCACCTCGCACGACCACGGGGAAGATACCGACGTTTGGGCCTTAAAGCACAACTATGCATCCATTGTGCCGGTTCAGTTCGATATGACCGCTCACCATGCCATTCCTGAACTTAATTCTTGGGACTTCGGCCTTCCGTTCGTGTCTGATGTAAACGGCGATGATGCTAATGAAGATTTTTCGGCTAATCCCGGACTAGGGTAGATGAAAAAGGATCACTTCATCCTGGGCGCTCTGCTTGCGATCATCGCGCCACTGGTCGCTTTTGCGGGCATCACAACCGGCATGATTTCTCTGGTGCAGCATAAGCTCGCGATCTTGTATGCGGTTGCTCTGTTATTCAATCTGTTATTGATGAGGTATTATTACAAAAAAGGATTGGCCAAGAGCGCACAGGGGATTATTTTCATGACCTTTATTATCGTTATCTTCGTGGTGAGCCTGGGCCATCTAAGTTTGGGAACTGATTCATACTAAAATATGAAGTATTATTTAATCGCAGGAGAAACCTCGGGTGACCTCCATGGTGCCAATCTGATTCGCGCTCTGAAGGATGAAGACCCTTCAGCAGAATTCCGATTTCTAGGTGGTGAGGCCATGGAAAGGGAAAGCGGGCAGAAAGCCTTTATCCATAGTTCGGCCCTCTCCTTTATGGGCTTTATAGAAGTTGTCGCCAACCTGTTTACCATCCTTTCGATGATGAAGAAGGTGCGGCGCGATATGATTGCCTACCGGCCCGATGCACTCGTGCTGATCGACTATCCGGGTTTTAATCTCAAGATGGCAGGTTTTGCCAAAAAGAAGGGCATTAAAACGTTCTATTATATTTCACCGAAGGTATGGGCCTGGAATCAGAAGCGTGTACTTAAGATTAAACGGGTAGTCGACCACATGTTCTGTATTCTGCCGTTTGAAGTCGACTTCTATCAGCGCTGGGGGATGAAAATCGACTATGTGGGTAATCCGCTGCTCGATGCCATCGGTCGCTTTAAAGCTGATCCGTCCTTTGCGGAAAAGAATCAGCTCATCGGTAAAAAGGTGGTAGCTTTGCTTCCCGGCAGCCGTAAGATGGAAATTAAAAAGCTCATGCCCCTGATGGCCAGCCTCCCGGGAAACTTCCCCGACTACGAATTTGTCATTGCTGGTGCGCCCGGTTTCTCGCCCGACTTCTATAAGGAGTATTTTCCAGCATCGACAGTAAGGATCGTTTTCAACGCCACGTACGATCTGCTTAGCTGCGCCGAGGCGGCTGTTGTAGCAAGCGGTACCGCTACGCTTGAAACGGCCCTCTTTCATGTACCCCAGGTAGTGGTATATAAAGCCAATCCGCTCTCGGTCATGATCGCGCGACGCGTCATCAAAGTCAAATATATTTCCCTCGTGAACCTGATTATGGATGTGCCCGTCGTACGTGAGCTGATTCAGCAAGACTACAACGAAGAACTTCTGGTGCCGGAGCTCAACCGCATCCTGCATGACGAATCGTACCGCATCAACATGAAGCAGAATTACAAGTCGCTCGACATTAAAATGGGTGAAGTCGGAGCCTCTTCACGCACAGCAAAGCTGATTCAATGCTACCTGTCCGCCCCTTAGCGTCAGTAGTCCGCCTCGCGTTTCACAAGAAGCACCATTTCGAAGGGGAGCATTAAGTAGCCGTATTCATAGCAGAAGCGGTACTGGCTCCCTTTATTGGTTTCATAGATATGCGTGAAGAACTTAAAATCGAAGCCCCGTCGCTGTAAACGTTTTGCGGCAACTTTCGTCTTTCCCTCTGGATTCAGCTCTTCAAGGATTTTTCTGTTTTTCTTGAGAATAGTGTTGATAGACCGGACATGACGGAGCCGATCCGCCTCCCTGTTCTTATTGTAATTGCTTCTGCAGGCATCATCGCAGAATTTTTTATCAATCCGCCCCACCAAGGGGCTTTGACAATCCAGGCATTTGCGTTCCATACAAGCTTGACTATTTTCTTGCAGAAAGATAGGAAGCCTGTTGCAAAAGTGACAATCAATCTAAGAATCTTAGCCGAAGCCGGTCTTATCCGGATAAAACCGGAAATAACCGGATAAGTTCCGAATCGGTCAGCCGCTGGCTCCCACCTTTGTATTGTCGCGGCCGGAAAGGCCATTGTATTCACTTAAAATAAAATAGTTATGAAAACATCCATGCAAAACAGTGTTCGTTTAACCGGTTTCTTAGGTAACGATCCGGAAATCGTAAAATTTGGTGATAACAAATCGTTGGCGCGTGTATCGCTGGCAACAAGCGATTATTACAAGAATAAAAACGGTGAATGGATTACCGAAACACAGTGGCATAACCTCGTCATGTGGGGCAAGCAAGCGGAAATTGCTGAGCGGCAACTCATGAAAGGTCAGGAACTTTCGATCGAGGGAAAACTCGTTAACCGAAGCTACGAGGATAAGAACGGAGTGATGCGCTACGTGTGCGAAGTGGTGGTCAATCGCCTTACCGCCTTTCCGCGCCTGAGCAGGTCGGTCAGCCAACTCGAAGCGGCGGCCACTTAACGGGGAAAAGCGTTACCGGAAATCGTCGAAATACCGACGGGTATAGGGGCCTGGCATTGCATGATCACCAGGCTCAAACCTGAAATTAACTACCTTGACCGAGTCAAGCGTCGTAAAGGCGAAGGTAGATTCGGCAAGGTAACTACTAGCACCTGCCGACCCGATGCTTTGTGTCAGGTAGAACGGGTTATCAATATGCAGGTCGAGCGTGTCTTTACGACGTTCTCCGACCCGTAGCTGAATCTCCGCATACTTATGGTTTAGCGCTCCTGCCAGTGCTTCCGGCGTGTAAGCAACGGTTTCAGAGGCAGGGTTCTTTTCAATGTTGAATTTGCCGGTGCTGTCGTCGTATAGAACAATGTAGGGTAGGGGTTGAATACCCGATTCCGCAGGTGGAAAGGATGCTGAATCGTCCATCCTCGGCTGGTCGGCCAGGGCGGCACTATCGGCCTCGTTCTGACTGTTGGAAGTGTCGCTGGTACAGGCAGCCCCAAACAGCACCAGGCCCATGCTTAGATAAAAGAATTTACGATTCAACATAATTAAGCATTTAAGGGTTGTTTTGAGCAACCGGAATAATCCGGCCGTTGAAAAATTTATGTCCGGTCAGTGAAAAATCAGCAATATATTTCCCCATTTCAAAGGCTGCCACCGGCGATTGGAAATTCGGGAACGCTTTTTCAAGCATTTCGGTTTGAGCCGAACCCAGCGCCAGGCAGTTGATACTGATCTTTTTATCAACCAATTCTGGTGCCAGACATTCCGTGAGAACGTGCAATGCGGCTTTACTTGAAGAATACGCACTTAATCCGGGAAACTTAGCACTACCCTGGAAACCACCCATGCTTCCAATGTTCACAATATGCGAATTCTCGTTCATCAGTGGAACCAGATGCTGAATCATTTTCACATGGCCCAGCAAGTTACTTTGCAGCATCTCGGCAAAATCAATCTGACTGAGCTCCAGAAAGGGTTTATTGATAAGGGCCCCTGCATTATTAATCAGGATATCCACCTTCTTGAGGCGTTCTTTGATAAAAGGAACCAGTCCGTTTGGGTAATCATCGTGTACGATATCGAATTGTGCAGAATAGAGGGTGCAATCCGGATTCAGTCCCTTGGCAATATCATAAAGCGTCTTCAGCTTTTGAGGCGAGCGTGCTAAAGCGACTACATGGTTATTTGAATTTAATATCAGTTCCAGAACCGCTTCGAAACCCACTCCGCTACTTGCTCCGGTTACTACAATGTTCATAGTTGTCGTTTTTTTTAAGATTTAAAGTTACAAATTTGTAAACGATTGTGGACTATCCTTGTTTTCCTGTCCTTTCTCTTTGGGCAGCTCCTTCTCGCCAAGTGCCTGCGGGTTAAAAATAAGATAACTGCCGAATACAGACATCATGGCCGCAATCAGGTAATAAAGCAAACTGATCAGTACAGCCAGGTGAGGATCCAGATTGAATATTTCTGCCCCCGTCAGAAAGACCACTTCCCGTGCGCCCAAGCCACCTACGGTAAAGGGGAAGATCGCTACCAGAGAAGATGCGAGAAACATGAGCAGGTAGGGCGAAAACTTACCATTGAAATGCAAGGCATATAAAATGCAAATGGCGCTGATCAATTGCAGCGATTGCACACAAAGCGCTTTGAAGTGAGTGCTGAAAAAGCGCTGACTATAGTCAACAAAAAACCGTTTCATCACTAGAAAATAAACAAGACTAAACACGGGAATCGCGGTGAGGGGAACCCAGTTAGGTATCTGTAGCTGCGGTATGAACACAACCAACAAGGCTGTAATCAGGCAAAGAGCCCACAGTCCGCTCAGGCGATCGAAGAAGATCGCCATAAGTAATCGCCTGGCTTTTATACCGAACTTTCTGCGCAGGAAGAAAATTTTATAGCCGTCGCCCCCAATTCCTCCCGGAAGGAAAAGGTTATAGAACATGCCCAGCAGAAAAAGTTTGAAATTGTAGCGCTCCGAGATATGCAAGCCGATGCCCCTGAAAAGTCCGTTAAGTCGCGTAGAAGTAATTATCTGTGAAACAACGAAAGCAAGAAAGGCAAGAATAAAATATCCGGGATCCGATTCAGTCACCGCCTCCTTTAAATCGCCTAACGAAACCTTGCTAAATACCAAGTAAAGCGAGAGAAGTGTAATGCCTATTTTCAGGAAGAGCTTGCTAAGCCCCCATATTCGCTGCTTGGTCATGAAGAATGGCGTCTGGATCAAAGGTCAAAGATACAGAAAGCTTGGAATATTAGCGATAACGCTGGCTGAAACTGCAAAAGTGATGGTATGGTTTTTGGTTAAATGTCGTAAACTTGTATGAAAATTAAACAGGATATTATGAAACGAACATTTCAACTTTTTTGTGTGATGGGTATGATTGCCCTTTTCCTTGGCGGGTGCGTTGCTCAGCAGGGTGCTTCAACTCCATCGGCAGCTTCGTGGCGTAATGGCGTCAAAGGGCAGTGGACCCTGAACTCAGTCGAGAAACAAAGCTTTCCATCAGGCGCCACCGTTAAATCGATATTCGACGAGGCTGCGATCGATTGCTTTATTGGTAGTACCTGGAACCTTACCGGCAGCGGAAAAGGATCGATCACGTTCAGCCAAAGCGGCAACTCCTGCAATACAGGTGCGGTGCGCGATATTTTTTGGTCGGTCAACCAAGACAAAGGTTCCACCAGTACCCAATTTATGTTTAAGAAAATTATGCCGGGCGATCGACCTAAGGACGTGACCGTAGGGTATAGCCTGGATCTCATCAGCGCTAACGACAATGGTTTAGTCATGAGTATGCCAGTTGACTTGGGCGGCGAAACTGGATATTTGCTATTTCATTTCAGGAAAAATTAAGAAATTATCCAGATATGTATAAGCCTTCGCTCTAAGCGAGGGCTTTTTTTGTGGGCAAGAAATTATATAGAAAAATAATTTGCTGAAATTTAAGTCGTTATAATAATTCTGAAAAAAAGATGCAAGATTATTTTTGTAATCTAAATTTCTAATCTATATTTGCATTCCCAAACGGGAGATTAGCTCAGTTGGTTCAGAGCATCTGCCTTACAAGCAGAGGGTCACTGGTTCGAATCCAGTATCTCCCACCAAAGTAAAAGCCTCGGAAAATCCGGGGCTTTTTTCGTTTAAACCTGCTTACTGCTCGCTTTCACGTTTTCCCAAGCCCTGGTCCCTTAATTTGCTATTCAGCCGTCATCAGCTCTAATTCCGTTGATCCAGACCCGGTCTGGCCAGGCCTTATATCGCTTCAAGGCCCATAAGAGTTGTACCTCATCTATACCGTACGGTGCTGATGGTTAAGTGCCGTGCTGGTAGGGTGTTAGTGCGGTTCTGGTGCGGTACAATCAAATGAGAGTAAAATTATTTTATTCCAACTTAAGCCAGATGCTAGTTCCGGCAGACGACGCCCTCTCAAACCGAAACCTGATATTTTTGTATATTAGTGAGTGAAAACCATTTTATTAAATCCATCATTATGAAAATAATAAGCCAAACGATCAGTGCCCTTGTAGTCATTTGCATGGTGCTGACCAATTTTTCTGTAAATGCACAAGATTCCGGCGTGCTCCAGGGCGCCTGGGAAGGTAAATCGGGCGATGGCCGCTTAGTCATGCTCTTCCAGGACGGCTATGCAACCGTATCCCATCATACCGCGAGCGCTTTTAAGTCGACTTCTGGCGGGCCTTATACGATTAACGCCAACCGCGCTACGGTCGATTTTGAATTCAGTTCGCACAACAAAGATCTGGTAGGGACCCAACAGAATATGCAGTTTAAGGTTGATGGCAATCAGCTCACGGTAAGCATGGACGGTATGGACGATCGTGAAATGAAACTTCAGCGGATTGATCAGGGTGATGCTCCTTTGGCCGGGGTGTGGCAGATAACCGATCGTATGGAAGGAGGGGAGTTGGTACCCATTCAGCGAAGCGGTACCCGAAAGACCTTAAAAATGCTGACCGGCACACGATTCCAGTGGTTTGCCATTGACCCAGCAACGAAGCTGTTTGCAGGCACGGGTGGGG
>Ga0233365_1000023_pt1 | contig 176936 bp, 154 predicted proteins | sample ElkDunMinimDraft_27_FD_191535 | JGI IMG/M metagenome (GOLD analysis project Ga0233365, IMG submission 191535) | Fecal eukaryotic communites from dung pellets of Tule Elk in California, USA - Elk Dung C36 | ecosystem: Host-associated > Mammals > Digestive system > Large intestine > Fecal...
AGAAGGTCCCCAAATACGTGAACTCGCCCGAAAGCGAGATATACCATAAATCAAACGTACTATACGGACTCTTTTTTGCTAAGAAATCCATCGTTACAAACGACAACTGCTACCTGGTGGAAGGTTATGCCGATGTCATTTCGATGCATCAGGCAGGTGTGGAAAACGTGGTTGCCTCCTCGGGAACCTCGCTTACCTCCGAACAGATTAAACTGATCTCGCGCTTCACGAAAAACGTGACGATCCTTTACGATGGCGACGCTGCCGGAATTAAGGCCTCGCTACGGGGAACGGATATGTTCCTGAAAGAAGGGCTCAACGTGAAGGTACTGCTGTTTGGGGACGGACACGACCCCGATTCATACATTAAAAAGTACGGTCCGAAATCCTTTAGCAGCTACGTAGCCGAGCACGAGCAGGATTTCATTTCTTTCAAAACGCAGATCCTGCTGAAAGATGCCGGTAACGATCCGGTAAAACGGGCGGGCGTAATCCGTGAAGTGGTGGAAAGTATTGCGCTGATTCCTGATCAGATCAAGGCATCGCTCTTTATACGCGATTGCAGCACGAAGCTCGATATTGAAGAGCGCATCCTTATCTCAGAGCTCAATAAAATGCGCCTGCAACAGTCGCGCAAATCCGCACCGCGCGAGCAAGCTCCAGACGGGCCGCCGGCCGACTTGTTCGATGACGATGCATCCGTCGAAACCACTCCAGCAGAAAAACGAAGTAGCGCCAACGACCTCCAGGAAGAAGAAATCATCCGTTTGCTGCTCAACTACGGCGAGATGCCGGCAAGCTGGCTGGAAGAAAAAAATTATCCCGTGGCTCTGCTGATTCTTTCGTCGCTCCAGGATATCGAATTCACGCACCCGACGGCCAAAAAGATTGCTGACATCTATGTGGAGAAGCTGAATAAATCGGAACTGCCGGAACACCGTCTTTTTATCACCCACCCTGATAAGGACGTCGCCAACCTGGCTATCTCGCTGCTCTCCTCGCCGCACAGTCTGAGCCCGAACTGGAACGACGATAAGCGGCAAATCTATGTCAAAACCGAATCCGACAATCTGAAAGACACCGTAATCAAGTCGATCTACCGGCTTAAGCGAAGAAAAATTGACGAACTGATACAGAAGCTTCGCGAGGAAATGAAAGAAGAAACCAATCAGGATAACATACCGATCCTGCTCCATAAGTATCAGAAACTGAAAGAAGTGGAAAAGGAAACGCTTGAATTTTTAGGAACCGTTATAAGCAAGTAATATGGCAATGCATTTGCAGACCGGCCTTTCCGGTGAAATGGCCGCGCTCGATTATATCCGTAACCTACAATACAAAATTCTTGAAACCAACTGGCGCTATAAACACCTGGAAGTAGATATCATTGCCATGGACGGCGATACGCTGGTGTTTATCGAGGTGAAAACCCGGCGCAATGCCGATTACGGCATGCCCTTCGAAGCGGTGAGTTACCACAAGCAGCAGAAACTCGACCGTGCGGCCAACCTCTACATCGCGTTTAAAAAATACGAGGGCGAGATACGTTTCGATATCATCTCCATTTTGATGCAGGGCAATAGTTATCAGATTGAGCATATCCCCGACGCTTTTTGGCCGGAATAAAATATTAAGTATTTTAGCGCTCACAGCGCATTACGTTAACACGCACCATGAAACATATCCTTTTCTCTTCCATCGTAACTCTCTTTATATTTACTGCCTGCAACAGCCAGAAACAAGCAGGTTCGCTCCGCTTTCTAAACCTGGAGCCAGGCAATATTGCACTGGGTGATACGCTGACACTGAAGCTCGACGTTCCCGCCGAGCGCGCAACCGATTCCGTATTGTATTTTGTGAACGACCAGCTGATTCAGAAGAGTACCGGCAACGAGGCAGTCTATTTCGACAGCAGTACGCTAAGCTTCGGGCCGCAGCAGCTAAGGGCTCAGCATTTCGAAAAGGGCGAGGTACAGGAGGCCAGCCTGATGATCACGGTGGTATCCAACCAGGCACCCGAACAGTATAGTTTCTCGGTTGTCAATACCTTCCCACACGACCCGGAGGCCTTTACGCAAGGACTCGAATTCAGCGATGGGGTCCTTTACGAAAGTACGGGCGAGTACGGGCATTCCACCCTCCGGAAGGTAGAGCTTAGCACGGGAAAGGTCATTCAGCAAGTCAAACTTCCCGACAACCAGTTTGGCGAAGGGCTCACACTGGTTGACGATAAAATCGTTCAGCTTACCTGGCGGGAGGGAAGAGGACTGGTATACGACAAAAGCAGCTTCGAAAAGGTTCAGGAGTTTAATTACCAGGCGAGCCGCGAGGGCTGGGGAATCTGCTACGATGGCGAGAAACTTATCAAGTCGGACGGCAGTAATCGCCTGTACTTCCTCGACAAGAATAGCTTTCAGGAGACCGGCAAGTTTCTGGAAGTGTACGATCATAACGGACCGGTGGACGAGCTCAACGAACTGGAATACATCGACGGGAAAATTTTTGCCAACGTTTACCTGACCGATAAAATTATCATTATCGACCCCAGCAACGGAAAGGTGGAGGGCGAGCTGAACCTGATCGGACTACTGCCACAGAAAGATCAGCAGCCCGACCAGGTACTGAATGGCTGGGTATTGAACGGGATTGCGTACGACCGCCAGCAGAAACGCATGTTCGTGACGGGTAAAAAGTGGAATACCCTCTTTGAAATAAAAATGATTGGCCGGTAGGCTATTTATCCCGGCTTAGCTCCGGAATATAGACCTTCGGAAGGGAAGGACGTTGTGGCCGCTGGCCGCTATTGTATTGTTCCAGAGCACGCTTGATATAGCTGGTGGCATCGTATTCATTCCAGTCGGACACCTCCTGGGCAGAAGGTCGGTAAATCTGCATAAAATTAACCAGGGCTGTGTCTTTCAAGCCCGTCAGGGAACTCACCAGGCTGATATTGAATTTACGCTCCACCAATAGTTCTCCCTGCTCAAAGCTCATATATTCTTTGAAGCGGCGGATACGTTTTCCCGTCTTCCCGAAACGTTCGTGAAGTGCTGAAATCGGCGTAAAAATATAAGCCAGTGCCGATGGCTTCCCATTGTAATAGCTACCCTGACTCCGGTAGTCTTCCAGTATACCCTGATGTTCCTGTTGTTTGGTGGTTCCGTAAACATTTACTGCCCGGAGTTCCGTAATACCCCTGAGGCGGATAATGAGGTCGTCTTCCGAAAGAACCGGCACCTGCTGCTCATTGAAACCCACCATCGAGACCCGCAAGGTATCGCCCGTCGTGGCAGCCACCTGGAAGATACCCAATCCATTACTCAGCACCCGCTGTCCGGTCCGAAGGTTCACAATTTCGGCTCCATCCACCCGCGCCTCATTGGCATAATTAAGGATCACCCCGCGAACATTCGTCTGGGCAAAACTCCATGCCGGCATCAGCAAAATAAGGGACAGAATCAGAAATGAAAAACGGTTCATGCTTTGATATAATCGTGTAAACTTAAGGAATGGGGCGCAAAGAATATGCTAAAAAATGTTAAACCGTTTAAAATAATTATCTTTGCGAATGATTAAATCGATGACCGGCTACGGGATTGCCAGCCTCAACAGCGAACAGGGAAACTATAGCGTTGAGATCAAATCTCTAAATTCAAAGTATCTTGAACTCAATCTGAAGATCCCGAAGGCCTTCTCCGATAAAGAATTATTCCTCCGCAACGAATGCACCCGTTTGCTCGAACGCGGAAAAATTTCGGTCACCGTCACCGCTGAGTCGGACGACCCTACTGCTAAAGCCGCCAGCATCAATGCCGACCTGGTCAAATATTATTATAACCAGCTCAGTGCCATCTCCCAGGAACTCGGCGCCCCCCAGGAAAATTTGCTCGGTACTATCCTGAGTATGCCCGAAGTGGTCAGCTACCAGGAAGAACGTGCCGATGAGCAGGAGTGGGAAAAGGTTTACCAGGTATTTCTGAACGCGGTAGAGCAATTCCAGAAATTCCGCAACGACGAAGGCGCCGTACTCAAGGAGGATCTTGCCATGCGGTCCGACAAAATTTTAAGTTTACTTATCGAAGTAGAAGGCCGCGAAACCAGTCGCATTCCCCTGATCCGCGAAAAACTCAGTAACTACCTCGAGCAGGCCGTCGGTACCGAGAAGGTCGATAAAAACCGCTTCGAACAAGAGCTGATCTATTATATCGACAAGCTGGATATTACGGAAGAAAAAGTTCGGCTCCGGAGTCATTGCAATTACTTCCGCAAAGCCCTCGAAAGCAGCGACGCCAATGGCAAGAAACTTGCATTCATTTCACAGGAAATGGGCCGTGAAATCAATACCCTCGGTTCAAAAGCCAATAACGCAGAGATTCAGCAGATCGTCGTACAGATGAAAGAAGAACTCGAAAAAATTAAAGAACAACTCTTGAACGTCATTTAAAGATGGAAGGAAAACTCATCATCTTCTCAGCTCCTTCGGGCGCAGGCAAAACCACCATCGTTAAACATTTGCTCGGTAAATACCCGGACAAACTAGCATTCTCCATATCGGCCAGCACGCGCACCCCGCGAAGCAACGAAGTGGACGGTAAAGACTACTATTTTATATCCAAAGAAAGCTTTCTTCATAAAATTGCGCAAAAGGAGTTTGTCGAATTCGAAGAAGTATATTCCGGCACCTTCTACGGCACCCTGCGCTCCGAGATAGACCGCATCTGGGCCGAGGAGAAAATCGTGGTTTTCGATATCGATGTGATCGGCGGACTCCACCTGAAACGAAAATTCGGAAAGCAAGCCCTGGCCATTTTTGTTCAGCCCCCTTCACTGGATGTACTGATCGATCGCCTGCGCTCGCGCGGAACCGACAGCGAAGAAAAGCTCGGGGAACGTATTGAGAAAGCCGATAAAGAATTGAAGTTTGCCAAGGAATTTGATGTGATACTGGAAAACAACCTCCTGGAAGAAGCCTGTGCAGAAGCCGAGGAACTCGTCGAACTTTTTTCTACCAACCGGATCGTTGTAAACAGCTAAGTTATGAACCGGATCGGTTTATTTTTCGGAAGCTTTAACCCGGTCCACACCGGGCACCTGGTGATCGCCAACTATATGGCCAACCACACCAATCTCGACGAGGTATGGTTGATGGTATCGCCGCTTAACCCACTTAAAAAGAAAAGCAGCCTGGCCAATATGTACGACCGCCTGGAGATGGTTAACCTGGCCCTGGAAGGTGCAGAACGGCTACGCAGCAGCGATTTTGAATTCCGGCTTAAACAACCCTCCTATACCATCGACACCCTGGTTCACCTGAAGGAACGCTTTCCGGAGAAGGACTTCGTACTGATTATGGGTTCTGATAACCTGAAAAGCTTTCGCAAGTGGAAAAATTACGAGATTATTTTGCGTGATTTTCAGCTTGCCGTATATCCGCGGCCAGGCTATTCCGACCCTGAACTGGAGCAACATCCTTCCGTGACCCTGACCGATACCCCCCAAATGGAAATTTCCTCCACCTTCATCCGGAAGTCGGTCGCCGCCGGCAAGAACGTAAAATACTTCCTGCCCGATGCCGTCTATTCATTTATCGAGAAAAAAGGGCTCTACCTTTAAAAACGCCATTTCATAACCGTTCCCATATAGGAATCGACCAGGTTCGCTCCCACCGTATCGTGCACATAAGCAATATATCGGTCGGGTCGCACCAACACCATCTTGGTACCCTCGGCAGGCACCTCAAAAGCATCGAAAACCGCCTGATTCCGGGCGGAATAAGGCAGGTAAAACAAACTCATCTGTTGCATATACTTCTGCTGAGCCCACTGCCCGATGATAAAGAGAGAATTCTTATTCAGCGTACCCAGCATCAACAATACAAAACCCGCTTGATGGCAGCACTGGTGAAGGTCGGTCAGTTCCTTTTTCTTCTCGTCATACAAGGGCAAAAACGGAAGGCGGTCGCCCGCCCGAATTCCCTTACCCCGGGCATGGTGCAGGGATAAAGGGCTTGTGCGCAAATGCGCGCTGCGGTTACGCCAGGCAGCCACGAAAGGTTTCAGCAATGTGCGAGCTGCACCAAAGGGCAGCTTACGACCTAAGCCTGCTATTTGCAGACCCCTATCTACTTGCCTCAGCAGGTGTGCGGCCGCATCCCTCCGTTCCGGATCAATTGTATCAATCAGCGAAGCATCCTGCAAGCCCTTCAGCACATAGGCCAGCTTCCAGGCAATCGCCCTCGCGTCGGCAATGCCCTGATTACTCAGAAAGTCGTCGAGAAGATCAGAGGGGTAGGCGGCGTTTCCCAAAAGGATACACCGCTGCTGACGGAAGGTACCGGCCAACCGGACGCCGAGAGTGCCCGTGGTCGTTTCCCCCTGCTTGCGAACCGGGATGGTAAATCCGAGCACCTCATCGACCCGTAATTTTAAGTCCTCATAATTCCCCTTAACCCCAACCGACCCTCGGGCAGAACATAAAAAGCTATAAGCACCCCTGCTATCCACAGGCGTAGAAAAAAGGATTCCCTTTCGATTCAGAGAGATATGCTGATTTCTGTTATGCGCCTCATCCGTCTGCACAGCGATACGGAAAAACGGCAATTCCTTTACCACCTGGCGGTATTGCACCTGCAGGTTCGATTCCACGTCGAACTGCTCGCCATCAGCCAGCAACATCCACGCAAAGCGATGAAACCCCTTCAGTCGCCCGCCCTTCAGCTCCAGGCGAACCTCCTGCTCGTTCTGTTGAAAGCTACTGATGGAAGTATCCCAATACACCGGGCAGACCCGCGTGGCCAGAAATTGAATAAGGTGCTCCTCCACAACATTCCGGTCGATACTTAAATGGAAGGGATAGAAAGCCGCCATCTCGGCATACGAGAATACAGCCAGCACCTTCCCGTCCACCTGAACGGTGAGTCCGCCACAGGCAAGCCCTTTTTCCACCAAAGTATCGAGCAGTCCCAGCTGGTCAAAGAGCTCGAGCGATTCAGGACTCAACGACACCTGAGCGTCCGACGCACTTCGCGAACTTCGGCGATCGATAATAATAGGTTGTATAGCAAAACGAAGCAGCTCGGCAGCCAGCATGAGTCCGGCCAGATTGGCACCCACAAGCAGCACCCTATCCTGCTCCGCCGACGCTGTCATCAGAATAAGAGAAAGATGGCCGGCATTTTATGGAAATCCACGGTTTTGGTTTTCCAGTTCTGAATGGTATCGCTGATGATCCGCTCATCCTTACCCGTCAGGTTCACCGCTACGCACAGCATCCGGCGGTCGCTCACCGTTTTCAGAATGGTCTCGAGCATGCGGTTATTTCGAAAGGGAGTCTCGATAAAGATCTGAGTTTGTTTATTGCGCACCGCTTCCTGTTCCAGCTGCGCAAGACGCTTCGCCCGCGGCTCCTTATCAATAGGCAGGTAACCGTGAAAAGCAAAACTCTGTCCGTTGAATCCCGATGCCATCAAACCCAGCATAATGGAACTCGGCCCCACCAGCGGCGATACCTTAATCCCCAGGCTATGCGCATGCGCAATCACATCGGAACCCGGATCGGCCACACCCGGACAACCCGCCTCACTCATCAAACCCGCATCACGGCCCTCCAACAATCCTCTAAAGAAAGGTTTCATCGACGTGCGTTCCCGCTTGTGCTTGCTATAATCATGCAAAATCAGCGAGCTCTGTGGTGTTTTCAATCCCGCCTCCTTCAAAAAACGACGTGCCGTTTTCTCATTTTCAACAATGTACTCATTGATCTGGTTAATGGTTTCAGAAAGGTAGGGAGTAAAAGACGCTTCCGGAACTTCAGGTGCCAGAGGTACGGGGATCAAAAATAGAGTGCCGGTTTTCTTCATAAAGCAAAGATGGGTTTTTCCTGCTTTAATATACACATTTGCCATAGAAAAAGGGAGACGCTTGTTCTCCCTTTCTCTAAAAATCAACAATTAAAAATTTTTTGGCCTCCTAAAGCTACAACACTACAGAGCAGAAAAAAATAAGTTTATAATTGGCTTTAAGATTTTTTCCTTAACAATATAAAACTAGTAATATTTTAATATGGAAACCAAAATACTTCTCCACAAAAAAGGGGTTATCAACATTTATATGTTAATAACCCCATACTAAATTATAACAATAAAACTATTTATCGATCGAGCCCATCACCCGCTTCATGAAAGCGTTCAGGGCGTCTTTCTTACTTAAACCCTCGTTCTTAACCAGTTTTTCAACTTCCAGCGCTCCATACATGTTGGAAAGCAACTCTCCGATTACATCAAGCTCCTCATCCTTCAATCCCGGTGCCTCAGTCAATGCTTCGAGGGTCTCGATGGTTTCAATCACGAAATCCTCATCGTTTTCCTCAATGAACTGGGTCAGGTGTTTAATTACTGGTAACTTCATTGATTAGTTGGGCTAAAGGCTCTAATTTATTCGTTTGGATCTGGTTCAATAATTTACCACCCTTAAAGGCAGCAAACGTAGGCAGATTGTTTACATTAGCCAGCTTCCGCGATTCCGGGAAGTGCTCGGCATCCGCAATGATGAATTTAAAATTCTCATTCTCAGCTGCCAGCTTTTTAAATTTTGGTTTCATAATCTTGCAGTTACCGCACCAAGATGCTGCGTATTGTACTAATACGACATCATTACTTTCTACGATTTCTGCCAGATTATCTCTATCTAGTTCTTCAATCATTTTTTCTTAGTTATTTGATAAGTAAGTGGCTACACCATCACGGTTAGCACTCATGGCTTCTTTTCCTTCTTCCCAGTTTGCAGGACAAACTTCTCCGAAATTCTGAACATGTGCATAAGCATCAATCAGACGAAGGTATTCTTTCACGTTTCTTCCCAAAGGCATATCGTTTACGCTTTCGTGGAAAATCTTACCATCTTCATCAACCAGGTACGTCGCACGGTACGTAACATTCGAACCCTCTATAATCATGGTGTCAAGCTCTTCGTTGTATTCAGCCTGTTGAACATCCAGAATACCCAGGATGTTGGAAAGGTTACGGGTAGTATCGGCCAGGATTGGATAAGTTACTCCTTCAATTCCACCATTGTCTTTGGAAGTATTCAACCATGCAAAATGAACCTCGTTAGTATCGCATGACGCACCGATAACGATGGTGTTGCGTTTTTCAAACTCAGGAAGCGCTTCCTGGAAAGCATGCAATTCCGTTGGGCAAACAAAAGTGAAATCTTTTGGATACCAGAATAACAGTACTTTTTTGCCATTTTTAGTGGCTTCTTCAAAAATGTTGATTTTCAAATCGTCACCCATGTGATCCATGGCATCTACAGAAATGTTCGGGAATTTTTTACCTACTAAACTCATAATTATTTTGCTTTATTTTGTGCTGCAAAGATAGGATAATAAGGCATTGAAAAGTATTGTTTCTGTCGATACACCTATAGATGAAATCTATAACGATAAGCACGCGATATAGGCATTAAATATACTTTTCTTTCGACAGGAATCAAGAAATAATTTAGCGAAATACCACCTGAAATTGTATTTTTGTCAACAAACCATTGGTCCCGTAGTTCAACGGATAGAATAGAAGTTTCCTAAACTTTAGATATGAGTTCGATTCTCGTCGGGACCACCCTCCGATACAGCGTCTGAAAAATCAGGCGCTGTATTTATCCAATGGGTAGGGTTAAGCACTTACGGCTTCAATAAGGGTCAACTACTCCAATGTCACCGAACCCAGATAACGGCTATCCGACTGGCTTTCCCGGTTTTCGGCGATAAAGGCAACCCAGACATGATATTCACCGCGATTCGCACCATGAAGACTGAAACTTTGCTCGCCCGTTTCACGGAGGGCGCCGTGCACTTTCCCAAATACCAGGCGTTCCTCGGGGTTGTAAATCAGCAGCATCAGCTGATCGTCGATGGAAAACAGCTCCCTTCCGGGCGTGCCAACCGGCACCTGAGGTCTCCAGGTGACTTTCACTTCTGCTTTATCCGGATCGAAATGAAGCTTGAAATCGTCTGCCAGGGGTAGCGGGCCAGCGCTGACTTGCGTCCGGGAAGGGTCAATGCGGGTGTTGTAGCCGTCTTTAATCAGTGCGTTCCGGTAAATGAGCTTCATCGCTACGTTACGGCCCGTTAGCTTCGGATTAAAACCTTTCACATTTGTTAACCCCGCATTCAGGAAAGGGGCAATCGGTGTAAGCCAACTTTGTACATAAGTAAAGACGTGGCTCCAGATTTTCTCATTTTCCGTACGCTCGCGTTTCTTCTTTGGCCGGGTCCTGACCACGTTAAGTCCTTTCCAAGTGGTGAATACTAAATCTCCCACTCGACCCGTAACCGGTCCTGTAATTCCAGATAAAAGTTTTCCCATAGGCTTTAATATTTTAAGGTTTAACGAAATTTTAAAATTAAAATTCGTTTTGGAATTTGTCAAGATCAAAATTGAAATCAATCTGCTTCAACCCTACATTTACCCCAGGAAAATATGGATTTTCGGGGGTTTAGTGCTGTGAAAGTGCCGTGAAAGTGCCGTGAAACCAAAAGATAAGATGACTCAGGGAATCGCGAAGATGAACCTCGGGGAATAAAAAAAGGAGCCAAAGGCTCCTCCTATCACTTGATTGAAATTTTCTTTTGCATTAAAGAACCGTAACTTTTTTGGTTCCGTCGATTTCTTCCAGGTATTCCAGCAGCTGGTTGGACGTAAGATTACGGCCGAGGATTTTGCCTTCAGCATCTACCAGTACATTGGCGGGCAGGGCAGTGAGGAAGAAGTTTTTCACGTTGGCCGATTCGCTTTGGGGTTTGTTCTCGTTGATGTTGGTCCAAGGCGTAGGGCTGCCATCGAGGGCGGCTTTCCAGGTTTGGAAATCGTCTACCGATACGCTGATGATATCGAAACCTTTTCCGCTGTATTTTTTATGGAAGTCGCGGTACTTCACGCGAAGTTTGCGGCTTTCGTAGCTTTCCGATTCCCAGAAATCGATGAGCGTCAGTTTGTTTTTGCTATAGTCGTATTCGAAGTCCTTGTTGTCGAGCGTGCGGCCCTGAAGTTCGGGAACCTGAGCACCTCTGCCCAGGGCTTTGTTTTGGGCTATCTTCTGGTTGATTCGCTCAGCAAAGGCACTTTCTTTCACTTCGGCGTTCAAACCGTTCATCAGCTCCTCGTAGCGGTCGATCGAATCGGCTAGGTCGGGGGCGTTCCCGATGACTGCGGCCGATACCAGCTTGTCGGGGTTTTCCGATATAAAGCGCTTATTATAACTAGCAATACTGGCTTTGGTAGAATCTTCGAGGGTGGAAATGGCGTGATAATACTTTTGGAACAAGGCATTGAAGGTGGTGGTGTCCATCGCATGTTCATAAAAGGCTTTCCGGTCGGCTCCCTGTTTCTCTACCGCTCTAAGCCCTTTTTCGTATTCTTCCAGGGCGGCCTGGTTCTCCGAGGTGCTGTTCACCTGGAAACTATAGTCGTCGCCTTCGCTCTGATCGCTTACACTGTAAGTGGCATTAGGCTCCACAAAAAGGGCGTATTTGAAGCTTTCTCCGGTTTCGCTCTGGAGGGCATTGACATGGTAGATTCCGGCCTGATCAACCTGAGCCGTCAGGGTATATTTACCACCGGCAGCGGTGGCGCGTGCGACGCTGTTGCTTCCGGAAACGAGTTCGAATACCGAACTATCGGGGAATTGGGTTTCGCCCTGAATGGAAATTTCGAATTTTTCCTGGGTGCTTCCTTCATTATTGCAGGCAGGAAAGATCAGTACGGCGACAAGACATAGCAGTGCCGTGAAGGATAGAGTCAATTTTTTTTGCATTAGAATGGGTTTATAGAATTGGATAATCGGAACTTATTTTAAAACACTGAACTTATAAATACTTTCGGAACGAAACTCCTCGCCGGGCTGCAGCAGGCAGGTCGGGAAATTCTCATGGTTCGGGGCATCGGGGAACCCCTGGGTTTCGAGGCAGAAGGCACCGTACTGCTGGTAGGGCCGGCCCGACTTCCCGGTGTCTTCTCCGTTCAGGAAGTTGCCGGTGTAGAGCTGAAGGCTGGGCTGGTCGGTATACACCTGAAGACGGATGCCTGTGGCGGGCGACATGATATCGGCAATGGCTTCGCTCATTTTTTCCTTTCTCTCGCGGAGTACGTAGGCGTGGTCGAAGCCTTTAGCGGCTGTCAGTTGTTCATCGCCTATGTCGAACTGCTCCTGGATGCTGCGGATGCTGGTGAAGTCGAACGCTCCGCCGCTGACCGCGCGGATTTCTCCGCTAGGGATCTGGCTGTCGTCGACCGGCAGAAAATGCTCGGCCGCTATCTGCAGCTGATGGTTGAAAACGCTATCGGAACCTTCGCCGTTCAAGTTGAAAAAAGCGTGGTTGGTGAGGTTAAGGATGGTTTTCTGATCGGTATGTGCGCGGTAGCTTATTTTAAGTTCGTTTTCTTCGGTAAGCTTATACTGAACCGTGACGGTGACGGTACCGGGAAAGCCGCTTTCACCGTCGGGCGAAACCAGACAGAACTCAGCACTTTGACGATCGTTCACCCGTCGCGACCATACCTTGGAATGAAAGCCATCTTTTCCGCCGTGGAGCGCATTTTTACCGTTGTTCGGCTCAATCTGATAAGTTTTTCCGTCGATACTGAAACGTCCGTCGGCCAGGCGGTTGGCAAAGCGGCCCACCGTTACGCCATGAAAGATTTCATGGGCATCCACATATTTATCGATATGATCGAAACCCAGCACCACGTCGGTGGGCTGACCATCGCCCGAGGGCACAATGATGCTGACAATCCGCGCGCCGTAGTCGCTCAGCGCTACCTGCATGCCGCGCTCATTATCCAAAATAATCAGATGCGATTTGGATTCTTCAAACTTTCTCTCGAAGTCGGATTTTAAGGGGAGACTGTATTTTTTCATTTGCTTTTAAAGTTAGCATTTATGTCATGAAAAAATAAATAAAAATTATTAAATTGATTATCAGTAAGTTAGAAATTCAATTTATCTAACATACAACTATGTATTGCACACTACCGGCTAAAACATATATCTTTGTTATATGATTGCTGAAAATACTCAAACCCAAATGAGGAAGGGAATACTTGACTATTGTATTCTATCCATTATTTCGCAGGGCGAAATATATGCTTCCGATATACTGAGCGAGCTGAAGAAAGCCCGCCTGCTGGTGGTGGAAGGAACGCTGTATCCGTTGCTTACCCGATTAAAGAATAACGGGCTGCTGAGCTATAACTGGCGGGAGTCCACTTCGGGTCCGCCGCGAAAATATTATGAGATTACACCCGCGGGCCTGGAAGTGCTGGAACGCCTTGACAAAACCTGGAGTGAGCTCACTTTTGCCGTGGACACGGCCATGGAGCACCGTAGAAATAAAAAACAATCAGACAATCCTTTAACCGATCAATAAGTAGAAATCATGAACAAGACAATTATAATCAACATCAATGGCATCATTTTCCATATCGAGGAGGATGCATATGAGGTGCTTCAAACCTACATGACGGCGGTTAAAAAGCATTTTGGATATTCTACCGACAGCAACGAGATTGTAGGAGATATCGAAAACCGGATAGCGGAAATGTTCTCGGAGCGCATCAATACCCAAAAGGCGGTGATAACGATGCAGGATGTGAACGAGGTAACCGCGCAGATGGGAAATATCAGCGATTTTGAGGATTTTAACGAAAATGCAGAGGATCCGCTTTATCAGGATCAGCTCTATACAGAGAGCCGGGGGCTGTTCCGCGATCCGGATGATAAAGTGGTTGGGGGTGTATGTTCCGGACTGGGTTATTATTTCGACCTGGAGGCCAAGTGGTTCCGCCTGATTTTAGTTTTAATGGTTTTACTGGGTGGATCGGGTATTATTGTGTACATCGTACTTTGGATATTGGTTCCGCTGGCACGTACACGGGCCGATAAAATGTCGATGCGGGGCGAGGCGCCCAACCTCCACAATTTTAAACGCAAGTTTGATGAGGAGATGGGAGGCATCCGCGAAAATTTTTCGGCGGCCGGACAAAGAATAAGCCCCGGCCTAAAAAATACCGCTAGGAAAACAGGCGATGCTGTAGGACACGTCGCCAATCTGATCATCAAAATCGTAGGTATTTTTGTGATTATCGGGTCGGTCTTAGGACTCATCGGTGCAACCGTGGCGCTGGTGTTCTTCCTGTCGGGTTCGGAGACGTACTTTCTTGATGGCTTCCCGCCGGCGCGCTTTGTAGATCCGGCTTATTACACGCCGTTCGTATGGGTCAGTTACCTGGCATCGGCCATTCCTTTGCTTGCCTTGATTTTACTATCGGTTCGCATGATTTCCGATGTGAAGATTAGCAAATACCTGGGTTACTCGCTGCTGATAATATGGCTTACTTCCATCGGCTTTTTGATCTATTACGGATCGGCCATTTCGATGGACCATGCTATCAACGGCTCGGTAGTGGAGGAAGTGGATTTAATTCCACAGCCGGTTTATCACCTGACCATGAACGATGTGCGTACGACGACCCGGGTGACCAACTCGGTAAGTATTGGCGGGCAGCGGATTTCTAAAAAAATTCATATGTCGAAGAAGAATTCCTTTATCGACATCCGCCCGGAAATTTATGTGCGGAAGTTGGTAGCGGGAGGGGTTCCGACAATGATGACGCGCTTTTCGGCAGAAGGCCGTAATTACCAGATGGCTACAGAAAGGGCGCAACACATTCAATATCATGCCGCGCAAGATAGCAACCGGATTGTGTTTGACAGTCATGCCTTTATGGGAGAGGGCGACCTTTACCGCGATCAGGACGTGGATGTGGAGCTGAACATACCGGTGGGTACGCGACTGTTGATCGATAATGAGGTGCTCTATCGCCTATCGAACGTTTCCATGGATGCCTTTCACGAAGATATCGAGGATTATAATGACCGCCCGGCACAAACGGAATGGGTAATGACCGAGAACGGATTGGAGTATATTCCATCGCGGATAATGCCGGTACCGGAACCGCCGCTTGCTCCGGAGGCACCGGCGATAGACACGCCAATCGTAAAAAGCGATAGTCTTTTAAAGAAATAGTTAATACTTTTATATGCAGAAACAAAAGGAGTTGCTATGCATATAGACGATTTATATAATATTTTTATTGCACATCCGCATATTACCACGGATACAAGGAAGATTGAGCCTGGCTCGATCTTCTTTGCGTTAAAGGGAGATAAGTTTAATGGGAATGCCTTTGCTGAAAGGGCCATTGCTTCGGGTGCGGCCTACGCTGTGATCGACGAGGTTGCATTCCAACAGGATGAACGCTTTCTGCTGGTGGAAAATGTGCTGGAGACGCTTCAGCAACTGGCGCGGGAGCATCGCAAACGACTGGATATTCCGGTGATTGGGGTGACGGGTACGAACGGGAAGACGACGACCAAAGAATTATTGAAGGCGGTACTGGAGCGTAAGTATCGGACCTTCGCAACGCAAGGAAATCTGAATAACCATATCGGGGTTCCGCTGTCGATTCTGTCGATTGAGCGGAATACGGAGATGGCGGTGATTGAGATGGGTGCGAACCATGTGGGCGAAATTGAGTTTTTATGTGGGATTGCCCAACCGGGCTTCGGATTGATCAGTAATGTGGGACGTGCGCACCTGGAGGGCTTCGGAAGTTTTGAAGGGGTCAAGAAGGCCAAAGGTGAGCTTTATCAGTGGCTGGCGGCCAACGATGGTACCTTGTTTGTGCAGCAGGGCAATGCCGACCTGGTGGAGATGGCCGCGGGTCTGTCGTTTAAGGAACGGGTGAGCTACGGTTTTGAGGAGGGTGTGAACTATCAGGGGCGCTTATTGGCGAACGACCCTTATTTGAGTCTGGAATGGTCGCACCAGGGGGAGAACTACCAGGTGGCGACGCATCTGACCGGCGCGTATAATGCTGAAAATTTATTGGCGGCAATTGCCGTGGGATCCTATTTCGGCGTGAAACCGGAGAAGATCAATGCAGGATTGGGCGACTATACACCGAGCAATAACCGTTCGCAAATTGTGGACAGCGATCGCAACACACTGATATGCGATTATTATAATGCCAATGCAAGCAGCATGAAGGCGGCACTCGACAATATGGAGGCCATTGAGAGTCACCGTCCGAAGATGGTTATTTTGGGGGATATGTTTGAGATGGGGGCGGAAGCGGAAGCGGAACATGCGAAGGTGATTCTTCGGGCGAAGGAACTGGTAGATGCGGAATGTATTTTTATCGGCGAGGAGTTTTATCGGCATCGCGAGCCATGGGCCTATTTCTACCGCAATACGGAGGAGGCGCGACTGGCACTGGAGGCGAAACGACTGGAAGGGCGACTTATTTTGCTGAAAGCTTCGCGGGGAATGGCCTTTGAAAACCTGGTTACGGTGTTATAAGATTGAGAATACTTAAAAGATAACATACAACGTAAGGGACACAAAAAAAGCCGGTCAGTCGACCGGCTTTTTGTATAGTGAGTGGAGCTGGATTTAGATAACAGCTACTTTGATCATATTGGTTTTTCCTTTGCTTTCAATCGGAATAGACGCGGTATTGACAACCAGGTCGCCTTCTTTTAACAATCCTTTTTCTTTCAGGATATTGTTTACATCGGCAATGCTGTTATCGGTACTGTCAAATCCGTCGTAGTAGAAGCCACTAACGCCCCAAACAACACTTAGCGTATTCAGCAGGCTGCGGTTTCCGGTGAAGATAAAGATATCGGCATCCGGACGATGGCTTGAAATTTCAAAGGCAGTATAGCCTGAGGAAGTCATCGCTGCAACGGCTTTGGCACCGGTTTTCTGGGTAAGGAATACGGATGAAGCGCAGATATGGTCGGAAATCAAGGTTTCCGAAGTAGAATTATTCACCTTCGCCGCAAAATACGGGTAGGATGTTTTCTCCACGTGGGTAATCACTTTCGACATGGTCTCGATCACGATCTCCGGGAATTCACCTACGGAGGTCTCGCCACTAAGCATCACGGCATCGGCTCCATCGAGTACCGAATTGGCAACATCATTCACTTCCGCACGAGTAGGGCGCGGCGTGGTGATCATGCTTTCCAGCATTTGGGTTGCAATAATAACCGGCTTAGAGGCATCGCGGCATTTCTGAACAATCATTTTCTGCAATACCGGAACTTCTTCCATTGGCATTTCAACACCCAGGTCGCCACGAGCTACCATAATTCCGTCAGACTCGGCAATAATTTCATCGATATTGGCGATGGCTTCCGGTTTCTCTACCTTGGCAATGATACGTGCGGTTTTGTTTTGACCCTGAATATGCTTTCTTAATAAGGCAATATCGGCTCCCGTACGAACGAAAGACATGGCTACCCATTCCACATCAAAAGAAAGGGCAAAATTAAGATTATCGATATCTTCTTCCGTTAAGCTTGGAATGGAGATTTTCGTGTTGGGAAGGTTTACTCCTTTACGGGATGTAAGAACCCCACCGTGAATAATTTCGCATTCTACCGTGTCCAGACGGTTGGAAGAGATAACCCGCAACTGAATTTTCCCGTCGTCGAGCAGGATGATCTCGTTTTCGGTTACGTCGTTGGGGAAATTTTCGTAGGTAATGTATATATTATTCTCATCGCCGATCAGCTCTTTGGTGGTGATGGTAACGGTTTTGCCGTTAAGAAGCAAAGCGCCGCCTTCCTTCATTTTACCGATACGGATTTTCGGACCTTGTAAGTCGGCCAGAATAGCGATAGGAACCTGGTTTTCCTGACTGATTTCGCGGATGGTTTCAATAGCAATCTGGTGATCCTCCTGACTGCCATGGGAAAAATTCAAACGGCAAACATCAACGCCTAGGGCCACCATATTGGTTAGTGTGGTCTTGTTGGTAGAGGCAGGACCTAATGTGGCAACAATTTTAGTTCTCTTTTGAACTTTATTCATATACTTTAATTCTACGTGTTAATACACTTGGGTGATAATTTCTTGTGGGTGTTAAATGTACACAATGAAATAAAGCGCTAAAATACAAGATTTTCTTTGGATTTCAACTTTTGAGGGTTGATTTCTGTGGCGACAACCAGATCGGGAATTTGGTTAAGTGCTTTAAATAAAGCTTTTAAGTCGGTATCGTCAATATACTCCTTTATAATAAGGAAATAATCAGACCCCCGCAGCTCCGGCAGCAGATATCCGGCATCAACTCCTTTGTTTGCGATTAAATAGAACTCGGTGCCTTCGGTGGGGTTTATATAACTATATTTGGCAAAGTAATAAGGAGCGTCCTCGGTAATCCAGGTTTCGTGATCGTCTGCCTTCGAAAGATTTAGTGCTGCCAGCTTGTTTATATAATAGCATAAGCGGTAGTCTTTCAGGGGGCAAGTGATCGCAATCAGAACGAAATCGAGATCGAGTTCATATTTCAAGGTTAACCTATTCAACGACTTTAGCATTTAAATTACGAAGATAGGAAAACAAAACCCTTTATTAATTGATTATAGATTTAATATTTCCTACCAATCTTTGCGTTAAAACGTAAAAAGGTTTGATTTATGATTTAATTTATTTTTCTTTGCATTTGATTTATTAAACATTAAACCATAAAAATCATGTCTGATATCGCTTCAAGAGTAAAAGCAATTATCGTTGAAAAATTAGGTGTTGACGAAAACGAGGTTACGCCAGAGGCTTCCTTCACTAATGATTTAGGTGCGGATTCTTTAGATACCGTAGAACTAATCATGGAGTTTGAGAAAGAATTCAACGTAGCAATCCCTGATGACCAAGCTGAAACGATCAGTACGGTTGGCCAAGCGGTGACCTATCTAGAAAAGAATGTTAAATAACTAATTTAATTAAGCCAAAAACCATAGATGGAGCTTAAAAGAGTAGTTGTAACAGGGCTCGGTGCGCTTACCCCTATTGGAAATACGGTCCCCGAGTACTGGGACAGCCTTTCCAAAGGAGTAAGCGGCGCCGCTCCAATCACTCGATTTGATGCAAGTAAATTCAAGACGCGTTTTGCCTGCGAAGTAAAAAACTTCAGTGCAGAAAATTTCATGGATAGAAAAGAAGCGCGTAAACTTGACCCTTTTGTGCATTATGCTCTGGCATCCACAGAAGAAGCGGTTAAGGATGCTGCGCTCGATTTCGAAAAACTTGATGTAAACCGGATCGGTGTAATATGGGGTTCAGGTATTGGTGGCTTAAAAACTTTTCTTGACGAGGTAGTCAATTACGCCGGAGGCGACGGAACTCCTCGATTTAATCCTTTTTTTATTCCGAAAATGATTCTGGACATTGCTCCGGGTCATATTTCGATGAAATACGGACTTCGCGGTCCGAACTTTTCAACAGTTTCTGCCTGTGCGTCTTCCACAAACGCACTGATCGATTCCCTGATGTATATTCGCTGCGGCTATGCCGATGTTATCCTGACCGGTGGTTCGGAGGCGATTATCAATGAAGCGGGTATCGGGGGCTTTAACGCCATGCATGCACTTTCTACCCGGAATGACGATCCGGCAACAGCTTCCAGACCATTTGATAAGGAACGGGACGGTTTTGTTGCGGGTGAGGGCTCGGGAACCATTGTTGTAGAAAGCCTTGACCATGCACTGGCACGAGGTGCAAAAATTTACGCTGAGCTGGTTGGCGGAGGAATGAGTGCAGATGCACATCATATCACTGCCTCGCATCCGGAAGGACTGGGCGCTCGCCTGGCCATGACGAATGCTATGCGGGATGCGAACATTACACCGGATGATATTGATTATATCAACGTTCACGGAACGTCTACTCCGGTAGGGGATATCAGTGAAACCAAGGCGATTATGGACCTTTTTGGCGACCACGCTTTTGAGTTGAACATCAGTTCTACCAAATCCATGACGGGTCACTTGCTTGGTGCAGCCGGCGTTGCTGAGTCTATCGCCTGTATTCTGGCGATTCAAAACGGAGTTGTTCCGCCGACGATCAATCACTTTACGGACGATCCGAATCTGGATCCACGCTTGAATTTCACGTTCAATACTGCTCAGAAGAAAGATTTAAAGTTCGCTCAAAGCAATACTTTCGGCTTCGGGGGGCATAATGCTTCCGTTATCTTCAAGAAGTACGAAGAATAGTAGTGAATGCCCGTTTCTAGAATTTATAAGCTTTATATTTCCGCTGACCGGACATACGTCAGGTCGCTCAAGAACTTATTGGGCTTTGTTCCGGGCAACTTGCGCCTGTACCGCATGGCTTTCCGCCATAAGTCGGTCGCCGTCCCCATCAAAGAAAAAGATGGGGCGAAAAACAGCAATGAACGCCTCGAATTTTTGGGAGATGCCGTACTGGGATCGGTTGTTGCCGCCCTGCTTTTTAAAAAGTACCCTTACAAAGGAGAAGGCTTTCTAACGGAAATGCGATCCAAGATTGTAAGTCGCGCCAACCTGAATATCCTGGCCCGAAAACTGGGGCTGAACGAACTGATTGAGTATGATACAAGGATGTTGGGTCAAAACCGGCAGAGTTCGCTGCTGGGCGACGCCTTTGAAGCCTTAATTGGAGCGGTGTATCTCGACAAAGGTTACATGAAGGCGCAGGAATATATTGTAACCCGCATTATTGAACCTTTTGTGGACATCCACCATCTTGAGAATACGGAAACGAATTTTAAAAGCCGCCTGATAGAATGGTGCCAGCACCACAACAAGGAAATTGTATTCAGCAAGACCAACAACAAGGACGACGAAAGCCCGAAATTATTCACGATCCAGGCGCTCATCGACGGAGAGGTGAAGGGTGTGGGTCGGGACTTCAATAAAAAGAATGCCGAGAAATTGGCGGCAGAAAAGGCTTGCGAGGAACTTAAGATTCTTCAGTAGCCGTATTTTCCTTTCCAGTTTTCCTTTAATTTTTCACGCAATTTATTTTCAGATGCATTGTTACCCGGCTCGTATAGCTTGGTGCCTGCGATGCTGTCGGGCAAAAATTCCTGATCCACGAAATTGCCGGGGAAGGCATGCGAATATTTATAGTCACGCGCATAGCCCATGTCCTTCATCAGGCGTGTAGGTGCATTGCGCAGGTGCAGGGGGACGGCAAGATCGCCGGTTTGCTTCACAAGGGCTTGCGCTTTGTTAATAGCTTCGTACGAGGCATTGCTCTTGGCCGAAGAAGCCAGATAGGTAACGGCCTGCGAGAGGATGATTCTCGACTCGGGCCAGCCAATGACCGACACCGCCTGAAAGCAGGTTTGCGCCAGAAGCAAGGCATTCGGATTGGCATTGCCGATATCTTCGGAGGCCAGAATCAGCAGGCGCCTGGCGATAAACTTGGGATCTTCACCCCCTTCTATCATGCGGGCCAGCCAGTATACCGCTGCATTGGGGTCGCTTCCCCGGATGGATTTAATAAAAGCGGATATAATATCATAATGCTGTTCGCCCGATTTATCGTAGAAAGCCAGGTTCTGCTGAACCAGCTTCATCACCAGAGCATTGTCGATGGGTTTGGTAGCTGCTTCGGCGGCATTCGCCACCAATTCGAGCAGGTTGAGCAGTTTGCGGGCATCCCCTCCTGAAATTCGAAGGAAGGCTTCGTATTCGGCTATTTTCAGGTTTTTCTTCTTCAATTCGGCATCCGTCTTCAGCGCCGTATCGATCAACCCGACCAGGTCTTCCTTGTCGATAGGCTTCAGGATATAGACCTGGCAGCGGGAAAGCAATGCCGAGATAACCTCGAAAGAAGGGTTTTCAGTGGTGGCTCCCACCAGGGTGACCAATCCGTTCTCCACGGCTCCCAGCAGCGAGTCTTGCTGCGACTTGGAGAAGCGGTGAATTTCATCGATAAACAATATGGGCTGCTCTTCCTCGTTTTGTTTAAGAGCCTTGGCACGGTCGATGACCTCGCGGATATCTTTCACACCGGAATTGATGGCACTTAAACTGAAGAACGGGCGTTTAAGTGAGTCGGCTATGATGTAGGCCAGCGTGGTTTTCCCTACGCCCGGCGGCCCCCAGAAGATCATGGATGGTATATTCCGGTTTTCAATGGCGTTGCGTAATACAGAATCAGGACCTACAAGATGTTTCTGACCGATATATTCATCAAGCCGTCGCGGACGCATGCGCTCGGCCAAAGGAGGGAGTGTTGCCATTGGAACAAACTTAGATAAAAAATCGAAGATAAAAAATAGATGGAATTAAGGTATATTTGCATTATTTTTAACCTCAAAATGTATTGATTAACAAGTGTGTATGAAAAAAGTGTTTGGGAATTGTTATTTAGTGTTGCTGTTGATTGCTTTCTGGCCAAAGCCAAGTGCTGCCTCGCACCCGGCCGATTCCATCCTAAAATATAATGAAGATTTTGCGGGCGTGGGTCCGCAGGTGTATATTCTCCCACCGCCCAAAAGCGACGAGGAGTTGTTACAGGATCGCTATATCGATAAGAAAAACGGACAAATGGAGCTCGTCAAACTGATTAATCAGCACGAGTTGCTAAAGTCGCTGAAGTTTGTCGACAATGGTCTTCTGCCAAAAAATGCGAACCTGGCTGCTGAAAACGATCGGGAAAAGCAGGCGGAAGCGGCGATTAATTTTTACGTGCAGCAGAACCGGATTGACTCGGCCATGGCCTGGAAGAACCGGCTGGCCTGCATGGCATTGATGAAGGATGACAAGACGGCAGCCAGGGCGCTGTTTACGGAGGTGTACGCCTATTACGGACAAACGGGCGACGAGGAGAAGGAGCGGGCGCTTTTGCACAATCTGGCGGTTCTGGAAGAGCGCAGTGATAACTATGTGAAGGCATTGGCGTATTACGACGATCTGCTGAAGCAGGCCCGGAAAGCAAAAAACCTTCAGGACGAGGGTTTGCTGAATCTTTCGGTAGCGACTATTGAATCGAAGCTGGGAAACTTCTCGGCCGCACATAACCTGGTGATTAAAAAGAGTTTTCCTTTATTGCAGAAAGCAAAGTATTATCCGGATGTGGTGAATGCCCTGAATATTTTGGCAGCCATCAAAGAATCGGAGGACAAACCCACCGAAGCGAAATGGATTTACCTGCAGGCGATTGATGTGGCGAGCACCCATCGCGACGAGCGCGGGCTGGCCCGGAGTTTGTACAATGTGGCTGAATTGAAAAACCGGATTGGCGACGGAGAGCTATCGATTGCAGATTACAAACTGGCCAAGGAATATGCGTCGAAACATAATATGCATTCCCTCCTGGTAGAGATCGAAGACGGCATGGGCGACGCCTACCTGCAGTCTGGAAACTATGCCGAAGCAGCCATGGCACTAAATTCCTATAATATCCTCAAAGGGGAATTTATTAGTAAACAATTCCTGTGATTTAATCGTCATACATTCGGGAGAATTATTACATTTAATTCGCCAGATAGTCTAATTTAAAAATAGGGAAGAATTCTTATTTCGAAATCGGATGTGCATGATAAAAAAGATGAAATGAATTATAAATCGTTTAAAGAAATGTTAAAAAAAGTTTTCTTTTCCTTATTTGTAGCTGCGGCTATTTCGTGTGGGGCAGGTCCGCGTATTGATATCAGCGCGGAAAACCCGCAGCTGTTAAAGCCGGACGCTGCTCAGGGAATTATTGTCAAAGACCTGGTCAGTCTGTTCGAGACCGTTCATTATAAAAAAGTACCTTTCAACGACTCTTTATCGTCCGTTATTTTCGATGAATATATCGAGAGCCTGGACCCGGGGAAAAATTACTTCCTGAAAAGTGATATCACGGAATTTGAAAAATACCGGGAGAATGTGCTGGACGATCTGAAAGAGGGCGACCTGAGCGTCATGTTCCATATCTTCAATGTCTATCAGCAACGCTACCTGGAACGCCTGCGTTATGCGGCTTCACAGGTGAAAACCGATTTCGACTTTAGCGTAGACGAATCGTATACCTATAATCGGGAGAAAGAAGATTGGTTTGCAAGCAATGAGGAAGCCGAACAGGTTTGGAAGAAACGGGTCAAATACGATATGCTGACTTTGAAGCTGAGCCGTACGGGCGACGACAAGGAAGATCAGGCCAAGAATGTGGAAACCCTTAGTAACCGTTACGAAAACATTATTTCGCAGGCGGAAAAGACCAATGCGAACGATGCCTTCCAGATTATGATGAACGCCTTTACAGGTGCCATCGATCCGCACACGAATTATTTCAACCCGTCTTTTGCCCAGGCTTTTAACGAAGATATGGCCCGTACCTTTGAAGGGATTGGTGCACGTTTGCAGATGGAAAACGAAGTGGTAAAAATTCTGGAGATTCTTCCGGGTGGGCCCGCATTCCGCGATAAGTCGCTTCAGGTAGACGACCGCATTGTGGGTGTGGCACAGGGTGATGAGGAATTTGTAGATATTATTGGCTGGCGACTGGATAATGCGGTAGCTAAGATTAAAGGACCAAAGGGAACGATTGTACGTCTAAAGGTGATTCCGGCAGGTCAGGAACTGACTTCCAAACCGAAGATTGTATCGCTGACACGTGATAAGATCGAGATGGAAGAAAGCAAGGCGAAAAAAGAAATTAAGCTGGTTACCGGCGATGATGGAAAGCAGTATAAGGTAGGAATTATTAAGATTCCTGGGTTCTACCTCGATTTCAAAGCCTATAACGCCAAAGATCCGAACTACAACAGCACCACCCGCGATGTGAAGAAAATTCTTGACACGCTGAACCAGGAAAAAGTAGACGGTGTATTGGTCGACCTGCGGAGCAACGGCGGAGGTTCGCTTCTGGAATCGATTGAACTGACAGGATTATTTATTGACCAGGGTCCGGTTGTTCAGGTTCGCGATACCCGTAACCGTGTTGAGGTGAACAGCGATGATGAACCGGGAACGGCTTACGATGGTCCGTTGGGAGTTATGATTGATCGCTTTAGTGCGTCGGCATCAGAGATTTTCGCAGCCGCCATTCAGGACTATGGACGGGGGATTGTTTTGGGTACACAGAGCTACGGAAAAGGCACTGTTCAGTCGGCAATCGACATGGCCCGAATTATCAGCCCGGCAAACCGCCTTCTTTTAAAGGCTTCCAGTGACGAGCGCGAGGCGGTTATGGAAGGGGCTCCTGAATTCGGTCAGATCAATATTACGCTGGCTAAGTTCTACCGGATCAACGGAAGCAGCACCCAGCATAAAGGTGTGGTACCGGATATTGAATTTCCGATGGTTTATCCGGCGGATAAATACGGAGAAAGTTCTGAGCCAGCGGCACTTCCGTGGGATCAGATCAAGCCTACGAAATACTCTCCAGTGAATGACTTGTCAGCTTTGGTCGACAAGCTGAACAAGGAGCATCTGACGCGAATGGAGTCTTCCCCAGAATATAAAAACCTGCTGGAGGATATTGCATACCTGAAGGAAAAGGAAAATGAAACGCAGGTGACCTTGCAGGAGGCAAAACTTAAGAAAGAACGCGATGCGAATGAAAAACGTGTAAAGAATCGTACTCAACAAAGACGTCTGGCATTAGGACTCCCTGCTGAGTCGGATGAAGACGATAAGAAACTGAACGTTGACTTCATTCAGGACGAAAGTCTGAAAGTGATGGCATCTATGATTTCGGAAGTCCGTTAATAGCAGAATTCATCGCATGGCATAAAAAAAGTGACCCGAGGGGGTCACTTTTTTTATGCTCGTCATCTCAGCTCCGCTTGTGCAAACTGCTTTGGCTTTCATCAAGGTTTAAGACTTCATAGGGCTATCGAGCCTGCCCTGTACCCTCATCAGGAGCAGACTATAGAAGATTTCTAAAATTAGTGTTTTGGTAATGCTTGATTTTTGCCTGAAACATGACGGCCATCTGCCCTGCACGCCATTTCGCCTCATCGGCGACCGCACCCTCGAAAAGTTCGTCGACTGTCAGCGTGAAGAGAGCCAGCCAGGCATCAAAATGCTGTGCGTCGATAGGCAGGCGTGCATGCGGAACGAAAGGGCTGCCGGCGTAGGTATGATTGTCCAGAAGGACCGTCTCCCAGAATCGATACATGGTACTGAGATGCTGCGGCCAGCGATCTTGTATGACTCCGTTAAAAATTGGGGCGAGAAGCGCATCTTCACGCACCCGCTCGTAGAATACGTCGACAAGTCGCCGGATATCCTCTATGTTATGTATATCGTGTTTCTTTTCCATGGCGATTTCTATGAAGGTTATTAATTATATGAGTCGCAAATGTGTCAGAGAAACCTTCAGCAATTCATTGAAATCACTGAGTTTTGAATCATGCAGCATCGTTGAAATGTCACATCGAATTTTTTTAAATTCATGATGAATCGGGCAGGGATGTTCCTCGGAGCAGTAACCAAGACCCAAACCGCAATTGACAAAAAGCTTCTCACCGTCGATGGCTTTGACAATATCTGCCAGCGCAACGGAATTTGCGTGTTCAAGGTAGAAGCCTCCATTAGGTCCTTTTGCCGACATAACCAGACCCTTTCGGACCAAATCCTGAAGAATCTTGGCGATGAAGTGTGCGGATGAATCGATGGAAGCAGCTATCTCCTTAACGCCGGCTTTTTGCCCTTCCGCCGATTTCTGTGAGATAAAGATCATCGCACGAATACCATATTTGCAGGTCTTTGAAAACATATATGCGTTTAAACTTTCAACGAATTTAAGCATTAAAAATAAAGAAGAAGACTTAAATGTCTTTTATTTGTTCGTATGATGAGTGCCCTATCCCTGGCATCCTGCTAGAGGGATTTTGCTCGGCATTCGCTAAATATATCATTGATATTTCCGTATTTTTACCGACCTCCCGGGCTATTTCGGGGAAGTATAAATTCGACTTTTATATAACGTGTCCCAGTGTACGCGGGCGAATACGTAAAGTGCAATAAAAGTCGGATGCGGCCGTTTATGCTGCAGGTAAGTTTACTTGGTACTGAATTAAAAAATTGCTAGCTTTTCGACATATGAATATAAAAACGACTCTTCCTCTTTTGACTTTATGTATCCTTTTGCTGGCTGGTTGCACCGCCCAGAGATCCGGGGTTACAAGTGCCGGCACCACAACTGCAGGTTCTGCCAATAACGACCCGACGGAATGGCGCCCACGGGGACAAATGTTTTTTGTGGCGCCGGAGGGAAAGTATATCGGAGCCGTGCCCTGTAAAGACTGCCCGGGCATTGAAGTTTCCCTCGAGTTTAAAAAGGATAATTCCGTTGTGAAGTCTATGCGCTATATACAAAGTAAGACCAGGAACAGTAAGCTAACCGGATCTTGGGTGGTAACTGCCGGCAATATTATTCAGGTAACCTTCAACAAAGCACCGCAGGAATATTATAAAGCGCAGAACGGTGGGCACCTGGTGATGCTCAACAGCAAAAAAGAGCTTAATATCAATCCGAGTCAGGCGCAATTTTTCATATTCAATAAAGATTGATTGGTGCGGGGATCCCTGGTGAGGGCTCTATCTCGTATATTTTCGTTCGAAGGGAGGAGAAAGCAAGACTGGGAAAGCACAGGTTATCACACGAACAGTTTTACGGTCGGAGTGCGGCATCATAGGCGCCGGGGAACAGTGTGACGACCCGAAAGACTTTTGTCTATCTCTCTTCGTCCGGGAAAGGAGGCTCCCAAAATAGCTCCTTAAAGCGAACTACCCGATCATCTTCCACCTCTACCGACTCGTTCTCAAGCAGTTGCTGCATCAGCCGGGGCGAGCCGAACGCCGACTTACCCGTCAGCAGTCCGATGCGGTTCACTACCCGATGGGCAGGAATAGGCGGATACAGTCCATGGGCAGCCCTGAGCGCATAACCAACCATCCGGGCCGATCCGCTCCGTCCCAGTACCCGGGCCAGCGCACCGTAGGAGGTAACCCTCCCCTCCGGAATTTGTCGTACCAGCGCATAGACGCGCTCGTAAAAAGATTCTGACGATGTCATATATATTTTGCTTTTGATTAAACCTATTGCCGTCCACCTTGTCCAAACGAACACATAATGCGATTTATGATACACAGAATAGTCCTATTCGTTTTTCTTCTGTCAACCACCTTTGCTTTGTCTGCGCAGGATAAAGTTACGAAAAGCCTTCGGATGGAGAATGCGCCGGGCATCGACGCTGATTTAAAGGAATGGGGCGATTCCCTGCAATATCACTTTGAGGGACAAGGAATGCGCTACTCGTTGGCGAATGATGATGAATTTCTTTACGTTTCTATTCAGGTGAGAGATCAGACCCAACAACTGAAGGCTATTTACAGTGGGTTCAGCATTTCGGTTAACGATGAAGGAAAACAAAAAGAAGGTCCAACCATTATCTTTCCAATTCCAGACCCGGCTGCGCGCCGATCCATGGATGCCAAAGAAGAAATCCGTCAGACGAAAGATCTGCGCCAGGCAGGCCTGAATATGGTAAGGGCTATTTATGTAGCAGGTTTCGATAAGATCGTTGACGGCCCGATTTCTGTGGAAAATTCTTACGGAATTCAAACAGCTGTGCAACTGGATTCGGCAGGCTACCTGAATTATGAGGCGGCCATTTCACTGAAGCAGCTGAATATCGACAAAAACAAAAATTTTGCACTTAATTTACGGATAAACGAGACAACTAGTCACCGGATCACCGAACCCGCCTATAACCGCGGTTACGGATATCCATATGGCAGGAGTCGTTACGGATATGGAAACTACGGTGGCCGTTCAAGGGTAGTATCGAAGGAGGCAGAGGGGATCTGGCACTACGTTGAACTGGCTGCAAAGAATTAAAACCAATACGAAAACAAAACTATGCGCTTCCCTCTTCTTCTTGGGCTTCTGCTTCTGGCAGGGCTCTCCTCTTTTGCCCAGCCGGGTAAACAAGTCATCGGAACACTTCAGGATTCAACTGGTCAAAGCGTGATCGCTGCCTCGGTGAAACTCATCTCGGAGACCGATTCCATCGTAACCACCAGCGACGCGGAAGGTAAGTTTAGGGTCAACGGCGTGAAAGCGGATAAATTCCGGATTACAATTACCAGTCTGGGCTATGCCTCCAGAATCGTCAATTCGGCCTTTCCGGCCAGCAGCAACGCCGTAGATCTGGGTATCATTCTCATCCAGGAGTCGTCGCAGATGCTGAGCGAGGTGACCATCGACGGTACACCGCTGATTACCATTAAAGAAGATACACTCGAGTACCGTACCAAGGATTATGCACTGAAAGAAGGGGCCGTCACGGAAGACCTCCTGAAGAAACTCGACGGGGTAGAGATCGATAAAGACGGTAATGTATCGGCACAGGGTGAAAAATTGACGCGGGTAAGGATCAACGGAAAAGACTTTTTTGGAGGGGATGTGCAGACGGCCACAAAGAACTTGCCTGCAGACGTTATTGAGAAGATTCAGATTATCGATGATTACGGCGATCAGGGTAACCTGACCGGGAACAAGACCGGCGATCCGGAGCGGGTATTGAATATTGAGATTGCCCCTTCCAAGAATACGGGTGACTTCGGACAGTTCCGCGTAGGGGGAGGTACCGAAGAACGTTATCAGGTTACGGGCATGTATAATTCCTTCGCTGAAAACCGGCAATTCTCCAGTCTGGCGAACCTCAATAACACCAATGCATCATTATTCGATTTCAACACCCAGGGTGGCGGTGCACGCCGTATGCGCATGGGCGGCGGTGGTGGCGGCGGTGGCGGTGGCGGAAACGGACTAACCAATACCGGCTCGATCGGGTTGAATTACCGGAAGTCGTTTCTGGACGACAAGCTGAGCACCTATGGAAGCTACAGCTACAGCCGAAATGACAACAATACCCTTAGCAATTCATTGAATCAATACATTTATCCCGACAGCCTGATTCTAAACCAGAATAATACTGCTTCTGAATCGCTCGGAAACAACCACCGGCTCGACTGGAATGTGGAATACCAGATCGATGAGGACAACTATTTCAAACTGTCGCCCTCCTTTTCCATGAGCGATTCTGAATCGTCAACGCTGCAGAACTCGCAGTTCATTACCAACGACGATCTGACCAACGCAGTCGCCAGAAACAATAGCAACCAGAGCAGCTCACCCAATGTTCGTTTAAGCGGTTTATTCAATCACCGATTCAACGAACGCGGAAGAAATATTTTTGTCGACTTTTCACTCGGTAATTCGAGTACAGAAAGCGATCGGGATGAAATTGTGGATACTTATATCTACGGACTGAGCGAAGATAGTGTTTACCAGCGTCAACTGATCGACCTGCGAAACAAACGGATCAACGGGGGAACGTCGATCTCCTACCTGGAACCCCTGGGCGAATTCAGCAACCTGGAACTGGAATACCGGTACGACTTTTCCAATTACGACAACGACCGACTTGCCAATAGTGTGGATCCGGATGGAAACACCTCCTTCAATCCGGAGCTGAGTAATATTTACGATTATACCTTCCGCACCAGCAACATCAATCTGAATTACCGCTTCCGGAATGAAAAGCTTAACTACAGCATCGGAGCCAGTGCACAGCCCTCTACACTGAAGGGAAATACCGAGATGAACGGTGAAACAATTACCTTTCAGCGGAAGAGCACCAACTTTGCCCCGATCGCCCGTTTTGAATACCGCTTCTCAAGAAGCAAGCGTTTAAGTTTCAATTACTCGGGTCGTTCGAACGAACCAAGCTATTCGCAGTTGCAGCCGGTAACCGATATATCCAATCCTCAGTTTCCGGTAACCGGTAACCCCAACCTGGAAGCTGAGTTTTCGCATAACATGCGCCTTCGCTTCAATAACTTCGATAGCCAGTCGGGCACTTCCTTTTTCGCGTCCGTGAACGGAACCATGACCAACAACAAGGTCGTCAGCAATCGTGTGCAAAGCTTTGATCCGGTAAATGGGGTCGTTCAGGCTACCACTTACCTGAATACCGACGGCTATTACAGCGCTCAGGGTTTCTATAATTATTCTAAGCCGTTCTTCGACCGGAAGTACGTTGTGTCACTGAACGGTTCTGCAAATTTTAACAACAATATTTCCTTTACCAACGACGAAGAAAACATTGCCCGGAACTGGGTACTGACACAAGGTTTGAATGTGAGGATTAATCCGAGCGACTGGCTGGAGCTTTCGCCCGGAGTTCGCTATGCCTATAATACCACCGAAAACTCCTTAAACAACCGGAATAACACCAACATCAGCACCTGGTCGCTTAACGCAGAGGGAAAAATATACTTTATTCCAACCCTGCTGCTTGGTTTCGACATGAGCAAGCTATCGAATTCCGGCTACGCACAGAGCGTGGATGCCAACCCTTTTATTATCAACACGTACCTGGAAAAACAATTTCTGCAGGGGCAGCGTGGGGCAATCCGCCTTCATGCATTCGACCTTCTGAACGAGCAGGTGAATATCTCGCGCTCTGTTACTGAAAACAGCATCATCGACAGTCGCACCAACCGCCTGGCCCGGTACTTTATGCTTACGCTTTCATACCGCTTCCAGAAATTCGCGGGCGGGGTAAGTGCCGACCGGGGACCGCGGGGCGGAGGAGAAGGTCCTGGATCGGGCAGGCCTCCTCGTCCCTGATTTTTTGGTACCTTTGCAGCGTACATGGATCATCACCTCATCACTTTAAAAAACGGACTGCGCATTGTTTTCAAACCAGCAGCGCTGCCCATTGCCCATACCTGCATGATTATTAATGCAGGAACCCGCGATGAGCGTCCCTCGCAATTCGGAATCGCTCATTTTACCGAACATCTGATCTTTAAAAAAACGCAGAAAAGAAGCACCAACCAGATTCTGAACCGCCTGGAGCTGGTAGGGGCCGATCTGAATGCCTATACCACCAAGGAGTATACGTGTATCCATGCCTCCTTCCTGAATGAGCACTTGCCGCGTACATTAGATCTGTTCGAAGACATCCTGTTTCACTCCACCTTCCCCGAACCAGAGATCGAGAAGGAAAAGGGAATTATCCTCGACGAAATTGCCTCGTACGAGGACAGTCCCGAAGATGCCATTGCAGATGACTTCGAGGATCAGGTTTTCTCAGGACATGAGCTCGGCCATAACATTCTGGGTGAGGCAGAAAGCCTGACCGGCTTGCAGCAACAGCATTTTATCGATTTTGTCAAAAGCTATTACCAGCCTGAAAATATGGTATTGGGAATTACAGCCGATTACCCGCTGAAGAAAATTCAGCGCCTGTGTGAGCGCTATTTCGGCGAGCTGGACAACCATCATAGTCTTCGGCCGCGCAAGCCTGTGGTTAAGCAGGCAGTGCAGCATGTTGAAGCCGAGCGGCCGATCAACCAGGTTCACTACGTAATGGGCACTTCAGGCTATTCCATGCACGACCCGAAGAAAACCGCCCTCATGCTCCTGAATAATATGTTGGGAGGAATGGGTATGAGCTCGCGCCTCAACCTGGAGGTCAGGGAGAAGCATGGAATTGCCTATACCATCGAGTCAAGCTATACCCCTTACACCGATACCGGCATTTTTTCGGTCTATTTCGGCACCGAACCCGAAAAGATGGAAAAAGCCGCTCGTTTGGTTCATAAAGAGTTTAAGAAGCTACGCGACCGGCAGCTGAGTGCTGTGCAGCTAAAGCAGTCGAAGAATAAGTTTATCGGACAAATTGCACTGGGGGAGGAGAACCGCATGGGTCTCATTATCGCCATGGCCAAAAATATTATGGATCACGGACAGGTGGAGAGCCTGGAAGCCATTTATCAGCGAATTGAAGCGGTAACCGCCGATACATTATGGGAGGTTGCCAATGAAATTTTACGACCCGAAGAACTAAACTGCCTGGTTTTTAAACCCGACTCTTCTGAAAATTCGTAATTTTGAAAATATATAGAACACTGAGAATGAAATTACCTATTATAGCATACGGAAATCCGGTTTTACGTCAGAAAGCGAAAGATATTGACGCCAGTTACCCTGAACTCGACACCCTGATAAAGGATATGTTTGACACCATGTATGCCGCTTCGGGCGTAGGGATCGCGGCTCCTCAAATCGGCAAATCCATCCGGTTATTTGTGATCGATGCATCGCCCTACGACGATGAAGAAGCTTCCCTAAAAGATTTTAAAAAGGTATTTATTAATGCCCGCATCCTTGAGGAGAGCGGTGACAAATGGCTTTCCAGCGAAGGTTGCCTGAGCATCCCCGATATCCGGGAAGACGTATCGCGCCACCCTTCACTCACCATTTCTTACTTTGACGAACATTGGGTTCAACACGAAGAGACCTATAGCGGACTGGCCGCTCGGATTATTCAGCATGAATACGACCACATTGAGGGCATCCTGTTTACCGACAAGCTTAGTCCCCTGAAAAAGGCCTTGCTGAAGGGAAAGCTCGACGCCATTAGCAAGGGCAAGGTGAATGTCGATTACAAAATGAAGTTTCCCGTCCACAAGCGCAAGAGATTCTAGCTCGGGCAAGTCTTCCCCGGGAGGAACACGCCCTGAACATTACGGATCCTATTGGAACTGGATCACAGCTGGATCACCCATCAGGGTTCAGCAAATTCAGCTTATTGCTGCACACCACGCCGGCCCGTTGTTAGGCCCTTTTCTTCCCGATGCACCTTTCAGCGAATCCTATCCTGCTTAAGGATGATGATGACTGGAGAGGTGAGGCATGGTAATATTATACTTCATCGATAATACGCGGATAAAAACAACCATCCCGGCACTGATCAGGATATTAAACAGATTGTTGATCTGCAGGTGTTCCAGGAGAATATAAGTACCCGCACCGCATAGACAGGCGGTGGCATAAATTTCCTTCCTGAAAATCAGGGGCGTTTCATTCATCAGGGTATCCCGGATCACCCCGCCCATCACAGCCGAAAACATCCCCAGCACCACCGCTGCAGCCGGATGACTATCGAGCAAAAGCGATTTTTGCAGTCCTACAATGGTGAAAAAGCCGATTCCAATGGCATCGAATAAGAACAATGTTCGGTGAAGCCGCATCAGCCATTTTCGAAAGCAGATAAAAATGATCACGCCGGTCAGAATTGCGAACAGATAATTACCGTCGTCTATCCATACCGGTCGTGTATTCAAAAATATATCGCGAAGGCTACCACCGCCAATAGACGTCACAAATCCTGTAAAGGCCAGGCCAAACAGGTCCAGCTTCTTATTTGCCGCCGCCGAAGCACCGGAGATGGCGAAGACCATGGTACCTACCAGATCAACAATGTAGAGCGACTCCATCTTTGCGACTATTCGTCTTCCTGCGGCTTATCCTTATTAATTTCCTCAAATATTTTTTCGATGTTTTCGGTATATTGACTGCTGTCGTCGATATAAAACTCTAACTGAGGAATGTTCTTGGTCTGATTCCGGATGCGACCGCCCAGACGGTAACGGATTTCGCTCGACTTGCTTCGGATTTGCTCAAGCGCTTCTGCCGGGGCCGATGCATTCAGAAAACTTAGGTATACGCGGGCTATACCCAAATCGGAGGTCACGCGAACACGGGTAAGGGTAACCAATACGCCGGGAAGCCATGCGTTTCCATCACGCTGGAAAATCTCCGCCAAGTCTTGTTGAATTACTCCTGCAAATCGCTGCTGTCTTTTACTTTCTGTCGCCATGATAGGTTGTTTGGATCGGGTATAATGAATTGTACTAGCTATTTAATAAAGAAGGTTATCGTGCGGATAACGCTGGGTATGGATGTCTTTTACGGTATGGTAAATCAGCGATTTAAGCTCCTCGATATTTTCTTTTTCGGTGGCCGATATGAAAATGGCCGGGCTCTTATGTTTACTCATCCAGCTGTTCTTGAAATCGGCAACGGTGAACGCCTGGTCTTCGTCGCTCTCGGCACGCGTTTCCTTAAATGCATCGATCTTGTTGAATACGGTAATGATCGGTTTCTCCAGCACCCCCAGGTCTTTGAGCGTCTGGTTAACGGCCTCAATCTGGTCTTCGAAGTTATGGTGGGAAATGTCCACAATATGGAGAAGGATATCGGCTTCGCGCACTTCTTCCAGAGTCGACTTAAAGCTTTCAACCAAGTGGTGAGGTAGCTTCCGGATAAATCCTACCGTATCGGATAGCAAAAAAGGCAGATTTTCGATCACCACTTTCCGCACCGTCGTGTCGAGCGTCGCGAACAGCTTGTTTTCCGCAAAAACCTCCGATTTGGAAAGCATGTTCATAATGGTTGACTTTCCCACGTTGGTGTAGCCGACCAGGGCCACCCTCACCAGTTGTCCGCGGTTTTTCCGCTGCGTTTCGTTCTGCTTGTCGATTGCCCGCAGTTTTTCTTTCAGCAACGATACCTTATTTAAAATTAAGCGTCTGTCGGTTTCAATCTGACTCTCACCAGGTCCCCGCATTCCAATACCTCCCCGTTGCCGCTCAAGGTGAGTCCATAAGCGCGTCAGTCGTGGAAGCAAATACTGAAGCTGAGCCAGCTCCACCTGTGTTTTCGCCTGTGCGGTTTGCGCCCGGCTGGCAAAGATATCCAGAATCAGATTGCTTCTGTCCAAGATCTTCACCTGCAATTCGCGTTCTATATTCCTGAGTTGAGAAGGACTAAGTTCATCGTCGAAGACAACAATGTCAATTTCCTCTGCATCTACGTATGCTTTTATCTCATCGAGTTTTCCGCTGCCCACAAAGGTTGCGCGGTCGGGCTTCTGAACTTTCTGAGTAAAGATATGGACGGTCTCACCGCCGGCGGTTTCAACTAAAAAAGCCAGCTCCTCCAGGTACTCCCTCTCCTGTTCTTCGTTTTCCTGTGGTGTAATAATACCCACAAGAACGGCCCGTTCCGGTTTTACTGCGGTTTCAAAATATTTTTTTATCGCCATTCGTTGATTTGTTTAAAGAAACAAGTGTTATAAAGAAACAAGTGTATCAGGCATAACAAAAAGTAAAGATAGGTGTTTGTCAGGAAATTTTCTCCAACCCGATACCGATCGTATTTTTGCTCAGATATTGCGCCAAAAGCCCGTGCTCAGGCAAACTAAGTAGCGGATCGCGTTCGAAAATTCCGATCACTTCGTTTCGCACCGTTACCAACAGCTGCTGATCGGTGGCTAAGTCAGCAATTTTCAGATCAAGTACCCCGCTCTGCTGCGTGCCGGCCAGGTCGCCCGGACCCCGCAATTGCAAATCGGTTTCAGCAATCTCGAAACCGTCGGCCGTCCGCACCATCGTCTCCAGCCTGATCTTGCTTTCCCGGCTTAGTTTTTCTTTTGACATCAGTATGCAAAACGACTTTTCTGCACCTCTGCCTACCCGTCCTCGTAGCTGATGAAGCTGGGAAAGACCAAAGCGCTCGGCATTTTCAATTACCATGACCGAAGCGTTGGGAACATTTACCCCTACTTCAATCACTGTGGTCGCCACCAGGATCTGTGTTTCACCCTTTACAAAACGACTCATTTCAAAGTCTTTATCCTTGGCCGCAAGCTTCCCGTGCACAATGCCAATGCGGTATTCCGGCAAAGGGAATTCTCGCTGCAAAGCCTCCATGCCCGCCTTCAGGTCGAGCAAATCCATTTTTTCACTTTCCTCAATCAAAGGATAAACTACGTACACCTGCCGGCCCTTCGCAATTTCTTCCCGAAGCAAGCCGAACATCCGGAGGCGACTCCTTTCGTTGAGATGGATGGTACTGACAGGCTTTCGGCCCGCAGGCAGTTCGTCGATCAGCGACACGTCCAGATCGCCATAAAGCGTCATGGCCAGCGTGCGCGGTATCGGTGTGGCCGTCATCACCAGCATATGTGGTGGAATAGCATTCTTCCGCCATAGTTTCGCTCTTTGTTCCACGCCAAACCGATGTTGTTCATCGATAATGGCCATCCCCAGATTGGCGAATTTCACTTTGTCTTCAAGCAAAGCGTGGGTTCCAATCAGAATGTGGAGCGCGCCCGACTGCAGCGCCTGGTGAATTACCTTCCGATCGGCCTGACGAGTCGAGCCGCTCAGCATAGCGATCTGAATGTCGCTTCCCTGAAGCAAACTTCGCAATCCGATATAATGTTGCTGAGCAAGAATCTCGGTGGGAGCCATCAGGCAAGCCTGAAAACCATTATCAATGGCCAAAAGCATACTTAACAAAGCAACGATCGTTTTACCGCTGCCCACGTCGCCCTGCAAGAGGCGGTTCATTTGCGCCCCGCTTAGCGTATCACGACGGATTTCGCGAATCACCCGCTTTTGCGCGTTGGTCAACTCGAAGGGAAGTCGTCCAGAATAAAACTCATGAAAGTGTTCACCTACTTTCTCGAAAATATTCCCCTTAAAGCGATGACTGTGCGCTGTCTTTCCTTTTAAGATCTTCAGCTGCAGAAAGAAAAGTTCTTCAAATTTCAATCGATGCATGGCAGCTCGCAGATTCGTTTGATCGGACGGAAAATGAACGTGCTGCAAAGCCTTCTCCAAACCCATAAGTTGATGCCGGGCCAAAAGATAGGGGGGCAGGGTTTCCGGTATCTTCCCCTCCAGTGCTTTGAGTAATCCGGCCTGCAATCGCTGAATACCCTTGCTGTCGAGCGAGAGTTTCTTTAGCTTTTCGGTAGAGCTGTAAACCGGCTGAAATTTCAGACTGTTCTGTTCAACTCCCTTCCGATAGGGCTCAATTTCAGGATGCGAAATCGAAAGTAGTCCGTTGAATACAGAGGGTGTCCCGTAAACCACATAGACCTTACCAGGTGTCAGACTTTGTTGAATCCATTTAATACGCTGAAACCATACCAGATCCACCACCCCGGTATCATCCCTCAGGCGCGCTACGAGGCGTTTTGAGCGATTTTCTCCCACCACCGTGGCGTCGACAAGCCGTGCGATAAATTGAACCCCTTGGGCACCCGGATCGATTTGACTGATTTTGTGAAAAACACTCTTATCAATATACCGGTAGGGGTAATAATGTAAAAGATCGCTGAACGTGAATATCCCCAGGTCTTTGTTCAGGACTTCGGCACGATGCGGGCCAACGCCCTGAAGATATCCGATAGGGGTTTTCAAATTAAATTCCGGCACAGGCAATCAAAATTTAAATGGTTTTTCCTCTGGCTAATTTAGCAAAAATACGCTGTAGAAAGGCGGAATTATAAAGTCCAATGGCGATCAGGAGCAGCGAATAAGCAATCAGTTGCTTTCTGTCGACTGATTCACCGAAATAAAAGATAGCTACCGCAAAGGAAATGATGGGATTAACATAGATCAAAATCCCCAGCGTGCCGGAGGTGATACCCTTAAGTGAATACATACTAAGGAATAGCGGAATGATGGTAAAAAAGACTGATATCGTTAATATAATCAACAGGGAGTTGACCGAAAGGGGGATTGACACGTCGCGGGTAAGAAAGAAGGGCAGCGATAGGATTGAACACACCAGCATCTGAACAGCCAGGAAATTAAACTTGTCCATATCCTTCAAAAAGCGCTGTATTACCAGATAAAATGCATAGAAAGAAGCAATCACGACCGACCAAAGCACCTCTACCATCGAACTTTGCGCAAGCAAGATCACACTTAGCAATGCCAGTCCCAGGCCCGACCACTTCCGGGCCGTGAGTTTTTCGTTTAATATAAGAAAACCGGCGAGGGTGGTAATCAGCGGACATATCAGGTAGGCGAATGCCCCCGCCTTGATACTAATGTGGTTAACCGTATAGATAAACGTAAACCAGTTCCCGGCGATCAGAATAGCAGAAAGAACGATCAAACCAAACAGACGAGCTTTCGTGCGATTGTCCAATTTCTTCCATGCAGTAAGCTCTTCCTTCCATTTACCGAATCGGAACAGCCGGAGGAATATCCATACCAGCAGACAGGAGGAAATTATCCGAAAGTAAAGAATCATATCGGAAGGCCAGGCAGAGAGTGCTTTAAAAGGGATGGCTATGAATCCCCACATAGCATTTGCTGCTAATCCCGCAGAAAAGTACCTTAACCGGCTGGTAGCGGGAAGCGTGACCTCAGACATTAGTCCTTATAGGCAATAACCGAAATTTCGATGCGAACATTTTTGGGAAGCCCTTTCACAGCCACCGTTTCCCGGGCAGGCGCAACGTCCGTGAAATAAGTCGCATACGTTGCGTTTACCTCCACGAAGGAATCCATGTCCGTTAAGAATATGGTGCTTTTCACAACATCTGAAAAGTCGTACCCAGCTTCTTTCAAAACGGCCCCCACATTGGCCATGACCTGTTTTGTTTCATGAATAATATTACCCGAAACCAGTTCGCCGGTTTCCGGATCGAGTGGGATCTGCCCCGAAACATATAGGGTATTACCCGCTTTGATCGCCTGGTTATAGGGCCCAATCGGTGCAGGAGCATTGGTGGTGTTAATGGCTACTTTCATGTTAAATTAGATAGGAGATAACCTTATAAAGGATACCTAATATAAAAAGACAAATCGCTATTTTGTTCATTCGGTGCATCAGTCTCAGTTCGAAACTTCTGGACCCTTCTGGTCTTTTCTTGAAAAAAAACATATAGCGAAGGTACGGTTGAATAACGATTATTCAAAAAAGCATGACAAACAAAAAGTCCGATGGATACCACCGGACTTTCTGCTGATTAAAAAATAAGATTCTTATTTTTTGAATTCTACACGACGGTTTTGTTGACGTCCTGCTTCAGTAGCGTTAGAAGCGATTGGCTTAGTTTCACCTAGACCAACAACTTCAACATTGTTTGCGCTAACACCAGAATTAACTAGGTAGTTTTTAACTGCGTTTGCACGATCTTTTGAAAGTTGCATGTTGTAATCTTCACTTCCTTCAGCAGATGCATGTCCTTCTAAAGTGATTGAAGCGTTAGCATCACGTAGGTCTTGAGAAACTTTATCCAATGTTGGGTAAGAAGAAGTTTTCAAAACATAGCTATCAAACTCAAACTGGATTGGAGAATAATCACCCATTACAGCCTCGGCAGTTTCAGGGAATTTGATTGGACATCCTGATCCGTCAACTACAGTACCAGCTGGAGTGTTAGGGCATTTGTCAAATCTGTCAGCAACACCGTCACCGTCTGAATCTTTACCAAGCTCAGCAACTGTACCTTCTAAAGTAGATACGCGTTGTTTCAAAGCTTCAACTTCGTTTCTCAACTCAGGATCTTTTAACTCATCGTAAAGGTTAGCAACCGGGTTGTTCCACTGAAGAGCTGGTTTGTCTTTGCTTCCAAGAACAAACTCAAGACCTGCATAACCGTAGCTGTATGAATCAAGACCCATTGGATCGTACTGACCATCGATATCGTCAGCATCAAGGAAGTTCATTTTGTAACCTAAATCTAGATTAACAACTTCACCCAATTTGAATTTAACACCTGCACCTACAGGGAAAACGAAGTTAGTGCGATCTTCAGTAGCTTGAGGAACGTTTGAAGTTCCGTCAATTGAATTCAAAGCGTAGTTCGCGATGTTAACACCTGCTGAAAGGAAAAATCCAACAGCGTTTTCACGACGCAAGAAATCGATTGCACCTAGCTGAGCAGTACCGGTTAAACCAGTTTGCCAGTTCAACTCAGACTCAAAAGTTTGTCCTGTTGAGTATCCACCTGTTGGATTGTCAAAAGGATTCGGAGCTGCGTCGTCAGTAGCTGATAATTTACCTTTTAAGAAGTCTGCTTGCAAAGAGAAAGCAGGTGAGAATTGTTTCTTGATGTAAGCACCGTATCCTAAATCAATTTCTGGAGAAGATTGATCACGTGATCCGCCTAATAGAGTAACTGGAGATAAAGCTCCTGCGTTAACACCGATAGACCAAGTTCTGTACTGGCTTCTTCCGCCAAATACTTTTGCTGGCTCTTGTGCATTAGCAACGTCCGCGTACCCGATAGAGGCAACCAACGTTGCAGCTAATGCTGCTTTTTTGAATGTAGAATAGTTCATACTCTGTTTTTTTAAGGTTAAAAAATTTTAATTGTATAATTTTTATACAACTCTGTTAATAGTTTGATTTCCGCAACAAAGACAAATTCCGTACCAAACGTGCTGAATGCTTAAAAAAGCCCCCTAAATCTTGCCACGGGTCAGATTTATTTTAAAAAAGGTGCTCATTTGCCCCACGAGCGACTTTGAACGCGCATCCGCGCCGTGGGGTGTCCTATTTTAAACGCATCTGTCCTTTCATCTCGAAAAGTGCTGTTCCACGAACTGGTATACATTAAAACCGGGCCGTCCGATGGCCTCCTCCAGGCTCGCCCGAAGCTCGTTCCGGTCGACGTCCTTCATACGCTTTTCTTGGATTAGGCGCCAGGCATGCTCGGTTAATAAATTAAGCGCTAATCGGTTAGATCGCTTGAACGACAAGACTGCTTTCAAAAGTTCATCGATCCCCGAACCCCTGATTGCATCGGTTTTAATGACAGGAATGTCGACCGACTTCTGCTTTAACATCCGGGAAAGTTTTGTAGCGAAACTGTCAGCGCCCTCCCGGTCAGCCTTATTTACTACGTACAGATCGGCAATTTCCATCAAACCCGACTTAACATGTTGAATCTCGTCACCACTTTCAGGCACCAATACCACAATTGTCATATCTGCCAAACCGACAATATCAATTTCCGACTGACCTACTCCCACGGTCTCTACAATAATTAAATCAAAGGGAGCTGTTTTAAGGACATCGGTAATTTGAAGCGACTTCTCTGCCAATCCGCCGAGCGCTCCGCGACTGGCCATCGACCTGATATAGATAAGAGGATTATTGAACTGCTTGCCCATCCGAATCCGGTCGCCTAGCAGCGACCCCTTATTAAATGGCGAACTGGGGTCCACCGCTAATACAGCAATTCTCCTTTTCTGATCAGTGAACGACTCACACAATGCATTTACCAGCGTACTTTTTCCTGCACCCGGAGGACCCGTGATGCCGATGACCGGGATGGAATGATCCGGCCGAAGAGAGAGAAGGAGCGGATGAGCCAGAGGATGTTCATTTTCCACAAAACTGATTGCCCGCGCCAGAGCCAGGTAATCGCCGGATTGTATTCGTTCAATATAAGAAAGAACAGCTTCTGTCACGACCGGCTACTTTCTGACTTGCCTCACCTGTTTCAATACCTTTACTTTCAGGTATATTAAAACGGCTAAGCCGATCACTGCAGCGGCGAGGATACCATATTGCTGCTGGTTGAAGGCGACAAAGGCCGAATACAGCAGCACAATAATTCCAACGTTCAGAAAAGTGCTGTATAGGAGCTTCTTTACCATACTAGTATACAATCATATCCGGATCTAACTTCTCTTTCCACGCCAAAATGCCGCCCTGAAGGTTATACAAATTGTCGTAACCCTCGCCTTCCAGCATTTTAACAGCCTGTGCACTTCGCTTGCCGCTCCGACAGTGAATAATCACCGGTTTATCTTTTGAAATTTTATCTTTCTCTAAAAGAACGCCGGCTAAAGGAATATTTTCACCGTCAAGGTTTGATGTGTCATACTCAAAAGATTCACGGACATCGATTAACTGGAAATCTTCCTTCCGATCGATTTTTCCCTTAAGCTCTTCAACAGTAATTTCTTTCATAACGATTAATTTTTATATCAAAGATACTAGTTTTATGTTCATTTTTTATAATTTTGATTAATTCCAACTTTTATTAAAAAAATTTCAATAAATTATGATTATTCCTACTAAATAATTGAATAATCATAGAGATAAGCATGCTCCACACACCCTATGGAAAAGAAAAATCCTAATTTCGAACTCGACAACCTCGATATTCAAATCCTATCTATCCTCATGAACGATGCATCCGTCCCTTATACGGAAATCGCAAAAAAACTGGTTGTTTCAGGTGGAACCATTCACGTCCGGATGAAAAAGATGGAAGATCTCGGGATTATCCGAAGCGCCAACCTAACCATCAACCCGCAGAAGATCGGCTTTGATATTTGCGCCTTCCTTGGAATTTACCTCGAAAAAGGCTCGCAGTATAACCATGCTGTCGAAGAACTGAAAAAAGTGAAGGAGGTGGTTGAACTTCATTACTGCACCGGCGCCTATAGCATGTTTGCCAAAATCATCTGTCGAGATACGGATCACCTGCGCCAAGTATTGAATGAAGGCATTCAAGGCATAAAAGGGATTTCCCGTACGGAAACCATCATATCCCTGGAAGAAAGCATTCGACGCCAAATCAGCTTGATTGACTAAAAGTGGATCTTGAAGGCGACCGAACAAATCGCCGCTACCCGAGGATATAGCTACCTGTTTTGCTTTGAACCGGTATCAGGCGTTTTCGGACCAGCTTCAGACCAGCTTCAGACCAGCTTCAGACGAAGAAGGGGTTCTCTCCGAATTTCATACGTTAGTAGTACGCTTCTGAACCGTAGATGGCCTGGAACAGGTAAAACTCAAAGTATAGTCTGTCAAACTCCGTTTCACTGCATACAATAGCGCCTCCGGTTTACTGAAGCATACCCAATAAAAATCCGGAAACTCCGGGCAAAAAGAAAGCCTGCAATCTATAAGAAGACTGCAGGCTTTCTCTTTAAATCGTATTTCTAATTTATTTTACTTTGTAAAGCACATCCTTTACCGCTTTCACTACCTTGGTAACCGAAGGCAATGCAGCCTCAAGTAAGGTAGGAGCGTAAGGAATTGGAACGTCGGCCGAGGTAATCCGCGTAACCGGCGCGTCCAGGTAATCGAAGGCTTCACTTTGGATTTTATAAGCAATCTCTGAGGAGATGGATGCCAAAGGCCAGGCCTCTTCTACGATAACAAGGCGATTGGTTTTCTTTACCGATTTGATAATCGCATCATAATCAATTGGACGTACTGAGCGCAGATCTATTAGTTCAGCGCTGATTCCTTCTTTTTCAAGTTCCTGAAGAGCAGGAACAACCACCCGTGGAATCATTTTTCCAAAGCTCACGATGGTAACGTCCGATCCTTCCTGAATGGTGTGCGCCTTCCCGATTTCCAGGTAATACTCTTCCGCAGGAACGTGCCCTTTGTCGCCATACATCACTTCCGATTCCATAAAGATAACCGGATCTGGATCGATGATCGACTGCTTCAATAGTCCTTTCGCATCGTAAGGGTTTGAAGGAACTACGACTTTCAGTCCTGGCGTGTTGGCATACCAGTTCTCAAAATTTTGAGAGTGCTGTGCCGCCAGCTGACCGGCATTACCGGTTGGTCCGCGGAATACCATCGGAATAGGAAACTGCCCGCCGCTCATAGAATTCATTTTGGCAGCCGAGTTAATAACCTGATCGATTGCAACCAGGGAGAAATTGAAAGTCATGAATTCAATGATAGGCTTCAAACCGTTCATTGCTGCACCGACTCCGATCCCTGCAAATCCCAGTTCCGCAATGGGAGTGTCGATCACGCGCTTAGCGCCGAATTCGTCAAGCATGCCCTGGCTAACCTTGTAGGCACCGTTATACTCGGCGACTTCTTCGCCCATTAAGAAAATTTTCTCATCCTTGCGCATTTCTTCACTCATTGCTTCGCGAAGCGCTTCTCTGAATTGTATTTCTCTCATATTTTTAAAGAATCTAAATCGAATTATGGAAGGCAAATATAATGTTTATTTTTTTAAAAAAGGATGGACACCGCGTTCGATCCAGGGCTTTCATTTTTGAGGCGATCGATACTGGTAATAATATAGGTATACCGCTTGTTTCGGTCGACTGAATCGTCCGTATAAGTAGTGTACTGACTGTTATAGCTGATGTGTAGAATGTTCCTCGCGCGCAACAAATCATGGGGTTCACCCTCTTCGAAACGGTACACCAGGTAGCCAAAAGGCCGTTCTCCATCGGTCGCCGCATCGGGCTTCTGCCAGTGCAGGGTAGCCGCCCTGTTTTGACTGGCCCGTACAGTCAGGCCTCGTGGCGCAAGCGGAGGGGTGCTGTCTTTCCAGAGCATAAGCGGCGGTAAGCTCTTGTATTTGTAATAGGTATATTGCAGCGAATCGCGCAGTCCGGCCACATTATTGGTCAGCGATTTCGAACTGAAATAGATGCTGCCGTGTACCTGCTCGTTTTCCCGAAGGTGCCTGATCTGACGTGGAATCTGATCGCGTTCACGCCAGCCCTGGCCGTTCTCGCTTGCCCGGTAAGCCCCGTGTCCGATATATAAATGCTTTCCAAAGCTGTTTTTTCCCCACCAATCGACCAACACCTCGAAGGCGGCGGCGCGATAATTAAAAGGAAAATATAGCTGAGGGTTGATATAGTCGATCCACCCCTGTTCAGTCCATTTCCTTGCATCGGCGTAGAGTTGGCGATAACCGCTGAACCCGGCTGTTTCGGACCCGAGCGGATGATCGCGCTTATTATCCCAGATGCCAAAGGGACTGATGCCGAACTTGATGTATTTTTTTTCGGAAAAGATACTGTCGGACACGCTCTTTATCAGCTGATCGACATTATTCCGCCGCCAGTCGTCGACCGACTTAAAGCCTTGGCCATACTGCCTGAACTCCTTTGCATCGGGAATGGGATTCTTTTCCGGGTATGGGTAAAAATAATCGTCGAAGTGAATACCGTCGACATCATAGTTTCTTACCACATCCATTACAACCGACGATATATAGCTCCGAACCTCTGGAAGGGCCGGGTTGAAGTATTTCTTCCCTCCGTAGGTGAAAAACCACTCAGGCTTGGTTCGGGTAATATGGTCGGGCGCTACATTGCTTACAGAATTAAACGTGGCGCGATAGGGATTCATCCAGGCATGCAGCTCCATTCCGCGCGAATGGGCCTCTTTAATCACGAAATCAAGCGGGTCGTAAAATGGAGTGGGACCCTGGCCCTGGGTGCCCGTCAGAAAGGTACTCCAGGGCTCCCGGCTTTTGGCGTAGAGAGCGTCGGCAGCAGGACGGATCTGAAACATAACGGCGTTGATCCCTGCCCGCTGGTGAGCATCGAGGATGGCGATGAGCTCCGCTTTTTGCTGAGGTACCGCCATGCCTTGCCGGGTAGGCCAGTCGATATTAGCCACCGTGGCCACCCACACTCCCCTGAACTCGCGTTTGGGAGCATCCTGACCCGGCTGAGCGAAAGCGACTTGCCCTAAAAATACACTAACAACGGTTAACACAACTGAAAAGAGGAATTTCATAAGGGTGATGTTCTATTTTGAAGCCGATAAAGATAGGTAACAACTGCAAATACAACGAATTATCAGGTAAAAAAACTGGAACACAATTTGCTTGCATCGTATAGATTATTATTACGTGAATGTCGGATGGAAATAGAAAACGGAAAGCTGGTTGATGACTCTTCCAAAATTGAACAGACCAAAACCCCCAGTAAAATATATTTTTTCGTAATTGCCATTGCTGCACTCCTCGCTACCAACGCTTATTACGCCATTCGCTATAAAAACCTGGGCAAACAGGTAGAAATCATCAATTCAGAAAAAACCCAGCTTGAACTTGAAATAGATCGCATTGAGGCGGAACTCGACCGCGTCACCAGTGAAAACATTGATTTGGCAGCTACCTTTAAAGCCGAATATGATGCGGCACAGGAACTTATTGCCAATCTAAGAACTCAGTTGAGCCAAAGTCCGGTGATTGATCAGGCCGACTTATTAAGAACACAGCAGGAAATAAGAAGACTAAGGGCGCTTGTCCATAAATACAGTCAGGAACTGGAAACGCTCCGGACGGAGAACGCAGCGCTAAGCACGGAACGCAATAATCTGAAAGCTTCGGTAGAGTCAATCAATAGCGAGATGAAACAGTTGCAGGAGGAAAAAACCGGACTGGAGGAGCAAATCCGGATGGCGTCCGACTTGAAAGTTTCCGTTATTCGCGTGAACGCGTTCAGAAAAAGAGGCGCCGGCCGCTTAAGTCCGGAAGACCGTGCCCGGCGTGTCGACCAATTTGAAATCGGATTCAATCTGGCAAATAATCCCTTGGCGGAGGCCGGGAATCACCCGGTTTTTCTGCGAATTACGGAACCTTCAGGCAATTTGATCACGACAGGCGAAGTGTTTACGGTAAACAATGAAGAGTTGCAGTATACTGACGCCCGAACGATCGATTTCAAGAACGACGGCGAATTATATTCGCTTGCATGGGCTCCTGAAAACTACGATTTTCAAAGGGGGACCTATACGGTGATTCTCTATAGTGACAAAAGCATCATGGGTAGATCCACCATCAACCTCAAGTGAAATAGCTCGTATCAGTAAGTTAGCTCCGTATCTTCAAAGGAAGCAGAATAAAAAACGTTGTCCCTGCCGTCGTAGAGGTTTTGAACGAAATGGTTCCTCCCATACTTTCCACTGTTTGCTTTACGAATGCGAGTCCTAAACCCGTCCCCGAGCTTTTGGTGGTGAAATTAGGCTCGAAAATACGCTCCTGAACCGCCTCATCGATTCCCCGCCCCGAATCCTGGACGGATATGGCTACTAACCCCGGTTCTTTATACGAAGCCGAAATGATCACAATGCTTTTTTGCTTATGAACCCGCGCTTCAATGGCATTTTTGATCAAATTGTTGAAGCTTCTTAAAAGCTGGTCGCGATCGCCGTGTACGAGGGTACTTTTATTCAGTGTTGTATCGAGCCGGATAATGATGTTCGGGTTTTCACTATAGATACTGATTGCCTTTTCGATTACATCAATAATCTCCACATCATCGAGCTTGGTATCCGGCATTTTGGCAAAGTTGGAGAACTCAGAGGCAATGTGATTCAGACTTTCTATCTGCTCGATAAAGGACTTGCTGAAACGTTCAAATTTCTCATCAAAGCGAGGATCCTTTTCACGCCAGGCTCTGTCGAGCAACTGCACCCCCAGTCGCAAGGGAGTAAGCGGATTCTTAATTTCGTGTGCAACCTGTTTCGCCATTTCCCGCCAGGCGGATTCGCGCTCCGACCGCATGATCCGGTTGGCGCTGTTATCGAGCGCGACAATCATATTATTGTACTCTTTAATTAAGGAACCGATCTCATCATTCCGTTTCCAAAAGATGGGTTCGTTCTTCTTGCCGATAGTGGTTCGTGCCAGGCTTCTTTGCACCAGAGTTAAGGGCGAGGTGATTTTATTCGCGACGAAAACGGCGAAAAGGCCCAAGGCAACCAAAACCAGCGCGTATACGTTGATGATGGTATTCAGCAGCAGGCCGACTTGCCCTTCGAGTTCTTTCTGATTGGAAAAATACGGGAGGCTTAAGTAAGCGACCGTTTCGTTCTTGTCGTTTTTAATCGGGGTATAGGCTACCAGAAATTCCAGCTCTCCTATGCGTTCCCGGTGGAAAAACTCTTCCCTGGCAAAATCCTTCATATTTAACCAGGCGCTTGCATTCATAAAACGGGAGGTAAGTCCTAAGTCGTATATCTTACTTTGCGTGGTATAAACCAGTTGACCCCTGTCGTCGTAAAGGTTCAGGTCGGCCGCATTACTCTCCGAATTGAGGTTAAACTCCTGTTCCACTTCTTCGCTCTGCAGGGCCAGGGGATCTCTGGATAATCGGGATTCCAGACCACGGGCAATTTTGCTGATTCGGACAACCGCTGATTTTTCCTGCTGCAATCGGTACTGGTCGATCAAACTAAAAAAGGTGATAATTCCGGCGATCACTAAGGTGCCGACCACAGCCGATACTACGAAGGCCTGTATACGCGTACTGTACAATACGCGGTTTTGAAGGATCATGACCGACCAGCGTAAGTTGCGGAGATTGAAGTCGTAATCGTTGAGCAAGGTAAAGAACCATTGAACCGAAAAGAGGAAGATCGAAAAGCTGAGAAATACCAGAAAAAGAAAGGAAAGGGTAGCCAGCTGTTTCCAGCCGCTCTGTAGCTTACTGCTTAGTACGAGAAGATCATCTTCACTTACGCTGAATACGATATGGTTATAACCTTTTTCATCATTATACTGGTAGTACTGTCGTACATTCTTTGGGTAGAACTCCGGCGTTGTAGGGTAGAGGAAGGACCCGTGCTGGCCTTTTAATACACCGTTCTTATAATAGGCATAGGAGTACTTTTCGTAATCACTGGAATTATCGACCATCCCGTGCGATAGGATTTCAGGGTAATTCGCATAGCGGCTGAGCGATTTATCGCGCAGCTCGACCACATAGGTACCGATCACTTCATCGTTCCCGCGTACCGGGATGAGGGCAAAGTAATTGATATAACCAATATTGTTGTTAAGCCGGTAGAAATTATGGGTTACTTTTCTGGAGCCGGCAATCACCTTGTCTTTGAAATATTCAAACTTGCTGACAGACGCCCGCCGGTTGAGAGCGCTGTCGTTCATGATGGGATAGGCACTGAAATCATATTTGGCGAGGTAGCCACTGAAATATGCCTTTCTTATTTCCTCATTGATCAGTAATTCGTCGGACGTTTGTCCTTCCAAAAAAAATCTGCCCAGGTGGATATCGTTCATCAGCTTCTTCTCAATATCCAGAAAGAGCATCACGGCGTTCGGGTCTTCCGACGATTCTAGCTTCTGTATGGCAAGAAGTTGATTGCTTTGCTGCTTCTTGGCCTGAAACACATTCTGCTTAACGGCCGCTATTCCGGCAAAAAGGAAAAGCAGTGCCACGGATACCGCCAGATTGAAAGGCCGGTCGGAACTGGCGAACAGACCCATGAGGTAGACAATGCAAACGAAAAGAACGAAGGATAATGTAAAATCATCGAAAACCAGTTTCAGGACGGCTACTACGATCACCGTGATGATAAACAGGATCAGCTGACGCTTACGTGATATTTGCAACACCTTAATCGCGGCCAGCAGCGATTCGATGATCAGATAGAACACCAACACCACCAGGCAGAGGAGGAGCAGACCCGCCCAGCTGTAAAGGCTCAGGTTCAGAAGATTCGTCACATCAAAATTAATGCTCGAATTGACAATAAGGCTTTCGAAGATACCAATGGATACTTCACTCAGTAAATACAGGACAACCGCGGAACTGAAGAAAGCTGCGTATTGGGCGAAATGGGAAGGTTTACGTCCAAATATATTCAGCGCAGCCCGGCAGTGATAAATATAGCAGGCAAGCCAGGTTGCAAATATGACGTGTAGAATCAAGGCTCCCAGGGAGGGAAGAGCAAAGCTGGAAGCAAAAATACGGGGGTCGAAGAAGCCGGAAAAAAAGTTGGTCGCCAGCCATTGCTCTTTCAGGTCGAGATAACGGAAAAGGATAAGAAAGGCAGCAAACAAAAGCACCGAGACTTTGACCCAGCCCTTTTTAGAAAGTCGCAGGCAACCAATATTCACCAGAATTGTGAGCGTCAGGCCAGCCAAAATCCACATCAACAGGCCCATCTTCGAGTAGAAGGTATTAAAGTTGGTGGATCGTAACTTTAGGGAAAGCAGGTATTCGCCATCGGAGTTTCGGAGATTATAGACCGCCTTGTCGTTGTAATCGGCTATCTCGAGGTTGGGCGACTGGATCAGGTCGTCCGAAAATTCGTTGCTAAGAAAGCGGTTGGTGAGCGGGTAATTCGATTTGATGGGAATCAGACAAACGACCGAAAAGCCGCCTGAACTTTTTTTATAGGCTTCGTACCAACCGTTATTCCATGAAAAGACGCTGCTACCATCCTCAATGCCCGCGTCAGACCGGGGTACCACCTGCTCGGAGCCCCAAAACTCGAGTTCGTTGTTGGAATACGTATAAAGATATATTCCTTCTTCTTCTCCCAGGTCGTCCAATATTGCTCGTTTCAGATCAATATCGTGCTCAATAGTACGAAGGCTTTCGAAAAATAATGAATCACCGAGTAAGTCTTTCACAACCCGCTCCTTTTTATGGAGGTTTTTCTCCACCTTTCTACCGTCAATCAAGAGGATTTCCTCCTTTTGATAAGTGAGGTGAATGGTTATTGCTGTGCCTGCAAAACAGAGCATCAGCAATAACAGCAGAACCGGGATCTTAAAAGAATTGTTCACATGCAGTAACTCAATCAGGAATGAAATAAATCGATGGCTTACAGCTTAGCGGCCGTGGTTTCCATTTTTCGGTCGACCTTCTTAACCAGCCCCTGCAAAACATTCCCAGGCCCCACTTCGGTGAATGAGCTTGCCCCGTCGGCAATCATGGCCTGAACAATTTGCGACCATTTAACTGCGCCGGTAAGCTGTTCAATAAGGTTGTCCTTAATTTCTTGTGGATCGGTATGTGGCTTGGCGTCAATATTCTGGTAAACCGGACACAGGGGAGCATGAAAGGTGGATGCATCAATAGCGGCCTGAAGTTCTACGCGGGCCGATTCCATTAAAGGAGAATGAAAGGCACCTCCTACATTGAGTTTCAGTACACGTTTGGCACCAGCTTCTGTTAGGAGTTCCACGGCTTTGTCGATGCCGGCAATGGTACCGGAGACGACCAGTTGGCCGGGACAGTTATAATTTGCAGGAACCACTACCTCGCTGATTCGCTGACATACATCTTCGACGGTGAAATCATCCAAACCTAAAACTGCTGCCATCGTGGAGGGTTGTATTTCGCAGGCACGCTGCATGGCATTTGCACGGGCTGCGACCAGTTTCAAACCGGCTTCAAAGTCTAATACACCGACCGCTACCAAGGCCGAGAACTCACCGAGGGAGTGACCAGCTACCATATCGGGCTGAAACTGGTCGCCGAGTGCTTTAGCTAAAATGACGGAGTGTAAAAAGATGGAAGGCTGCGTGACGTCGGTTTGCTTCAAGTCTTCTTCCGTTCCGCTGAACATCATGTCAGTAATGCGGAAACCTAATATTTCGTTCGCTTGTTCAAACAGTGTACGGGTATCCTGATTATAGTTGTATAAATCGTTGCCCATACCCACAAACTGGGCCCCCTGCCCGGGGAAAAGATATGCTTTCTTCATGCTGGATATTTTAAGTTAATGTAAACTGGCAGTGATGAGCCGTAAAAATTCACTTCGGGTTTTTTCTTTTGCAAATTCGCCGGTAAAGGCTGAGGTGGTAGTTACCGAGTTCTGCTTCTGGATGCCGCGCATGGCCATGCACAAATGCTTACACTCGATAACGACGGCTACTCCCATCGGATTGAGCGTTTGCTGTATACAGTCGCGTATCTCATTGGTCATGCGCTCCTGCACTTGCAAACGTCTGGCAAAAGCATCAACTACGCGGGGTATTTTGCTTAGCCCGACGATATGCCCGTTCGGAATATAAGCAATATGGGCTTTCCCGAAAAAAGGAAGCATATGGTGTTCGCACATAGAGTAGACCTCAATATCCTTAACCACCACCATCTGGCTGTATTCTTCTTCAAACATGGCCCCCTTCAGAATTTCTTCGGGGTTCAGATCGTAGCCGTGAGTAAGATACTGTAATGCCTTGGCGACGCGTTCGGGTGTCTTTAAAAGTCCCTGACGTTCCGGGTTTTCTCCGATGGCCCCGATGATGTCTTTATAGTGGGAGGCAATGCGGTTGACCGACTCGTGGTTATATCGGTCTATCTTAACATAACCGTCAAGATGTTCGGGTGTGTTTTCTGGTAATTTCATAATTTGCCGCAAAAATGACCACTAGTGGCCAAAATACTCAATAAAATTATTCTCGGTTTCACAAAGCTTGATGCAGTGCAACTGAGCTCCCTCACGCTGTATGAGCGGTGACAGAATGTTGAAGATTTCAACGGCAAGCACTTCTGTCGAAGCCATCTTCCCCTGCATGAAATCGACGTCCAGATTCACATTTTTATGGTCTAGTTTTTCGATAACGTGCTCGGAAATAAGGTCCTTTATAATCCTGAGATCTATCAGAAATCCGGTTTCTGGATTGATCTCACCTTTCACCGTTACGTAAAGTTCATAATTGTGTCCGTGCCAGTTGGGGTTGGAACATTTCCCGAAAACCTCCTGATTGCGATCTTCGCTCCAGTCGTTACGTGAAAGCTTATGAGCGGCAGAAAAGCGCTCCCTTCGAGTGATATAAATCATAGTCTACAAAGATAACATTCTATATTAATAGTACCTTAGTTTAAAAATTGCAGAATGAGGCTTTTGATTGTAGCAGCGACGGAGATGGAAGTCCGCCCTTTCTTGAGGAACCATACCGCCCGCCGTCTGAATTGTTCGGTGTTAATAACCGGCGTGGGAACGGTAGCCACGGCCTATAAACTGGGTACATATCTAGCCCAAAACGAGGTAGACGCACTGTTGAATGTGGGTATCGCAGGAAGTTTTGATAGCAATTTGCCCCTGGGTACGCTGGTGCGCGTGGTGGACGATTCCTTTAGCGAGCTGGGTGCTGAGAACGATGAGCAGTTTCTGAGTATCGATCAGATGGGATTCGGAACGCAGCACTATTCTGAAAACGTCCGCGCCTTCGCAAAGCTCAGGGCCTTAAAAGCGATTAAGCAGGTTCGGGGAATTACGGTGAATACGGTTCACGGAAACCTGCACAGCATCGAACGCATCCATCAGCGGTTACAGCCTCAGGTGGAATCGATGGAAGGAGCTTCCGTATTCTATTGCGCCAGGCAAAGAAACCTCCCCTGTTTACAAATCCGAAGCATCTCTAACCGCGTGGAAACCCGCAATACAGCCGGCTGGGATATTCACTTGGCTGTTGAAAAGCTGAACGACTGGCTTATCACGTTTACGCAGGAGTTCTTTCTACAGGAAGATTTGTAATTTTACACGCTAAACTCTTTAACATGAAACTAAGTCTGGGTTTTTCCCCTTGTCCGAACGATACGTTTATTTTCGATGCATTGATTCACAAAAAGATCGATACTGAGGGGCTGGATTTTGAAGTTTTTTTTGATGACGTGGAAACGCTGAATCAGAAAGTTTTTAGGAATGAGCCGGATATCAGTAAATTAAGTTTTCACGCCTTTGCTTATGCAACAAAGAATTATGCTTTGCTCGACTCTGGAAGTGCTCTTGGTTATGGGGTTGGGCCGCTGCTGATTTCTTCGTCGGATAGGTTTACGGCCGACCGCGTGCGGGAGGATTCCAAAAACCTGACAGTTGGCATTCCGGGGAAATACACGACGGCTAATTTCTTACTAAGCCTTGCTTTTCCGGATCTTCTGAACAAAAGAGAGATGTTGTTTTCGGACATTGAGTCGTCACTATTGGCCGGATCGATTGATTTGGGACTGATCATCCACGAAAATCGTTTCACCTACGAACAAAAAGGTCTGGTAAAAATCATAGACTTGGGCGATTTTTGGGAAAAGGAGACTGGCGAGCCGATTCCTTTGGGCGGAATTGTAATAAACCGCCGAATCGACCCTGGTGTCCAGGCCACGGTGAACCGATTGATAAGAAAGAGCATTGAGTTTGCCTTCGAAAACCCCTCCTCGGCCATCGCCTTTATCAAAGAGCATGCGCAGGCGATGGAAGAGGAGGTGATGTATAAACATATTCAGCTCTATGTGAACGATTTCTCCCTAAGCCTGGCTGGAAAGGGTAAGAGCGCTGTAGAAACCTTGTTCAATAAAGCCCGGGAATCAGGGGTAATACCAGATGTCGACGTGCCGCTGTTTTTCAACGAGTAGGACCCTTATTGGCTCCTTTCAGGCTCATGGCTCCTCTCTCAGGATAACTGTTCCTCGCCCTTAACGCTTAACCGCGAGGACACGAAGGAGGCAACGACTGATATAAAGGAAACAGTGCAGAAGACAAGTAGGAAATCAGATCCCTTAATAGCCACCGGGAAGAAGTTAACCAAATCGGTACCTTCCATCGCGATCAGACCGTAGCGTTCCTGCAGCAAACAGAAGACGAGTCCGACGGCGAGTCCAACCACGCAGCCCAGAAGGGATATAAACATGCCTTCACTGAAAAATATATTCCTGATAAAAGAGTCGCTCGCTCCCAGGCTTTTAAGGACGGCAATATCCTTCTTCTTATCAATCACTAACATGGTCAGCGATCCGATAATATTGAAGATGGCAATCACCAGGATGAACGTGAGTATGAAGAAGATAGCCCACTTCTCTGAATTCAGAATTTTGTATAGCGTGGGGTTTTGCTGAGCGATGTTATTTATCCGGAATGCGGGGCCCAGGCCATCTATCAGTTCTTGTTGAAATGCCTCCTCATCGACGCCATTTTTTAAATGAATCTCGATAGCAGAAATTCTTTTCTCCTCGCTCAATACATCGCGGGCAAAGGAAAGTGGAACGATGATCAGGTTGTCGAATTGAGGCTGGGCTTTCAGCACGCCGGTAGGCTTAATGCCGCGCACGTTAAATTCTTCGGAAGGGTTGATCGATACACCGGCGTTTTTACGGGGTGAATAAACGGAAACAAGCCTGTTTTTCTCCGTGATATCGATACCCAGATAGGCATGGACGGCTGCTCCTACGACCGCGTAGTCTGAAGACCCGTCGGTTAGCCGGTATTGCCCGAACTGAATGACACTGTCGGCGAGGCTGAAGTTGCTCATCTCCGACTGCCCTTTGAGGGTGGCGATATATTGATTGCTGCCGTAGCGGAGAAGGACTTTCTCCTGCAAAACATCGGAGTAGTTTAGAACGCGCGGATCAGCGCGAAGCTTAGCCTCCAGCGAATCGTCCAAAATAAACGACTTTCCCCGCACGGGTTCTATACGCAATTCGGGCGTGAAGGCACTGTACATATTGACGATCAGCAGCTCGAAGCCATTGAAGATGGAGAGGATGATGATAAGGGCTGCGCTTCCGACAAATACCCCTAACATGCTGATTCCGGAAATGATATTGATGGCGTTGACCGACTTCTTAGAGAACAGGTAGCGCCGTGCAATAAACAAAGGAGTATTCATGCTATCCTCTGATAAATGCGTTGCTCATTTTTTCATCAGCTATGGTGGTGGCAGGGCCGTGTCCCGGGTAAACGATCGTTTCGCCGGGCAGGGTGTAGAGAGTATTGCGGATACTGCTCAATAGCTGGTCGTGATTGCCTCCCGGCAGGTCGGTGCGGCCGATACTTCCCCTGAATAATACATCGCCGCCGATCAGGAATCCCTGCTCTTGGTTATAGAAGCAGAGGTGACCGGGCGAATGGCCCGGAGCGAAAAGACAGGTCAATTGGTGCTTACCAAGGGTGATGACATCGCCGGGGGAAAGAAATATTTCCGGAACAGGTGAAACTTCATAGCGGAAACCCATTTGGGGGGCATAATTTTGCACTTCCATTAACAAGGGCACCTCGTTTTCATGGAACTGGGGGACTAAGCCGTATTGCTCGAAAACCAATCGGTTTCCAAGAACGTGATCGACATGACAGTGGGTATTTAGAAGTAGTGCCGGGTTTAATTTATTGGAAGTTAGGAAGGAAATCAAAGCGTCTTCCTCTTCTTTTCCATACATACCCGGATCAATAATGGCACATGCACCATTTTCATCCGACAGGATGTAGGTGTTTTCCTGGTAGGGGTTGCAAACCAGCGTCTTTATTGTAATCATACACAAAAATACGATTAAATACAGAACTATCTCTGCCAGATTTCCCAGTTCTTCTCTGCCTGGAGCTCAAGCATCTCCAGGCCGTTTTTGGTGACTGCGCCCTGCATTCGCCCGCGTTTCAGGAATTCAGTCTCCTGCGGGTTATAGATCAGGTCGTACAACAAATGCCTGGAACCCAAACATTCGAAAGGGATGTCGGGACATTCTTCTACTTTTGGGAAGGTTCCTAAAGGAGTCGTATTGATAATAAGCGTATGCTTCTGCATTACCTCCCGGCTGAGAGCATCATAACTTAATTGTGCCCGGCCTGCCTTACGCGAAACGATGGTAAAATCGATATTGAGTGTTTTCAGCACATATTGCACTGCGCGTGCGGCGCCGCCGTTTCCGAGTATAAGTGCTCGGTTATGACTTTTTCTGAGCAAGGGTTTCAGTGAGGTTTCAAATCCGTATACGTCTGTATTATACCCGTGCAGCTGAATGGGCTCCAGACTGCATTCCCCTGAAAACAAATCGTGCAGGGGATCCTTTTTTATGATCTTGATGCAGTTCACTGCATTGGCTTGCTTCGCTTCCGGACTGATCCAGTTGAGGTAGTAGAGAATCCCTATTTTATGAGGGATGGTCACATTAAGTCCGCACAGCTCGGGCTCATCGTGAAGCAGCTGGGGAAACGAACTTAGTACAGGCAGGGGGAACAACTCATATTGATGATCGTTGAGCCCCAGCCGGTTGAACTTCTCTGTATAGTATTGCTTAGAAAAAGAATGTTCCAGCGGATATCCAATTAATCCGAACTTCTTCATTTAGTTATTGATTGATAAAATGACTAAAGGTATCGCCTCTTAGTCCTAAACGAATCGTTTCCAGTGGAATCACTTCCGCTGGAGCGATATTACCTAAATTAACATCTGCACCTAAAAGCTTGATAAACCAGACTTGCTGAGCTTTGATTGGCGCTTCAAAGATGATGGTTTCGAAGGGTATCTGGGTGAGTATTTCGTCAATCAGGCCTTGTCTGACCTCTCCGCTCTCGCGGTAGATACCCACACTTCCGCTTTCACGGGCCTCTGCAATGATCTTCCAGGAGCCTGCCTGAATTTCCGCGTTCATCAGCTCAATCCAGAGATAAGGAGCAATAATTTTATCCTCGTCTTTTGAACCAACTTCGGAGATGACGGTGACCTGATCGCTTAGTTTTCGGATATATTCACACTTCTCATCATGGGGAATATCAATGGATCCATCGGATACTTCTGCAAAGTCCATCTTGTACTTATCCAATAAGCGACGGTAGTCGTCAAACTGATTTCTAATGATAAAGGCTTCAAAAAGGGTGCCTCCAAAATAGAATGGAACGGATGCATCCCGATAGCAATCGAGCTTTTTGTCGAGGTTAGGGGTTACGTATGAGGTAGCCCAACCTAACTTAACGATATCAATGTGTGGTTCATTTACAGATAGAAAATCTTCAACTTGTCTAACAGATAAACCCTTATCCATTACCATTGTGATTCCTTTTTGCCGCGGCTTTGAACTCCGTTCCGGTAGATTATTAAGGTGAAAATTCATGGATTGCAAATGTCTGTAAAAAAAACGAATAGTCGCAACTATCGTCTCACTAATTCCTAATTTTCTGGTTTAACCAATATACTTCTTAATGATCTCGGTAATCAATTTATTGTCTTGCAGCTGAGGCAAATACTCGAACAATATATGCCTTTTCTCGCTATCTAAACTCAGGGCACGATCAAGGTAATTCAGCGCTTCATTATAAGAGCCACTGGCGAAAAAGTAGGCGACCATACGATAATGTAGCTCGGCTGCATCGGGGTTGTAATCGATTGCCTCGGAAATGATATCCATCGCTTCCGCCAGCAAATTCTGCTCGTAGACAATCGAAGAATAGTCGAGCCAGGCTTCAACATCGAGCGGGTTTAACTTCACTACGCGTTGGTAGGCTTGCATAGCCTCGGGAATTTGACCAAGTTTATAGCGGGCGTCGGCTGTAGCGAACCAATAGTCTGGGTTATTATCGTCCAAATCCAGCGCTTTCTTATAATAATGAAGCGACTCAAAGAAGCGGCCGTCGGAGTCGAGCGTAACACCGATACCGAACCAGGCATCGGATAGTTTCCGATCTAGTTTTACGGCTTTCTTATAGTAGTAACGGGCCTCTTCCATCAGCTCGAGCTTTTCGTAGCATTCTCCAATGGCGCAATACGTATCGGCGCTGGGAGGTTCAAACTCGAACGTTTCTTTATAGATTTTAATGGCTTCTTCGAATTTGTCGATATTTACCAGGGCATTCCCTTTATTGAAATGGGCTGAAGCAAAATCCTCTTTGATGAGTATGGCATAGTCGTACGCGTCGATAGCCTCTTCGTAGCGCTCGAGCTTATGGTAGGCGTTACCCAGATTATACCAGGCCGCATAGGAGTAGGGATCGCTGTCTATATATTGCAAATAAAAACCGATGCTTTCTTCCTGCCTTTCCAATACATCGTAGCAAAATGCGAGCTCGTATAAAGCGTCCTGGTTTTCCATGTTTTCTTCAAGGCATCGCTTTAAATGAACAATGGCCCCTTCAAAATCGCCCTTGCTCTGAAGCATCATTGAAATCTGCATCAATACATCGGTTTCATTCTCTGAAAGTGAAAGCGCCTTTTCAAGTTCAGCCATGGCCTCGTCGAACCGGCCGAGCGTGCTGAGGATACCGCCCCGAATCAGATATATTTCAACTTCAGAAGGTTCCAGGGATTGTGCCTTATCGAGTGCTTCGAACGCTTGTTCTATTTTCGATACAACGGTTAGAAGCTGAGCCTGTTTAATAAAAAACGCTGCCACATAGGGGTGCTGACTTACGGCGTAATCTACCACCTGCAAGGCTTTAATCGGGTCGTTCTTTTCTATGTAAAAATCGATAATCCCCTCAAAAGCTTGCGAATCAAAAAAGTATTGATCCTTATTCCGGATCATTTCCTCATATCTCTCTACCGAAAATTTTGGATCTTCGGTAAAGCCAAAATCAAAATCGTCTTCCATTAATAAGCTTGTTTAAGAACTGTCGAACAGGATAGATATCCACTTACAAAATACTTCTTTCTTTCCTGTTCGTCTAATTTATTTTATAACAAATCCCGATCCACCACCTAAGTTATTACATTTCAATGCTTAAACATGACAGGATGTCTAAAACTTTTTGGCATTGATAACATGAAAGGCAGGAGTGGTTTCAGGGGGGATTCGATTAACTGTACAAAATTAATTATAATTATGGACAAAACCGTATATTCCATAAAATCAAAACCGTATATGAAGAAGATTGACATTCGTTCCATAATCGACCGATTTGGTATTGGAAGCGAGAACCCGTCCTGGAGCACGGGGAGCAATAGCGGTATCAGTTTGAGAGGCCATCTGCTTGAAAGCATTTCTCCGGTAGACAATGAGCTGATAGGGGCCGTCAGACAGGTGTCGGCGGGCGACTACGACCGCGTTATTCAACAGGCACAAAAGGCCTTCGCTTTTTGGAGGACGGTGTCTCCGCCCAAACGGGGTGATATTATCAGACAATTTGGGAATGTCCTTCGCAAAAATAAGGACGACCTGGGGGCCCTGGTATCGTACGAGATGGGCAAAAGTTTGCAGGAAGGGCTCGGGGAGGTTCAGGAGATGATCGATATCTGTGATTTTGCCTTGGGTTTGAGCCGGCAACTCTACGGATTAACCATTGCTTCGGAGCGACCTCAGCACCGCATGTATGAACAATGGCACCCCCTGGGCGTTGTGGGTATTATCTCCGCCTTTAATTTTCCGGTGGCCGTTTGGAGCTGGAATGCTGCGCTGGCGCTGGTATGTGGGAATGTTTGCGTATGGAAACCTTCGGAGAAGACGCCGCTTACCGCCATGGTCTGCCAGCACTTGCTTTCCAAGGTTTTAGAAAGGAACGAACTTCCTGAGGGAATAAGCTCTTTAATTCAGGGCGACGTCACGATCGGTAAAGCGATGACCAACGACAAGCGGATCGCCTTGATATCTGCAACCGGCAGCACCCGAATGGGCAAAGAGGTTGCTCAGGGGGTAGCAGCGCGACTTGGTAAGTCGATATTGGAACTGGGTGGCAACAATGCGATGATTATCACGGAGCATGCCGATTTGGATATAGCGCTACCGGCTGCCGTATTTGGCGCGGTGGGCACGGCCGGCCAACGCTGCACTTCGACGCGGAGACTCATTGTTCATAAGCGTATCTATCAGCAATTTACTGAGAAACTGGTGAAGGCTTACCAACAACTCCGGATAGGCAACCCCCTGGATGAAAACAATCATGTGGGCCCGCTGATCGATCAGGATGCCGTAAAAGCATACTTAAGGACCCTGGAGGAGATCGAAAAAGAGGGTGGCAGGTTTCTGGTTGAAGGCAAGGCGTTGAGCGGAGAGGGACTGCATTCGGCTTGCTACGTGCAGCCCTGCATTGCTGAGGTAGAATCCTCGTTTCATATTGTGAAGGCCGAGACCTTTGCACCGATCCTTTATCTAATGAAATATGATACACTTGACGAAGCGATCGCTATACAGAACGATGTACCACAGGGTCTTTCTTCGTCTATCATGACGCTAAACCTTCGTGAGGCGGAGCAGTTTCTTTCGGCGGTAGGGTCCGATTGCGGCATAGCGAATGTGAACATCGGAACCTCTGGAGCAGAAATCGGAGGGGCATTCGGCGGAGAAAAGGAGTCCGGCGGAGGAAGAGAGTCGGGTAGCGACGCCTGGAAGGCTTATATGCGCCGGCAAACCAACACGATTAATTATTCCACGACTATTCCGCTCGCCCAGGGGATTAAATTCAACCTATCCGACGAGTAATTTATATCCCTTTCCGTGCACATTGACAATTTCGACGGAGGGGTCTTGCCTAAGATATTTACGGAGTTTACTTAGAAATACGTCCATACTGCGACCATTAAAGTAGTTGTCGTCGTGCCATATCTTCAGAAGTGCTTCCTCACGGGTAAGCACTTCGTTTTTATTCAGGCAGAGCATCCGGAGCAGTTCCGCCTCTTTTGTAGAAAGCTTTTGCTGTTCGCCCTTTCGTTTGATCGTCTGCGAGGTATAATCAAAGAAATACTCACCGATTTCAAAAGTAGTTTGCAAGGGCTCCGTTTCCGACTGGTCTTTGTTTGCTACGCGTTTCAGCAGCGCGTTTATCCTCAGCAGAAGCTCTTCTACCCGAAACGGCTTCGTGATATAGTCGTCGCCCCCCAAACCGAATGCGATAGCCTTGTCTTCCATCATTCCCTTGGCCGTTGCAAATATAATCGGAATGGTTTCGTCGATTTTCCGGATTTCCTTCCCCAGCGTAAAACCATCTTTCTTAGGCATCATCACATCAAAAATACAGAGGTCAAATTTCTCGCGACTGAAGGCGCGCAGAGCTTCGTCACCATCGGTACACAGCACGATATCAAATTTACCTTTCAGTTCCAGGTATTCTTTAAGAATTTCACCTAAGTTTGGGTCGTCTTCGGCCAACAGTATCTTACTCATTCTAATGCATTTTATATAAGGGGAAGGTAATATCGAACTCGGTTCCCTTAGAAAGTTCACTCTTAACTTTGATCGTTCCGCCAAGTCGCTTAACGATGTCGTACACATAGCTAAGGCCCAGACCAAAACCCTTAATGTCGTGAATATTTCCTGTAGGAATACGGTAGAATTGATCAAAAATGCGGCTCAGCTGCGCTTTGTTCATTCCCATTCCATTGTCTTTGATAGAAAGATAGAGATTTTTTTCAGTAGATCGGGTACAAATCTGGATGACCGGAGCGCTCTCTGTGTACTTGATCGCATTGTCCAGCAAGTTAAATACGACGTTGGAAAGATGAAGTTCATCGCCCAGCACGACCGAATCCTTTGCTTCAAGCCGGTAATCAATCTGTACATTACTCTTTTGTAACTGCAATGCCATGCTGTCGGTGACCGTACTGATCAGGTCGTTGATGTCGATCGGGTCAGAATCAATCTTCACATCACCTTTTTCCAGACGAGCAATGTTCAATACGCGCTCTATATGGTTTCCCAGCCTGACATTCTCATCATAGATGATGCTTGCAAGTCGGTTAACCCTAGCCCGATCATGAGATATTTCCGGATCTTTCAACGATTCGCTCGCAATCATTATCGTCGCCACAGGCGTCTTGAATTCGTGTGTCATATTATTCATGAAATCGTTTTTCATGGCTGACAGCTTTTTTTGCTTCAGAATGGATAATATGGTGTAAGCGAAGATCAGTATCATCACCAACAGCAAGGTAATGGAGGAAATAAGCATCACTTTCATATTTCCCATCAGAAGGGTAGAACGAGCCGGGAAAAGAACTGACAGGACTGCACGGTCTCCCCCCATATCACTGGGAAATAACACGGTTGTGTAAGCCTCATCGGAGGGGTTTGCACTGGGGCCGCCATTGGCAGCAAAACGATATATTACCGAATCGGTTTTGCTCAAACTAACGGTATAATTGAAATCGAGGCCGATTTGCCTGTTACGAAATTCCTTGGTGAGCTCGCTTTCAAGGAATTCAGGGTCGATCCTATCCTTAATGGATTTTTTCGAACGCTCAAATTCTACCGTGAGATCCTGCAAAGCGGAACCGCCTTCGCTCGAATTAGCCTTCACCGAATCCATGTAAACAGCTGCCATTTTTACTTTTGCCTCCTGCTCCAGGCGCCTGATCTCTTCTTCCAGTCTTACATCCACGCGTGGAGGAAGCGATATAATAAACTCGCCTCGGATGGGATCCGAAACAAAATACCGTACGCTGTCGTCTTTAGCCTTTTTCATCACAGGAGCCTTCCGGTCAGCATAGATCCCCATTTCCTGCTCCTGATATATTCTTCCTAGCTCATCGTAGGCTTGCTGTATGGTAACTTCCAAACGAACATGCGAGCGAAGTGCCGGATCTTTCATGTACGTCTCGTAAAAATCGTTGTCAAGCAGGACTGCACCCTGATAGCGCCGCTTAATCTGCTGCTCCAAAGCGCGGAACTCGGAACTCAGCTTCTGCCTCTTCATCCGCATTCTCTGAGCTTTCTCGAACGACTCTTCCTGCTGATCGGTTCGGCGCTTCTGATGCTTTTCCTGTACTTGCCTCAATTGCTTTTCCTGCACTTCTCTTTCATTGAGAAATCGCAGCGCTTCGTCTTTTTCAGCCTTTAGAGCAACAGTGTTGATAGCAGCCATAACGGATTCGTCGAACAGTTGTGATTTCAGCTGGTACGATTGACGAATGAAATAATACTGCATAGCCATGACCCCTAACAGGGCAATTGCCATTAGACCAATGATAAGACTGATGCTCTTACGATTCATAGAGACAAAAATACATAGACTTAGATGCTAATAAGGTGATTTAACATAATTTAACACCTTGAAAACAGGAACCTTGCGTACCTCCGGGCACAAAAAAACCCCTTATTGCTAAGAGGTTCCTTTCTGATTTGTATTTTAAAACGGCAGATCGTCGTCATCATTTGAATTGGAAGATATATCAACCGGTGGAGCAGAAGCAGGCGTATTATACTGAGCCTGTGCAGAAGCAGAATCAGTCGCCGCTTTGTTGACGCGCCAAGCGACCAGGGAATTAAAATAAGAAGTTACACCTTCTTTATTAGTCCATGGACGGCCTCTCAAATTGAATGAAACTGCAACCTCATCACCCGGATTTAAATTGTCAAAAATATTCACGCGATCTTGGGTAGCTTCAAATTTAATGTACTCCACGAACTGGGGATTCTCTGCATATTGAATCACCAGATCTCTCTTTCTAAACGTGTCTGAAATTTGCTGGACTGGACCAACTTCGTGTACTTTTCCGGTTATTTCCATAATATTTACTGTTATAATCTGTAAAATTAAGGAATAAAACTTACAATTATCAGTACCTTCGCATAATTATCTATGCAAGTTTTCAACAACACCTCGAAAGTAATTATCACCTGCAATAGCAGGCTTTCCCCCTATCTGCAAAAAGAAGTTCAGGATCTGGGCTTCGTTCCTAAACGCGTTTTCTCCACCGGAGTGGAGCTTGAAGCGAGCGTGAACGATTGTATAAAATTGAATTTGAACCTGCGATGTGCTAGTCAGATTTTATACTCAATTAAATCTTTTAACGCTCGCAATGCAGACGATGTGTATCGTGAAGTTGCTGCCCTTCCCTGGGAAGATCTGATTGATTTCAATGGATATGTATCCATTAATTCAAATGTCAACAATGAGAGTATTACAACGCCTCTCTTTGCAAATTTAAAGGTAAAGGATGCGATCGCTGACCGGATTAAAGCGCGCAAAGGATTACGGCCCAATAGCGGACCAGATCTTAGCCAGACTGTTATCCATTTATACTGGCAGGAGAATCAGGCAGAGGTTTATATAGATACTTCCGGAGAAACACTGGCTAAGCACGGCTATCGAAAGCACCCTGGCAAAGCACCGATGCTCGAAGCTCTTGCTGCTGGCGTCATCTACGCCACCGAATGGGATATGAAGTCTCCGTTCATCAATCCAATGTGCGGCTCGGGTACGTTAGCGATTGAGGCGGCTTTGATAGCAACCAATCGCAAGCCGGGCTTATTTCGCATGAACTATGCATTTATGCACATTTTAGGTTACGATCAGGAGATTTTCTTCGAAGAAAGACGTTTGCTTAAGGCGTCGATTTTGAAAAAAGTGAATCTTAAGATTATCGCCTCTGACATATCTGCTGAGGCGGTCGAAATATCCATAAACAACGCCAAAACTGCAGGGGTAGACACGTTCATCGAGTTTCAGACCTGCGATTTTAAAGACACCAGAGTACCTGAGGAAGAAGGAATTATCCTATTCAATCCAGAATATGGAGAAAGGCTCGGAGTACACTCCAAACTGGAGAACACCTATAAGGAAATAGGCGACTTTATGAAGCAATCGTGCAAAGGGTATAATGGCTACGTTTTTACCGGCAACCCCGAACTTGCCAAAAAAATAGGGCTTAGGGCATCCCGAAAGATTGAGTTTTATAATGGGCGCCTTGACTGTCGCTTGATGGAATATGAACTATATCAGGGAACCCGCCGAGAGGAAACCATCGCACAATAGAGAACAATCTTTTCTTGGTTTGTGGCATCTCTTTCCAGCAACAAGGAATAACAACGGCTGATTAAAAGCTGCTGAGTCAGCCTGTCACTGCGTTTTTAGTACAGATTGGCTAACCATAAAACATACAAAAAAAGCTCCGTGAAATTCACGGAGCTTTTTTGTATGTTAACCTGAATAACGGGCTTCCTATTTTTCGATTTTAATTCTTCTTGATTTGATACGAGCCGCTTTCCCTGTAAGGGCGCGAAGGTAGTAAATCTTAGAACGACGAACTTTACCGTAGCTATTCATTACAATTTTCTCAATATTGGGAGAGTTTAAGGGGAATATACGCTCAACACCAACACCGTTCGAAATTTTACGAACTGTAAATGTTTCACTGGTTCCAATGCTGTTACGTTGAATAACAACCCCTTGATAAACCTGCACACGTTCTTTATTTCCTTCTCGAATTTTATAGTGAACGCTAATGGTATCACCTGCTCTAAATGCGGGAACTTCGTTTTTTGCTACCGCTTGCTCTTCTACAAACTTTACTAAATCCATGATTGTAAGTAATTAATGACGATTTTTAACCCGTAAAAATCGGACTGCAATATTAGTTATTTTTTTTTGATTTTTAAATGCTTCTTGAAAATATATTTCGCCCGCCGTTTTAATCTTGTTAGTTCGCTAATCATCTAAAAGATCGGGTCGTCTTTCGCGGGTGCGCTTGAGAGCTTCCTCATAGCGCCAGTTATTGATTAAAGCCTCATTTCCACTCAGCAAAATATCAGGCACCTTATGCCCCTGCCAGTCTGCAGGACGTGTATAAAGCGGGGCATCAAGAAGGTCGCCCTGAAAAGAATCCGAAAGGGCAGAGGTCTCATCCGACAGCACTCCAGGAATAAGGCGAACCACGGCATCTACTAAAATAGCCGCCGGTAGTTCTCCCCCCGAAAGCACATAATCACCGACTGATATCTCTCTGGTAACAAACAGATCCCGAATCCGCTGATCAATCCCTTTGTAATGGCCACATAGCACCATCATATTTCCCTTTCCAGAAAGTTCGTTAGCGATTCCCTGATTAAGCGTGACACCGTCAGGTGTCATGAAAATAATTTCATCATAGACCCGTTCAGCCTTTAGCGAATTGATACAATTTGCAAAAGGCTGGATAGACATGACCATTCCCCCACCGCCTCCGTATGGGTAATCATCAACGCTTCTTTGTTTATTCTCCGAGTATTCGCGCAAATTATGAACCTTAATCTCGGCCAGCCCTTTTTTTTGGGCCCTTTGCAGGATAGAATGTGCGAAAGGACTTGCAAGCAAGTCGGGAAGCACCGTGATGATATCAAAACGCATACGATCTAAAATTATGGCTGGTCCAAATAAATTTCGAGTAACCCCTCCGGCAACAGCACCTTCAAAACGCGGGCTTCTTCATCATATTCCTCGATAAAATCGTCGCTTAAAGGGAATAAAATCTCCTTTCCCCTGTAATTCACAGTGGCAATATACTGTTGCGGATATTCCTGAATTTCAAGAATCTCACCAAGCATTCCATGTACAGAATCAATTACCTGAAAGCCTTTGAAATCTTCTATAAGAAAATCGTCCTCATCTCGCACCGGCAGTTGATCGTTCGGAAGAAAAACATTCTTACGAACCAATTCTTTTGCTTGGTCGATACGGTTGATATCCTCCAGAAAAAAAAACCCGGTGTTATTGGAAAGGAGCTTGTAAGAGGATACAAAAAAAGGTACCAGTTGACGATTGATTTCTAGAAATATGAGATTTAGGTCTAAGGCGTCCGGATCATCAAATTCGAAAAAAATCTGAACCTCACCCTTCAGCCCCCGGGTCTTTGTTATGTAACCTATTTTGAAACTGTCGCTGGGTTTCATTTCGCTTAAATGAAAAAATGTCATTCCTAAAGAAATATCTTTTGGAATGACATTCTGGTATAAATTATTAGAAATTACTCTTCGCCAGCCGCAGTCTCATCTGATGCTTCTGTTTCAGCAGAAGCCTCAGGCTCTTCCGCGGTTTCTTCCGCAGGAGGAGTGTTTTTTGCAGCAATAGCAGCAGCCATATCTTCTTTCTTCTTCGCTTCAGCAGCCAACGCAACTTTTCTCGCTTCAGCAGCAGTCGACGCCAAATTTTCTTTCTTAGAAGAAATTTTGTTTTCCTTACCGTTCAACCACTCTTCAAAACGGGCTTCAGCAGTAGCTTCATCAAAAGCTCCTTTTTTCACACCACCTTGCAGGTGTTTTTTATACAATACTCCTTTGTATGATAAAATTGCGCGTGCCGTATCGGTTGGCTGTGCACCCTTATTCATCCAATCAAGTGTTTTGTCGAAATCAAGGTTAATGGTAGCAGGATTCGTATTGGGATTATAAGAACCCAAGCGCTCAATGAATTTACCATCTCTAGGTGCGCGAGCGTCTGCTACTACTACGTGGTAAAAAGGCTTACCTTTTTTACCGAATCTTTGCAATCTGATTTTAGTTGCCATTGTATTTTATTTATGTATTCAACATATTTCCCGGAACTACGTGCTGCGGGGCTGCAAAGATAAATAATAAAACTAGCAATCGAAAGCGTTTTCAAAAATTATAAAGCGCTTATACTCATGCAGGTCGGCCTATCGAATGCGGAACAAGAGATATATCCATGCTCCTATTGCCAGGATCGCTGCCAGCCTCCCCAACCATCCCTTGAAACTTCCCGGAGCATTCTTATAATATCTTTTAAACAAAAAAATTCCAGCGATTGAAACCAAAGCGATTACGATTACTACTTTCATAGCAGCAAAGTTACTATTCACCGCGCGATTTCGGTCTTCAAACTTTTTTTTGTATTATATGTTTTTCAAATAAAAACCCATTAAAGTGAATAAAACCATCATTGTTTCCAACCGATTACCCGTAAAAATTACAAAAGACGAAGATCAGCTTATTTTCAACAGCAGTGAAGGAGGACTTGCCACAGGACTAGGTTCTATCTATAAAGAAAAAAATAATATTTGGATTGGGTGGCCAGGAATGCCGGTCGACGAAGATGATAAAGTCAAAGTAAGTGCAGATTTAAAATCACTGAACCTTATTCCGGTTTTTCTTGAAGAGGAAGATATCAAAGGTTACTACGAGGGATTTTCTAACGAAATCCTATGGCCGGTGTTTCATTATATTTCAACCTACGCACGGTTTGATTCTGAAAATTGGGAATGCTATAAAGAAGTCAATCAAAAGTTTGCCGATGCGATCTCTCCGCACCTGAATCCAGGGGATACCCTTTGGATACACGACTATCAGTTGCTTTTACTGCCCGAGTTAATCCGACGTAAGCATCCCGATATTTCCATCGCATTTTTTCAGCACATCCCTTTTCCCTCTCAGGAACTATTCCGATTAATTCCCTGGAGGAAGGAACTGCTGACAGGCATGCTAGGAGCGGACCTAATCGGCTTTCATACATTTGATGACGTAAGGCACTTCATCAGTGCTGCTACCCATCTGCTCGATCTCCACGTCGATGCGAATATGATCAGAACTCAGCAAAGGGCCGTAGCTGTCGAACCTTTTCCCATGGGAATTGATAGTGAAAAATTCTCTAAACTATCGTCAGATCCTACGGTACATGAACACATACACAGCCTGAAAGGCTACTATAAGGATCAGAAAATACTACTTTCGATCGATCGACTTGACTACAGCAAGGGGATCATACAAAGGCTGGAAGCATTCGACCTTTTCCTTCAGGAACACCCGGAGTACCACGAGAAAGTTGTACTGTTTATGATCGTCGTTCCTTCGCGCGACAATGTTCCCGAATATCAGCGACTTAAAAATGAAATTGACAGGATCGTCGGAAACATAAACTCCCACTACCGCAAATTCGACTGGTTCCCGGTAGCTTATTTTTACCAAAGCTACCCGATTGAATATCTATCAGCACTTTATAATATTGCCGATGTATGCCTGATCACACCTATGCGCGATGGAATGAACCTGGTATGCAAAGAATATGTGGCCAGCCGGAATGACAATTCAGGAGTTTTGATCCTTAGCGAACTTGCAGGCGCATCCAAAGAATTGATAGACGCCATCATTGTAAATCCGAATAATATTCATGAAGTCAAAGACGCTCTTATCGAGGCTCTGAATATGCCTCAGGATGAAATGGAGACCCGCATGTCGGCCATGCGTCAAATGGTTTTCAAATACAATATTCATCACTGGGTTAAAATTTATATGAAACGACTCGATGAAATAAAAAAGCTTCAACTTTCCATGAAATCTGGCCGGGTCAATGAAACCATTAAAAATGAGATTCGTGACGCCTACCAACGCGCTGAAAGCCGCCTCATTTTATTGGACTACGATGGTACCCTTGTCGGATTTAAAAAACAGATAGACCAGGCCTCACCCGATTTGGCGCTCTACGAACTACTAAACGAACTAACCTCAAACCCCCGAAATTGCACAACCCTTATCAGTGGACGCAAGCACGAAACTCTGGAAAAATGGTTTGGTGACCGCAATCTGACCTTGATCGCCGAACACGGTGCCTGGAAGAAGCATATCGGGCAGGAGTGGCGACAAAAATCAGATCTTTCAAATCTTTGGAAGGAAGAGGTTCATCAGTTGATGGACGCCTTCTGCGATAGAACCCCGGGTGCCTTCGTGGAGGAGAAAAGCTACTCGCTGGTGTGGCATTACCGTAAGGTTCAGAAAGGTCTCGGAGCACTCCGCGCGAACGAACTGATGGACAACCTCCGCTTTATGATCACCGCCTATGGATTACAATTACTCAACGGCCACAAGGTCATTGAAGTAAAAAATTCAGAAGTCAACAAAGGAAAGGCAACGTTGAATCTGATTAATCAGAGCGATTACGACTTTATTTTGGCGATAGGCGACGACTATACCGACGAAGACATCTTCAAAGTGCTTCCGGAAGACGCACATACCATTCGCGTAGGCAAGCACATGTCGGCCGCCAGGTACTATGTCGAGGGAGTAGAAGAGGTGCGTGACCTCCTCAATTCAATCGTCCGCTGATTTATGCATCGTGATGCATTATTTATTCCTGCTTCATTAGAAAAGACGGCTTATCCAATTTTTGGGAGATACGGTATGCAGCGTTCATTAAACCCACATGGCTATAGGCCTGCGGAAAATTTCCCCATTGGCTGCCGTCTTTTTCATCAATATCTTCACTGAAGAGCATTAAGTGATTTCCAAAGGCAAGAAGTTTCTCAAATGTATGCTGAGCTTCTTCAATTCGGCCCACTACCGCTAAAGCCTCGACATACCAGAAAGCACATATAAGGAATGTGGTTTTTGGCTTACCAAAGTCGTCGGTATGAAGATAACGGTAGAAAAGGCCTTCAGGTGTTTTGAGTTCCTTTTCAAGGGCAATCAAATGATCTTTTGCCCGCTGTGAAGACGGGTCCAGATAATTCATTAGAATAAGCTGCAAAGTGCTCGCATCCAGGTGATCACTCCCTGCTGCATGCGTATATACCCGTCTTTCAGCATCGTAGCAACTTTCAATATGCGCAGCGGCGCGCTCTATGAGCGAACGGGCCTTTTCCTGAATTTTTACATCACCGATCGCAATCCCAATTTTCAAAGCAGCATTGCTTCCGGCCCATTGAAAAAGATTGCTATAACTATGTCGATTAGCAAAATTCCTGAACTCCCAAATTCCGGCATCTTTCTCATCGATCGTATGTTCAATCTTGTTCAGCAAAAATGAAACCCACTTGCTGGAGTCGGTACGCTCTTTGAATACAAAGCGATGATCCGTAAATAAGGGCAGAAGCGAAATCAGCGCCTGACCGTAAACGTCGTTCTGAATGTGTTCATAAGCCTGGTTACCAATCCTCACAGGTTGATTCGCCCGATACCCCTTTAAGTGTTCCAGTACCGATTCGGTCAACTCCTTTTTCCCTGTGATGCCATATAGCGGTTGAAACCGACCCTTGGTATCGTACGATATATTGGCTATGTAATTCGCAAAGCCTTCCATCTCCTCAAATTGCCCGATATGGTTCAGCGCCGTCAATACGTAATAACTGTCGCGCAACCAGCAATAGCGATAATCCCAGTTCCGGCCGCTTCCATCCGATTCCGGCAAACTTGTCGTACCAGCAGCGATAATCGCGCCGGTATCTTCATATTGATGAATTTTCAAGGCCAATGCCGAGCGAATGACGGCCGCTTGATAAACCGGGGCGATGGTAGAATGCTTAATCCACTTACGCCAATAGTTTACTGTTTCCCGTAGGAAAGTCTCGGCCGTTCTTACAATAGGCGCCTCCAGAGGAGTTCCGTAGGTGAGAAAAATATATTTTGTCTCTGTTAGAACATGTGTAGCATCTTCTTCGAAGCTGGAAAGTGGAAGATCCGTCGTTAAGCGGATACTTGCTGAGGCCCCTTCAAAGGATAGGTGGTTACTCCCTTTATGGCGTCTTAGCTGTTTGCGACCGTAATCGTATACAGGCTCACAACGGAGTCTAATCTTCGGATTATTCACCAAAGGTTCTATTTTCCTGATCAGCATTAAGGGCTTGAAATATCGATCATATTGACTAAAGCGGGGTGCAAAATCCGTCACACGGTATGATCCATCCTCGGTCGAAATCTCGGTTCTCAGGACATTGGTGTTTTCAATATAATATTGTTTAGAAGTATAATCCGGTTTTACAGGTAATATCGAAAATTCCCCTCCTTGCTCGTCGTCCAACAACTTCCCAAAAACGAAAGAACTATCAAAGGTAGGCCAACATAACCAAGAAACATTTGTGTTTTTTCTTATATGAGCCATGAATGCGCAATTCCCTATAATTCCCGATTGGTAAGTTTTTCTATCCATAGTATAAATTTTATCATTTTTTAAAAGGTTTTATAACCAAATATCATGCCTCCAATGGAAATGTGTACTTTTGTAAATAATAGCGGCTAACGTCCATCTTATCCGGTGATTATCATCATGTTAAGCAGGTAAAAATAGCAATGCTATGCTTGGACGATCTTAGAAATTTTGTCGTAAGCTTTTGTATATCAAATAGTTGCATTTAAACTGTAAAATTCAGAGTGAGCATTTTATCAACAGAACAACTGGGCCACATTTATACCGACCGTTGGCTATTCAAAGATTTATCTTTTGGAATCCAAAAAGGCGATCGTATCGCTCTGGTAGGAATCAATGGTACAGGAAAATCGACCCTATTAAAGATATTGGCCGGAATTGAAGAACCAACGGAAGGGAAAGTCGTTTCCGAGCGAGGAATCCAGATTGGCTATCTCGAGCAAGATCCTCAATTCGAAGGACTTCATACCGTGAACGATTTTGTGTTCAGTGCCGATAATGAGCAACAACAACTTATAGCGGAATACGAGCACCTTGTTCAACACGATCCAAATAACGATGAAAAGCTCGCGGATATATCGGAAAGACTTAGTGCATCTAACGCTTGGGAATACGAATATCATATTAAGACGGTGTTGGATCGTTTGGGATTTAAAACGCTCGATCAGGAAATTAAAAGCTTATCGGGAGGACAACAGAAGCGACTCGCGCTTGCCAAACTGCTGATTAACGAACCCGACGTATATATTCTTGATGAGCCTACCAATCATCTTGATATTGAAACCATCGAATGGCTTGAGAAACTTCTCACGACAAAGCAGCGCACACTGATATTCGTATCCCACGACCGGTACTTTCTCGACAATGTGTGCACTGAAATACGCGAACTGGAAAAGGGAAAACTATTTGCCTATAAAGGCAAGTATGATAATTTTTTGACGATCAAGTCGGAGCGAGAAGCAGGTGAAGCAGTGGCCCTTGAACGCAATAAAAATTTATTGAAACGGGAGCTGGAGTGGATGCGCCGGCAGCCCCAGGCGAGAGGGACAAAATCAAAATCAAGAATCGACGCCTTCTATGATCTGGAGGAAAAAACACAAAGTGGGGCAGGAAAAGAATCTGTCCAGCTAAGCGTCAAAGTGTCGCGCCAGGGCGGTAAAATTCTCGAACTAAAAAACGTCCAGAAAGCCTTCAAAAACAAGACGATCTTCGAAGGCTTTCACTATACATTCAAAAAAGGGGATAGAATAGGACTTGCCGGAAAAAACGGAACAGGAAAATCAACCTTTCTAAATCTACTAACCGGCGTTCTCGAGCCAGACGCAGGAACGGTTGAAAAAGGAGAGACTACTGTTTTTGGATATTACCGTCAACTTGGTTTAACCCTTAGCCCTGGCGACCGGGTGATCGACGTCGTAAAGAACATCGCCGAATATATTAAGATGGCGAACGGGGAACTACTAAGTGCTTCCCAATTGTTAACGCATTTCTTATTTCCTCCCGAAAAGCAATTCGGCATGGTCAGTAAACTCAGTGGCGGGGAACGCAAGCGCCTTCAGTTGATGCGAGTTCTCATAACAAATCCAAATTTCCTTATTCTCGATGAACCCTCGAATGATTTGGACATTGACACGCTGAACGTCCTTGAAGAATTTCTTGACAATTACACGGGGGTACTAATGGTCGTTTCACACGATCGGTATCTTCTCGATAAGCTAACAGAACAACTTTTCATATTTGATGAGAGTCCCAACATTACTATCTATAATGGGAATTACTCTGATTACAAACAAGACATTCTGGAACGGGAACGAGAACTAAAAAAGAGCCAAGTAAAGGAGTTACCCACACCGTTGAAGCTGAGCCCACCCGAGAACAAGCGCACGCTCAGCTTCAAAGAAAAGCAAGAGATGGGTCAAATTGAGATAGAACTTGAAAAATTGGAATCTTCCATAAAAGAGAAAACGGTCTACCTGTCTTCAATTTCAGATCATGAGGCGCTACTACTCGCGAGTAAAGAAATCGAGGACCTTCAAGAAGAACTTAGGAAAAAAGAAGAACGATTCTTCGTTCTTCTTGAGAAAGATATTTAACGTTCCACGTGGAACCTTCTATAATGTTCCACGTGGAACGTGGCTAAATTTGAGTAAAATGTTTAAAAAATATAATGTAATCGTTGTAGGAGGCGGACATGCAGGCTGTGAGGCGGCAATTGCAGCTTCCAATCTAGGCTCTAGTGTTCTTTTAGTAACGATGAACATGGGGACGATAGCGCAGATGAGCTGCAATCCGGCAATGGGAGGAGTAGCGAAAGGGCAAATCCTCCGCGAGGTGGATGCCATGGGAGGATTGTCCGGAATAGTAGCTGATAAAACTACCATCCAATTCCGAATGCTGAATCTTTCCAAAGGACCGGCCATGTGGAGTCCAAGAACACAAAACGATCGAATGCGATTTGCAGAGGAGTGGCGTCTTCAATTGGAGCAGCGCCCCAACATTGATTTCTGGCAAGATACCGTTCGTGAGATAAAAGTCACAAATGGTCGGGCCACGGGCGTCGTTACTTCACTCGGATTAGAGATAGAATCAGATGCAGTTGTTCTCACCAACGGGACTTTTCTAAACGGTTTGATCCATATCGGCGAAAAACGAATGGGAGGGGGCCGAGCTGCTGAGCGAGCTGCTACCGGCCTTACCGAACAATTGGTAAGCCTCGGATTTACATCCGGGCGCATGAAAACCGGAACACCACCAAGAGTGGATGGCCGAAGCCTTGATTATACGCAAATGGAAGAACAATGGGGTGATGAAAAGAAAGGGCAGTTTAGCTATACGGATGTGGAGCTTCCTAAAGAGCAACGTTGTTGCTGGATCACCTATACAAATACCGAAGTCCATGAAACCCTCAAAGAAGGTTTCGAAAAATCACCAATGTTCACAGGCAGAATTCAGGGATTAGGACCCCGGTACTGCCCTTCTATCGAAGACAAAATAAATAGGTTCGCGGAACGCGACCGTCATCAAATTTTTGTAGAGCCAGAAGGCTTTAATACTGTTGAAATCTATGTCAACGGTTTTTCCACGTCGCTTCCCGAAGATGTGCAATACAAAGCCCTTCGCAAAATTCCTGGATTCCAAAATGCGAAAATGTTCCGTCCGGGTTACGCAATTGAGTACGATTATTTTCCCCCAATGCAATTAGATTCGACCCTGGAAACTTTTCTGGTGAAAAACTTATTCTTCGCTGGGCAGATTAATGGCACTACCGGCTATGAGGAGGCAGCGAGCCAGGGGATGATGGCAGGAATAAATGCCCACCAGCGCATCAATGATCTGCACGAATTAATTTTGAAAAGATCCGAATCGTACATCGGTGTACTGATCGACGACCTGGTGACCAAAGGCACTGATGAACCCTATCGTATGTTTACCTCACGGGCTGAACACCGCTTGCTATTAAGGCAGGATAATGCCGACGAACGACTTACGCCACTTGCCCACAAACTAGGACTCGTTTCCGATGAGCGACTTGAAAGGGTGGAGAAAAAAGTTAGTAATGCACAAACCATTATTAAGTATTTACAGAAAACTTCTATTGACAAGGAACTGATTAATCCAATTCTTAAAGAAAAAAATAGCAGCCCCATTCCTCAGAATATGAAAATGGTCAACTTGCTTAGTCGTCCCGGATTGCATATCCGCGACCTAGCTCAAAGTCATCATGGGTTCAGCAAGCTTATTGAGGAATTCGACGAGGAAACACTTGAACAGGCAGAAATAAAAGTAAAATATGAAAGCTATTTTGAAAAGGAATTAGAGCTTGTCGCAAAAATGAAAAAGATGGAAGATCACCAGATAAATCCAGAGTTCGATTACTCCCTGCTAAAATCACTATCAAAAGAGTCGCGGGAGAAGCTTCTTAAAATCAAACCTCGCACCATTGGTCAGGCATCCAGGATTTCCGGAGTCACCCCTTCAGATATCAGCGTCCTCATTGTTCATTTGTCTTAAATAACTGATTTTCAACGAGATAAATAAAAACAAAAGTGACCTATTTTAGTAGCCCACAAGAGATTATTTTATAAAAAATGAATTGGAGTATAAAAAAACTAAAAACCGCCTTAAAAACGCTTAAAATTGGCTTAAACACGTTTCCGCCTTTTTTAGTACTTATTCTGGTTCTTCTTTCTTGTGTGGGCGGCTGCGCGAGTATGCAACAACCCTCGGGCGGTCCAAGGGATTCCATTCCACCAAAAATTCTGAACGAGACCCCTCCAAACCTGACAAGGAACTTTACAGCAAAGAATATTGAAATCGAATTTGATGAGTATGTTAAGTTACAGAACGAATTCACGGAAATCAGTATCTCGCCTGACTTAGATCTTGCTCCGGTGTATCGCATTAAGAAGCGTTCACTCATTATCGAATTACCCGATAGCCTGGCCGAGAACACTACATACTCCATCAATTTTGGCAAGGGGGTCGTCGATTTCAACGAAGGAAACTCCCTGGTCAATTATCGATATGTATTTGCAACCGGTAATGAGATAGATTCACTATCCCTCAGTGGAAATGTAATCAGCGCTGTCACCAAGGAACCGCTCTTCGACGTTAATGTCATGCTCATACCGGTTTCGCAAGACTCTATTTTTGGAAAAAGGAAGGCAAATATCTTTACGCGTACCGATAGTTCAGGAAACTTCCGCCTTCAAAATCTAAGCGAAAATTCCTATCGCATCTATGCCCTCAGAGAAACCAATAACGACCGTATATTCAATGGTGCTGATGAAGAAATAGCTTTTTTGGCAGACAGCATCTATCTGGATGAAAATAAAAGCGGAATCAAACTGAAGACATTCCGGGAAGTCCCTGAAGTTTTCCGGACCGTAGATCGCCGCATTGAAAATACCGGACGAGTTTTCTTCAATTTTAATCGGCAGGTTAGAAACGGCAACCTAACGGTCCTCGATAATCCAAAGATCAACGACGAAAAATTTTTCGAGTTCGTACCGTCAAAAGACACCGCATATATGTGGCTTCCCGACTTAAGTTTTGATTCGCTCAGGGTAGTTCTCTCAGAGGATACCCGGGTACTTGACACCATTCTTATTAGAAGAAATCAAAACGACAAGTACTCACGTGCCATGACCATTACAGACAATCTGAGCAATCAGCGTGTAGACCAGATTAAGAATATCCGCTACACAGCCTCGGCACCTATACAATCTGTTGATTTATCAAAAATAAAACTCCTAGAAGATACCACCCAGCGTACCAATATACAGGTCACACTCGATACTGCAAATAATCGCAGAGCAACCCTTTCATACCGTTGGAAACCCAAGCGAACGTACCTGATTGAACTACAGGAGGGAGCCTTTATAGGTTACTTCGGCGAACGTTCCACAGCTGGACAACGTAAGTTTACTTTTGATGATACCGATAATTATGGAAATATGATACTCGACATTCAACTCCCTGATTCGAACGCATACATCGTAGAACTTATCAGAGATAACAGGAGCCAGGATAAGATTGACGTGGTGAGTTCACATCCCATTGTAGGTTCCAGAAAGATTGCATTGACTCAAATGCCCGGAGGTGATTATTCCGTCCGGATCGTATACGATGAAAACAGCAATCAGGAATGGGATACTGGAAGCGTACGTTTAAGACGTCAGCCTGAGGAACTCTGGTACTGGAACAAAATCATTACCATTCGTCCTAATTGGGAGCAGGAAGAAATCATTAAAGTTCCTTCAAGGGAAACATTGACCGAACAAAGTCTACCTGCTACATCGCCCCCAAAAGCACAGTCCGATATTACAGAAAAAAATAATGCGTTGGACGAACCCTATATAAAATCAGGAACCGTAACTCCAAGGGAAACAGAAGAATAATACCTACTCAAACCAACTTGCATACAGCACATAGTTATGGGGTAAGCTATCCAGCATGGAAAGCTGTTGGGCATCAAGAGGCTTGATCTTCCTGGCAGGAACACCAGCATACAAAAATCCTGATTCGCAGATGGTATTCTCGAGAACGACAGCCCCTGCAGCAATAATCACATAGTCTTCTACGACCGCATGATCCATCACGATGGCCCCCATTCCCACGAGCACATGATCACGGAGAGTACAACCATGCACCATCGCTCGATGGCCGATCGATACAAAATTTCCTATTTCGGTAGCTGCTTTTTTATACGTGCAATGAATAACTGCGCCGTCTTGAATATTGGTGTGGTGCCCAATACGAATACTGTTTACATCGCCACGTATCACCGCATTAAACCAAACAGAACATTCATCGCCTATCACAACATCGCCTACCAGGGTCGAATTCTCAGCGATAAAACATTTTGCTCCAATGGAAGGGAGCACATCATGAACAGGAAGTATCAGAGCCATAATATCAAAAAATTGTATCTTTAATTTCGCCAGCGTGCTGCGGATAATCGGTAGTATAATGTAAGCCGCGGCTCTCCTTACGCAACATTGCACTTTTTATTACGATATAAGCTACCTGAATTACATTCCGTAACTCACATAACTTAACCGACAGACAGGTGTTCTTGTAGAAGCTTTCAGTTTCCTCATATAGAAGACCCAAACGACGCATCGCCCTTTCCAATCTAAAATCAGAGCGAACTATACCTACATAGTCACTCATAATTTTCTGGGTTTCCCGCAAATTGTGTACTACCAAAATATCTTCATTGGAAAGCTGTGTATTGGAAGCGTCCCAATCGGGAATATTGTCCGGTATAGAGAACGATCTGAAGCGTCCTACTGCATCCTCAAAAATACGGTGTGCAAAAACAGCTGCTTCAAGCAATGAGTTCGATGCCAATCGATTAGCCCCATGTAGTCCTGTTGAAGCACATTCCCCGCAGGCATACAAACCATCAATCGTCGTCTGCCCCACCTCATTGACCAAAATACCCCCACATAAATAGTGCGCAGCAGGCGTAACTGGTATATAGTCTTTCGTCAAATCAATTCCGATGGTAAGACACTTGGCGTAAATATTAGGAAAGTGTCGTAATAATTCTTCTTTCGTCCGGTGTGTGATATCCAGGTAGACATAATCCTCGCCCGACTTCTTCATTTCGGCATCAATCGCGCGAGCAACAATATCCCGAGGCGCCAGTGAACCGCGCGGATCATAGTCGTACATAAACTCCTCGCCATTGAGCCGCCTTAATTTTCCGCCGAAACCACGTAATGCTTCGGAGATTAAAAAAGCAGGATATTCACTCGGGTTATATAAAGCCGTAGGATGAAACTGAATAAATTCCATATTCCGCACCTTACCCTTTGCCCTATACACCATTGCAATACCGTCGCCCGTAGCAATAACCGGATTGGTAGTGCTCGAGTAAATATGTCCTGCTCCACCGCTGGCGATAACGGTGACACGGCTCAGAAACTTTTCAACTGTATTTTTAACAGTATTTAATGCATATACACCGTAACAACGTATATCTTTTGAATTTTTCCCCACATACTCACCCAAATGGTGCTGCGTGATGAAATCGATTGCAAAATAATGTGTCAGAATCTCAATGTTCTTATTTTCATGCACTTTGGCAAGCAACGCACGCTCAATCTCGAAACCGGTAATATCCTTGTAGTGTAAAATGCGATGTTCAGAATGGCCGCCCTCCTTCGCCAGATCATACTGACCTTTAATAGTCTTATCGAATGAGGTACCATAGCCGATAATATCTTCTATTCGGGAAGGTCCTTCTTTCACGACGATATCCACAATTTTTTCATCGCATAATCCGTCTCCAGCAACCAGAGTATCAGCTATATGCTTCTCGAAGGAGTCGGACTTATCCACAACGGCTGCAACACCACCCTGCGCATACTTGGTATTAGACTCATCCTCGTTCGACTTCGTAATGATAAGAACCTTACCATGTTGCGCCGCCTTCAATGCGAAACTTAAACCTGCAATTCCTGAACCGACTACCAAAAAGTCTACACTATTCATTTGAAAAAATATAAATTAATTACTTCTTACTTATTCACGTGGATAACCTACATAAAGGTGTGAATTTTCTGTGAACTAATCGTTGGTTAATATCATCCAAACCCACATACTCCCTCATTCCTTAAAAATATTGACACCTTAGGTATAAGTTATCAAGTAAGAAGCCATGGTTTATCACCAATTTCAACAGACCTAAAAATTCACATAAAAATATCGAAAATAAAAATAGCTTTATTAAAGAGTACTTGCTTTCAATACGTTACTTTGAAATTAATGTTAATAAATTGTTAACAAGACAAATCAAGTCAGTTTTCAAAATTAATCCCGTCTATTTTACAAACATTACCAACACCCTAATAAACAATAAAAGATTTTTATATAAAAAGAATATTATTGTTGTTGTCTGTGTTGGCATCCTCAAAATTTGAATTCATTTTCTTTACGTACTTTTGTAATGAGATTTAAAACATACCCATGGAAACTTTCGAATTAGATCTGAACGAGAAAGGTTATATCGACGAAGCAATCGATCCCTCGTTCGATCTTGTGGACGCAATACTAAAACTTAAAAGAGAAAAGAACGCAGTTATCCTGGCCCATTATTATCAGGATTCTGATATACAGGATGTTGCCGATTATATAGGAGATAGTCTGGGACTGTCACAGGAAGCAGCAAAGACGGAAGCTGATATCATCGTATTTGCAGGAGTTCATTTCATGGCTGAAACAGCCAAAATACTTTCACCCCAGAAAAAGGTACTTCTGCCTGATTTGAAAGCAGGCTGTTCTTTATCGGATAGTTGCCCGCCGCACTTATTCGCCAAATTCAAGGAGAAATACCCCGATCACCTGGTGATCACCTACGTGAATTGTACCGCCGAGCTAAAAGCCCTGAGCGACATCGTTTGTACCTCTTCTAATGCAGTGCAGATTGTCGAAAGCCTGCCTGCCGATCAAAAAATAATTTTCGGACCCGATAAAAATTTGGGCGACTATGTGATACGAAAAACAGGTAGACAAAATATCGTTCTCTGGAACGGCGCCTGTATGGTTCATGAAATTTTCTCGCACGACAAAATAAATGCTTTACGTCTGGAATACCCGGACGCAAAAATGATTGCACATCCGGAATGTGAACAGCATATCCTGGAGAACGCCGACTATATAGGTTCAACTTCTGGATTGTTGAAATATACGCGTGAAAATCCGGCTTCTACCTTTATTGTAGCAACAGAAAGCGGTATTATCTACCAAATGCAGAAAGCAAGTCCGGAGAAGACCTTTATTCCCGCGCCGCCCAATAATGCATGTGCGTGCAACGATTGTCCGCATATGAAATTAAATACCCTTGAAAAGCTCTATAACTGTATGAAGTACGAATTGCCCGAAATAGATCTTGATCAAGATGTCATTCAACGTGCACGGAAACCTATTGAACGAATGCTTGAAATTTCATCCCGTTTAGGATTATAAAGTAAATATATGTTTGACAATAAAGACAGAACAAATTTGGAGGAACTGGGTGAATTCGGCTTGATCGATCACCTGACCAAGGCCATTCAACTTGAACAAAAGTCTACCCTAAAAGGCATTGGTGACGATGCTGCCGTGCTTGACTTTTCTTCCTACAAAACCCTGATCTCTACTGATCTCCTTTTAGAAGGTGTACACTTTGATCTCAGGTACGTCCCCCTTAAGCATTTGGGCTATAAGGCTGTTCAGGTCAATTTAAGTGATATATATGCCATGAACGGTATGGCCTCTCAAGTCACTTTCTCGATTGGATTATCCAGTAAATTTCCTCTTGAGGCTGTTGAAGAAATCTACGAAGGTGCTTTAATTGCCTGTAAAAAGTACAACGTCGACTTAATAGGTGGTGATACCTCAGCTTCGAAGCAGGGACTCGTCATCAGTGTAACCAGTATAGGTTACGCAGAAGAATCGAAAATCGCTTATCGAAGCGGAGCCGAAGAGGGCGATTTAATTTGCGTATCGGGCGATCTGGGTGGCGCTTATATGGGCTTGCAACTTTTAGAAAGGGAAAAATCTATTTTCCTTGAAAACCCGAATATACAGCCCGATCTCGAGGGTAAAGATTATATTGTTGAGCGTCAGCTTAAGCCTGAGGCCAGGAAGGATATCGTTGAGCTTCTTGCAGAGAAAAACATACTTCCTACCTCCATGATTGATGTGTCGGATGGTCTGGCATCAGAAGTTCTGCATATTTGTAAACAGTCTAATAAGGGCTGTAAAATATACGAGGAAAAAATTCCGATTGACCCGATGACCTACGATACGGCCTTTAACTTCGGAATTGATCCAACGGTCTGTGCTTTGAATGGTGGAGAGGACTATGAACTTTTGTTTACCATTAAGCAAGATGATTTTGAAAAGGTGAAAGGTCTGCTTGATATTACCGTCATTGGGCATATCACCGAACCCGATGCGGGATGTGAAATGATATCGAAATCGAATAAGGTTCACCCCTTGAAAGCGCAGGGCTGGAATTCACTGAAAGGCTAAGGTAACAGCGTTTCTTCATCCACATATTTTGGGTCCAGTTCCTTGCTGGTTCTGGCACCCAAAATTTTTAGTTTTTCCATCTTTGACATCACATTTCCCCGACCTGTTTCCAGTTTCTTTCTAGCCTCTTCATGTGTGCGCGACAGCTGATTAATTTGTTTTTCAACTTTTTCCATATCATCTGTAAAGCCTACAAATTTGTCATAAAGCAAGCCCGCTTCCCGCGCTATTTCCAACACATTTCGATTCTGCCGCTCCTGTTTCCATAAGCCAGCTATGGTCCGTAGGGTAGCCAGCAGGGTAGAAGGACTAACAATCACTACCCGGCGGTCCCATGCAAAATTAAAAAGGTCGTTGTCCAGACTAACCGATAAACTAAAGGAAGACTCGATCGGAATGAAGAGTAAGACAAAATCAGGAGAATTAATTTGATAAAGATCGCAGTAATTCTTTGCTGAAAGTTCAGTAACATGCGTTTTGACCGAAAGTAGGTGCTGCCGGGCATGAACGGTCCGTTCATCTTCATTTTCAGCATTGATCCAGCGTTCATAGGCAATTAATGAAACCTTCGAATCAATCACCAGGTTTTTTTCGTCGGGCAAATCTATAATAGCATCGGGTTGCACCCGCTGACCCATAGCATTGGTAAAGCTGGTTTGCAGTCTATATTCCCGGTCCTTGACCAATCCGGAACGTTCCAATACTTTTTCCAGAATAACCTCACCCCAATTCCCCTGTTTTTTATTATCCCCTTTTAGCGCCTTTGTCAGGTTACTGGCCTCATCCTGGATTTGTCTGCTCTGTTCTATCAATAATTCGACTGCTCCTTTGAGGGAGTTCCGGTCTTTCGATTCCTCATGATATACACGGTCCACTTTCGCTTCAAAAGTTTTCAGATTTTCCTTGAAAGGATCCAAAATTTGAAACAGACTCTTATGGCTCGATTCGCTGAATCGGTCGGATTTATCCTGTAATATTTTATTCGCGATGAGTTCAAATTCCTTGGTCATCTGGTGTTTAAGTTCAGAAAGCTCTGATTTTTGATCGGTTATTTTCTGGCTTTGAGCAGCGAAGTATGATTGTACTTTTTCCAGCTGACGCTGACTATCCATATAGCGTCCACGTTCCTCGCTAAGCTCCGATTTAAGATGTTCCAGGTCTGCTTTCAGAGAGGAATGCAAAGAAGCCTTTTCGGCTTGCAGACTGATCACTTCTTGCTCTTTCCTTGCCAAAAGGAGCATGGTTTCTTTCGCCTCTTTATCATCCTGTTTTTTAACGATAAAGTAAACCAGTAGCAGCACCACTATGATGATAATGAATGTTAAATGTAGTAAATCCATTGATAATATTTTTAGCATTTCAAAGATAGCAAAAATGTTGTTTCCCCAAAACGAGACGACATTCTGGCATAAATGACTAAAAATTTACGAAAACCGGCGAAATTTGCGTCCAAAATACAGTATTTTTACAACGGTACATTATTTGAAGGGTACTTAATAATTTTGAAACGAATCTATTTGGAGCAATTATGGGAATGATATTATTTATAGCTATTGCAATCATCAGTTTTGGAGTGCAGTGGAAATTTAAAAACAAGTTTAAAAAGTATTCGGAAACTCCGCTCGCGAGTGGTATGAGTGGCAAAGATATAGCGTTAAAGATGCTGCACGATAACGGAATATTCGACGTTCAAGTGCTTTCTTCGCAAGGTAGGCTATCAGATCATTACAATCCGGCCGACCGTACCGTTAATCTGAGTCCGGAAGTATACGAAGGCAGAAGCGTTGCCGCCGCAGCCGTCGCTGCGCACGAGTGCGGTCACGCCGTCCAGCATGCCAAAGCCTATTCATGGCTTACATTACGTTCAGCTGTTGTGCCTTTGGTTAACATTGCGTCTCAGATGACTTCCGTCGTGCTGTTTATAGGTGTACTGATGTTTTTCTTTTCAGGAAATCCATTACTATTGGCCATTGGTGTGGGTGCACTTGCTATTACGACGGCATTTACCTTTATCACACTTCCCGTTGAATTCGACGCTTCCAAACGAGCCCTTGCCTGGCTTGAATTGAATCCTGGGATCATGGCCAACAGTGTTGAGCATAGTGGTGCTAAAGACGCACTTAAATGGGCAGCGATGACCTACGTGGTAGCGGCTCTAGCCTCTCTGGCGACCTTGGTTTATTATGCAAGTATGCTCTTGGGTAACCGCGAGTAATCTAACCTTTTAACTTTGGCCTTAAAAGCCGCTCTGACTGTCAGAGCGGCTTTTCTTTTTTATAAACCTTGATGGAATCTGGAAAGGTAAAAATCCTCTTTCTGGGTCATGAGCATTTTGTCGGTTTTTGATTTATCCAGGTAGCCTGCCAAATGAAGCACCCCGTGAATAATTACCCGACGTAGCTCTTCAGTTACTTCGATGCCCAAATGCAACGCGTTTTCCATAACCCGTGGTACGCTGATAAAAATATCGCCCGATATCTCCTTTTCCGACTCGCTGTTGTCAAAAGTAATGATGTCGGTATAGGTGTCATGGTCCAGATACTCTTGGTTGATATTAAGCAAATACTCATCTGAGCAAAATATAAAATTCAGCTCGCCTGTACGATGTTCCTCGTTTTTAATCGTATCGCTTATCCATCTCCTAAGCATGTTTTTTTGTTTTATCTTAAAGTCTGTGTCCTCAGAAAAGAAGTGAATTTTTGTTTTCATAACATGCTGATTCGTCTTTCGTGCTGTTGCGAATTTATCGTTTTTATTTCAACTTTCGACTGACACTTTGAAAAGCACATAAGTGCTACCTTTGATGCCTATGGAAAGCTCACTATATAATCCCTTTGATAAATTTTTGTTCAACAGCAACACATGTTTTCTAAGTGGGGCGCCGCTGGAGGTTGCGTACTACTATCCCGTTTTCCCTGAGTGGATTGTTAAGGAACACCAAATTGGCGAACAGGTATTTAAAATGCTTGATGAAAGCTATCGAAAGTACAGTGATTTACAATTGCCTTGCTCCGAAACGGTTTTCAAGCAGCTAACGCAACTGGATGAAGAAATTTTTCAGGCATTTCAGAAAGGTTACCAAGGCGTCGAATCAGTCGATCAGGTTCGCCTCTTCCAGTGGATCGGGAAATGGGTATACGGGATCATTTTCAATGAAATTCAGGCCGGAATAGAGCAGCAAAGAGAAAGCGGCGAGCCGATGAATTTTTCCCAGACCCTAGTTCATAAGTTCAGCCATTTGCACCTTATGCTGCAGTCAATTATACGCGATACAGAATTTGAAGCTGTCAATCCCTTTACGATACTTGTTTTCCCGGTTGATAATCCGGAAATGACCTACAATTACCGCGACGAGATCAACACCTTGGTTTTTTCACTCCGTATACGTGATCTGGGGATTATTGCCTGCCTTCAGGATAATGGTGCGAATGCAAAGTATCACCAGGATGTTCTAGAGTCTGTAGCTGGGCGTAAGCTGCATCCCATACAATTCGAGGAGATATGTGCACGTATCTTTTACTCCTGTTATCTTTTCAACCGACTGCCTGAATATATTGTCACCTCCGTTGGCGAGAAAATATTTATCGAGCCAATGTCACTCTTCGGGAGCGATAACCGGCCTCTATTCGACTACTTTCAGGCGAAGACTTACGGACAGGTTTTGGAGAATTTTTGGAAGCCCTGGGGCTTTACTCTTTTCGAAATTATCCAAGATCCTGAAAAGCCGATGTCGTTCCTTACCGACACACAGGGCAATTTCATTGAACGGGAGCGCTTAAGCCTGCCTCATTCATCTGAGGAACTATAACATGTCCTGAACCTGCTTGATAAAGACTGGTATAATGCCTGGATAGAGCAATATGGTCAGCGCGAGTCCGGTTAGTGCGCCATAAAGATGTGCATCGTGGTTGATGCTGTCGCGGGCCGCATTCGATGCCCAGGCACAATAAACCAGGTAAAGCGGACCAAAAATGATCGCAGGGATGGGAATGGGGATAAAAAATAAATAGAGCGACATGGTTGGGTTAAACAGAATATAGCTGAACAAAACCGCGGAGATGGCGCCCGAAGCACCCAGACTATGATAGCCGTAATTATTTTTATGACGGAATATCGTTGGGACATCACTTAAAATTAAGGCGAGCAGGTATATAAGAAAAAACTGAAGATGTCCCCAACTACTCAATTGGGAAAGCACCCGTTCAAGGGGAAAGGCAAAGAAGAAAAAGGTGAGCATATTGAAGGCCAGGTGCATCCAGTCACGATGAATTATGCCGCTTGTCAGTAAAGTATGTACATTCTTTCGCCGCGCAACACTATACGGGTGCAACATAAATTTACCAAAGAGTTCCGGATTGGAAAATGCGTAAACACTGGTTACCAGAGTGAAGACCAGAATCATACTGGCAACCGGTGTATAGAGAATATATTCTTGCATGAAGCTTACGTTTTCTGAATTTTTGGAAAGGTAATAAAATTTCCGGATGGATATTTTCCAATCAGAACAAATTCAATTGTCTGCCGCTATTCGGCCGAAAAAGATCGGTGCGCAGTTCCAGGGAAACAGCTTCGGGCATATAGCGATTTTTGGCCATCCGGAACAACGAATGAATACTTTGGGCAAGAACGCCGTTGCCTTTCATACGGCTACCCCAATCCGAATCATTCAGGCGACCTCCATGCGTTTCCATAATAGAGTGCAAAACCTTATCTGCCCTGTCGGGGTAAGCCTTTTTTACCCAGTCGGCAAATATGTCGCCGATAGCACCGTTCAGACGTACCATCGTAAACGATGCTGTACGTGCACCGGCATCGGCAGCAGCTTTAATAATTTGAGGAATCTCCTCGCTATTCAGCCCGGGGATAATCGGAGCACACATCAACATAACTGGTATTCCAGCGTTACTTAACTTCTCAATCACCTTTAATCGTCCCTTGGCTGTAACCGTTCGCGGTTCCATTTTTTGTCGGAGTTCTTCATTCAGTGAATTGATGCTGATGGCAACGCTAACCAGGTTTTCATCAGCGAGTTCTTTCAAAATGTCACAGTCTCGAAGTATTAAATTGTTTTTCGTAATCAACGACACGGGATGGTGATAGCGACGAAAAATATCAAGCAGGGACCGCGTAATTTTCAATTTTCGTTCGATGGGTTGGTAGCAATCTGTGTTTCCTGAAAGCACGATCGTCTGGGCTTCGTAATTCTTTGCGTTGAAAGCTTTTTCAAGAAGTTGCGGAGCCTGGTGTTTCACCATAATCTTGCGCTCAAAGTCGAGCCCTGCGCTAAAGCCCCAGTATTCGTGGGAATTTCGTGCATAACAATAAATGCATCCATGCTCACAACCCTGGTAAGGGTTGATGGAGCGCATAAAGGAAATATCCGGGCTTTTGTTTTGACTGATGATCTTTTTAGGGTTATCCGAGAAAAATTTGGTCTTCTCATCCCCCAGCATCTCCTCATCAATACCCTCTTCAAATAAACTTGCGTATTTCTTTTCAAGAAATTTATTATTGGGATTTACCTGGGACCCCCTTCCCTTGAAGTATTCTGCCGCCAAATCCATGGCACGAATATACCAATTATTTTAGTAAAAATAAAATATTGCTAATATAGATCGTGCTCGAAAGTTAGTTCTGTATAGAGTCGTCTAGCAGAAGAACGTAGAGTTCCCTCGGGCCATGGGCACCTAGTACCAAAGTCTTTTCGATGTCGGCCGTACGACTTGGTCCGGTGATAAGGCTCACCATGGATGGAAACTGAGACGAGTACTTCTGTTTTAGCAGTTCCAGCCCTTCTTTAATATCACCAACAATCTGGCTGGTATAGGCGACTACGATGTGCATATGAGGATAAATCGATAGCCTCCGTCCGGCCGGACCCGCATTGCTGACCAGAATACTTCCGTTCCTGGCAATCAGCGCTTCGCATAGGGTTATGCCTGCATCAGCCTTTTCAAAGTCGGTATCGGTACTGTAATAAGGAAAACCATACTGGTCTAATAAGCGCTGCAGTGACGGTTCCCAGGCATACATTTTTCGTAATGATGCTTTCTCGGCCAGCACCAGCAAATTTTCTACCATGTCCATTTCATCCTCGCAGAATACAAATTTTCCAGCTACAGCCGAGAACTGCTTGGCAAACTCAAATTCAAGCGGCTCCCGGAACGAAGGATAGAGTGGAGTTTCTTCCATATTCTGGTAAGGATTATCCCGCTTTTGCAGCAGAGCAGCTCTTACCTTTTTTAATATTTGCTCTTTGGAGGTCGATTGCTTCATAACGAAAAAAAGGCCAGGAATCAGTTCCCGGCCTTGATATTTCTTAAATGTTGTCCGAATTTTTATTTTCTTCCAGCGGTCCTTCGAAAGTTCCGGAGCGATCGTTCACGCCCTCATGAACCAGATTCTCAGCTGCGATGTCCTGATCACCGCTTCCACCGCTGTTAACGAATTCATCGTAGGTCGTCCGTGTATCAAAGGGTCGTTTTCCCAGAATCTCTTCCAGGTCTGACTGGAAGAGGATTTCCTTATCCAACAATTTGTCAGCAAGCAGCTTTAAGCCGTCTTTCTTTTCCATAAGAAGCTTCTTCGTCCGGTCGTATGCATCGGCAATCAGCATCCGCACCTCTTCGTCGATCAGCTGAGCGGTTTTTTCCGAATAAGGCTTATTGAACTGATTAGTTTCCTGTGCCTCATTAAAGGACACATTACCTACGCGATGATTCATACCATATACCGTCACCATTGCATAGGCCAATTTTGTAATCCGTTCAAGGTCGTTTTGCGCACCAGTAGATATTTTACCAAAGGTAATGTCCTCGGCCACCCGTCCGCCCATAGTCATACAAATGCTGTCGATAAGCTGTTCGGTAGTATATAAAAACTGTTCCTTTGGCAGATATTGAGCATAACCCAAAGCTGCTAAACCACGCGGCACAATCGATACCTTCACCAAAGGATCAACGTGCTCAAGGAACCAGCCTGCAATAGCGTGGCCGGCTTCGTGAAAGGCTACAATCCGCTTCTCTTCAGGGGAGATAATCTTATTCTTCTTCTCCAGCCCGCCGATTACCCGGTCAATGGCGTCTTGAAAATCTTGCATATCCACCGACTCCTTATTTCGTCGGGCGGCAATTAGTGCTGCCTCGTTACAAACGTTTGCAATCTCTGCACCGGCAAAACCGGGCGTCTGTGCCGATAACTTCTTCGCATCAACGCCTTCAGCAAGTTTAATCGGTTTCAAATGCACCTTGAAAATCTGCTCACGTCCAACCAAATCCGGCTTGTCGATTGAAATCTGTCGGTCGAATCGTCCCGGACGCAACAAGGCAGGGTCCAATACATCCGGACGGTTGGTGGCTGCGAGGATAATAATACCTGAATCGGTACCGAATCCATCCATTTCTACCAACAGCTGGTTCAGGGTGTTTTCACGCTCATCATTTCCACCCATCATGCTGTTTTTACCACGAGCCCGTCCAATCGCATCAATTTCATCAATAAAGATGATACAGGGCGCCTTTTCTTTCGCCTGCTTAAATAAATCACGCACCCGCGATGCGCCGACACCGACAAACATCTCCACAAAGTCGGAACCCGAAAGTGAGAAAAACGGAACCTGCGCCTCACCGGCAACGGCTTTGGCCAGCAGTGTTTTACCTGTACCGGGCGAACCGATCAGCAGGGCACCTTTGGGTATTTTACCACCCAGGTTGGTATATTTCTTAGGATTTTTCAGGAAGTCCACAATCTCCATCACTTCTTCCTTCGCTTCTTCCAGTCCCGCAACATCGTTAAAGGTGATATTTACCTGCGACTCTTTATCAAACAGCTTCGCCTTCGATTTACCGATATTGAATATCTGTCCGCCGGGGCCTCCGCCACCACCGCTCATGCGGCGCATGAGAAATATCCATACCCCAATGATCAAAGCAAAAGGAAGCAGCGAGAATATCCAACCGGTCCAGGGGCTGGTTCTTTCCTCCAGTTCAAGACTCACCCGCTCACCCGGAGGGATTCCCTCCTGTGCAGCGTTCAATTTTCGGTCAAGTGCATCGAAAGAGCCCTCCGAAAATTTATAATGCGGTCCTGCCTGGCTAGAAACGCCCAAAGCATCTTTATCGGGTCTTACCTCTTTATATTTCGGATCATCAAGCATTTCTTTCTTGATGTACACCTCTACCTCAATCAATTCGTTCGATTTATAGGCCGTCAGGCGATCAACGTCACCCGTTTTAAGCATCTTTTCTTCAAACTGCTGATACGTAATTGTTTTGGCAGTTTCGCCAGAAAATACATATTGCAGCACAAAGAAGCCCAACAAAAGGGCCATCCAGACCCACATAATATTAAACCTGGGCGGCTTGGGTGTTATCTTCTTGATAGGAATTTTTTTCTTTCCACTCGCCTGGTTTGAAAATTTTTCTTTCATTCTATTTTTATATTTTTGAAGCTGATGCTTAATTTCTTTGGGGGAAGAAAATTAAGCGCTCTTATAGTTCTCCAGATCCGCATCACCCCACAAATCTTCTATTCCGTAATGCTGACGTTTCTCGGTTTTAAAAATATGCACCACCACATCCACGTAGTCGAGCAAAACCCATTCACCCAGCTCCAGGCCTTCCTTATGCCAGGGGTCTTGTTTCAATGCCAAAAAAACTTCTTTTTCAACACTTTCTGCCAGCGCGCGCACCTGCGTAGAGGAATCTGCATTGCAGACCACAAAATAGTCGGTCACCGAACTATCAATTTTTCTTAAATCAATTCTTACTATTTCATTCCCTTTCTTCTCTTGTAAACCATGAATAATGATTTGGGAAATGTATGTAGATTCATTTGTTTTTTTACTTTTTGTCATTAATTGTATTAGTTTTGGTAATTATTTACCATTTAATGGAACATTTGCAAAGTAACACTTTTTCATCATTTTTTAACGGTCAAAAATTAATTTCGCTGAAGCGTGTTTCTTCTACAAATGATTATCTAAAGCAAGAACTGTCAAAATCTACGCCATTTCCCGAAGGGACTGTTATAATGGCAGAAGAGCAGTTTATGGGCCGCGGCCAGGTAGGTAGCCGCTGGGAGGGAGAGCCCGGAAAAAATTTAACCTTCAGCCTGCTACTCCGGCCCGATTTTCTCCCAGCTCACCATCAGTTTCAACTGAATATCGCCATCTCAACCGCTGTCCACCGGGTATTGAATACAATTCTGGGCGATGCCGTCAAACTTAAATGGCCGAACGATATTTTAGTGGACGATCGTAAACTCGGAGGTATTCTCATCGAGAACTCGGTTCAGGGAGCATACATACGCGAATCGGTCGTAGGGATTGGTATCAATGTAAACCAAACGGACTTCCAATATGCACATAGGGCCTGTTCAATCAAGCAATTATTACATCGCGAATACATATTAACCCACTTATTATACGAACTTTGTGAATCGATTGAACGAAGTTATCGTCAATTAAAGACCCATGATTTCCTGGCACATCAGCAGTACTACATCGCTCACCTCTACGGTATCGGTCAGAACAAGACTTTTCGCCAGCAGAACAAAGAGCGGAACGGAAGCATTACGGGTGTCGATTCTTACGGGCGACTGATCATCCGTTTCGGCGATGATACTGAAACGTTCGCTTTTAAGGAAATTGAAATGCTATATTAACTACCAGATACATGAAGAAGATTCTAGCGCTTTTACTATTTGTTACCCTAGCTTTTACTGCCTCTGCCCAAATCTACGATCCGGTTAGCTGGAAATTTGGAACAGAAAAAATAAATGACAAAGAAGCTGTCGTTACTTTGACGGCAACCATGCAACCAGGCTGGCATGTATATTCCCAGTTTATCGAAGAAGGCGGCCCCATACCCACTTCTTTTAAGTTTGATGAGTCGGCCGACTTTTCGCTGGTGGGCAGCGTTACGGAAAGCCCCAAAGCCATCAGCGCTTTCGACCCCAATTTTAAAATGCAGATTGCCTGGCATAAGGGTCAGGTGAAATTCTCCCAGAAAATAGCCCTCCGTCAGCCCAAAGTTACGGTTAGCGGAGTGCTCGAGTTTATGACTTGCAACGATACCAATTGCTTACCGCCGGAAGAGATTCCTTTTTCTATAAACATTGACGCTTCAAAGGCATTTGCCGAAGCAAAGGCCGTACAGGCTCCAGCCCCGGCAGCGGCACAACCTGTCGATAATGCTCCTGCTGAGCAAGTTGCGAGTCCGGCAGAAAACGTTCCGGCCGACAGCAATTTGAACCCCGGCATTCCTGCTACCGATACCCTCGATCAGACATCGGACATTGATTCGGCTGATCCATTGCCACCTGTGCAAGCAGATGCCGCCTCCTCCGATCGTACCCTATGGGGTATTTTTATAGCCGGTTTAATCGGTGGTTTCGCTGCTTTTCTGATGCCCTGCATTTATCCTATGGTGCCATTAACCACTTCTTACTTCACGAAGCAGGGGGGAAGTCGGAAAAAAGGGATTTGGAACGCCATAATTTACGGTATTTCCATCATCGTCATCTACGTTGCACTGGGGATGGTGATAACGCTTATTTTTGGAGCATCGGCCCTCAATGAGGCAGCCAGCAGTGCCTGGTTCAACCTGGCATTCTTTGCCATCATTATTATTTTTGCCATCTCCTTTCTCGGCGCTTTTGAAATTACGCTTCCGTCGCGCTTTGTCAATAAGATCGATCAGAAGTCGGACCGCGGAGGATTGGTCGGCATTTTTTTTATGGCCTTTACCCTCTCGTTGGTATCCTTCTCCTGCACCGGGCCGATTATCGGTTTCCTGTTGGTGGAGGCAGTTTCTACCGGTGCCCTCCTGGGGCCAGCCATGGGTATGCTCGGTTTCTCTGTTGCCCTGGCCATTCCCTTTATTCTTTTCGCCCTCTTCCCGGCGTTTTTAAAAGAAATGCCGAGGTCGGGCGGCTGGCTTAACACCGTGAAGGTATCGCTCGGCTTTCTGGAACTTGCTCTGGCGTTTAAATTTTTGTCGAACGTCGACCTGGCCTACCATTGGGGGATCCTTGACAGGGAAGTCTTCCTGGCGATTTGGATCGTCATCTTTGCCGTATTCGGACTCTACCTGCTCGGGAAAATCAAGCTTTCCCCGTCCGACGATGTGCAGATCATCGGCCTGCCCCGCCTGTTTTTCGCCATGCTTATTCTGGGTTTCACCGTCTATATGGTTCCCGGAATGTGGGGAGCACCACTGAAGGGAATCAGTGCCTGGCTGCCCCATCAGTCGACCCAGGATTTCGACCTGAATAAACTCAGCTATACGACTGCGGCCGAATCGGTCGATCAACCCCATCGAAAATACGCCGGGCTTTTCCATGCCCCGCACGGGCTCGACGCATTCTACGATTATGAGGAAGGATTGGCCTATGCAAAAAAAGTAAACAAGCCGGTGCTTATCGACTTTACCGGATGGAGTTGTGTGAACTGCCGGAAAATGGAGGCATCCGTTTGGCCTGATCCAGAGGTGCTTCGCCGATTGAAAGACGAGTATGTGCTTATTTCCCTCTATGTTGACGATAAGACCGAACTGGAAGAATCTGAAAAATATGTCTCTGAGTTTAGCGGAAAGAAAATCAATCGAATCGGGCAAAAATGGAGTGATATGCAGGCCTCGGTATATGGGACCAACTCACAGCCTTATTACGTAATTGTCGATGGAGATGGCAAATCGCTGGTGCCGCCCCAAGCCTACAACCTCAATATCGACAATTATATTCAATTTTTGGATAGCGGCATTGCGGCCTTTTATGGCAAGTAAGGCAAGCGTCCGGAGAAAAAATAATTTAAATGAAAGAAATAAAAAGTATAGGAGTATTTACATCCGGTGGAGACGCCCCCGGAATGAACGCAGCGATCCGCGCAGTTGTACGGACTGCCATTTACTATGATCTTCGGGTTTTCGGAGTGAACCGTGGTTATGACGGACTGGTGAAAGGTGATATCTTTGAGATGGAAGCCAAATCGGTCGCCAACATTATTCAGCGCGGCGGGACCTTTTTGAAAACGGCCCGGAGCAGTGAATTCATGACTGAAGAAGGACGGGCGAAAGCTTATCAGCAAATTCAACACTTTGGCTTAGACGCTCTGGTAGCCATCGGTGGCGATGGAACCTTTACAGGCGCGAAAAAATTAATCGATGAGCATCAGGTCCCGGTTATCGGGATTCCCGGTACGATTGACAACGACTTACAGGGAACTGATTTTACCATCGGTTACGACACGGCTATCAATACGGTGGTTGATGCGGTTGATAAAATACGCGACACAGCCGAGTCGCACGACCGGGTTTTTATTGTAGAGGTGATGGGGCGCGATTCAGGCCTGATCGCTCTGCGCAGCGGAATCGGTATCGGGGCGGAAGCCATCCTGATCCCGGAAGCTAAAATGGATTTTTCAGCCATGCTGAACCGCTTGGATAAAACCCGTAAAAATAAGTCGTCCCGAATCATCATCGTTGCAGAAGGCGACGAGGGAGGAGGCGCGTTCGAGGTAGCTGATCGTGTGAAGAACCGTTTTCCTCATTACGATGTACGGATCTCGGTATTAGGTCACATCCAGCGTGGCGGGCGCCCATCATGTATGGATCGCGTATTGGCCAGTCGCCTTGGTGTTGCTTCCGTGGAGGCACTCCTTGCCGGTAAGTCGGGTGAAATGGCCGGTCTCCTAGGCAACGAAATCTGCTTTACGCCATTCGACCGCGCAATTAAGCACATCCGTACCGTAAATCCTCACTTGCTTAAAATCGTCGATATTCTATCCATGTAGCTCAGTCTTCACTACGGGCAACCTGATCTGCGTCCGGCTCGATTTCAACTTCTGTTTGTACGAGCCGGACTGCATACTTCGAAGGAAGAATTTCACCGCTCGCCCACTGCGTGTAAACTTTTGTGAATTCTGCGCCCAGGTACAGAATGGCCGCCGTATAATAAATCCATAGGAGGATAATAATAATGGACCCTGCCGCTCCATATGCGCTGGCTGGTGCGGTATACTGCATATACAGGCCGATTACATATTTTCCGATGATAAACAGCACCGCCGTAAAGATCGCTCCGCTTCGTACATAGCGCCATCTGATCTGGGCATCGGGAAGGTATTTAAAGATCACACCGAACAAGACCGAGATTACAATGAAGGTAATACCGAAATTGACCAGAGAGAAGAGGAACGCCGTAGTTTCGGGAAAGATTTCAAGCAGATAGTCGCTTAAAAGCTCGATGAGCATGCTTACCAAAAGCGAGACGATCAACAAAAAACCCAGCCCGATAATAATTGAGAAGGAAAGCACCCGGTCGAGCAGCATTTTCTTCCAGCCTTTTTTGGGCTTCGCACGAACCGACCAGATGGCATTGATGGAGTCCTGAATTTCAATAAACACAGTCGTAGAACCCACGATGAGCGTTCCAACCCCGATGAGGATCGCCGCTCCTGATTTTTCCGAAAGACTGATTTTTTGAATGATGTCCTGTATCTGACTGGCTGCATTGGCACCAACAATATCATGAAGCTGGTTGAATATACGCCCCTCAGTGGCGTCCTGACCCAGAAAGAAAGCCATCGTCCACATAATAATCAGTAGCAGGGGTGCCAATGAAAAAACGGTATAATAGGCAAGGGACGCACTCTTCTTCATGATCCGATCTTCCGAAAAGCCGCGGAAGGTTTCCTTGATAAGAATAAGAAGTCGCTTGAAATCGGGCTTTCTGATTGCCATAGTTTATTATTCTTTTGTACATCAAACGTAATGCGCCGGTTTTGGTTTGCTCGGGTAGCAAGGAAATACTTATTTGATCCTACACTTGTCCGGAAAGACAACGTACCGGGAACGCAGCAGATTCGCACCAGAAAGGGAATCGCACCAAGCTGGTCTGTAGCTGGTCTGTAGCTGGTCTGTAGCTGGTCTGTAGCTCACCTAACGGTGAGAGAAAGCGATTAGTTCCAAGTCCTTGGTGGCGATGTTAAAACGCTCTCCCATGTCTTTGTTGGTAAGTGCCCCCTGATAGAGATATACCGCATTGCGGATACCCGGACGGTTCCATATCAGGTTCATGATGCTACCCATCTCACCCATCTCAAGCAGAATCGGCGTAAAAATATTAGTCAGAGCGTACGTAGCCGTTCGTGCCACTCTGGAAGCAATATTGGGGACACAATAATGGATAACATCGTGCTTGCGGAAGGTAGGTTTCAGATGGTTGGTTATCTGGGAGGTTTCAAAGCAGCCACCCTGGTCGATGCTTACATCAATGATCACCGAATTGGGCTTCATCTTTTCCACCGTCGACTCATCGATCAGGCAGGGACACCTGCCGTTGCTTGATCTTATTGCGCCGATTACCACATCGGAAGAAATAATGGCTTTTTTCATCACAATAGGCTGGATGACGGAGGTAAATACAAGGCTACCGATATTGGTTTGCAATCTGCGCAGGCGATAGAGTGAACTGTCGAACACCTTCACCTGCGCTCCCAGGGCCAGTGCGGTGCGTGCTGCATATTCACCCACGGTTCCGGCTCCCAAAATAACAATCTCGGTTGGGGGAACACCGGTGACTCCGCCCAGCATCAGTCCTTTTCCTTCAAAAACATTGCTCAGGTATTCGGCAGCGATCAAAATGGAGGTGGCGCCCACGATCTCGCTCATGGCTCTCACGACCGTTAAGATATTCCCCTCATCGCGCAGGTATTCGTAGCTGATGGCCGTAATTCGCTTTTTCATCATTCCCTGAAGCTGTTCAAGGCTCAGAATAGAAGGCTGTTGGGAAGAGAACAGAACCTGCCCGTTCTTCATCATTTCGATTTCATCGAGCGTGGGCGGGGAGATTTTAATAATGATGTCGGCCTGATAGATCTCTTTTTTATCATGAGCAATTTCAGCTCCCTTTTCACTGTAATGGTGGTCGAGGAAATTGGCGGCATTGCCTGCTCCGCTCTCCATCACTACCCGATGGCCGTTTTCAACCAGTAAGGCTACAGAAAGGGGAGTCAGAGGGATTCTGTTTTCCTGAAAGGACGTTTCTTTCGGGATACCGATAAATAACTGATTTTTTCTTTGCGCCGTTTCCTGTAAAACTTCCTGGGTTTGCCTCAAAGCCTGTCGGGCCAGATTAGAAAAGTCACTCATAGGTTCTCTCTGTTCATAAACGGGGTTTAAGGTACGAAAAAGAATCGAAATTTTTACACAGCGCCTTCACCGAAACATAGCATCCGGCTCGTTTCGCTCAGGATCTCGATGCGCAGATGAAGGGCATCCGCTGGTAGCAGGGAGGGTATTTTTTCAGGCCATTCCACAAAGCAGTAATGGCCTGAATAAAAATATTCTTCATAACCCAGATCGAGGGCCTCCTGTTCGTTCTTGATGCGGTAGAAATCGAAATGATATACTGTGCTTTTTTCGCCTCGGTATTCGTTTACAATGGAGAAGGTGGGACTACTGACATGGTCCGATACTCCCAGCGCATCGCATAGCGCTTTAATGAGGGTGGTTTTTCCCGCCCCCATGGGGGCATGAAAAAGAAATACTTTTTTGGAACCGGCTTTTTCCAGGAGTTGCCTGCTGACGGCAGGTAGCTCCTGGAGAGTTGGGATGACAAGTTCTTCCACGTTATTTGGTGCTGTAGGAAATATAAGGGATAATGACTTCTTCAAGCGATATTCCTCCGTGCTGGAAGGTTTCATTATAGTAATTCACAAACTGATTATAGTTGTTCGGATAAACGAAATAGGTATCCTCTTTGGCAAAGATAAAACTTGAGCTGACATGCAGCTTCGGTAATTTCGCGTCGTGCGGATTTTTGATATGAAAGACGTCTTTTGCTATATAATTCAGATTTTTCCCTTGCTTATAGCGTAGATTCGTATTGGTATTGCGGTCGCCAATCACCTTACTGGCGTGTTTTACCCGAATGGTACCATGGTCGGTGGTGATCACAACCCGGACGTTCTTTTGCGATAGTTTTTTCAAAGCGTCGAGAAGAGGCGAGTGTTCAAACCACGACAAGGTCAGCGAACGGTAGGCCGACTCATCGTTGGCCAGTTCGCGGATCATCGCCATATCGGTACGGGCATGCGAAAGCATATCCACAAAATTGTAAACCAATACGTTCAGGTCGTTATCCATCAAATTGCTTAGGTTATCGGCAATATCACGACCCTGTTCCATAGTCAGGATTTTATTATAAGAAAATTTGCAGTCTTTCCGCATGATGCGTTTGATCTGGTCGGCAATGAAATCACCTTCGTGCAGGTTCTTTCCCCCCTCATCCTCGTCATTCTGCCACATCTCCGGATAACGTTTCTCCATATCAAGCGGCATGAGTCCGCTGAATATAGCATTCCGCGCGTATTGCGTAGCGGTTGGAAGAATGCTGTAGTAGTGATCTTCTTCATCCAGCCGGAAATAATTAGTCAGGATGGTATTGATCACCCGCCACTGGTCGTACCGCAGGTTGTCTATCAGAAAAAAGAAGGTTGGTTTTTCTTTTTCCATGGAAGGAAACAATTTCTTGGCGAACAGCTGGTGCGACATAATCGGGGCGTTTTCAGGCGTCTTGATCCAGTCGAGGTAATTGTTTTCCAGAAACTTGGCAAACTGCGCATTGGCCTCTGCTTTCTGAAGGGTTAGCACTTCGTGCATCCCCGCGTCTTCCAGTTTTTCGAGCGAAAGTTCCCAGTAGACCAGTTTTTTATAAACTTCGGCCCATTGCTCGTGGTCGAGACGGTCGTTTAAAGTCATACCCAGTACGCGGAAGTCCTGCTGATAGGCAATGGAGGTTTTTTCACTGACCAGCCGCTTGTTTTCTGTCAGCTTTTTGATGGTAAGCAATATCTGCTTGGGATTGACTGGCTTGATCAGGTAGTCGTCTATTTTGGCACCGATGGCATCTTCCATCAGATGTTCTTCTTCGTTCTTGGTGACGAGCACCATCGGTACGGCCGGATTGAGTGCTTTGAGTTCGGCCAGTGTTTCCAGTCCGGTTAGCCCGGGCATATTTTCATCGAGAAAAACCAGATCGAAATAGGCGTTCTTGAAGGCTTCTACGGCATCACGACCATTGGTTACGGTTTTAACAAAGTAGCCTTTTTCGTTTAGTAGAAGGATATGTGGCTTCAATAAATCGATTTCATCGTCGGCCCATAATATATTTGTTTCTTGCATTCTCGTTAATTTTGTTCTATAAATATACGAACTTAAAGAATGTTTGCTCCGATCGGCCGTTTTTAACAAAGATTAACAAAAAAGTTGTTCTTTTGTGTATGGAAGTCAGTTCAAAACGCGTTTTATCGCTCGATGTTTTTCGGGGCGCCACGGTTGCGGCCATGATTTTGGTCAATAATCCCGGAAGCTGGGGAAGCATCTATCCACCTCTGAGGCATGCCGACTGGCATGGTTGTACGCCAACCGATTTGATCTTTCCTTTCTTTCTGTTTATCGTCGGCGTGTCGATCGCCTACGCCTATGGGAGCAGTCGGCTAGATCGAAGTCGCCATGGCCAGCTGCTCTTGAAAGCCTTGCGGAGAACCTTAATCCTGTTTGGGTTGGGGTTGATGCTGTCGCTCTTTCCCCAGGTATTTACCGACCCGCTGGCGGCCTTTGAAGTGGTACGCATCCCGGGCGTATTGCAACGTATTGCCGTGGTCTTTTTTATATCTACACTGATCTTTCTGAAATGGAACGAACGCTCGATTTTATGGTCGGGTATCGTGATTCTGGTGTTGTATTGGCTGTTGATGTCCTTTGTGCCGGTACCGGGTGTGGGTCCTGCCAACCTCGGGAAGGAAACCAATTTAGGCGCATGGCTTGATCGCACGCTGTTGGGCGAGGCGCATCTGTGGAAATCGGTCAGAACCTGGGATCCGGAAGGGATTTTAAGCACCCTGCCCGCCATCGGGTCCTGTCTCTTTGGCGTACTGGTAGGATCTTACCTGCGAAGAAAGGATGTGGCGGCGCCTGTAAAAGTAGCCTGGTTGTCTTATTACGGTGTGCTCGCCCTGATATTGGGTCTGCTTTGGTCGTTGCATTTTCCTTTGAATAAATCGTTGTGGACCAGCTCGTTTGTTCTGTATACCGGAGGACTGGCGACACTTTCGCTGGCTTTGCTGTATTGGATTATCGACGTGCAGGAACGCAAGCGTTACACCAAAATCTTTTTGGTATTCGGTGTGAATGCTATCACGGTCTTCTTTTTGTCAGGTATTATGGCGCGCTCGATGGGACTTATTAAGCTCGGCGACGGAAGGAGTTTGAAAGCGGGCATTTATGAAGGGCTCTTTACCCCTTATTTCTCGGCTCACAATGCCTCCCTGGCTTATGCGCTGGTGTTCGTGCTGTTCTGGACCGGCATCGTATGGCTGATGTACAACAGGAAAATTTTCATCAAAATTTAAAGTCGACCTGTAACGATTCTCTTCGTTAGACAGTCTTATCAATCGATTGATATTCTTTTAATTTTCTAAAAATTAGCACCTTTGCACTAAAGCTCAAGCGATTTGAATAAGAAAAAAATAATCAACGATCCGATTTACGGATTTATTTCTATTCCGGAAGGGTTGATTTTTGATTTGATAGAACACCCTCATTTTCAGCGGCTGAGGTATATCAAGCAGGTCAGTCTGACGCATCTGGTATATCCTGGCGCGCTGCACACTCGTTTCCAGCATGCATTGGGTGCTATGTGGCTGATGGGGATGGCGATCGAAACGCTTCGGGGAAAGGGGGTCGCCATTAATAGCGAGGAAGAGGAGGCTGCCCTGGTGGCAATCTTGCTTCACGATATCGGTCACGGACCTTTTTCGCATTCCCTTGAGCATTCCATTGTGGAAGGAGTCTCGCATGAGTACCTCTCTGGCCGGATTATGGATGAGCTCAACAAGGAGTTCGGCGGCCGGCTAAGTCTTGCCATCGCGATCTTCAGAAACCAGTATCCCAAGTTTTTCCTTCATCAGCTGGTTTCCAGTCAGCTCGATACCGACCGGATGGATTACCTGATCCGCGACAGTTTCTATACCGGAGTAACCGAAGGAGTCATCAGCTTCAACCGCATCATTGATATGCTGAATGTGTTTGATAATGAACTTGTGGTAGAAGAAAAAGGTATTTATTCGATCGAAAAATTCCTGATTGCCAGGCGCCTGATGTATTGGCAGGTCTATCTGCATAAAACGGTGATCAGCGCTGAGCAGATGCTGGTCAAAATATTGCATCGAGCCAAGCAATTGAGTCTTTCAGGACACGATCTTTTTGCGGGGAAGGCGCTGAAGCATTTTCTGACTTCCCGCATCGGACGCGACGACTTTGAAAAAAATCCCGCTCATCTGGAGGTTTTTGTTCAACTCGACGATGTCGATATCCTGGGTAGTATTAAGGAATGGGCAAGTGATTCGGACCGTACGCTGGCTACGCTGTGCAGGGGATTGATGAACCGCCAGCTGAATCAGGTAACGATGTCGAACGACAAACCTGATGAGGCTGAGATTGAGCGCATCCGAGAGGCGGCCATGAAACATTATGGTTGGAGCGAGGAAGAAGCAGGCTATTTTGTTTACGCCAAAACCATCTCCAACAGTGCTTATCAGGTGGGAGATGGAAGCATCAAAATATGGATGAAAAATAACACTATTATGGACATAACGCAGGCTTCTGATCTTTCAAACCTCGAAGTACTATCGAAGAAGGTCCAAAAATATATTGTTTCATTTCCCAAAGAACTTCGTTCAAAAGGCTTAATTTAGCGCCCTGAAAACGGTAACCGTTATTTAATGAATCGTTAACTTTTAATTTTGCAACATGCAATTTACCGCACAACAAATCAGTGATATAATCCAGGGCTCTGTCGAAGGGGATGCCAGTGTGGCGGTACATGAGATGTCCAAAATTGAGGAGGCGGAAGCGGGGAGTATTTCCTTCCTCGCGAACCCGAAATACGAGGTTTACCTGTATTCATCCCGCGCTTCGGTGGTGATTGTTAATGAGGATCTGCAAATAAAGAAGCCTGTTCAGGCGACGCTTATACGTGTCAAAAATGCCTATACCGCATTCTCCATTCTTCTGGAAGCGTATAATAAACTTCGATTAGATAAAAAAGGAATTGAAGAGCCAGCCTTTGTTCACCCGACGGCTGTGGTAGGGAAAGATGTTTATATCGGTGCGTTTAGTTATATAGGCGCCGGCGCTTCTATTGGCAACGGGAGTAAAGTGTATCCCCACAGCTACCTGGGCGATCAGGTGCAGGTGGGTGAAAATTGTATCATTTATCCGGGCGCGAAGATCTATCACGACTGTGTGCTGGGCGACGGGGTCATTGTTCACGCCGGAGCGGTGGTGGGTAGTGATGGCTTCGGTTTCGCTCCTCAGGACGATGGCAGTTATAAGAAGATCAGCCAGATTGGTAATGTTGAAATAGCCGACAATGTAGAGGTTGGCGCGAATACGACCATCGACCGCGCGACCCTTGGATCGACGCGGATCCGGAAGGGTGTTAAACTGGATAATCTGATTCAACTGGCCCATAATGTGGAGGTAGGCGAGCATACGGTTATTGCGGCGCAAACCGGAATCTCAGGAAGTACCAAAATTGGTGAGCGGGTGGTACTGGGTGGCCAGGTCGGTGTTGCCGGGCACATTACGATCGCAAATGGATCGCAAGTGCAGGCGCAGTCGGGCATCAACCGGTCTATCACCGAAACTGATAAAAAATGGGCAGGAAGTCCGGCTACTCACTACGCCACACAAATGCGCATCCATGTAACCATGCAGCGTTTACCTGCCCTGGAGAAACGAATAGCTGAATTAGAAAAGCTAATAAATAAAAAGTAACTTTAATCTTAATGGACCTTTAGCCAAGAGCTTGAAAGAATGAACGTAAAACAGAGAACAATTAAGAATGAGATAAGTATATCGGGAGTAGGACTGCATACCGGGAAGCCGGCTTCCCTTCATTTTAAGCCCGCCCCTGATAACCACGGATTTAAATTTCAGCGTATTGATCTGGAAGGCCGCCCGGTTATTGATGCAGACGTTGATAATGTAAGCGATACTTCCCGCGGTACAACCATTACTCAGAATGGTGCGAGCGTCAGTACGATTGAACATTTGCTGGCCGCACTGGTGGGGATGGAAATTGATAATGTTCTGATTGAAATTGACGGTCCGGAAGTTCCAATTATGGACGGTAGTTCTTCTTTTTTTACCGATGCACTTGAAAAAGCGGGCTATGTTCAGCAGGAACTCGACCGTGAGTATTACGTTATTCCGCACAATATTCACTATTCCGAAGAAGACCGGAAGGTAGAAATGGTGGCTATGCCGCTCGACGGTTACAGGCTTACCTGCATGATCGATTACAATTCGCCGGTTTTGGGAAGCCAGCATGCCTCCATATCCAATATCGATGAGTTTCAGACGGAGATTGCTAGCTCCCGTACCTTCTGTTTTCTTCACGAGCTTGAAAGTCTGGTGGAACATAACCTGATCAAAGGGGGCGATTTAAACAACGCCATTGTGGTGGTTGATAAGGATGTCAGCGCCGATGAATTATCGTCACTGGCCAAGCTATTCAATCGCGAAGACATCGAAGTAGCCAAAGAGGGTATCCTGAACAATATTGAACTACGTTATCAGAACGAGCCGGCGCGGCATAAATTGCTGGATATGATCGGCGACCTGGCACTGATTGGTGTGCCCCTGAAGGGTCATATCATGGCGGCACGCCCTGGTCATGCTGCGAACGTGGCCTTCGCCAAGCGGATTAAGGCTGCCATCAAGAAAGAAAGAAATAAGAAAAAAGTACATATTTACGATCCCTCGGCTAAACCATTGTACGATGTAGTTCAGATTATGGATATCCTGCCGCACCGGCAGCCGTTCCTGTTTATCGACAAGATTCTGGAATTGTCTAAGACGCATGTGGTTGGCGTCAAGAATGTCACGATGAACGAAAATCTGTTTCAGGGACACTTTCCCGGTACGCCGGTTTTCCCGGGTGTGATTCAGATTGAGGCGATGGCCCAAACCGGCGGGATCCTGGTGCTGAGCACCGTTCCCGATCCGAAAAACTATATTACTTTATTTTTAAAAATTGACAACGTCCGCTTCCGGGCTCAGGTGACTCCGGGAGATACCATTGTATTCCGTTGCGATTTAATGGAACCCATTCGAAGAGGAATTGCCCAGATGAAGGGCGTGGGCATGGTGGGCGACAAGGTAGTCGTGGAAGCCGAAATGATGGCCCAGATTACAAAAATAAAAGATAACGAAACCCCGTCATGATTCAACCCTTAGCTTATATTCACCCGGAAGCAAAAATTGCCAATAATGTTGTTATCGAGCCCTTTGTAACCATTTATAAAAATGTGGAGATCGGCGAAGGTACCTGGATTGGGCCGAACGTAACCATTATGGACGGCGCCCGGATCGGGAAAGGTTGTAAAATTTTCCCGGGAGCTGTTATATCAGGAATTCCGCAGGATCTCAAGTTTGATGGTGAAGAAACAACCGCTGAAATTGGCGACAACACCACGATTCGTGAGTGTGTAACCATTAACCGCGGAACGAAAGACCGCTGGAAGACGGTCGTTGGGAAAAACTGCCTGATCCAGGCCTACAGTCATATTGCACACGATTGCATAGTCGGCGATAACTGTATCTTCTCCAATAGCAGTACCCTGGCCGGTCATATCACCGTAGGCGATTATGTCGTGCTTGCCGGCATGGTTGCCGTACATCAGTTTGTCAGTATCGGTTCGCATTCCTTTATAGCCGGAGGTACTTTGGTCCGGAAGGATGTTCCTCCCTTTGTAAAGGCCGCCAGAGAACCGATAGCCTATGTAGGTATCAACTCGGTGGGACTGCGCAGACGCGGCTTTTCGTCCGAGGAGATCAATGAAATTCAGGACATTTACCGTACCCTCTTTGTAAAAAACAATAATCTTTCCAAAGCACTCGGTATAATTGAAACCGAATATAACCCAACCGAAATCCGGGATGAGATCCTCGACTTTATCCGCAGTTCGAACCGCGGGGTGATGAAGGGATTCGGCCAGGGGAAACTGGGCGGAATGTAATATTCTTATGTTCGCAATCTCTCTTGAAAATATTGGACGCCGGTTCAATCGCGATTGGATATTTAAAAAAGTGGATTACCGCTTTGTTCAGGGGGAGAGCTACGCGATATTGGGTCCCAACGGTTCGGGGAAGTCGACTTTTCTGCAGGTGGTTGCCGGCAACTTGAGTCCTTCCGCCGGTGCGCTGGTTTACACTGAGCAGGATCGTCCGGTGGAAGTCGACCAGGTCTATAAACGGCTGTCACTTTCAGCACCCTATCTGGAGCTTATGGAGGAATTTACACTGAAGGAACTCTTTGAGTTTCATTTCCGTTTTAAGCAAGCCATTCACGGAATGGATATTTCTGCCATGATTGATTTATTGGGTTTTCCTGCAGCGCGCGATAAAGAGATCCGGCATTTTTCCTCCGGCATGAAGCAGCGGACCAAGCTGGTCCTGTCGTGTTGTTCGGATAGCCCTTTACTTTTCCTTGATGAGCCTACCGCAAATCTTGATACGCAGGGGATCGACTGGTACCACAGGTTGATCGATTCGTATGCTGCAGGGCGATTATTGCTGATTTGCTCGAACCAGGAACACGAATATCATTTCTGCAAAAGACAGCTCCGGATCCACGATTATAAGTAGCCCGTCCGCTCTTTCGCGGTTGGGGAGGAATACTTATATTTGTTTTTACAAATCAATTTAAAATGTATAAAAATGGCAAAGGCATCTGAAGTAAAATCTGGAAATGTTTTGAGGTTCAATGGTGAATTGGTTACCGTTGAAGAATTTATCCACCGTACGCCGGGGAATCTTCGTGCCTTTTATCAGGCCAGAATGCGGAACGTGAAAACGGGAAAAATTGCCGAATACCGTTTCAGAACAGACGAAGAGGTTGAAATTGCCCGCGTGGAAACAAACGATTATCAGTATCTGTACGACGAGGGTGACTTTTTCGTCGTGATGGATAACACGACCTTTGAGCAGTTCAATATCCCCAAGCACCTGTTTGGAGACACCGCGAGGTTTATGAAAGAGGGCATGAATGTAATTGTTGCTTTCGAAAGCGACGAGCCCATTATGGCGAATGCGCCTACCAGCGTTGAGCTGGAGATTACCTATACTGAACCGGCAGTGAAAGGCGATACATCGACCAATGCGCTTAAAAATGCAACCGTGGAAACGGGAGTGGAGATCAAAGTACCTTTGTTTATTAATCAGGGCGACCGGGTAAAGATCGATACCCGTACGGGATCTTATGTCGAGCGGGTGAAGTAAAAAAAACATTTAAGAATTTCATGAGCCCCGAAAGCAAAACTGCATACCGCAGGCGATTCCGTGATCTTCGCGATCGGCTGAGCGGGGAAGACGAGAAAAGCTATAACCATTTATTGCTAGAGCAATTTAAGCAATTCGTATGGACGGGGCTGGAGTGGGTGCATATTTTTTTACCGATCCGGCGCCTGAAGGAGCCCGACACGTTCATGCTGGCCGATTGGCTACGAGCCAATTACCCCGAGATGAAATTGGTTATTTCAAGGTCCGATCTCGAAGCAGGTACCATGGATCATTACGTGTGGGAGCAAGATGACTTGCTGGAGGTAAACGCCTGGGGCATCAAGGAGCCGCGTTCGGGGCTTTCTATTATGCCTCACCAGCTAGACGCAGTATTAGTGCCCCTGCTGGGCTTCGACAGGCAAGGCAATCGGATAGGCTATGGAAAAGGATTTTACGATCGTTTTCTGGCCGTTTGCCGGCCAGATTGTCTGAAGGTCGGGCTTTCCTTTTTCGAGGCGGTAGACTCGCTTCCGATGGAGCCTACCGATATTCCTCTTGATTTTTGTATCAGCAGTCAGCAGATCTGGGAATTCCAGGCTAATAAATCTGCTTAGGGACGCAGCTGCTGCTGGCGGTTCGCTTCAATTTGACCGGTATCTTACTATACAGGTTCCGAAGTTCAAGCGAATCTTCTCGTTGTTTTGTGATGGCAAAACGCGGAAGGTATTGTCCGATATGGTGGCAGCCGCTTAGTTTCTGCTTCCAGTTTGCGTGGGTATAGGTGGCTTCGATAAAAAGGCTGTCGTTACGCACGATGTAAATTCCCCGCGCATATTCAGCCCACTCTCCGTCGCCAAAGCAGGTGTCGGCTTCCATTTTCGTTTTTGCATGGGTCTTGATCTTGATGTACACGGAATCGCAGTCGAACCGGAAGTCGTGCTGTTGATAGCGCAGCAGGCTATCCTGATGTTCCACCTGCGTTTCAGTCCAGCTGCCTTGCAGAAAAGGTGCGCCTTCGTCCTGTATATTGGGATTGAACTTACAGGCGCTCAGAAGAAAAATCATCAGCAGAAATGGCCACATAGGCCACCCTGCTGATTTATTTTGGGTATTCAAAATTTGACGGTTCATTTTATTTAAGTCCGCCAATCATATCCTCGGGGCGCACCCACTCGTCGAATTGCTCATGGCTTAACAGCCCCAATGCTATAGCCGCCTCGCGCAGGGAGGTATTCTCCTTGTGAGCCTTTTTGGCGATCTTGGCCGCGTTCTCATATCCGATATGCGGATTGAGCGCTGTCACCAGCATCAACGAATTTTCAAGATGCTTCTTAATGCCGTCGTAGTTGGGTTCGATGCCATCGGCGCAGTGCTCGGTAAAGGATACACAGGCATCGCCGATCAGCCGTGCACTCTGCAAGAAATTGGCTGCCATCATGGGCTTGAATACATTCAGCTCGTAATGACCATTGGATCCACCGATGGAGATGGCTACATCGTTACCCATGACCTGCGCGGCCACCATGGTGAGTGCTTCGCACTGCGTGGGGTTTACCTTTCCGGGCATGATCGACGAACCGGGTTCATTTTCAGGGATCATGATTTCACCGATGCCTGAACGCGGGCCGGAAGCAAGCATGCGGATGTCGTTGGCGATTTTCATCAGCGATACGGCCAGTTGTTTCAAAGCGCCGTGACTTTCGACAATGGCGTCGTGTGCTGCAAGGGCTTCAAATTTATTTTCTGCGGTTACGAAGGGAAGACCGGTAAATTCGGCAATATAGCGCGCTACATTCTCTGAGTAGCCTTTCGGCGTATTGATACCCGTACCCACCGCGGTACCACCCAGCGCTAGCTGTGACAGGTGGTCGAGTGTATTCCTAAGTGCTTTCAAGCCGAAGTTCAGTTGGGCCACATAGCCGGAAAATTCCTGGCCGAGAGTAAGCGGTGTGGCATCCATCAGGTGCGTTCTACCGATTTTTACCACCTTGGCAAAAGCCTCCGATTTGCGCTGCAGTGTATCCCGCAGTTGTTCAACACCGGGTATGGTTACCTCGATGAGCACCTTGTAGGCTGCAATATGCATGGCGGTTGGGAAGGTGTCGTTGGAAGATTGTGATTTATTAACGTCGTCGTTGGGATGAATAAACGTACTGCCTTCTCCGAGCTTATTTCCCTGTAGAACATGTGCGCGATTGGAAATGACCTCGTTCAAATTCATATTGGATTGGGTACCCGATCCGGTTTGCCAAACAACCAGCGGAAACTGATCGGCAAGCTGGCCGTCCAGGATTTCATCGCACACCTGTGCAATCAAATCTCTCTTTTCAGTAGGCAATATGCCAGCGTCGGTGTTGGTAAATGCCGCCGCTTTTTTTAAGTAAGCAAAAGCCTGAATAATCTCGGAAGGCATGGATGCCGGAACCCCGATTTTGAAGTTGTTTCGTGAACGTTCGGTTTGTGCTGCCCAGTACTTATCGGCCGGAACCTGCACTTCACCCATGGTATCGTGCTCTACTCTGTATGACATAGCGTTAATTTTTGATTTATAACAAAGTTAAGGATATATCTCTGCTGATCGATTTCTTCGGGTAAAAATTATGGCGATATTCCAACTTAAGTGGTGAGATTATCGCATTTTTAAAAATATTTACGCATTTTCGTCGGGAATAAACTCAACGCCGGAAGCTACATGTTCAAGTCTATAAAGTTATTTTTTTTCGTAATCCCTATTGCACTTATTGCCTGCTCTTCAGCCGAGAGTAAACGAATTAAAGCTGAAGAAGAACAAAAAATTACTGACAGTGTGCGACTGGTTTATTCGCACGAAGATGCCGATCCGCGCATCGATGAATTTATGAAACGGTTGCACAGCCGTTCTGCTTTTAACGGCAACGTGCTGATTGCTAAAAAAGGAAAGATTATCTATAGGAACTCTTTTGGGTGGGCCGATTATCTGCATCGCGATAGCCTGAAAATGGATTCCCAGTTTGAGCTGGCTTCAGTATCAAAACCTCTGACCGCTACGGCTGTACTGATGCTGGTTGAACAAGGTAAAATTACACTTGACCAAACGGTGAATGATTTTTTCCCGGACTTTCCCTATGAAAACGTTACCATCAAGCAATTGCTTGCTCATCGGTCGGGTTTACCCAATTATGTTTATTTTATCGACGGAATCTGGAAGGATAAGCGAAAGGGTGTGTCGAATAAGGAGGTTATAGATCTTCTGATTAAGCACAAGCCGAACCGTTACAATGTGCCCGATGCCCGGTTCCTGTATAACAATAGCAACTACATGGTCCTGGCGTCTATTATTGAAGTGGTTTCGGGACAAAGTTTTACGGTATTCATGCAGGAAAATCTGTTCCGGCCGCTGGGCATGAAGAATACGGCGGTTTATTCGAAGGTGGACTACGAAAAAATTCCTACAGGGGTGATCGGTCATGATAAGGTTTGGCGCAGATCGGTCGTGCAGAATTTCCTGGACGGTCCGGTGGGTGATAAGGGAATTTACAGCACTGTGAACGATATGTTCCTTTTCGACCGGGCTATGACCGAGGGAAGGGTGCTGAAAACGGCCTTGCTCGATTCGGCCTACTCTTCATACAGCAACCCGATTCGCGGCGTATTTAATTATGGCTATGGCTGGCGTTTGTATGAAAAGGATGGTCATACCATCGCCTACCATACCGGTTGGTGGCACGGATTTAAAAACCTCTATATCCGTGACCTCAAAAACGATATTACCATTGTGTTGTTATCGAATATGTCGAATGGCAGCCTGAACCGTCTGGACGATCTTTATCATATTCTGGAGATGCCAGTTATCCGCCAGGGGGCCTATAATGCGAACGGAGAACTTTTATAAAAGATTATTATGTTTGATAAATTATTTCAGGCTCAGCAGAAAGCAGAGGAAGTTAAAAAGCGCCTGGACGCCATTACGGTAACCGGAGAAGCAGAAGGTGGAAAGATTCAGGTGTTGGCTTCGGGAAACAAGGAGGTCAGGGACGTTCAGATTGATCCGGTATTTTACAGAGAAACGGATGCTGAGGCACTGGGCGAATTGTTAGCCATCGCCATCAACAAAGCCCTCAAACAAGCCGATGAAATTTCTCAGGCCGAAATGCAGGCAGTTACCAAAGATATGCTGGGCGGAATGGGCGGATTATTTGGACAATAAACGTTGAATATGGAAATTATCTATTACGGACATTCATCCGTCGGAATCAACCTCGAGGGCGTGAGTCTGCTCTTCGATCCTTTTATACGGCCGAACGGCCTGGCAGGACACATCGACATCACATCGATTAAACCCGACTATATCTTTTTAAGCCATTGCCACGAAGATCATGTGGCCGACCTGGCAGAGATTCAACGCAACAGCGGTGCAGTGGTAGTTGCCATTGTTGAAACAGCGGCCTGGGTGGAGAAGCAGGGCATCGCTTCCGATAAGATTGTGGCCCTAAACTTCGGCGGAACATTTTCTGCGTCCTTTGGCTCGGCCAAAATGGTTTATGCCCTGCATACTAACAGTACGCCCGAGGGCGATTATGCCGGCGAGCCCGCTGGCTTCCTGTTGAAGGCGGGTGGTAAAACTGTTTATTTTGCGGGCGATTCAGCTCTGACCACCGAGATGCAGCTCTTGGGAAGTTCAGCGATCGACTGCGCCTTTCTTCCGATTGGCGGCCATTACACCATGGATGTAGACGATGCCATCCTGGCAAGTAATTTTATCAACTGCCAGGAAATTATCGGAATTCATTATAATACCTTCCCGCCGATTCAAATAGATCAGGAGATGGCTAAACGGAAGTTTAAAGATGCTGGTAAATCCCTTCACCTGCTCAATATTGGAGAGCCGTTCAGCTTAGACTAGCATAAAAAAAGGGGCCAGCGCCCCTTTTTCTTTATTATGATATTTGGTATGCCGTGTGGGATACTGCTTTTACTTTACCATAAAGTCGATAACCGCATCGCCCCAGGCAAGTTTTACCAATCCGCTCGGATCGGCCGAAATGGTAAACTGCTCTACGCTTGGGTTTCCCATTTTGGTTTCAGTTTGTACTCGCAGCACATCGTCTTCTTCTTTGTATTGCGTGCCCCATTGCTCCCAGGTTTTATTGAAGATAACGGTCGACTGCGTTTCACCGGGCAAGGTATATAAGCTGTACTTGCCTGCTTTCAACGCTTTTCCGTTTACCTGAACATCTTTATCGACTTCGAAGGTGGTAGCTTCATTCGCCCCGGTACGCCAAACCGAACCAAGCGGTACCAGGCTTGCCAGCTCCCGTCCCTTCAGCGAAGGCCGGCTATAGTGAATGGTAATGTTTGCTCCCGATTCGGTCGTTACTTTTACGGAGTCGGGTGGGCTTGCCCGCTTGCTTTTATCTTGTTGGGCCTGAGAATGGAAGGAAAATGCGGCAACCAGTGCCAGTAGTAAAACAATCTTTTTCATCGTAATAAGATTAGGTTAAATTAAATGATCATTAGCCGGTCTAAATTAGTCATTATCAGCAGTATCATAACAATTTTTTTAGATAAGGGTTTTCGTCTCTGCAACAAATTAAGGGTTATTTATACCTTTGTGGCTATGGCAAAGATAAAACCATCCCTGGCGAAAGGAACACGCGATTTTTCCCCTGTCGAAATGGAAAAGCGTAACTATATATTCAATACCATTAAAACGGTTTTCAAGAAGTACGGCTACAACGAAATTCAGACACCCACCTTCGAAAATCTAAGCACCCTAACCGGGAAGTATGGCGAGGAAGGCGATCAGTTGATCTTCAAAATATTGAATTCGGGCGACTACCTGGCGAAGGTCGGGTCTGAAAAGCTTGCCGCGCATACGGCGCAGTCCTTAACGCCTCTCATCTCGGAAAAGGCACTGCGCTATGATTTAACGGTGCCTTTTGCCCGTTATGTGGTTATGCATCAGCACGAAATTGCTTTGCCATTTAAACGTTATCAGATTCAGCCGGTTTGGCGGGCTGATCGGCCGCAGCGAGGCCGGTACCGCGAATTCTATCAGTGCGATGCCGATGTTGTGGGCTCTGAAAGCCTTCTGAACGAAGCTGAATTTATCTGCATCTACCACGAAGTGCTGCAAAATTTAGGTTTGAGAGACTTTAGCATTAAGATTAATAACCGGAAGGTACTGGCCGGCATTGCGGAAGTACTCGGGCAAGGTGAGCGCCTGCTCAGCATGACCATAGCGCTTGATAAGCTGGATAAAATTGGCGTGAGTGGTGTGGAACGGGAATTGGAAGAACGCGGTTTTCCGGAAGAAAGCATCGCCAAATTGCAACCGGTGCTGCTCTCCTCGGGCGACCGTAACGAGAAACTGGGACTGCTCAAAACGATGCTGGCTGGTTCGAAAATGGGTGAGGACGGCATCGCTGAAATTGAGAAAGTACTTGGATACCTGGCTCAACTCCAGCCGGAGGCCCTGGCCTCGGTTGAACTGGATATTACGCTTGCCCGCGGATTAAATTACTATACCGGGACCATCCTGGAGGTGAAAACCAACGAGGTGGCCATGGGCAGTATTGGCGGTGGCGGGCGTTACGACGACCTGACCGGTATGTTTGGTCAGGCCGGACTGACGGGCGTGGGAATATCTTTCGGTGCCGACCGTATCTATGACGTTCTGGAGGAGTTGGACTTATTTCCTACCGACGCTTCTGTGGGAACCCGGGTGCTGATCAGCAACTTCGACGGAAAGGCGGAAGCCTATGCGCTGCCCCTGCTTCAAAAAATGCGTCGACAGGGAATTGCTGCTGAAATCTATCCCACTTCGGGTAAGCTGAAGAAACAAATGGTCTACGCCAATGCAAAAAATATCCCCTTTGTAGTCCTCATCGGTGATGAAGAAATGCAAAGGGGAGTATATACTTTGAAAGATATGCAAAGCGGAGAGCAGAGGCAGCTCTCGGAAGAGGAGCTGATCAGATCGATTTAAAAATCGAGAAGGCTTCCTTTTCCAGTGCTTCGCGATGGTCTGGGTGAGCGATCCGGATCAGCTCCTTAGCCCGTGCGCGAAGGTTTTTTCCATGCAGGTATGCAATGCCATGTTCGGTAACCACATAGTGTACATGGGCTCGTGTGGTGACCACCGAGGCTCCGGGTTTTAAGAGAGAAACAATTCTGGATATGCCTTTATTGGTTGCCGAAGGAATCGCAATGATGGGCTTTCCTCCTGTCGACAGCGCTGCCCCCCGCATAAAATCTACCTGTCCCCCGACGCCACTATATTGCCGGGTTCCGATGGAATCGGCGCATACCTGGCCGAAGATATCGACTTCGATAGCGCTGTTGATGGCCGTAACCCTGGGGTTTCGGGCGATGTTCGTAGGCTTGTTTACATATTCGATATCCAGCATTCGCACCAGTAGGTTATTGTCGAGGAAATCGTATAGTTTCTTGGTACCGATGGCAAAGCTGGAGACAATGGCTCCAGGATGGATTTTCTTATACTTGTCGGTAATAACTCCTTTTTCAACTAGTTCGACCACTCCATCGGAGAACATTTCGGTATGAATGCCCAGGTTTTTATGAGTACTCAGTTTTTGCAGTACCGCATTGGGAATTCCGCCGATACCCATTTGCAGGGTAGCACCGTCTTCGACCAGCGAGGCTACATGTTCGCCGATGGCCAGTTCAGTGGCTGTCGGGGCTTTGATCTGCTGCTCGTAAATCGGATAGTTAACATCGATGGTGGCGGTGATGGACGAAAAAGCAATGACACCGTCGCCCTGCACGCGTGGCATATTCGGATTCACTTCGGCAATGATGATGCTGGCCATTTCCACGGCGGCTCTGGATATGTCGCACGAGACACCCAGCGTACAGTTCCCGTTTTTATCGGGCGGTGAAACACTAATCAGCGCCACATCGATTGGGACCAGTCCGCTGCGGAAGGCTTTAGGTATTTCGCTCAGGAACATCGGTACATAGGAGGCCCTTCCTTCGTTAACCGCTTTGCGGATATTGGAGCCTACAAAGAAGGCGTTCACATCGAAGGCGGCGACATGTTGGGGTTCGGCATAGGGCGCATCCCACTCGGTGTGCATACTGTATATCCCGACATTGCTGAGCTCCGGACTTCGCAGAGCCATGGCCTGAACCAGTTCCTTGGGAGTGGCTGCGGCCGAATGTAGAAAAACGTTGTGATTGGCTTGAATCAGCTGTACCGCTTCCGCGGCCGAATGGTATTGTATAGGCATGATTTTATATCTTGTAGGAGTTTAAATACGCACCTACAAGATACAAAAAAAATACGTTTAAAGGGCCTGATCAGGCAAGGAGACGCTTTAATGCTTCGTTTACGAACTGAAAATCGAAGGCTTTGTAGACCTTGTCAAACTCCTCGCGAATCTCGGCATTACACAAGTTGCCGATGCTCCCTTCATGAACATGTTTCAGGGTTTTATCGGGCGAAAAGTTTCCGGTCTCAATGGCCACGCCGGTGTTTTTGTAAGCATCCCGGAAGGGAATACCTTCCAACACCTGGCGGTTGACCTCCTCTACACTAAAGAGATAGTCGTATTTCTTGTCGTCAAGAATCTGGTCTTTAATCTGGATGCTTTCGAGCATAAAAGAGGCCATTTGTAGGCACTCGCTCAGCGACGTGAGCGAAGGGAACAGGTTCTCTTTTAGGAGCTGCAGATCGCGGTGATATCCTGACGGCAGATTGGTAGTCATCATTGCAATTTCGTTCGGAAGGGCCTGAATTTTGTTACAGCGCGAACGAATCAGCTCGAATACATCGGGGTTTTTTTTATGGGGCATAATACTCGACCCGGTGGTCAGGTGATCAGGGAAGCTTAAGAAGCCGAAATTCTGGTTCATATACAAGCATATGTCCATCGACATCTTGGCCAAGCTTGCCGCAATAGCCGACATTCCCTGCGCCAGGATTCGTTCGGTTTTTCCCCGACCCATCTGTGCATATACGACATTATAATTCAGGCTGCCAAAACCGAGCAGCTCGGTGGTATAGCGTCGGTTGAGCGGAAAGGAAGAGCCGTAGCCGGCTGCCGAGCCCAATGGGTTCTTATTGCAGACGTTCCATGCGGCAAGCATCAGTTCGAGGTCGTCGGTCAGACTCTCTGCATAAGCCCCGAACCAAAGTCCGAAAGAAGAAGGCATGGCGATTTGTAAGTGTGTATAGCCGGGGATAAGAACATCTTTGTGTTTTTCGCTCAGATCGATCAACTGTCTGAACAGTACCTGAGTGTCGTGAACAATCTGTTCAATTTCCATCCGGAAGAAAAGCTTCAAATCGACCAGCACCTGATCATTTCGCGAGCGGCCGCTATGTATTTTTTTACCGGCTTCACCGATGCGCTGGGTAAGTAATAGTTCGATCTGGGAGTGAATATCTTCGACATCATCGGCGATGCGGAAGGTGCCTTCTTCAATATCGCGGTAGATTTTCTTTAGCTCCTGTTGAATCAAGACAAGTTCTTCCGCCGCCAGTAAGCCGATACTTTCCAGCATTTGAGTATGGGCGAGTGAACCCAGGACATCCGACTTGGCCAGCAGAAGATCCAGTTCGCGGTCGTGCCCGACGGTAAACTTATCGACGGAATTTTCGGTTTGAGTATTTTTTTGCCAGAGTTTCATATTGCTTCTTTGTGTTCCGGATTAACCAGAACTGGTTCTAATATTTTGATGTAGAGTTCAATTCCTTCCTTAATCTCATCCAGATAGATGTATTCGTCGGCCGTATGCGACCGTGCCGAGTCACCAGGACCCAGCTTGAGGGAGGGGCAGCTGAGAAGGGCCTGATCGCTGGTCGTAGGCGAACCGTAAGGACTTCGCCCAAGGGCAATGCCCGACTGTACCAGGGGATGATCGAGAGGGATGGAAGAAGGCTTAAGACGGGTCGACCGTGCCACGACGTCCGACTGAACGTGCTGCCTGACGATGGTCAGCACCTCTTCGTTGCTGTAGGCATCGCTAACCCGGATATCGACCGTAAATTTGCAACTGGCCGGTATTACATTGTGCTGAGATCCAGCCTCTATCAGGGTAACGTTCATTGAGATGGGGCCGAACAGGGTCGATTCTTTTTCAAAGCGGTAGCTTCGAAACCATTGAATATCATCGATGGCCCTATAAATAGCGTTTATACCTTCCTTTCGTGCAGCATGCCCCGCTTTTCCTTTGGCTTCACAATCCAGCACCAGGAGGCCGCGTTCGGCAACTGCCAGCTGCATGAGAGTGGGTTCGCCTACAATGGCGAAATCCACCGGTCCGATTTTCGAAAGGATAGATTCGATGCCGTTCCGGCCGGATATTTCTTCCTCCGCCGTGGCAGCGAAGCAAAGGTTGTAATTCAGTTCTGTAAAATAGTAATGACGAAAGGTGGCCAGCAGCGACACCAGGCAGCCTCCTGCGTCGTTGCTTCCCAGGCCGTATAACTTTCCCGCCTCAGTATCGGCTGAGAAGGGATCTCGGGTATATGCGGGATTGGGCTTCACCGTGTCGTGGTGCGAGTTCAGGAGGATGGTGGGTTTATTTGAGTCGAAGTGCTTATTGTAAGCCCAGATATTGTTTCCCTCGCGATGGGAGGGAATCCGATGATCTTCCAGAAATTGTTGGATGATCGCGGCGGTACGCTCTTCCTCCCTGCTGAAAGAGGGCGTTTTGATGAGCGATTTCAGAAGTGCAATGCTTTGTTCGGCAAGCCCGTCGAAATTTTCCATGTTAGTGCTGTTATTCGTTGTTATACAGGCCTCCGGCTTTCAACGCTGAAAGCTTGATTCCTTTGATTAATGACGAACTAAAGCCATGATGTTCCATTTCATTGAGTCCGGCAATGGTACATCCCTTGGGAGAGGTTACCTTGTCGATTTCACTTTCAGGATGTGTATTCATTTTTAACAGGAGGTCGGCTGCGCCTTTCGCTGTTTGCACGGCCATTTTAAGGGCTTCATCGGCATGGAAGCCAACTTCGACCCCTCCCTGGGAGGCAGCGCGTATGGCTCTGAGGAAGAAAGCGGTTCCACAGGCGCATAAGGCAGTAGCTGCGGTCATCAGATCCTCGTGAATTTGAATGACGGCGCCGACATTCTCAAAAAGAATGCTAGCCTGCTCCATATCACCTGAATTTTCAGGATCGCCTGCAATGCAGGTCATCGACTGACCAATGCTGATGGCTGTATTGGGCATGGCACGTACGACACGTGCCTGGGGCCGCCCGATCTTATTTCGGATGTCTTTGCACTTCACACCCGACACCACAGATATCAGCAGTTGCTTTTCGGGGTCCAGCACTCCGCTGATCTCCGCCAGCACCTGATCGAGTTGTTGAGGCAGCACAGCAAGTACGATTACTCCGGCACCAAGAACGGCATGGGCGTTATCGCTGCTCACCTGGAAGCCTGATTTCTGTTCATCCGCTAAGTAGCTCAGATTACGCCTCGTCAGCGTGATGTTTTTGGCGCTGCAATAATTTTTAGCGACCAGGCCTTTGGCCAGTGATAAGCCAATATTGCCCGATCCGATGATGCTGATCTTTTCCATACGATTATTTTATAATTCTGGTACCAAACAGTCCCGTGTCGATTTGGGAGAGGTCGGTCGCTTGTCCGATAATTACTTCCTTTACACCCTGATTGATGGCCTGAAAGGCATTGTGAAGTTTTGGAATCATACCTCCAGCAACGACTCCGCTTTCTTGAAGCGGGAGGAACTGTGCTTCACGAATTTCCTTTACCAGCGAACGGTCGTCGTTGATGTCGGCAAGGACCCCTTTTTTTTCAAAGCAATAAACCAGGCGCGTTTCAAAGCTTGCCGACAGGGCGACAGCAAGGCTGGCCGCGATGGTGTCGGCATTGGTATTGAGGAGTTGTCCATGGCCATCGTGCGTAATGGCAGAAAAAATCGGGACAAAGCCGGCATCTAAAAAGGCTGACAGACCGCTTGCATCGACTGAATTGTGTACGATATCGCCAACATAACCGTAATCAATCTCCTTCACCGGACGTTTTTCCGCACGGATGAAGTTGCCGTCGGCGCCTGAGAGTCCGACTGCATTGCATTGCTGCTTCTGCAATTGAGCAACAAGGTTTTTATTGATCAGGCCAGCATAGACCATGGTGACAATATCCAGGGTCTTCTTATCGGTGATCCGCCGACCATCGACCATGACGGCACGGTGGTTCAGGTCGGCCGCCAGTTTGGTAGCCGTTTTACCGCCCCCGTGAACCAATATCTTAAATCCTTCCATTCGGGCGAAGTCGCCCAGAAACTGTCCGAGCTGCGCTTCATGGTCGATCACATTTCCACCGATTTTAATCAGGGTAAGTCGTTTCTTCATGCTTGCTTATTCAGAAAGGTTACTGAGGATATTTTTTAATACCGTTTGTGCGGCCCAGAGACGATTGCCAGCCTCTTTCTGAACCAGCGATTGCGGTCCGTCCAGAATATCGGAGCCAAGTTCCACATTGCGCCTGACCGGCAGGCAATGCATCACGCGCGTGCTTGGGTTTAACCGGGAGCCGTTGAGCATCCAGTCGTTATAGGTCCCGATGATTTTACCATAGTCTTCGTAAGACGACCAGTTTTTCACATAGACGAAGTCGGCTTCTGCCAGGGCCTGATTTTGATCGTGAACAATCTCGACCCCTTCTGTGAATTCCGGCGATAATTCATAGCCTTTCGGATGTGCAATGCTGAAGTCGAGCATGTCTTCCTGTTGCGCCCGTCTCATCCATTCGGCAAAGGAATTGGGGACGGCCTGGGGCAGCGACTTCACATGAGGTGCCCAGCTTAGAACCACCTTCGGCTTTCGTTTGGTCTTTTCTTCTTCGATGGTGAGCAGATCGGCGAAGCTCTGCAGGGGATGCCGCGTAGCGCTTTCCAGACTAACCACCGGAACTTTGCAGAACTCACTGAATTTTTTGAAGAGCATTTCCTGATAATCCTCCTCGCGGTTGCTTAGGGAAGGGAATGAGCGGAGTCCGACGACATCGCAGTACTGGCCGATAACAGCTGCCGCCTCACGGATATGTTCGACGGTGGTTCCGTCCATGGCAACCCCGTCGCGTGTTTCCAGGGCCCAGCCTTCCTGGCCCATATTCATAACCATAACCTGCATTCCCAGATTCATTCCCGCTTTTTGGGTGCTGAGTCGTGTGCGTAGGCTGGGATTAAGGAAGATAAGACCCAGGGTTTTATGCTGTCCGAGCTTTTCATGCTGGAAAGGATTCGCTTTGATATCGCGGGCTTCCCTGACAAGGGACCGGAGGTCGCTTACATCGTTTACGGAAAAGAATTTTTTCATATCACGTTATTTTTTATCGCAGTTTCGGCCATCGGATAGGCCTTCAACCGGTTGGTTAAACATTCCAGGAAGCGATCGGCTTCGGCGGCTGAAAATGTCAGGGAAGGAAGAAGCCGGATGACATTCGGGCTGGCCACACCGGTAAAGATATGGTCTTCAAACAAAAGTTGATTTCGGACATCCTTCATTTCTGCTGGCAGCTCAATACCGATCATCAGTCCCCGTCCTCTTACTTCGACAATTCCCTCGATCTGTTTCAATTCACTGAGCAGGTATCGACCCATATCGGCAGCGTTTTTCAGCAGGTTTTCCTGATCCATGACTTCCAGAACGGCAATGGCTGCTGCACAGGCCAGGTGGCTTCCGCCGAATGTAGTGCCGAGCATTCCGTGCCAGGCTTCAAATTTCGGCGCAATGGAAATGCCCGCAACGGGAAAGCCGTTGCCCATGCCTTTAGCCATGGTGTAGATGTCGGCCCGCTGACCGCTCCAGTCCTGCGCATAAAAATCACCCGTCCGGCCATAGCCGCACTGAACTTCGTCGGCGATAAATACCGCATCGTGTTGTGTACAGAGTTCGCGGATCCGGCTCAAAAAGGCCTTCGAAGCAATTTTGATTCCGCCGACTCCCTGAATGCTTTCGACAATGACGGAGGAAATCTGGTCGCCTTCCCTAAGGAAAGCTTCCTCGAGTGCCGCTAAATCATTGAAAGGAAGAAACTCGACGTCGTGACGGTTTACTGCCGAAATAATCTTCGGATTGTCCGTACAGGCGACGGCCAGTGAGGTACGGCCGTGGAAGGCTCCCGAAAAAGCAATAACCTTGCTTCGCTTGTTATAGAAAGATGCTAGTTTCAGGGCGTTCTCGTTAGCCTCGGCGCCGGTTGAACAAAGAAAAAGCGTATAGTCCTCTTTGTCAGACTGCTTCCCTAAGAGCGCAGCCAGACGCTGCTGAAGGGGGTTTTCAATGGAATTGGAATAGAAAGCGACCTCTTTTAGCTGATCGCTGATTTTTCTCACATAATGCGGATGCGTATGACCAATGGAAATAACGGCATGGCCGCCGTAGAGGTCGAGGTATTCAGTCCCTTGCTTATCCCATACCTTCAATCCGGACGCTTTGCTGATTTCAATAGGGTTTAGCGGGTATACATCAAAAAGTTTCATCTGTAATGTTTGTTTATGTGTTCAGATGGATACCCATCCGGTTAAAAGACAATGGATTTGAGGTGGAGGCCGGCTGATTCTTCGAGGCCGAACATGAGATTCATATTCTGCACGGCCTGTCCGCTTGCTCCCTTTAACAGGTTGTCGGTAATGCTGATGATCAACAACTTATTTCCGTGTTTGACCAGGTGCAGGAAGCATTTGTTGGTATTGACCACCTGCTTCAAATCGATGTTGCTGCGGCTGACGTGCGTGAAGGGTGCAGATTGATAGAAGTTTTCGTAAAGCTGATAGGCTTCTTCCAGTGTCAGATCGCTATCCAAATAGCAGGTTGCAAATATGCCTCGTGAAAATGCACCGCGTTGTGGAATGAAGTGGATTTCGGGTTCAACGTCTTCGGCCTGTGCTAGCACCTCTGAGATCTCTCCCAGGTGTTGGTGCTCGAATATTTTATAGGCAGAAAGGTTGTCGTTTCGCCAGCTGAAATGAGTGGTTGCTCCCGGATTTTGTCCGGCACCGGTTGAGCCGGTGGTGGCATTTACGTGGATAGCGGAACGGATATGATGGTGACGCGCCAGGGGTAAGAGTGCCAGCTCGATGGTCGTCGCAAAACAACCGGGATTAGCGATATTCTTTGCCTGGCGAATCGCGTTGGCCTGTAGCTCGGGGAGTCCGTAAACGAATTCCCGGCTCTGGAAGCTCCGGTTTTTCTGAAGCCGGAAATCCTGACTAAGGTCGATCAGGCGGATATGCGGTGGCAGGTCGTTTTCATCCAGAAACTTGCGTGCATTACCATGACCGACACAGAGAAAGATGACATCGACATCTTCCTGGATTTCACTGCTGAAAGGAAGTTGGGTTTCGCCGAGGAGGTCGGTATGAACCGAGGAAAGGGCTTTGCCGCCATTGCTTTCACTATGGGCGAAGACGAGCTCCGCGTGGGGGTGGTGAACCAGCAGCCGTATCAGTTCACCGCCGGTGTATCCTGCCGAACCAACGACTCCGACACGAATCTGTGGACTTAGGCTCATGCTTGTTCCTCCTTATTAACTTTGTGCCAGATCATGACCTGGTTTCCGAATATTTTGGAGAATCCCTTTACATCGTCGCCTGTCCATGACTTGTTCATTTCTCCGTAGCTGCCGAAAGCATTCGACATCAGATCGTTGGCCGACTTCACGCCGATCACCTGAAAGCGGTACGGATGAAGCTCCACTTGAACAGTTCCGTTGACAAACTCCTGCGAGCTTGTCAGGAAGGCTTCGATATCGCGCATAATGGGGTCGTGGTACTGGCCCTCGTGAAGCCAATTTCCATAAAAGGACGCCAGCTGATCTTTCCAGCTTAACTGCCATTTGGTGAGCGTATGCTTTTCAAGGGTATGATGTGCCTTGATCAGGATGACCGGAGCTGCGGCTTCAAAGCCAACACGTCCTTTAATCCCGATGATGGTGTCGCCTACATGGATATCACGCCCAATGCCATAAGGCTGTGCGATGGATTGCAGCTTTTGAATCAATTCAACCGGCGACATCGCCTCCCCGTTAAGGGCCACGGGTTCGCCCTGCTTAAACTCAATGTGGATACTGAGCGGATCGGTAGCCGATAGAGGTGTTGGCCAGGCTTCTTCCGGCAAGGTTTGATCGGAGGTAAGTGTTTCCTTTCCGCCAACAGAAGTTCCCCAGATTCCTTTGTTAATAGAGTACTGAGCTTTCTCGGCATTGAATTGAACGCCATGTCCCTGCAAATAGGCGATTTCCTCTTCACGGCTCAGCTGAAGGTCGCGTATGGGGGTAATGATTTCCACGGATGGAATCAGGATATTAAAAATCATATCAAAACGGACCTGATCGTTTCCGGCACCGGTGCTGCCATGGGCAACGTAATCGGCGCCTATCTCACGGGCATAGCGGGCGATGGCCGTTGCCTGAAAAACACGTTCTGCGCTGACCGATAGTGGATAGGTAGCGTTTTTCAGTACGTTTCCGAAAATTAAATAGCGGATACTGTTGTTGTAATAATTTTCAGTTTCATTGACGGTATGGTGCGAGCTCACGCCCATTTCATAGGCGCGGGATTCGATCTGCCGAAGTTCATCCTCAGAAAAACCGCCTGTATTGACCAGTACGGAATGGACTTCTAATCCGAGGTCACGCGTTAGATAAACAACACAGTACGAGGTGTCCAGTCCGCCACTATAGGCTAATACTACTTTTTTTTTCATGGTATGCAGCTGCTTTTTTTAATACAATGTTAATAATTTTGCCGAACGCCGGAGTTTAAGACCGATTCGTTTTAAGAGGGAAGATTTTTTGGTGATCTCCTTCAATCGTTCTTTTGCACGGGCTTTATCTTCGATCTTTTTCCGTATTTCCTTTTCTTTCTCCACCGGATCCCAAAGCATGGCTGTGCACAGACAGTTATTCCTGCCTTTGCTCGTCAGGGTGTCGTAATTTACACAGCTTTGGCAACCTTTCCAAAATTCTTCGTCTTGCGTAAGTTCGGAATAAGGCACCGGTTCGTAGCCCAGCTCTGAATTTATCTTCATGACAGCGAAACCAGTGGTTAAACCAAAGATTTTGGCTTTCGGATATTTCTCTCGGGAAAGTTGAAAAATTCTTTTTTTGATGGCTTTTGCCAGTCCGCTTTTGCGAAACTCGGGGCTCACTATTAAACCGGAATTGGCAACGTACTCGCCGTGGCTGAAAGTTTCGATGTAGCAAAAACCTGCCCATTCCCCCTGCCGGGTTAATGCAATAACGGCCTTTCCTTCAAGCATCTTTTTAGCGATATACTCCGGTTTCCTTCGGGCGATTCCCGTGCCGCGCGCTTTGGCCGATTCGGCCATCTCATTCGTGATTTGTTCCGAATAGATACTGTGTTCTTCTGTTGCTGGTATGACAACGAAATCTGACGGATTCATTTATACAGATTCATTAGCTGTGATAATAAAACAAGATTTTATGGATGATTTTTGAGGAGGGCCTATCAAAAATACAAGAGGGAGGTGCCAATTAAGCCCTTGGCTCGAGCGGTCGTCGGACTCTTAAAAGAAGGGGATTATAGAAACGGGAATCACAAATATCCAATGACACGGCCACGTTGGTGGCAGTGTTAATTAAATTTGTATCGTTTAACAATAACTTCATTTTTAAAAATCGAGAAGCAAAGGTAGGTAATTATTTATATATCAAGTCGTATTTTTAAAAAATTATCTGCAATAAGACAATCTGATAAGGGGAATATTAATAAAAGCGGGCAATGGTGAAGATATTGGCAACTTTATGTAATAATTTGTGTCAAATCGGTAATGGGGATCATTTGCTTAATTAATGGTATTTTATTATCAGGGCATTAGTATATTTGCTCCTTTTAATTTCCAATATGAAAAGACTTGCATCGTTAATTGTTCTCGCTTTGCTGCTGAGCAGCCCATCCTTCCTTAAAGCGCAGCAACAGCGGCCTGATTTTATCACGTTTATCAACCAGCAACACGACTGGGTTGATTCGGTCTATAATAAACTAAACAAACGGCAGCGGATCGCCCAGGTGTTTATGGTACGGGCACACACCAACCTGGGACAAGCTTATATCGACTCGGTTGCGAAAGTGATTGAAAAGGAAGATCTTGGTGGCGTGGTGTTATTCCAGGGTGGGCCGGTGAGGCATGCTCAACTGATTAACCGCTACCAGCGTGTGGCCCGGGTTCCGTTGTTGATGGCCCTCGACGGGGAATGGGGTCTGGGTATGCGGTTGGCTGATTCAACCATTTCCTATCCCTACCAGATGGCCTTAGGTGCGATTCAAGACGAAAAGTTAATCTACCGAATGGGCCGTGAAGTGGCGGCCGACTTTAAACGACTGGGATTAAATATCAATTTCGCGCCGGTGATTGACGTCAACAACAATCCGCGTAATCCTGTGATCAATTACCGGTCGTTCGGCGAGAATAAGGAAAATGTGGCAAAAAAGGGAATCGCTTATATGGATGGCATGATGGACGAAGGAATAATCGTTACCATGAAACATTTCCCCGGACACGGCGATACCGATGTCGATTCCCATTACGATTTGCCCCAACTTCCATTCACCCGTGGCAGGCTCGATTCGCTCGAAATGTATCCTTTCCGCGAGGCGATCAATGCAGGGACATCCGGCGTTATGGTGGCTCATCTAAGCATTCCGAGCCTGGACAGCGAACGCAACCTTCCTTCGTCGTTATCCAGAAAAGTTGTAACCGACATTCTCAAAAAGGAGCTTGGCTTCAGGGGACTCGTATTTACGGATGCAATGGACATGAAAGGTGTGGTTAAATATTTTAAAGACGGCGAAGCCGATGTACGGGCTATCGTAGCGGGCAATGACGTGCTGGAGCTCTCGGAAAACAGCAAGCGGGCGATTAAAATGGTGCGCAAGGCCATCCGAAAGAAGCGTATCGGGCAGGATGAGTTTGAAGCAAAAGTTAAGAAAGTCCTTGCCGCGAAATACTGGCTGGGATTGGACAGGCCGACGGAAGTTGATTTAACAAATTTACATGCCGACTTGAACCGTGCATCGTCCCGGGAGCTTAAGCAGGAACTTGCCGACCATGCGGTGACCATTTTAAATGGAAAGGAAGCGCTTCAAAACACTTCTTTCAGTAAGAAGACCGCCATTGTCAGCGTGGGCACGGACGGAGTGTCGCTTTTTCAGCGGGTACTTGGAGACCGTTTTGATAACGAATTGAATTTTGTGCTTACTTCTAAGTCGACTGCCGACGAAATTGTAAAAGTTAGCAATGCTTTGAAGGATTATGATCAGGTAATTGTAGCACTGCACGATACTCGGACCCGCCCGGGAAGTGTACTGAATTATAATTCGAGCCTGCGACTTTTCATCAACGAACTGGCTGGAACACCGGCTCAATTTGTGATTTTCGCCAATCCGTACGTGTTGGCCTCGCTCCCGGGAATTGAAAAAGCTGCTTCGATTATGGTGCTTTACCAAAACGACGATATCATGCAACGCGCTGCAGCTAAAGCGATTTTAAGGGAGATCGAGCCGAAAGGAAAGTTACCGGTGACGGTAAATTCTTTCTTCCGATACGGCGACGGATTGTAATAAAAAATAAAAAACTCAACTTAGTTGTAAATTTTTTTACGCATATTTGTACTTTATTAATATTATATTTAAAATCATGCAAGACGGAGTAGTAAAATTTTTCAATGAAACTAAAGGTTTCGGATTCATCATTCCTAATTCAGGAGAAAGTGAAATCTTTGTTCATTCAACAGGTCTAATTGACAGCATTCGTGAGAACGACAACGTATCTTTCGATGTTGAGCAAGGTAAAAAAGGACTTAATGCGGTAAATGTTAAAGTTATCTAAACTATTCATAAATCGTTAGAAGGCCATCCCTGCAGGGATGGCCTTTTTTTTTGCTGACAAAAGCCAATTTTATCTTTTGGCAAACTGTTTGATGGTTTAATTGTACTTATACTACACTCGTTGTTATCCAACAACCTAAACTCAAAAGAAGATGAACGACAATTCAAAAACCGTTGTTGCCCTGATTGCCGGCTTGGTAGCAGGGGCCGCATTAGGCGTATTATTCGCACCTGAAAGAGGTGCCGACACCCGCGAAAAGTTGAATGACTCCCTGAAAGACCTTGGTGATGCGATTAAAGAGCGATCGGCCGAGCAGAAGGATCAGTTTAACGAATTCAAAGAAAAGATCGTCTCTACAATTAAGAGTAAGATCAATCGTGGCGCGGCCGATCTGCATGAAGACGCCGACGAACACGCAGGCATTTAAAATGATACGGTTTTTAACCGAATATAACCTCCAATAATAGCATATGGACGATCAAAAATTTTCCCTTCAGGGGGTAATTCAGAAGCTTAAAGAATACCTGAAAACCACCAAGGATCTGACCTTTTTGAAGGCGGTAGAAAAGTTGTCGGGTTTGATATCTACAATCATTACCGATACCTTACTGGTTGTTTTTGGCTTTTTTCTACTTTTATTTTTGAGTGTCAGTTTAGGCTTTTACTTCGCTGAACTCTTCGGTAGCAACGCGCTTGGATTCCTGGCCCTGGGTGGTTTTTATCTGCTTTTGATCATTATCCTTTTGGTCACCAAAAAGAGCATTGAGAAAGGGCTGATGAATCTATCTATCCGCAAGTTTTTACAAAAATGGAACGAAACTCATGATGACAAACCGAACAATTAATAACGTAGATGAGCTAAAGGCTGAGATCGTACGCCTTGAGTCTCTGCAAAATGAGCAACAAAGCTATTTAAAAGATCAGGTAGGTTTCCTTCAGCAGAAAGCGGAAGGCCCGCTTCAATTTTTCAAGCGCATGTCGTCATGGTTGCCAAAAGGAAGCAGTTCGCCGAAATATTCTTCTCCGTCAAGCTCCCATAGCGACTGGCTAACGAATACCCTCCGGGTGACCCTGCCATTTATTTTCAATAAAATTCTTTTCAGAAAGGCTGGCTTTATCAAGAAAGCCTTGCTGCTATTTGCCTCTCAGAAGGCTGCTGGCGCGATCAATCAGGAGCGTGTGACGAATATTATTGATAAAATTGCCAGTTTCATACGCCCGAATAAAACCCGCAAGCCAATGGCGCGGGATTATGGAATTCCGCCCGACAGCGAAACTTATTAGTAGCGACTGAGAAAATCTTCGTAAGCCGACCGAACGCCTTCTTCGAGGGATGTGGTATGTTTCCAGCCGAGTTGGTGGAGCTTACTCACGTCCATCAACTTTCTGGGTGTTCCGTCGGGCTTTTTAGGGTCGGTAAGAATACTTCCCCGATACCCAACCACCCTGGCGACCAGCTTAGCCAGTTCGATAATGCTGATGTCTTCACCTGTGCCAATATTCAGAAAGCCCTTTTCATTGTAGGTTTCCATCAGGTAAATGCAGGCCTGAGCCATGTCGTCTGCAAATAGAAACTCTCGTTTTGGGGTGCCGCTTCCCCAGATGGCAACTTCCTCAACCGAATTAATTTTAGCTTCATGGAATCGTCTGATCATAGCCGGTAACACATGCGAGTTTTCGGGATGATAGTTATCATTAATTCCGTATAGGTTTGTGGGCATAACAGAAATAAAGTTGCAATCGTACTGATCTCGATATGCCTCGCAAAGTTTTATTCCGGCAATTTTAGCGATGGCGTAGGGTTCATTGGTGGGTTCGAGCAGCCCTGTCAGTAGATATTCTTCCTTTAGGGGTTGCGGGGCAAGTTTCGGGTAAATGCAGCTCGAGCCCAGAAACATCAGTTTTTTTGTTCCGTGGAGGTATGCTTGGTGAATTACGTTGTTTTGAATACTGAGATTATCCCACAAAAATTCTGCACGATAGGAATTGTTGGCTAAAATACCCCCCACCTTGGCGGCAGCCAGAAATACATAGTCTGGTCGGTTTTCTGCGAAGAAGGAACTAACAGCCGATTGATCCCTCAGGTCGAGTTCGGCGGAGGTACGAAGTATGAAATTATTGAATCCCTTGCTTTTCAGTTGTCGGTGAATCGCCGACCCCACCATGCCCCGATGACCCGCGATATATATTTTAGCGTCTTTTTCCATGTTACCTTCAAGTATTTCCAAAGTTAAAACTATTTTTGCCGACTATATAACAACGCGAAAGTATTCTGTCGATGGGAAAAGATAAGTTACGTAAATTCAACGAGATTGGGACCTTTCCCAATGTATACCAGTTGGAGGAAGGTCTGGTTAACAAAGGACAATGGGCGGAAAGGCATTTCGGAAATTCGAACCCGGTGGTGCTCGAACTGGCCTGTGGCAAAGGAGAGTATTCCGTTAATATGGCCAAGGCATTCCCGGAATTTAATTTTATTGGAGTTGATTACAAGGGAAACCGGATATGGCGGGGTGCAAAAACAGCGCTGGAAGAAGAGGTGAAGAATGTTGCCTTTCTTCGCATACAGATTGAGGATCTTCTGGACTATTTTGGATCGGGTGAGGTGAGTGAGATTTGGATTACTTTTCCTGACCCGCAACCGCAGGTCGGGCGGGAAAAGAAGCGCCTAACCTCCGATCGCTTTCTTGAAAAGTACCGGGTTGTTCTGCAAAAGGGGGGACTGATGCACCTCAAGACAGATAATGATGGCTTGTATTCCTATACCATGGAAAAACTGGAACAACGAAGGGAAACGGTGGTGGGTGCAACTACCGATGTTTATCATTCTGAGTTGCTGAATGATACGCTACGAATTAAAACTTATTACGAGAAAAAGTATCTGGTTACCGGAAAGAATATTAATTACCTCAGCTGGAAGTTTCAATAGGCCGGAAAATAGGTAAAAAAAGGTTATCCTGTTTGGGGATAACCTTTTTAACTTGGTGATAGTCTGCTTTATTTCGGAGCTTCTAGCAGTTTAAAGAACTGATCGAGTTCTGGTTGGATGACGATCCGTGTGCGACGGTTGGTGGCCCTTCCTTCTTCCGTGTCGTTACTTTGAAGTGGTATATATTCCCCACGTCCGGCTGCGGTCATTCTTGCCGGATTCAATTGATACTGATCCTGGAGCACCCTTACGATCGTCGTTGCGCGCATTACACTTAAATCCCAGTTGTCTTTGATCAGGCTACCCTTACGATAAGGAACATTATCGGTGTGTCCTTCCACAATAAATTCAATATGTGGCTGGTTCGCTAAAACTTTCGCCACCTTACCCAGAACTTCGGGAGCTCTTCCGCTTAAATCGTAGCTTCCGCTCTTGAAGAGCAGCTTATCGGATATATCAATGTAAACGACCCCTTTGTCGACTTTAATGTTAATGTCTTCATCGTCGAGGTTGCCGATAGCACCCTTCAAATTCATAACCAGTGCCAGGTTTAAGGAATCTTTCCGTGAAATAGCGCTTTGGAGATCCCGGATGTAGGCGTCCTTACTACTAATGCTTTCCAGTGATTTGTTAATGCTTTCGGCCTGAGAGCTTGAAATTACGGACAAATCCTTCAGCCGGTCGATCATCTCGCTGCTGGTTTTCTTTTCTTCCTGAAGGCGTGCCAGGAGCAAATCGTTCTCTCGCTTATATGTGGCTGTCGAATCTTTATAGCGACTCAGTTCATTCTGACTGACCCGATAGGAGCTGTCAAGACTTGAGTACCGAGCCTCAGCCTCCTGAAGCCTTTTTTTTGTCCCGCAAGAGCTGACCAATACAGCTAGGGCAAGGGAATAAAAAATAAAATATTTGGTTTTCATAGTCGTTAATTTAGTTAATTATATATAGAAAATCCTTTCTACCGGCCCGTTTCGGCCATTTTATCTGTTTGCAATAACTTAGCCAAAAAATTTCCTCTGAAATATTTGTTACTTTTAGGGAAATTGTGAACCAGTATGATTTATCAACCTAACCATAAAATCAGAATCGTTACGGCAACGTCCCTTTTTGATGGTCACGACGCTGCGATCAACATTATGCGGCGGATTATGCAGGCCAATGGCGCGGAAGTAATTCACCTGGGGCACGACAGGGGAGTGTCTGAGATCGTGGAATGTGCGATTCAGGAAGATGTGAACGCCATTGCGGTTACCTCCTATCAGGGCGGTCATATGGAGTATTTGAAATACATGGTCGATTTACTGCACCAGCGCGATAGCAGTCATATTCGCGTTTTTGCGGGTGGCGGGGGCGTTATCCTACCCTCGGAAATAGAAGAGCTTCACGGTTATGGTGTCACCCGTATTTATTCTCCCGATGACGGTCGTTCGATGGGATTGGAAGGTATGATTGCCGATCTGTTGAAACGTTGTGATTTTTCAATTGGGCATGATTTCGGCAATGAGCTTGGTCAGCTTGTAGGAGGCAAAAGCAAGACCCTGGGACGCTTGATTTCGGCGGTCGAAAATTTCGCCGATCTGCCGGAAGTTATGAAACTCAGAAAGGAAGTGGCTAACCGCTCGGCACAAGCCAATGTGCCGGTACTCGGTGTTACCGGAACGGGAGGGGCGGGCAAAAGTTCGTTGGTCGATGAATTTGTCAGACGGTTTCTCGCGGATTTTCCGGAGAAGAAAATCGGGATTATTTCGGTAGATCCGACTAAACGAAAGACGGGCGGTGCCCTTTTAGGCGACCGGATACGGATGAATGCGATAAACGATCCGCGGGTGTATTTGCGGTCGATGGCAACGCGTCAAAGCAACCAGGCTGTGTCGAAATACATAGGGGATGCACTGAATATTTTGAAAGTGGCTGGCTTTGATTTGATCATTCTGGAGACCTCGGGAATAGGACAGAGCGACTCGCAGATAACTGAGTACTGCGACCTGTGTATGTACGTTATGACGCCGGAATATGGAGCAGCTACTCAACTTGAAAAAATTGATATGCTTGACTTTGCTGATGTCATTGCGCTTAATAAGTTTGATAAACGAGGTGCTGATGATGCACTTCGTGATGTAAAGAAACAGTTTCAGCGAAATCATCACGCTTTTCAGCAAGATGTCGATGAGATGCCGGTATTCGGTACCACGGCCTCGCTGTTCAACGACCCCGGAATGAACCGCCTGTACGGGCACCTGCTTTTGAAGATCGCGGACAACGGAAAAGTCGATTGGCCGTCAAGGGTCGCACTAGACGGGTATGAACATAAAAAGATCACCATTATTCCTCCCGCGCGATTTCGCTATTTGAGTGAAATAGCTGAGGCAAACCGAAGCTATAATGCCCGGATTGAAGAGCAGTCTGAATTGGCTCAGCAGCTTTTCAGCATTCGCAAGACACTCGATGTGATGACCAACTTCTCGAGCGATGAAAATACGGTTTCGGTGCTTGAACAACTCTATTTTCGGATCGAGCAGCAACTGTCTCCGGAAAACCGTAAAATTCTGGCAAACTTTGCGGAGAAGAAACAGGCCTATCGCGACGAATATTATTGTTTCACCGTACGTGGCAAGGAAATTAAAGTGAAAACCCATCGGCTTTCCTTATCTAACCTCCCGATCCCTAAGATTGCCCTTCCTTCTTTTAAAGCTTGGGGAGAAGTTTTAAAATGGTCGCTTAAAGAGAATTTTCCCGGCGAGTTTCCCTTTACGGCCGGGATCTACCCATTTAAGCGTGAAGGGGAAGATCCTACGCGGATGTTCGCCGGGGAAGGCGGTCCGGAACGTACGAACAAGCGCTTTCACTATGTGAGCAGCGGACTTCCAGCGGCTCGACTGAGCACGGCTTTCGACAGCGTTACGCTTTATGGCCAGGACCCGGAAGAACGCCCGGATATTTTTGGGAAAATAGGGAATGCCGGTGTAAGCGTGCCTTCGCTCGACGACGCTAAAAAATTATACAGCGGTTTTGACCTTTCTGCACCGTCGACATCCGTTTCTATGACCATCAATGGGCCTGCACCTACAATGACGGCTTTTTTTATGAATGCTGCGATCGATCAGCAGTGTGAAATTTTCCTTCGTGAGAATGGAAGGGTGGAGGAGACAAAGGAAAGGATTGAACGCATGTACCGCGATAAGGGATTGGAGGTGCCGACCTATAACATCAGCTTGCCGGAGGGTCATAATGGCCTTGGATTGCTATTGCTTGGGGTTAGTGGCGACCAGATACTTGAGCCCGATGTGTATGCTAAAATTAAAACGAAGACCCTGCAGTCGGTCCGCGGAACCGTACAGGCCGACATTCTCAAGGAAGATCAGGCCCAGAATACCTGCATTTTTTCAACCGAATTTTCTCTGAAACTGATGGGCGATGTGCAGCAGTATTTCATCGACCAGGGCATCCGGAATTTCTATTCAGTTTCCATTTCCGGGTACCATATTGCCGAAGCAGGTGCTAACCCCATCTCACAGCTCGCCTTCACTTTGTCGAATGGATTTACCTATGTGGAGTATTATCTGAGCCGCGGAATGCAAATCGACGACTTTGCACCGAACCTGTCCTTCTTTTTCAGCAACGGTATCGACCCGGAATACAGCGTGATTGGCCGCGTTGCCCGGCGTATCTGGGCCAAAGCTATGAAGTTTAAATACAAGGGGAACGAACGCTCGCAGATGCTGAAATACCATATTCAGACCTCAGGTCGTTCTCTGCATGCGCAGGAAATCGACTTCAACGATATACGTACCACCCTGCAGGCCCTGTATGCTATTTACGATAATTGTAACTCTTTGCATACCAATGCCTACGACGAAGCCATAACCACACCAACAGAGGAAAGTGTACGACGGGCCATGGCGATTCAATTAATTATCAACAAGGAGTTGGGCCTTGCCAAAAATGAGAACCCGCTCCAAGGGGCCTTCATTATTGAAGAACTGACCGATCTGGTGGAAGAGGCGGTTTATGCTGAATTTGACCGGCTGACCGATCGCGGAGGAGTGCTGGGCGCCATGGAAACCATGTACCAGCGGTCGAAAATACAGGAGGAGAGCCTGCATTATGAACATATGAAGCACTCGGGCGATTACCCCATAATTGGGGTTAACACATTCTTTAGCAGTAAAGGGTCTCCTACGCTCATCCCTAAGGAGGTTATCCGCTCTACCACCGAAGAGAAGGATTACCAGATTCAATCAGTAGAGCAGTTGAAGCGCTTCCATGGTGAAGACGGCAACACAAAACTTGAACGGCTCAAGCGTGTAGCAATGGAGGGCGGTAATCTCTTTGAAGAGTTAATGGAAACCGTAAAATATTGTTCTCTTGGTCAGATAACACATGCTTTGTTTGACGTGGGGGGCGAGTACCGGCGCAATATGTAATTCGGCTAAATTGATTAAGTTTGGTCTTCGTATAACAAAATATTAAGATGGAAGTAAAAGATTGTAATGGAAATCCGCTGAACGACGGCGATTCAGTGGTTGTAACCAAAAGCTTAAAGGTGAAAGGAACCCAATTAACAGTGAAAAAGGGTACGGTGGTAAAACATATTAAACTAACGGACGATCCGGACGAGGTAGATTGCCGGGTAGAAAAGACCCGCATCGTTCTTCGCACCGAATTCCTTAAAAAAGCATAGCGATGAACAAACTTTCAACAGGTGTCTGCGCGCTATTCGCGGCAGTTACGATGACTTCCTGCAATAATAATCAAACCGCTGCCACGGCGTCCGGCGATCGGGGGGATACGACTCTGGCTTTTGCTGATCTGCAGATTCTTCAATACGAAGTTCCCGGATGGGAACAGCTTGATGCCCGCCAGAAAGAATTGGCCTACTATCTTTATGAGGCAGCTCTTTCCGGGCGTGACATCATTTACGATCAGCGCGGAAAGTATAACCTGACCATCCGCAAAGTCATCGAAGCGATATGGGAGAATCCTGAGACCGAGCAGTCGGGTGAGCAATGGGAGGCTTTTAAAAGATATTCCGGACAGGTGTTCTTCAGCAACGGCCTTTATCACCATTATTCAAACGATAAGTTTAGCCCCGGATTTTCAGAGGAGTACTTCGGGCAATTGGTGAGAGCGGTACAACCGGAGCGCTTACCTCTGCAGGAGGGCGAGGATGTTGACAGATTTCTTGAGCGCATCCGTCCGGTTATTTTCGATCCGGCTTACATGCCCAAGATGGTGAACCTGAAAGCAGGGGTTGACAACATCGTTGAGTCGGCCAACAATTTCTATGAAGGCGTGACTCAGTCGGAGGTCGAAGCTTTTTACGCTGCTTTTCCGCAAAGCGATCATGAGCCGGAATGGGGTTTGAACAGCAAAGTAGTCAAGAAGGACGGGCAGGTTGTTGAGCAGGTTTGGCGGTCGGGAGGCATGTATGGAAACGCGATCGACAAAATGATTTATTGGCTTGAAAAGGCCGTGACTGTCGCTGAAAACGATCAGCAACAAAATTCACTGCGACTCCTTATTGATTATTACCGCACCGGGGATCTAAGGAAGTGGGATGAATATAATATCTCCTGGGTGAAAGATACTACCAGCGTGATCGATTTTGCTAGCGGGTTTATAGAGGTCTATAACGATGCACTGGGGATTAAAGGAAGCTTTGAGAGTGTACTGTCCTTGCGCGACTTTGAAACCACCAAACGGATTAAGGCCATCGCCGACGAAGCTCAGTGGTTCGAAGACAATTCTCCCCTGCAGCCCGAGCATAAAAAGAAGGAAGTAAAGGGAATCAGCGCTAAGGCCATCACCGTTATCGTGGAGTCGGGCGACGCTGCGCCAAGCACGCCTATCGGCATCAATCTTCCCAACTCCGATTGGATCAGAAAGGAGCACGGCTCCAAGTCCGTCTCGCTTAGTAATATAATCCATGCCTACAATGAAAGCAGTGCCAACAGCGGCTTTCTCGAAGAATTTGTTAAAGACGAGACAGTTATTCAACGGATGAAAGCCCATGGCAACCTGGCGAGCGACCTCCATACCGATATGCACGAATGCATTGGTCACGCCTCAGGGCAAATTAATCCCGGGATTGGATCGACAGACAAGACACTGAAAACCTATGCATCGACCCTGGAAGAGGCGCGTGCAGATCTGGTTGCCCTTTATTATCTACTCGACCCAAAGCTGATTGAAATTGGTGTTATGGAAAGTCTGGAAGTAGGAAAGGCCGAATACGATAGTTATATGATGAATGGGTTGATGACCCAGCTTACCCGGCTAAAGCTCGGCGACGATATCGAAGAATCGCATATGCGAAACCGGGCGCTGAACGCCTATTGGGTATTTGAGCAAGGCAAGGAAGACAAGGTGGTTGAATTTGTTAAAGAAAACAACAAAACCTATGTACAGATTAACGACTACGACAAACTTAGAGAACTCTTCGGCAAACTGCTGCGGGAAATCCAGCGGATCAAGTCGGAAGGCGACTACGAAGCGGGAAAAAAACTTGTCGAGAATTATGGTGTCAAAGTCAATCCAGAGATACATAAGGAAGTGCTCGACCGATATCAGAAGCTGGGCTTGAAAGCTTACAAAGGCTTTGTTCAGCCTCGTTTGGTACCCGTAATGAAAGACGGGAAAATCAGCGATGTTAAAATTGAATTTCCCAAATCATTTTTCGGACAGATGCTGGAATACGGGAAAAATTATTCCTTTTTGCCAGCTATTAATTAAGCAGAATAGGATTGCCGTATGTCATTAAACCAGGTTTGATCATGTCGACTCCGGCTAAAAAAATATTTACACTTTCGCAGGTCGCAGCCAGTATCAAAAAGACACTGACGGAGCGCTATAGCCAAGCCTATTGGGTTAAAGCGGAGATGAATAAACTTAATTTCTACCAGCATTCGGGGCACTGTTACCCCGATCTGGTGGAAAAAAAGGATAATAAGATCATCGCCGAAATGAGGGGGATGCTTTGGAAGGGCGACTATCAGGCGATAAACCGCCGCTTTATCGATACGGTGAACGAGCCCTTGAAAGACGGGATCAGCATTCTGTTCCTGGCGCGCATATCGTTCGATTCCTTATACGGTATCGGCCTTCAGATTATAGATATCGATCCGACATTCTCCCTTGGCGAACTCACCCGGGAGAAACTGGTCACTATCCGGCGACTCAAGGAGGAGAAGCTATTCGACCTGAACCGCAGTCTTTCCTTTCCTTTGCTGCCCAAACGACTTGCCATTATTTCGGTTGAAACCAGCAAGGGGTTGGCCGATTTTCTTAAAATTATTGACCATAACCCATGGTCATACCGGTTTGAACATCGGCTTTTTCCCGCGCTGCTGCAGGGCGATAGGGCCATCGAATCAATCCGCAGACAACTTAGTGAAGTCAGGGCAAGGCATCAGGAGTTTGACGCGCTGGCCATTATCCGGGGCGGAGGCGGCGATATTGGCCTGACTTGCTATAACGACTATCGGCTGGCCAGCGATCTGGCACGTTTCCCCCTTCCTGTCCTTACCGGTATCGGTCATGCCACCAATGAAACCATCTCGGAGATGGTCGCCTATAAAAATGCCATCACCCCCAGCGAACTGGCAGACTTTCTTATACAGCATTTTCATCAGTTTGCTATACCTGTTCTTGAGGCCGAGAAAGTTTTGCGACGGATGCCCCTCGAATACCTGGCGGATAAGCGAAGGGAAATCGGACAGATGAGCCGCCAATTTCAGCTTGCCTCTCTGGGTATGATCAGAGAACAAGGCTCACAATGCGACCATTTGCGGGACCACCTGAAGCTTCATGTTGTTCAGTTTTTCAGAAATACGCTGTCGGGCCTAAAAAATATGGAGCAGCATTTGAAAATTCTTCACCCCGATAATGTTTTGAAAAGGGGATTTACCCTTAATTATCAATCCGGAAAAGTTATCAAAAGCGTTTCGGAGATAAAAAAAGAAGAGGAGATAAGTACGGTATTTTACGACGGGGAAATCCGCAGCACCATTAACAAAATTTTAACCAAGGAGCCATGACACAACCCACATATATCGAAGCTCACGAAGAACTAAAACGTATTATTAAGGAGCTTGAGCAAGGAAATATTAGTGTAGACCTTCTCTCAGAAAAGGTAAGACGAGCCGCTTTTTTAATCACTCTGTGTAAAACAAAATTAACCGAAACGGAAGAAGAGGTGAACAAGGTTATTGATTCGATGGAAGAAAATCAATAACTTTAAGTAACCAAATTATGATCTTCCATGCTAAAAGCCTTCCTTCACCGTCAGGAAGAAAACCTGATTGCTCAATTAAAATCTGATAATGAAGAGGCATTGACTTCTATCTACTATCGCTTTCGTGATCCCCTTTTCCAAAACGCAAACCGTGTACTAAACGATCCTGAATCCAGCGAAGAAATCGTTCAGGATGTATTTTTTGCATTATGGGATAAGCGACTAAGCCTTGATATCAGGGTGAGCCTGAATGCCTATTTATATGCCATGACCCGCTACATGGTGTTCCGCCATATCCGAAACGAGAAATCAAGAATACGGGTGTATGAGGATCTCGCTTCAAAATACCCCTTTCAAAACTATCTGTGCCTTACACCCGAGTCGTTTCTCATTGAAAAGGAAATGAATAAGCGAGTGACAGCCTTGCTGAATGAACTACCCCCGCGATGCAGAGAAGTCTATCGGCTTAGCCGACATGATCAATTAAGCCATAAGGAGATCTCCATAAAGCTCAATATATCTCCCAAAACCGTCGAAAACCAAATTACGAAAGCTTTAAAAGTGTTTCGAAGATTAACAGATTGAAAAGAAATTGGATTAGGAGTAGGGGATGTAGCTGATTTGTGACACTTATCAGTACTATTCACTACCAAACCTAATCATTTATGCGAAAAATTTCTTTTACTAACCTTCTGGATCGTTATCTGAGAGGTAAATCTACCAAGCGGGAACTCCGATTTCTCTTTAATTATTACGAATATTTCCAACGGGATCGATCCCTGGACGATTTCCCTGTTCGTGAGAGACACACGCGTTTCACTATCCAACTTAAACCTTAGATCATGAGAAATATTTTTAAATATATGTCAGCATGCGCTGTCCGTATCAGTATGCTGTCGGTTCTGCTTAGCCTGGCGGTTTCGCCGGCATTCGCATCCTCCCTGATACAAAAGCAAATTGTGGGAAAAATTACCGATGAGCAGGGTCAGCCCCTTCCGGGTGTCTCCATTAATATCAAAGGTTCGACGCAGGGAACCAGCAGTAATGAAACGGGAACCTATTCCATCAACGCCTCGCCGTCCGACATTCTCGTCTTTAAATCGTTGGGCTATGCTACCGTCGAACGCAGCGTTGGGAATGAAAGTGAAGTTAACGTTCAATTGAAGACCGATGTTCAAAGCCTTGAGCAAATTGTCGTAACCGGATATGCTACCCAGCGTAAGAAAGATCTCACCGGGGCGGTGTCCGTGGTCGATGTATCTGAAATGACGCAGCAGCCGGTTGGGCAAGTAACGAGCCAATTGCAGGGACGAGCATCCGGAGTAACGATCCTGGGAGGCGGGCAACCCGGAGAGGCGCCGCAAATACGGATTCGAGGCATCAATACCTTTGGAAATAACAGCCCGCTATTCGTCGTCGACGGGGTACCAACCACGAATATTAACGACCTGAATCCGAACGACATTGAAACCATGCAAGTGTTGAAAGATGCGGGTGCAGCCTCCATCTATGGCTCGCGTGCCGCAAACGGAGTAATTACTATTACCACAAAGTCGGGTAAAGGCAAAATTAAGGTCAACTATGATGCGTTTTACGGAGTCCAAACCGTACAGCAAGGCAATGTGTGGGATATTCTTACCCCGCAGGAAATGGCCGACTTACAATGGATGGCAAAAAGGAACACGGATCCCGACGTTACACCGAGTGATGATCTGTATGGTAGCGGAGAAAGGCCTGTCCTGCCGGATTATATTGCTCCGAAGGGCTTAATGGAAGGCGATCCGGGAGTAAACCCCGATTTATATAACGTAAATCCATTTTATACCAGTCCTTCTGATGCTGATGCTTTCTATCGGATATCCCGGGCTAACAAGGAAGGTACCGATTGGTTTCATGAGATATTTTCGAATGCCCCTACCACCAGTCATAATGTACAGGTAAGTGGAAGCAGTGATGCGGCGCAGTATCTGTTCTCGATGAATTATTTGAATCAGCAAGGAACGCTGATCAATACCTATCTTAAACGGTACTCTCTGCGGTCGAATACCAATTTTAATGTCAATGAAAGAATCCGGGTTGGGGAAAACATTTCATTCTCCGTCATGGAGAACCCCACCGTAGATGCCCGGACAGAGGGGAGCGCCATCGGGATGGCTTTACGGCAACAACCCATTATTCCTGTTCGCGATATTATGGGAAATTACGCAGGTTCCTTCGGGGGCATCGGTAATGCCCAAAACCCAGTCGCCATTCAGGAACGCCGCGGGAACAATAAAGGGCTTGCCAGGCGGCTCTTTGGAAATGTATTCGCAGAAGTAGACGTGATCGACAACCTAACGTTCCGAACGAGCTTCGGAGGGGAGCTGTGGTCCGGGAATTACCGGTCGTTTGCCTATCCCACCTATGAAAACGCTGAAAATACCGGGACCAACTCCTATTCTGAAAACTCGAATCATGGATACAACTGGACCTGGACCAATACGCTTCAATATAAGCAGGTGTTCAACGAGATACACGATCTGACGCTCATTGCCGGTACGGAAGGCTATCGGAATACCGGGGGCGACGTCGGCGGCCAAACTTTTGGATATTTCTCTTTCGACCCTGATTTTACCAATCTGGGAACAGGCTCCGGCACACAGACTAACTTTAGCAACCGCTATGTGGATGCGCTGTTCTCCTACTTCGGGCGGGTAGATTATATTTTCAAAGACCGCTATCTTTTCGGTGCTACGCTCCGCCGCGACGGATCCTCCCGATTCTTGAAAGAGCAATTCGGGTGGTTCCCGGCCGTTAGTGCCGGATGGCGTCTATCGGAAGAATCCTTTATGAGCGATCTGGATTGGTTGAACGATCTGAAAGTACGGGTTGGCTATGGCGTGATGGGGAATCAGCTGAATGTGGATCCCGCCAATGCCTTCACTACGTACGGCAGTGATCGCCAGCAGACCTTCTATGATATCGGCGGAACCGGAAATACCATCGTGGAAGGCTTTAAACGTAACCGCGTGGGTAATCCGGATGCAATATGGGAGAAAAATATCAATTCCAATATCGGTTTTGATGCCACCATGTTTGGTGGTAAGCTAAATATAACCGCTGATTATTACAGGAAAGATATCGACGATTTGCTATATAATCCCGCCTTGTCGGCAACCGCCGGTCAGGCAACAGTTCCCTTTGTCAACGTAGCAGCGATGAAGAATTCAGGGATTGATATTGCCGCTTCTACGTTCTTTGATGTAACTTCCGATCTTAAGCTTGATTTGACAGGTACGTTTACGACCTACAATAACGAGATTGTAAGTGTATCACAGTCAGCGGATTATTTTGACCAAGAGGGCAGAAGATTCAACGGTAGCACCATCGTTCGGAATCAGCTGGGGCACTCGGTCGGACAGTTTTTCGGATATCAAATCGAGGGATTCTGGGATTCGCAGGAAGAAATTGATGCAGCAGGATCCGGCTATCAGAACGACGTGGCGGTCGGACGATTCCGCTATGCAGATACCGATGGAGATGGTCAGGTAACTCCTGACGACCGTGTTTTTCTGGGTAACCCCAATCCCGATTTCAGTTACGGTTTGAACATTGGAGCTACCTATAAACAGTTTGATTTCGGGATTTTCCTTTATGGAGTGGTTGGAAACGACTTATGGAATAACGTAAAATGGTGGCACGACTTCTATAGCTCATTTGGTGGCGCGAAAAGTAAAACCGCCTTATACGACTCCTGGAGACCCGATAACCTTAATGCGAAAGCTCCTATTCAGGAAACGGCAGGTTCCTTCTCATCAGCGAACGTTCCGAATTCATATTTTGTTGAAAAGGGCTCTTACCTGCGAGCCAAGAATGCACAGCTAGGATATACATTTTCGCCCAGCCTGTTGGAAGGAATAAAAGTTGACCGACTGCGGATTTACGTTCAGGCCGCTAACCTTTTCACGATTACCAACTATTCCGGTCTCGATCCGGAAGTATCGGGCGGTACAACCAACTTCGGTATTGATGAAGGGACCTATCCAAGTCAACGACAGTTTCTGTTCGGAGTGAATCTTACGTTTTAATGTAATAAGAAAAAGATATGAAAAAGATAACCTATATAGGAATGCTGGCAGGAGCCCTGCTGGTAAGTTCAATAACTTCCTGTACGAAAGATTTTCTGCAAGAGCCAGCACAGGGCGCACTGGGAGATGAAGTTTTGGCTAATCGGGCAGGCGTGGAAAAATTGCTTATTGGCTCTTACGGTGTACTTGACGGCGTGGTAGGTGTGGGCAATCCATGGGAGAGTTCTCCAGATAACTGGATTTACGGTAGTGTGGCCGGAGGCGATGCCCATAAAGGGAGCGATGGAGGAGATCAGCCGGCCATCGACCCGATTGCTAAATTTATAGCTGACGGCAGTAACGGATTCTTTAATAGTCGCTGGCGCACGTTATACGATGGCGTGACAACCGCAAATTCTGTATTAGCGCTACTAGCCCGTACAGAGGGTATTCCCGAAACCGATCAGAAAAATTTAGCCGGTCAGGCGCGCTTTCTACGGGGTCATTATTATTTCGAGCTGAAAAAGCTCTTTAATATGGTTCCTTGGATAGACGAAAATACGACGGATTTTAACCAACCCAATGATCAAGATATCTGGCCTATGATTGAAGCCGATTTCCAATTTGCATACGATAATCTGCCGCCGGCGCAGAGCGACGTTGGTCGCGCAAACAAATGGGCTGCGGGAGCTTATCTGGCCAAAACCTACATGTATCAGCAAAAGTTCAACGAGGCAAAAGCCATATACGATGTGGTGATACCGCAGGGACAGACTTCCAACGGACTTAAATATGGCTTGACCGAGCGTTTCAAAGACAATTTCGACGCGGCAACCGAAAACAACAAGGAATCGGTCTTCGCTGTACAAATGGTTTCTGGTGACGGTACCAACACGATTGCCAACGCCAATAACGGATGGATGCTTAACTATCCTTATGGAAACAGTCCCTTCCGTTGCTGCGGATTCTATCAGCCCACGCAAGAACTTGTAAACTCTTACCGAACCACAACAGCCGGTTTGCCAGTAATTGATGGCTATAATCAACAGCCTGTTAAAAACGATATGGGCGTTTCGTCCGCTGCAGATTTCGTCCCGGACGCCGGTCGGCTGGATCCGCGTCTGGACTGGACAGTCGGTCGCCGAGGACTTCCTTATCACGATTGGGGATATCATCCCGGCGCCAGCTGGATACGGCTTCAATCGTATGGAGGCCCCTATGCTCCTAAGAAGAATATCTATTGGCAAAGCACGCAAGACCAGCATTCAGATCAGAGTTCCTGGGCGCCGGGCAACGCGATTAATGTGCTCATTATTCGTTTTGCGGATGTATTGCTGATGGCTGCGGAGGCCGAAGCGCAAGTCGGGAGTCTTGCGAAGGCTCAGGAGTATGTTAACCTGGTAAGGGCCAGAGCAGCTTCGGAGGAGAGCTGGTTGCACGACTATGAGGATCCTTCCGATCCACTGGCAGGCTTTTCGGATGATCCGGCCGCTAATTACGTCATTTCGGTTTATCCGGCCGGCCATTTTTCCGGACTGGGAAAGGAAGCGGCCTTGCGTGCTATCTACTTCGAGCGTAAACTTGAACTGGCGATGGAAGGCCATCGTTTCTTTGACCTGGTTCGATGGGGGATTGCGGAGGAAACGCTGAATGCTTACTTCCAGTATGAGAGTACTATTACGACGGATATCCGGGGTGGCCGCTTTGTATCCGGGAAAAACGAATACTACCCAATCCCTAATTTTCAAATCGATTTAAGTGTCATAGACGGAACGCCCATGCTTCAGCAGAATCCGAACTACAATTAATCCGAAGGCTGAATGGATTCACAGAGGCATCCATTAGTTAATAAGCCGTTCCCTGAAGGGGACGGCTTATTTATTCGCCTTCGAGTTGCTCAATCCGCCCTTTCACAAAATCAGAAATATCCTGATTAACCTCAGCGGTGTTTATCTCGACAAACTTCCTGTAGAAAGCCAAACTTTCTTTTGGCTTGTTCAGGTGATAGTCGTAAATCAGCGCTACATTGTAGAGGGATAGTGCATCATCCCTGTAGCTCAATCCGCGCTGGTATGCCGCCACCGCTTCAGCGTATTGACTGGCTATCTGGTATATTTTGCCTTTTTCAGCGTAATAGCGTCCCATACTTGGCGAAATGCCCATCTCAATAGCCCGGTCTATATATTCCAATCCCAATGCTCGGTTGCCTGTCCACGCATAACTCACACCCATGATGAACATGCTGCCTTCGCTCAGATCAAACAAGGTTTCTTCCAGCCATTTCATCACCTTCAGGCATTCTTGATAATCCTTATTATAAAAATGGAGTGGCCCCAGCACCTGAAAAACCTCCAGGCTATCGCTTCCTAAGTCGAGCAGCGTTTGGCATACCGCTATGGCATCGTCGTAGTGCTGCAGCTTTTCCAGGGTGACTGCTTTACCGAAGAGCAAGTGTCGGTTTTCAGGATCGTATTCCAACGCGGTTGCTAAAATGGAATCGGCCTCCCCATTTCTTCGCAGCGATATGGATATCATGGCCAGATTATAAGCAACGTCCGCATTTGCCGGATTAATTTGGTGCGCTCTCAGCAGAAAATTATGTGCATCCAGAATTCGGTTTCGTCCAAATTCTATTTCCGAAAGGCGCTGGTAAATACTGATATTGCTGCTGTCTAAGGCAAGTGCCTTGCTGTAGAAGTCGTATGCCTCCTGGGTTTTCCTCCGTTTGGCGTTGATGTTTCCTAAGCTGATCAGCGTCGATAAAGATGTGCTGTCTTTTTCAAAAAGCTTGAGGTATGCGTTTTCAGCTTCCACGTAGTTGCCCGACATTTGATGCGCATATCCCAAGCCTCTCCATACCGTTTCCGACTTCAGGCTATCAGGGTAAAGTGCTTCCATATAGCGGGCTGCCTCCGCAAATTGTCCTCTTTGGTACATATCCAGAAGGCGGCCGTTATCAAGTGAATCTTGAGCAGAAAGACTTGTTGAAACAAGACATACTAAAAGGCATAATAAGACTTTAACGTTCACACTATCAGGTTTATAAAGCTAAATGTAAGCCAAATTCGCGGGGCAGACAAGGTAAAACTAAAAAAATAGTTATAGCAATGGTCGTCGGTATTCCCCACAATCTTTCTATCTTGGTAAAAACTGAAAACGTGAAAGGTATAGAAGGATGTATTTTCGATCTGGATGGCGTGCTGGTCGACACAGCAGTGTTCCATTACCATGCTTGGAAACGGCTTGCCAATTCGCTGGGTGCTGATTTTTCCGAATCGGATAATGAAAAACTAAAAGGAATCAGTCGAATGGAATCGCTTCGTCTTATTTTGTCCTGGATTGATCAACCGAAAAGTCCTGAGGCGATGCACAAGTTGGCCAATCGTAAAAACGACTGGTACCTGGAATTGGTTGCGCAAATGAGCCCCGAAGACGTGCTCCCTGGGTCCCGGGAGCTTCTTTCAGCATTAAGGAAGTCTGGATTACCAATTGCTCTGGGATCGGCCAGTAAAAATGCCCGCATGATATTGGAGAAAACGGCATTGATCAGTTATTTTGACGAGATTGTCGACGGTAACCTCGTCAGCCTGTCTAAGCCCCATCCGGCCGTCTTTCAGAAAGGTGCTGAATTACTAGGAATTGAGCCCTTCGGTTGCCTTGTATTCGAAGATGCTGTCGCCGGTATTCAGGCAGCCAGAAACGCCGGAATGAATGTAATCGGAATAGGCGATCCCGCGGTACTTTATGAGGCCGACCGCATATTTCCCTCGCTTGCTAAAATTCAGCTGACTGATCTCCTATTATAAGTCGAAGAGTTTTCCAGCTTTTTCAAGGACCTTCTCCAGATCGATTCCCTTGCCCAGTACCCCGCGAAACAGATCACCCTTCTCCTTGAGGCGGTCTATCGTATTGAAAATGGTAAAATCCTTCATCTGCAGTCCCGGTTTTACTTCCTCCCATTCCAGCGGCATTGAAACGGTGGCGCCCGGTTTAGGTCGCAGGGAGTAAGGGCCGGCGATGGTAGCTCCCGGCCGGTTCTGAAGGAAGTCGAGGTACATTTTTCCCTTCCTGTTTTTAATCATACGCTCCAGGCTGGTAAACCCGGGCAGGCGTTCGTGGACGATGCTCACCACCAATTTAGCGAATAGTTGCGACTGGTCGTAACTATACTTGCCACCGAGAGGGACGTAGATATGCATCCCGGTCGATCCGGAAGTTTTGCAATAACAGGGCACACCCAGTTCATCCAGCACTTTTTTCGTTTCCTGAGCCGCCTCAATCACCTGGTCGAAGGTATTTTTGTCCGGGTCGAGGTCGATAATACAATAATCAGGATTGTCGGGCGAATCGACCTGACTGAACCAGGGGTTCATTTCGATACAGCCGAGTGAAGCCATCCACATCAAGGTAGCTTCATCATCGCCTACCAGGTACTCCTTGTCGCCGCCATCACTGGTGGTATAAGGAAACGTCTTCACCCAATCGGGTGCCTTTCCTTTCACATCCTTCTGGTAAAAACTCTTGCCGTGAATGCCGTTGGGAAAGCGATTGAGGGATTGCGGCCGGTTTTTCAAGTAGGGGAGAATAAACTTCGAAACCGCATAGTAGTAGTTAAACATATCGCGCTTGGTGACACCATCCTCCGGCCAGTACACCTTACTCAGATTCGTAAATTTCAGATCGTGTCCTTTTACTTTTTTTACCTGTGTTTCTTCTTTTGGGTTCAGCAGTGTCTTCGGAAAATGCGGTTTTGGCGCTTTTACCAGGGCCGGTTGCGTCGTTTTTTTCTCTGTAGCGTCCGATGCACGTTGGTCCGTACCCGATGTCTTCTCACCGGCGCCCTTTTCTTTATCTCCACGATCGCGACCTTCCCCCCCGCCCACGATGTCTTCCGTATGCACCGGCTTCTCGCGGGTCACTTCAAGCGCATTCTTGTCGGTCCGCATCCCCTTAAAGGCAGGATGCCTGAAAACACCGTCCCCGGTAATTTCGGTGAAACTCACCTCACAAACCAGTTCCGGCTTCAGCCAGGTCGCCCTAGCCTTGGGCGGGTTCGGCCGAAACCGAGAAGGCTGATTGACGTCTGGTTCCGAGTTAAAGGGCATTTCCTTAGCAATGAGGGGCTTAAATTGCGCCATCATTTCTTTTTGGACCTTGTCGGAAAAGCCCGTACCAACCTTGCCTACGTATTGGAATGCTCCATTATCATATACTCCCAGGAGCAGCGCGCTGAATTGTTTACTGGTCCCTTCGTTTTTTGTAAATCCGCCGATGACCACCTCCTGCCTTTTCTGAACCTTAATTTTAAGCCAGTCACGCGTGCGGTTATTCAACTGATAGGGACTTGAAGCTTTCTTCGCCATGATACCTTCCAGGCCAATTTTGCTGGCGGCTTCCAGAAAATCGATTCCGCTCGTTGCAAAAACCTCACTGAGTCGAATTCGGTCGTCGTCTGTAGGAAGCACTTCCTTTAAGATTGCATGGCGCTCTACGAAGGGCAGATCCATCAGGCTCTTTCCTTCGTACCAAAGCAGGTCGAACACCACCAGAGCCAAATCGCCGTCCACCTCGCTACGCCAGTTCTGCATGGCGCTGAAATCTGAAATTCCCTTTTCGTTCAGGACCACCAGCTCCGCATCGAATACCGCGTTAAAATCGAATGTCCCCAGTAGCTTGGTAATGGGATAGTACTTCTCGTTGAACGACTTATTATTTCTCGATAGGATATCCACTTCGCCTTTATTAATGTAGCACAACGCCCGGTACCCATCCCACTTCACCTCATACAGCCAGTCAGGGTCGTCAAAAGCCTCGTCCACCAGGGTTGCCAGCATCGGTTTCATGCCCTTAGGTATCCTGCTTTTCTTTCCTTTTTTTAGCAATGCTTTTGCGTCCTTTCCTCCTACGGATGCCCTCTCCGGATCCTCGCTGTCTTCCGTCTTCTCCTTCAGCTCTTCGTCTACCTCTTCCTTCTTCGTTTCGGCAGAAGCTTCCCCATATACCCGTTTGCTGTTCTTGCGAACTTCCTCGAGGGTCTTTCCCGACTGAACCGAGGTCTCATTTTCAGTGATATTAGTTTTGGATGCAAATTCATCCTTATGCTTGATCAGTAACCACGAGTTTTCTGCCATCCCATGTGTTTTTACCAGCGCAAACTCGCCCTGTAACTTCTCTCCATCAAGCTTGAACTTCAGCGAACCCTCTTTCAGTTGTTTCAGCAGGTGTTTTTCCTGCTCTTTCTTTGTCTTGAACTTTTCCAAGGGCTCATAAAAGCCTTCGTCCCAGACGATCACCGTACCCCCTCCATATTGTCCCTGCGGAATAATCCCTTCAAAGTTTCGGTAGTCGTAGGGGTGGTCCTCCACCATCATGGCCAGTCGCTTTACCGAAGGATCGGTCGATGGCCCCTTTGGTACCGCCCAACTTTTTAGCACACCCTCCATTTCCAGTCGGAAATCGTAGTGCAGGTGAGAAGCTGCATGTTTCTGAATAACAAAAACCAACTTTTTATTGTCTTTGGTTTTCCCTGATTTTGGCTCAGAAGTTTTGCTGAAGTCTCTCTTTTCGTTGTATTTCTTTAAACTCATAGTTAACAGCACGTTGGTCGATTAAATCAACACGTCAACCAGAAAATGGTTTGATGGCACCAAACTGTCTTATTTGTATTACAATTGGGTAAAAAAATACTACTTTTTCGATCCAAGCTTCCTTAGTTTTGGGTAACTAATTGACCTAAATTCCCATTTATGCAAAAACTTTTACGAGTAGTAATCCTACTATGTCTAATTTTTTGTGCCGGCCAAACCTTGCGGGCACAGGAAAAGCTAGTAACCGGTACGGTCACGGATGAACAGGGAGATGTCCTTCCGGGAGCCGGCATATCGGTCATCGGAACAGGAATCGGTACAAGCACCGACAGCAAAGGGCAATATTCCATCCGGGTTCCCGCAGGCAGTAGCGTTCTGTCCGTTTCCTTCATCGGATATGTGCGTCAGGAAATTGCCATCGGTGATCGCAGTCGCATTGATGTCCAATTAGTAATGGAGGCATCTTACCTTGAAGACGCCGTTGTGGTGGGCTATGGGGTCAGCAAGCGCGCGAACCTGACAACGGCCCAAACTTCGATAACGGCGGAGGATTTGAACAAGACCGTTAATACCACCATTGAGCAAGCCATTCAAGGGCGCTCAGCAGGCGTTTACATTACGCAGAACTCCGGCCAACCGGGAGGAGGGATCTCTGTAAATATCCGCGGCGTCAATTCCATCAACGGATCGAATGAACCGCTATACGTTGTCGATGGTGTCCAGATTCAGCCCTCCGGCATTGGCTTCGGTGCTCAAAGTTCTTCAAACCCTCTGGCGGGCCTTAACCCTGCCGATATCGAAGACATTCAGGTATTGCAGGGCCCATCCGCAACGTCTATTTACGGTTCCCGGGCCACCAATGGGGTGCTTCTGATTACCACCAAGCGCGGGAAGGCCGGCGACGTCAAGATTGCCTATGGCTATCAATACAGCTTGCAGCGCCCCCCGGGATCGCTTGAAGTCATGGATCTCCGGCAGTATGCGCGGATGGTGGGCGAGTATCATAGTATCGCAGGAGGAGATACTCCGCTGGAGTTTCTTGACCCCAGCTTACTCGGAAGGGGAACCGACTGGCAAAAAGAGCTCTTCAATAATGCACCGATGAACAAGCATCAGCTAAGCCTGAGCGGAGGAAACGATAACACCACCTACTATCTTTCGGGCGACTATCTCGACCAAAAGGGAGTGGCCGAGGGATCGGGCTTCAAACGGTCTTCCTTTAGATTGAACCTCGACAATAAACCACGCGAGTGGATCACCCTGGGAGCGAACCTCAGTTTCAGTCAGACAAAAGAAAATCTGACCTCCAGTCAGGAAAATATCATTTCGAACGCATTGCAGCTCACTCCCCAGGTTCCGGTCAGAAATATCGATGGCAGCTGGGGAGGTGGCGACGAATACAACGGTGCGAACCAATTCGCCCCGGTTAATCCGATTGCCATCGCCAGCATGACCACCAATTCGCTTACCCGCCGGCAGTTCCTGGGAGGAATGAACCTGGGTATTCAGATCATGGAGGGTTTGCAATTCAGAACCTCTTTTAATACCGATATCGGCTACGCCGGATCCGACTATTATATTCCCACCTACAAGATAGGATGGGCTGAAAACGTCTCCGCCTCCTTTACCAACGGTTCTACCAATAACACCTATTGGAACTGGAACCAGCAGCTGGAATACCGCAGGCAATTCGGCGACCATAATGTCAACCTGATGGCTACCCACGAAGCACAGGAATCAACCTGGAAGAACCTCTCGGGTGGCAGGACCGGCTTTCTGACCAACGATATTCTCGATCTGGCGGCCGGCGATGCACTAACCGCCACCAATAACGGCGGTTCGAACAGCTGGGGCATGGAGTCTTACCTCGGGCGGCTCAATTATAATTTTAAAGAACGCTATATTTTCTCGGGAACTTTCCGGGCCGATGGGTCCGCGAACTTTGGGGCCGATAACAAGTGGGGATATTTTCCTTCGGCTTCGGTCGCCTGGCGGATTTCGCAGGAAGAGTTCTTCAGCTCGGGTATTATCAGTGAACTTAAGTTGAGGTTTGAAAGCGGACTGACGGGTAACCAGGGAGGTGGGGGCTATATCTATGCCCCCATGGCTTCCGGGCCTACACCAACGGGGACCGGATTCCTGCCCAGCCGCTATAGCAACCCCGGATTGCAATGGGAGGAGACCATGACCAATAATATCGGTTTTAATATCGCCTTTTTGAACGACCGGATTCAGTTTGAAGCCGACTACTATATAAAGAATACCGACAACCTGCTCCTGGAAAATCCTTTGCCCTGGTATATGGGTTCGAACGGAACAGGTGCCGTCGCAGCGCCGATGGTGAATATTGGCTCGCTCGAAAATCGCGGATGGGGCGTCACTATAAATACCACCAATATCCTCACCGATAACTTCAGCTGGAGTTCCAACCTCAACCTATCAGGCTTCCGCACCAAAATCAAGGAATTCTATTCAGAATCTGCTTTCATCGAGCGAACCTCCTGGTGGATGAATAACTGGACACAACGATCTTCGGTCGGCCAGGCGCCCTGGTTGTTTCGTGGATATATAGAGGAAGGGATCTTCCAATCGGTCGGAGAAATTGAGGAGAGTGCCGTACCAGCCAACAATGCAGGAGAGCGACTCCCGACCGACGAAGTCAATGGCGTTTGGGTAGGTGACGTGAAATACCGTGATATTAGTGGTCCTGATGGAACACCTGACGGAATCATCGACGTAAACGATCAAACCAATATTGGAAATCCCTGGCCAAAGCTATTCGGCGGGTTCACCAACAGCTTTTCTTACAAAGGCTTCGATTTGAGTGTGCTTATTACGGCCACCTTTGGCAACGACGTCTATAACTATATGGCTCGTGCCAATTCAAATCCCAACAACATCAACCTCAGCCGGAACCTCATGGTACACGCCATGGATTATGCCAAGCTGGTTGAGAGCGAGTCAGGCTACGTTTACCTGTCCAATCCGGAAACCGATGTGGCCAGAATCACAACCAATGCCAATAACGGCAACTTTGAACGATTCACCGATAAATGGGTGGAAGATGGATCATTCGTGCGACTCAAGAACGTGACGCTTGGTTACAATATTCCTCAGTCGCTGGTTGGCCGCCAAAACCTGGTGCGCAACCTGCGGGTCTCTGTAAGTGCACAAAACCTGTTCACCATCACCGGTTACAAAGGCTTCGACCCAGAGGTGGGTGCGTATGTCGGCCGCGACGCCAGCATGGGCAATCAGGCCATTGGTTTGGATTATGGCCGGTACCCCTTAACACCGGTTTATACATTCAGTATAGGTTTGGATTTCTAAAGAAAAGATCATGAAACAGACAACACATATCATAAACTGGATATTATTTCTCAGTTCAGTAATCATACTATCCTCCTGCAAAAAGGACTTCCTTGAGCGGACACCCACCGACAGCATCGTCGATGCCAGCTTCTATCAAACCGACGAACAGGTGTTGGCCTCTACGGCGCTTCTATATAGCCGTGTCTGGTTCGACTATAACGACAAAGCCTCCTATAATTTGGGCGATTTCAGAGCCGGAACGGCCTTTTCGGCTTATAACGACCGGGGAAATGTACTCTTTAATACGACGGGCGACAATCCGGAAAATTCCGCCTCCTGGCGTGCGTTCTTTATCGTTGTCGGGCAGTCGAATCTGGCAATCCGGAATATCAACACCTATGCCGGAGCGGCCGTATCACCGGCTGTAAAAAGCCATGCAATTGCGGAAGCCCGTTTTATGCGAGCTCTGGCTTACCGGTTTCTGGTGATGAACTGGGGCGAGGTCCCGGTTATCGAAAACAATATTACACTGCTTTCGGATACTACGGTTCGCAAAAATACCGTAGAAAGCGTCTGGAAATTTATTATCAGCGATATGCGGGCCGCTGCGGAAGCCCTGCCCGCAACCCCCCTGCGTCCCGGCCGGGTTACCAAATGGTCGGCTGAGGGGATGCTCGCCCGATTCTATCTCACGCGTTCAGGACTGGAAGCGAAAGGATCGGGGCAGCGTAACCAAAGCGACCTCGACAGTGCCCGCTATTATGCCGGGCGGGTTATTAACGAAAGCGGCAATGCCTTATTAAACAATTACGCAAATCTCTTCTTGTATCCCTACGATAACAACAGCGAATCCTTATTCTCCCTGCAATGGGTTTATTCTCCGGGTGCCTGGGGTTCCCAGAACTCAACTCCCGCCTACCTGGCTTATAGCGGTGATATCGCCAATGGAGATGGCTGGGGAGGCGATAAAAGTGCTACCTGGTGGATGCTGCAGCAATATGACGGTTTTTCTTTACTGGATGCAAATACCCTGCAGGGACGCACTACCGATCAGCGGTTGAAGGCCACCTTCATGCTTCCGGGTGCCTCATACCCTGAAATTTCACAAAGTATTCCCGGTGGCGAGCAGAAGCTGATCTTCCCCTTCACAGGCAGCGATCAAAACTTCGCCAGTATCAAGAAATATGTCACCGGAAAGGCCAAGGACGTGGGCGGGCAGGCCGCCTCGCAATACTACGGACACGATACTTATATGATGCGCCTGGCGGAAATGTATTTAATTTACGCCGAAGCCGTGCTGGGAAACAGCAGTTCTACAACGGACCCCACGGCGCTCGAGTATTTCAATAAGGTACACACCCGCGCAGGCCTGCCGGCCTTCATTAGGCCCCTTACGCTCGATGCCATTTTAAAGGAACGTTTTATTGAATTTGCCATGGAGGGAATGGCTTGGTACGACCTGGTAAGCCTGCACTACTACAATTCAGCAAAGGCATACAGCATCCTGAACAGTCAGGACCGGGGGCTTTTCTTTGTGGAACCCGATGTGTTTCCCAACCCTACACAGTGGACGATTACCAAAACGGAGTGGGCCACAACCGATCGCACCATCAACGCCAATGCCGGCAACTTTTTGCTGCCCATTCCATCGGCGGAGCTCAGCCAGGCCCCTAACCTTAGAAAGCCTGCCGTTGACTATTACAATCCGTAAACCTGCTGATAAACGAAAATCATGAAAAATAAATCTACAGCTATATTATGGCTCCTGTTGCTGACCTGCATGGTTGGCTTCACGACCTCTTGCTCGAAGGATGACGATTCCACTTCAGGCGGCGAGCCGCGTATTCAATATGTTCGGATTACGGATCCGGCGTCTTCCGATTCTCTGCTGGTGGGCGCCGGTCAGGGTACGCTCATTGCCATTGTTGGAGAAAATCTGCAGGGCGCCCAGGAAATTTGGTTCAACGATCAAAAGGCGGTATTGACGCCAACGTATATTACGTCGACGACCATCCTGGTGAGCGTGCCGTCCATGATACCCAACGAGCTGACCAATACGATGACCCTGATATTTGCTCAGGGCAGGCGACTGGTGCACGATTTTCAGCTGCAAATTTCCAAGCCGGTCGTGGCCAGTATGTTGAGCGAATATGTTCCAACCGGCGAATTGGCAACCATCCGTGGCAACTATTTCTACGAACCACTGACGGTTCACTTTGCCGGTGGAGCAGAAGGAGTGGTGGAAAGTGTAGAAGATAACCGAATAGAGGTCCGTGTTCCCGAGGGCGTACAGCCAGGAAGTGTCACCGTTAGAACCAACTTTGGCGAAACGCAATCCGATTTCTGGTTCCGCGACAACAGAAATATCTTTCTAAGCAGCGATCCCTTTACCGGCTGGTGGAATCAAGCTTTTGTTGTGAGTAGTCCGGGTCCGGCCGATCCCGTTGCCATTAACGGAAACTATATCCGGGTGAAGCAGGTAGTGGCCGACTGGTCGTGGCTGGAAGTGGCGGGCGGACCGCCCGATGCGATGGGCGATATCAGTAAAAATATTCCTGACGACGCCATACTGAAGCCGCAGGACTACTATCTGAAGTTCGAAGCCAACACCCTTAAGCCTTACAATAACAATGTCATCAAGATCAACGTTGGTCTGAGCAACGACTTTAACAATGATGCATACCTCTGGAATCCGCCAATCGATACCCAGGGCCAATGGCAAACCATCAGCATCCCATTCGACCAGATTGCCTCTAGTTATGGAGCGCCCCTGTCGGTCAGTACTCAAGGTTACTATACCCGTATCCTCTTTCACGGAGGAGGGGAACTGGATGCCGACATTTCCTTCGATAACTTTCGGATCGTGCCGAAAGTGTTAAAAAAATAAATGCCCATTAATGGATGTAAAAGGATGAAAAGAAAATTAAACACCCCCCTATATGTGCTCATCACCCTGTTTCTAATCAGCGGGATGTTGACTTCCTGCAAAAAAGATGAGGATACCGGCTCGGGGCTGGTCGAACTGCATAGTTTTGGGCCGGCAGGAGTGAAGCACGGCGAAGAAATTACCTTTATCGGTAAGAATCTGGATAAGGTAACGGAGATTGTCCTTACCGGGGCCAGCGTTGTGAAGGCCGATTTTTTAGAACAGACCCGTGAGAAAATCGTGATTCTTGTTCCGGAGGCTACCGAAAGAGGACCCGTCACCCTGAAGTCGCCGGGCGGCGATGTGGTGTCGAAAACATCGATCGATTTTGAAGTTGCTGTTGTCGTCACTGGTTTTACAACGCTTGTCAGGCCAGGAGAGGAAATGACCATTACGGGCGACTACGTCAACTGGATTAGCGCAGTGCAATTCCCTGGCGAAATATTGGTTACCGAATTTGTGAGCCGATCGCTGAACGAACTGGTTGTCCAGGTTCCACTCACCTCTAAAAGCGGAACACTGGTTTTCACCACGGCCGGAACGGAGCCTCTCAGTCTGGAATCCGAAACCGAATTGCAGGTTGTCTTGCCTTCGATTACCAACATGGACCCGAATCCGGCTGAACGGGGCGGTAACCTAACCATCACCGGTACGAACCTGGATCTCACGCGCGAGGTGCTGTTCAAAGGAGCCGGCCCCGCCGTTACGGAGTTTGTGAGTAAAACCGAAACCAGTCTGGTCCTGCAAATCCCGGAAGAAGCCAATAAAGGCAAGGTGTCCCTGGTCGCCTATTCCGACGTCGTGGTCGAGTCGGAGGAATCCCTGCTCTTTGTAGGCGATCTGCCCGACCTTCCGCCGTTGACATTTGGTCTTTATATCGACGGATTTACGAACAATACGCAAAACTGGGGATGGGGCACCACTACCGATGCTTCCAATACAGAGAATGTACGCGATGGGGAAACGTCCCTTAAAATTACCTTCAGCAATAGCTGGGGCGCATTTAAGCCAACGAATTTTAATATCAACAGCAGCGACTATCGCGAACTTACTTTTTCCATGTTTGCGACTCCCGGAACCGGAGGAAAAGTGATCAATATGAGCCTCAATGGAGGTGCTGCCATCGCCATCACGCTGGAAGAAGGTAAATGGGTAGAATACAAGTTCACCATGGCACAACTGGGCAATCCGGCCAGTATCACGGATGTTCAGTTTCAGGAAGCCGGATGGGCCGGAACCATCTACATGGATCACATCGGGTTCCGGTAATGGTATTTGCACAGGGGAGTTCTGCATGCAGGGCCCCTTTGTCAATTACATGCGCAAATTCTTGTTGATAAGGTTCATCGATTGCCGGATGGCAGCGGCGTAATCATCCTGTAATATGCGGGTCAGGCCGCTTTCCGGGTGGTGATCCCATAAACCGGAGTGATGCCAGCGATGCAAATGATCCCAATCCGGCCGGTCGATAATAGGATAAATGCATATCCCCAGAAAGGGTACGTGCTTGTCCAGGACGAGGCTGCATTGTTCGGCGACGAAACGGATCCATTGCGGGCGATCCTCCCCGCTGTGACTGGTTTCGGCAAGCATGATGGGTTGTTGATAGCGCTCGAATACTTCCTCCAGCAAAGAACTGAGCGGACGCCAGCGCGGATCCTCATTCTCGTTCGCCCAGGGTAGGAAATGGCCTTCTACGCTATTGAACTCCCATTGATTGTTATAATAGTAATTCAGTCCGATAACATCCAGAAGATCGGGGCCTCCTCCTAATTCAGGGCACATGCGGCCCAAAATCATATCAACTACCTGATACTGATTTTCGTGCGAAGCCTGCGCACGAAGTATTTCTTCTTCACTCGCGTCGAGGCAGGGAACCATACTCACTAACGGTTCGGTCGATAGGATCTTAAAGGCTGGATTGATTTCTTTGAGCACCTGGATACCACGGATATAGGCTTCCACCAGTTTATACTTGATATTCCAGCCCTCGTTCCTGCAGAAAGGCACGGTGGCTGCAGCCTCTCCGCCCAGCCATGAAATAAAGCTGACCTCATTGATTGGTGTCAGCACCATCTCCACTGTTCCGTATCGATGAATCACGAACTCGCCAAAAGCCCGGCACAAGGCCACAAAGCGCTCGGCGAATTTAGGGTGCAGGGGCGAGAGGTCGTCTGGATAGCCAAAATGGCATAGGTCCCATACTTGCTGAACACCCATTCGCCGGGCCGTATCCATCATCTGGCCTACGCGTGTAAAATCAAATTCGAAAGGCTTCTTTTCCACCTTGGTCCACTGAACTCCTTCCCGGACAGTCGATATTCCCTGTTCGAGGAGCCGCCGGTAGTCCGATTCCAGCATCCGTAGATGTTCCGTCTCCTGCAGCAGGTCGACCCGCTCGCCGAAACAATTTATCTGATCGCTGCATTCAAAGCCGCCCATCCAAAACGACTGAAAAAGGGGTCCCGTTTCCATTATCCCGCCAGCCATTTTTTAGTAAACCGGTCCATATTCTTACTGAATGTTTCCAAAGCAAGTTTCTGATCCTGGATAAATGAATTTTCTTCAAACTTGCCGATAACCTCATCCAGTTCTTCCTGGTTGTCGTACATCATCCGTCGGAAGGGGTTGCTGTAATCTTTCTCCCGCGAGGCCGATACTGCATCCAGCATCCATTGTCGCGTGTGCCGGTGATCGGCAATCCAGGCGCTGAGGCGGGCCTGATCAATGTCAACCGGTGCGATACCTTCCAGTTCCAGCAGGCTGCCCAATGCGTGCCTGGTTTTCAAGTCTTCATAGCGCGCCCCTTCCTGCAGATAATAGTCGTGTACCTCATCCCAGGAGCGGATCGACCCCTGCCGAATGCTATCGCGCAGTGAGCGGACATCCTCCTCCCGAATCAGTTGACCGCCTACATTCAGCCAACGGCTGCGGCTCAGATTAGTTTCTGCCAGTTTCTCAGCGAACGATTGTAAATGATCCGAATCCTGCTTGTCGAGCGATTTCACCAAGTGCTCCACACCGTAGTAGCGGATCATTCTTCGGAACAGATCGTAAGCTTTCTGGATCTTGATAATCTTCACGGGCCGCTTGGCATTCTCAAAGCCGGTAGCCAGCACTTCCAGTTCCTCTACCACCGGGTCGTTCGACAGGAGTAAACGTCTGCCTGTATCGGATAAGCCCTCCCCGGTCAGGTCGTCCATGCCCGTTTTCCGGCCATAAGCCTGTCCGACCAGCTTTTCGAAGAGAGCAATCGAATCAAACATCTCATTCACCGTATCGGGGGCGAGATAATCGTATTCAATCAGATGAATCTTTTCGTAGCGCTTGTCTCGGTCCTGATACTTAAAGGCATTTCGCTGAAGCGCATACATATTGTACATAAACCAATAACCGGGCATCACGATCAGCGAGTTCTCCTGTTCACTGATGCTGATTAGCGAGAAAGGAACCGGAATGTTCAGCTCATAATCATAATCGCCTTTCGCCAGAATCGTAAAATTCGCAAATTTCGAATTATGCTTCAGGCTGACACAGAGGCCGGGCCAGAAACCGCGTCCCGCAATAACTTCCCCATCCGCCCCACGCGAATTGTGATTGGAGCCAATGGTTGCCCCGGCCGGAATGTTGCTCTGCCCCAACACCAGGGCAGCACATAGGAAAGAATTATTATGATGCTGTTCGTGAGCCGAAAAAATCAGCGAGTTCAACACCTCGCAGCAGGAAATGGTAGTATTGCTTCCCAGGTAGGAGTTAATCAGACGTGCACCATATTTCAATTGTGAGTTAGAGGCAATTACGAAGCGAACCGCCTTCACCCCATAGAAGATACGGCATCCAAAGTCTACGATTCCGTTTACCAGCTCGCAGCCTTCCCCAATTTGGGTACGGCCCTGCGGGCTCGATTTGATGGTCAGGTTCTTTAATTTATTAGCCCCTTTGATATAAGCATCGGAACCGATCCATACATCGTTGATAATGTTGGTGTTTTTGATAACCGTCCGGTCGCCCACCTTTCCGTAATACCCCGGTTCGGTTTTGTACTCCGTTTCTGTAAATTCCACAAATCTATCCAGCAAGGCTTTGTCATCACGGTATTTGCTCCAAAGCCAGGCATCCCCGGGGAGCATACCGTTGAAGGGAATTACCTTACGCCCTCCGTTTTCATTGCATATTTCCAGCCATATGCGCGACGACTCCGGCTCGCCATCCTTGATGATACCATTTCCGAATTTCGAATTGGCGGTCGTTTTCATCTCATCCACCTGCACAATAATAACTTCATTGCCAATGATATAATGCGACATATAGGTCACGTGATTGATCGCCACATTATCGCCCAGGTCGCAGCTGATGATGGTAGAATTATATAAACCCACTGCCACCTTCAGGTCGTTATATTCCAGAAAGAAGGGTTCCAGTTTACCGATACGTATCAATCCGTAGAATTTACAGCTTTGCACGAGTTCCGGCTTAAAAGCATCCGATACCAAAATATTATTCCAGTTGTCAGTCGTATTTCCATTTTTAACCAACACTTCTATTTCATGGGCCGAAAGGTTCCGATAGTCGATGCCACTCCGGTTCTGAATATTTCTCAGATGATACTCGTCTTTTCCTTCCGGGATAAAGCGTTCCGGGATAAAGCCGTAGCCAAGGCTTGACAAGGGGGTTTTTTTTATAGGGTTCATGGTTTTTATTGAGCTAGTTTTTTCTCATCGCCGCCCGGTAAGAAGACGCGACCAGCCGAATTTACAAAAAGAGATTCAAAAACTAAGTAGTAACCTGATGGCGCGGGCAAATACCCATAGCGCCGGTGCAAAATACCCACATTGAATTTTTTTACAGTAAACAGGCGTACTCGTTTGTTGTCAGTGAGTTAACAAATTTATGAACTTAATATTTGAAACTATGTTTTATCACGACAGCAAGCTACAGTACAAAGTACGCGTAGACAAACCCAATCCCGCATTTGCGAAATTATTACAACAGGCCATCGGGGGAATCGAAGGCGAAATCAGAGTCTGCCTCCAATACCTTTTCCAAGCCTGGGGAAACCGCGGCCCAAGCAAATACCGGGATATGTTGCTCGACACCGGGACGGAAGAGATCTCGCACATCGAGATGCTTTGTACCGCTGTGGCGCTCAACCTCGACGGTGCTACGAACGACCTGAAAGACAAAATTGCCGGGGAAAACCCGATTGTCGGCAGCATTATGGGGGGAATGGATCCGCGTCATATACTTTCATCGGGCCTGGCAGCCATGGCCGTCGATTCCAATGGCGTGCCATTTAACGGCTCGTGGGTGGTGGGCAGCGGCAATATTGCGGCCGACATGTATGCCAACGTGATGGCGGAATCGACGGGTCGCGTCCTGGCCACCCGATTGTATGAGATGACCGACGATAAAGGGATGAAAGATTTGCTTGCTTTTCTGATTACCCGCGATGCCATGCACCAGAACCAATGGCTGGCGGTCCTGGAAGAATTGGGTGGGGTGAAAGAAAACCTTCCTATCCCTAACACCTTCCCGATGACCGATCATATTAAGGAATACGACTATGCCTTTGTTTCCACCAATATTGAAAAACCGGCACCTGCCGGGGGACGCTGGACCAGCGGTCCGTCAATTGATGGAAAGGGTCAATTCCGGCATGTTCAGGGGGTTCCTGAAGCAAAGCGGCCTGATCTGGGTATCCCCGACGTCAAAGGTTATGCGCAGAGCCAGCAGATGAAAGGCGGAGACGATGACAGCCTGTTGGGCAATATCAAAGATACCATCATGCCTTGATCGCTTTCTTCACTTCACGAAAGAGAAAGTCCTATGCAAATATCTGCAAAGGACTTTCTCTTTTTTCTGGCAGGTGAAGAAGCGTTCTATTTTTTCTTCTCCGAATGGCCCAGATCCTTATCCGGACTGATGCAGTCGCGGATCAGCTGTTTTAATTCTTTGATTTCCGGAAAACGCCCCTCACGCTTTCGGTCGAATATTTCCTGCTGATCTGCTCGTATCGTATATCGTCCTGCAACTTCGCTAGGAATCAGCATAACGCCATGAAGCTCTTCAGAAAACGTCGTTAATAGTTCCTGGGCCATATAGGCCGCCCGGAGCATCCACCCGCATTTCGGGCAATATTCAATCTCTATGCTTGGTTTCATCTGTCGTGTTTTCTTGCTTCAGTCGATCCGCTGGGGTTTGGTTCTTTCCGATACGCCGTTTTCATTGAACGCTTCTATGGCAAAGTAATACGACTGCCCGCTCGTCAGGCTTTTCATATCCAGCTCGTGATCACCATACACCATCCAGGAGGTGTATAATTTATCCGGAGCAATCCCCCATAATACGTTATAACCCTGTGCATTCTCCTGCTTTTTCCAACGGATCAGTGCATCACGGCGATCCGCTTTCCGAACTACTCTAAAGTCCTTAACTGCGCTCGGCTTAGATCCCTTTCCCTTGCCAAATATACGTAATCCAGAGATGGATAAATTTGTTGTAGGCACATGGATATTCTCATAGCGAATATAGCGAACCCTTTCGGGCCGCTTTAGTTCCACGTAATCGTTGGGTACATCTTTATAGTTTTCGCTCCGGTCTACTAATGTTCGCCAGGTTTTGCCGTCCGATGAACCCTCTATTCGGTACCGGTGGTACAAACCCGGAAGACGGCCAAACAGGTTGCTCTGGTAGTCGTGATAGTTCACCTGCACTGCATATACGTCTGCTTCCTTTTCCAGATCAATCTCCAGCCATTGCTGATCGTCGTTTTCAGCGGCCACCCAAAAGGTCTTTGCTGTTTCGCGGGTCACATTTTCCGGTTTAAAATCATCCTTTGTGGACGAAGCTTTCACTGGTTTTTGATAGGAGAGCAACATCCAACCGGTAAATTCTCCTGGTTTACCGGCTACGGCAGGGCCGTAATGCGGATAATCGCCAAAGCGCGTATTGCTATACATCAATCCCTCCTCATCGAAATAGGTTGGATACATGGCCAGACGCCGTTCCCAGTTTACATTGACCGAAACCGCCATCGATGCAAAATGCCACCAGGTGTCTTGCGGACCCAACACCGTGCTTCCATGACCCGCGCCGTTCATAAACCCTCCCGGCTTATAGGAAACCGGATTATTGGCGGCATAAGTAAAAGGTCCCAGGGGCGAACGGCTGGTATACACTCCGTCGCCGTAAACATTGAACTCGGTGCCGGGTGCGGCATACTGAAGATAATAGGTACCTTCGTGTTTCGTCATCCAGGGCCCTTCCATATAGCCTCCCAGTACCGTGTCGCCGTGGTTCTCGCCAAAGCGCTCCCAGCCATGCTCCAGACCATTGAGCCCGAAAAGTTCATAGGTCTTTTCAGAAGGCCGGAAATTCCGGTTCTTATCGAGGATCTTTGCCCGGATAGGATAGACGTTCGAGGAGCCCCAATATATATACGCTTTCCCGTCGTCGTCGATAAACAAACCCGGATCCTGCAGATCATTCAAAATAGCCGGGGTCGCTTTCCAGTCGCCTGTCTTCGGATCGTCGGTATATAAAATGCTCATCGAGCCGGAAGGGTCGCCCGCGACATAAAGCACAGAGTCGCGGTAGTTATGCGCCGCCGGAGCGTTAGAGCCCTGAAAATACCATTTCTCTGGTTGAATAAACTGCCAATTCATTAAATCGGTGGAATGCCAGTATCCGAGCGACCGCGTTACGAACATATAATATTCGCCGCGAAAAGCAACCACTGCCGGATCTGCGCCCGAGCGGTATGAAATATCCCGGTGGGCATCGTAAATCATATAAGTATAATCCACATTAATCGGATTGCAATAGGTACTGCTTTGCGTATCCTGGGCGCTGACGTTCGTCAGTAAGCTCAAGCTCAGAAGGCCGGCAATGAACGAAATTCCTTTCATAGCTTATTGCAGGTAAAAGGTGGCTTTTTCGACGTCGCGCGAGTTTCCGCCAACAAATACCTCGAATTGGCCGGGCTCTGCCACATGTTTTAGCGACGCATTATAAAATTTAAGATCCTCCTCCGAAAGGGTAAAGTGAACTTCCCGTTCTTCACCTGGCTTTAACCAGACTTTCCGGAAGGCTTTCAGTTCCTTCACAGGACGGGTAATGCTGCCGACCTTGTCGCGTACATAGAGTTGCACCGTTTCCGCGCCCTCCACGGTACCCGAATTTTTTAATACGACCGAAACCCTCAGGGAATCGTTTGTGCCGAATCGCTCTTTATCGAGCTGGATTTCACTATAGTCAAAATTCGTATAGCTTAAGCCGAAGCCGAACGGATACAAAGGTTCGTTATCCACATCCAGGTAATTGCTTCGGAATTTCTCAAACCATTTTCCTTCTGCCAGGGGTCTCCCGGTGTTTTTATGGCTGTAGTAAAGCGGAATTTGCCCCACATTCTTCGGGAAAGTTGCCGTCAGTTTTCCCGAGGGGTTGACATCTCCAAAGAGCACGTCGGTAATGGCTTTCGCGGCTTCCGTTCCCCCGAACCAAACATTCAGGATCGCCGGTACGTGCTCATCTTCCCAGGTCAGCGCCAGCGGTCGTCCGGTAAATAATACGAGCACCACAGGTTTACCGGTTGTCAGCAGGGCTTTCAGCAGTCGCTGCTGAACTGCCGGAATTTCAATGTCGGTACGGCTTGAACTTTCACCGCTCATTTCCGAGCTTTCGCCCAGGGCGGCTACGATCACGTCCGACTGCCGGGCGATAGCCAGTGCCTCGTCGATGATTTCCTGTTCGCTGCGTTCATCGCGCGGAATCTCCCTTCCAAACATGGTTGCACGCGCCTGGTAGGTCGGATCTTCCAATAGGTTGGAACCCAGGCTATGCAAAATCTTTACCTGCCTGCCTACCACTTCCTGCATTCCTTCCAGGAGCGACTGCGTGTTCTGCAGATCGGCATTCACGCTCCAGGTGCCCGGCATATTGCTTCCGGTATTCGCCAGCGGACCAATCAGAGCCACGGTTCCGGATTTCTTCAGAGGAAGTACCTGCTGTTCGTTTTTCAGCAGCACAAAAGATTGTCCGGCTACTTCACGGGCAAATTGCAGATTTTCCCGGGTCAGGATTTCGCGTTCAGCGCGAGCGGCATTGGCATACCGGTACGGATCGTGAAATAGGCCCAGTTTGAATTTTGCCTCCAGCACATTCCGGCAGGCCCGGTCAATTTCCTCCTCGGTCACAGCGCCCGATTTTACAGAAGCTTCCAGCGTCGTCAGAAAGCCTTCGCCCACCATATCCATGTCCACACCCGCTTTCAGCGCCAGTGCCGATACCTGCTCCAGATCGCCCAATCCATGATCAATTAGTTCATTCACAGCGGTATAATCGGTTACCACCAATCCCTTAAACCCCCACTGCTCTCGCAATACGTCGGTCAGCAACCAGGGATTAGCGGACGCCGGTAAACCGTTGATATCGTTAAAGGAGGTCATAATACTGGCGGCACCCGCATCCAGAGCCGCTTTATAGGGAGGGAAATATTCGTTATACATACGATGCAAACTCATATCGGTCGTATTGTAGTCGCGTCCCGTTTCCGAAGCACCGTACAGGGCGAAGTGCTTCACGCAAGCCATCAGGGTATTATGAGCGCTCAAGTCGTCACCCTGAAGACCACGCACCATGGCCGCGGCAAAAAGAGACCCCAGATAGGTATCCTCTCCGCTTCCTTCCGATATCCGTCCCCATCGCGGATCGCGCGAGATATCCACCATCGGTGAAAAAGCCCAGTTAATTCCATCGGCGCTCGCCTCCGTAGCCGCTATGCGGGCCGTTTTTTCAATCAGTTCCATATCCCAGGTGGCCGACAACCCCAGGGGGATGGGAAACAAGGTTTTATAGCCATGGATCACATCCTGTCCGAAGATCAAGGGAATTTTCAGGCGACTGTTCTGGATGGCCAATTCCTGCGTTTTCCGAATCCGATCGGGCGTAGTCATGCTGAATAAGCCGCCGATCTGTCCGTTTTTAATCTTGGCTTCCAAGTCGGTATTTACCACCGAACCAGTCGTTGCCTCCCCGGCCGAGAGCAGGTTAAGTTGCCCGATCTTTTCCTGAAGAGTCATTTCGGCCATCAGGCCAGAAATAAAAGTATTCATGTCAGTGTCCTTTGCCAACTGAGCCGAACCCGCCAGGGGTACGATCAGGCATAGGAATGCCATCGTTATGCTGTGTATCCTTTTCATCTCTTTATCTTTTATACATCTTAGAGTGGATGTTTCGTACTGCTGAAACCTAACTTTTTCAATCCTGCCTTTACTTCAGGCGCTCCCATAAATAATTTCCACATTAATCCGCTGCGATGGTTTTCAATCATCACCGGCACCGGGCCCTGGTCGATCGCCAGGTAGCGTTGCGGAAACCAGTTGGCAGTCTCGCTATACGCATCGTAAAATCCATATTTACCCCACACCTTATCACCCAGTTCGTCGTACAGGTAACGGATCACCTGCATACTGTATTCCGGAGTGTAGGGGTAGGAGGAAAGTGCCGCGGTGGGTGAAATCACACCCCGGTCGTCCTTCATACTGTGCGCCGCATAGCCGTCGATCGAGTAACTCGCGGTCAATCCCCAGGCATGTTCGCCATAGCCTTTATAGCCATTCGGATTGGCAATGGCATACTCACGCTGTATCAATGCATGATTGCGAGTCAACTCCTCGTAGTCGGCATAACGGTCGCTCAGCCCGGTAGGGTCAAGACCCATGTAGGAATAATGCGCCCAGAAAAGCGGGCCTACGCTTCCATCATGGCCGTTGTGGTTGACAACCACGTTGTGGCCGTTTCGCTGGGCCGCAGAAGAGATGGCGCCGTTGCGCGCCCATCCTTCATGATATACTTCGGCCGGTACGCCATGGGTAGGTGAGGAGGCTGCCAGCACATACAGCACCAGGCTTTCATCGTAACCTTTCACCGGAAAATTCATCTCCCAGCCATACTCCGGACTCCAATGCCAGTATAGCACGTTTTGTCCTCCATTGCGGTACCACGACCAGTCGATGTCCAGCCACAATTGCTCAGCTTTGGCGGCCACCTGTTTTTCCTGTGTACTGCCACCTTCGAGGTATTCCCTGACGCAAATGAGCGCCTGCGCCATAAAGGCTGTCTCTACCAAATCACCGCCGTTATCCTTGGTCCCGAAGGGTTTTACCTTACCGGTCGGACCGTGCAGCCAATGCGGCCATGCCCCATGAAAGCGATCGGCTTTCTCCAGGTAGTTCACAATCTTTTCGAGACGTTCAACGCCCTCCTGGCGGCTGATAAAGCCTCGTTCCATTCCCACGATAATGGCCATAATTCCAAATCCGCTTCCGCCTGTAGTGACGACATCCTGATCATTCTGGGGGTATTCGCCATCCATATGGATACGCTCACGTGCCAGTCCGGAGGTAGGCTCGGCGCCCTCCCAGAAGTACTGAAAGGTGCGTTGCTGAACCATGGTAAGCAAAGAGTCATCGGAAAGTTTCTGCACGGTGGAATCGGGTTGTTGAGAAGGAGTGTCCGACGAAGGCGATTTACAGGATCCTAATCCCAATACGAGAAGAAAGAAAAGAGAAAAAATATTTTTAGACATAGTAGATGTTAAAAACCGCAAGCAGGAGAACCCTGTTTGCGGTCAGATATAAGTATTAATAATTTGGGTTTTGAATCAGACGTCCGCCACTGGCATCTATTTCTGTTTGCGGGATCGGGAAGCGTTCGTGTTTTCCTTCCACGAAGTTCTTTCCATGCGCACGAAGCACCGGACCCGCCTGTCCGGTTCGAACCAGATCGAAGAATCGATCGTGCTCCATTGCCAGTTCCAGCCGGCGTTCCTTCCAAATGGCTTGTCGTAATGCGCCCTGATCGGCAGTCGTCAAATCAGGCACGACACCGGAAACTCCGCCACGCGCACGCGCTCTGATCGCATTGACGGAGCTAAGCGCCTTGGCCGTTTGTCCCAATTCGTTGGCCGCCTCCGCATTGATCAGGTAAATTTCTCCCATACGAAGCAAGCGTACATTTTTGTTAACAACAGCACTTCCTGAGAACGATTCCTGCAGTCTGCTGACGTAGGCCTTGTAATTGTGCCGCGGGTTCTCAGCACTGAGGATCTCTACGCCATCGAATAGAACGTCTCCCACATGCATAATGGTCGCGTTCCGGCGTACATCGCCCGGTTCGTAAGCATTGTCGAGGTCTTCGCTGGGCGTATTGAAGCCCCATCCGCTAAATACGTCGGAGGAAGGAACATTGAAGGTCGCTCCTCGTAAGCCCTGAACTTCGGAATATTGCTGTACACCCGCTGTCGGGATTGTTCCCTTGCTTTGAATCTCAAACAACGATTCGGGGCTGTTTTCGCCTACCTCACGCCAGATGGTAGCATAGTCGGGAACCAGCGAATGATTTCCGACGCTACCGTTGATGATACTGTCGGTCAGCGACAGGGCGCGGCTCCATTTTTCCTGGTATAGACTTACTTTGGCGAGTAAGCCGGCTGCGGCTCCCTGGGTAGCGCGCCCTACATCGGCTGCGGCATACTCGGTATTTTTAGGTAAGTTTCTTAAGGCAAATTCCAGGTCCTGTTCAATAAAGGCATAAATTACTTCAGGAGCTACCTGTGTATTGGCCTTGTCCAGATCCGCTGCATTGTCGGCCGAGAGAACCGTGTCAACCAGCGGAATATTGCCGAACATACGAACCAGGTTGAAGTAATAATAAGCTCTTAAAAAGCGAGCCTCGGCCGTCAGGCGGGTCTTCAGATTGTCATCAATATCAAACTGAGGCACATTGGCAATCGCCTGGTTGGTATAGGCTACTCCTAAATAATTTCCGCGCCAGGCACTTTGAAAGGATGGAGTGGTTGCGGTGTATGTGAGTGCATCCAGCACATCCTTATCCGTTCCCAGATCGCCAGGGGACGAACCCTTATCGGCATTGTCGGAAGTGATGCTGGTAACGCCTATCCACGCGAAGGAACTCTGTTCCCAGGTGAGCAGGTTGGTATAGCCCGCATTCACAAAGCGAACGGCATTGGCCGGATCGTTAAACGCGGTATCGGAAACCACCAGTTCGTTTTCCGGGGCGGGGTTGAGCCAGTCCTTGCTGCAACCTGCGCTAAAGAGCAGGGTTCCGAACGCTGCAAGGAACAGGAATGGTTTTATGGTTATCTTTTGCATATCGATTAGAATGAGTAATTAATACCAAACATATAAGTAGAAAATACCGGGTAAATATCCAGCTCAATGCCCGAGGCAATGGCCGAACCTGGCAATTCAGGGGTATAGCCGCTGTACTGCTTCCAGATGACCGGGTTCTGCATCGTTCCGTAAATACGTAGCGACGATTTGCCCAGCGCGGCGATTTTATCCGAATTGAGGGTATAACCCAGCGTTACGTTATTGATACGGAAGAAATCGCCCGACTCCATATAGTAGGTCGATGGCTTCGGAATCGAGTTGGAAGCGGCCGGTTGCGATCCGCTGGTGTTGCTCGGGCTCCAGCGGTTTTCTGCCCTCGCCATCTCGATATTATCGTTACCCAAACGCACGGCTTTCTTACCGTTGTAAACTTTGTTTCCAATGTTGCCATAGGTGTCGACCGAGAAATCAAATTGTTTGTAGTTGAAACCGGCATTGAATCCAAAGTAGGTTTTCGGCTGATAGGAGCCCGCAAAAATGCGATCCTTCTCATCAATCAGTCCGTCGCCATTCGTATCTGCGAAGATCAAATCGCCCGGGCGCGTACCGGTCACATGCGGTGTGGCATCAATTTGCTCCTGATTTTGGAAAATGCCGATGGCATCATACAGCCAGAAACTACCGATCGGCTGATCCGCAACCGTATAGGTTACAATTTCACCGTTGTTCAGGCTTCCGCTTTTCAGTTGGAGGTTACCGGCTACTTTTTCAACGTTGTTCTTGTTAAAGGTGATGTTGAACCCGGCGAAATAATTAAACGCATCGGTTGGTGCGTCCCGCCAGTTAAGGGAAAATTCCCATCCCTTGTTGCGTACCGTGGCCGCTCGGGAAAATACCGTATTGTCGGCATCCCCTAAAGTCGACGGATAAGTTACGTTGATATAGGCGTTGGTTTGCTTATTGTAATAGGCTATTTCACCCGTCAAACGGTTATTCAAGGTTCCAAACTCAATACCTCCGTCAATTCCTTCGGTAGGTTCCCAGGTTGCATCGGCATCTTTAATCTGATTGAAAGTAATGCCCCGCGAAATATCAAAACCATCGCCTCCAAAGGGATAATTGCCGGTTGTCGCCACGCCGTTCAAAATCGCCAGACCGCTGACGTTATCGTTTCCGACCCGTCCGTAGCCCAGGCGGACCCGCAACATATCGAAAATCGTCTGATCCTGCATAAAACCTTCCTCGCTCACGACCCACGATCCGCCCAGTGAATAGAAGGTACCCCATTTCTGTCCCACGGGGAAGTTGCTGGAACCGTCGCGGCGCAGGGTACCACTGAAGTTATATTTCCGGTCGAACGTATAGGTTAAGCGACCAAATACGGAGGCCCGGGTTAATACCGATCCGCTGTTCCGGTTCGTGGCGGTTGATTCATCGCCCTGATCGAGGTACCATAGGTTTTCTTCGGCCGGAACGTTTTGCACATAGCCATTAAAACTATTGATCCGGTCGCGCTCAGCACTGTAGCCAGCCGTTACATTGAACTCGTGCACATCGTTGATGGTCCGCTCATAAGTCGCCTGGTTGTTCCAGATATAGTAGAAACCCCGGCGGTTATCCACCGTCAGGTTCGAAATGGTGTTTTGTTGACCGCTGAATACGCTGAATACGGGCACGTAAATCCGGTTATTGTTATCATAGCGATCGAAATTGAAACTGCTGCGGAGCGTTAAGCCTTCAACAGGATTTACTTCCCCGTACACATTTCCCTGCATACGCAACTGGTTCGGTGAACTGTTGGTATAATCGAGCGAGGCCACCGGGTTACCTACGCTCAATTGCTGGAGGTATCCATAGCTACCGTCCGGATTCCGAACCGCCGAGGTGGGCGCCATCCGGTAGGCCGATCCGAAGACATTTGGCTTATCGTTTTTGTGGGTATAGCTCAGGTTCAGGTTATGACCCAGCTTCAAGCCCTCTATAATACTGTATTCGTTGTTCAGGCGAACAATTCCACGTTCAAAATCTTCGCCCCGCACAATACCTTCATCCTTCAAATAACCTGCAGAAAAATAATAGGTGGTTTTCTCCGTACCGCCGCTCAGGTTGAACTCGTAGTTCTGAACCAGTCCGTTGTGGGTAATTGCGTCAAACCAATCGGTATTGTTGGGCAGGTTATTTAAATCGAATAGAGGGTCGTTTCCGTTCCGCTCCAGGGCCTCGTTGGTATAAGCGGCATAAGTGCGGGCATCGGCCATTTCGACTTTCGATGTCGGACTGCGGAAGCCGGTATAGGCGTTCAGTCCGATGCGCATATCGCCCACACGTCCCGCCTTGGTGGTAACCAAAATCACCCCGTTACCAGCCCTGCTACCGTAAATCGCCTGTGAAGAAGCGTCTTTCAGTACTTCGATCGACAGGATGTCTGAGGTGCTGATATTGGTGATATCGCCCGTAATCACTCCATCGACTACATAGATGGGGTTTGCATCTCCGGTCACTGAACTCACTCCCCGTACCCGAACCTGCGATTGGGATCCAGGTTCGCCAGAGGAAGTAATCTGCACCCCGGTAGCCTTCCCCTGAAGTGCCTGTGCCGCGGTCAACACAGGTTGCTTGGTTAATTCGTCTCCGCTGACAGAGCTGATGGAACCAACCACCTGGCTGCGTCGCTGAGTTCCGTAACCCACCACCACCACCTGGTCGAGTTGCTCCGAGCTGGTGCTTAGGGTGACATTGATAGTGGTCCGGTTGTTCACCGGGAGTTCCTGCCGGCCATAGCTGATAAAGCTAAAGGTTAGCGTCGCGTTCGAGGGGGCCGCAATGCTGTAGTTCCCCTCCAGGTCGGTCTGCGTTCCCTGCGTAGTGCCTTTGATAAATACACTCACCCCTGGTATTCCTAAACCGTCGAGCGAGTCGATAACTTTACCCTGAACCGTGATCTGTTCCTGAGCAAAGGCCGGAGCGTTCAGGAATGCCACGAGAAACATAAGGCAATAAGTAAATGTGTACCTCATAATGTGGAAATTAATGTTAGTTAGAATGAAATCTTATTAGGTCGTTTGAATTCGTGTACCCTAATAAACAGAGCAAAGATGGATTGTTGTTGGCTGAAAGGAAAAAAAACGCACTATACATCGTTACATCACGCCCGTAAACACTTTCTCAGTTTGCCGCATTGTTTTCATAAAGGTCTGGAATACAAATCAATGCGGTTAACAACTACCTCTCATTTTTGTTTGCAGGCGTGTACATAATACACAGGACGATATGAGAGGTGTTGATGTAGTGGTGGCAGCCCGTTTACAGGCTCATCAGAAATTCAGTAAGGTTCTGATTGGGTTTCAGACTCAGTTTTTTGCGAAGTCGGTAGCGGCGGATTTCGACACCGCGCGTGGTAATGTTCAGCAAAGAAGCGATCTCCTTACTGCTCATATTCATCCGCAGGTAAGCGCATAATTTAAGGTCGTTGGGGACCAGTTCTGGATAGTTCGCCTTTAATTTCAGAAAGAAATTCTCGTGCGCTTCGTTGAAACTTTCTTCAAAAAGGTTCCAGTCGCGCTCATCGCTCCGCGCATCTTCAATAATTTTACTGATCTTCCTGAGCTGGTCGCCCGAAAGCTTGCGACCTTCGTTATCGCGCAGTTGCAGCAGCTCATCGTGTACCGTATTAAAGAGTTCGTTTTTGTAGACAATATTCATGGCCGAGTTTGCCAGCTCGCGGTTCTTGGCAGCAAGTTCATTTTCAAGCTGATCGTTTTTGATCTTCATCAGTCGCTGCTCGTTCGCAAGCGATTCCTGGCGCAGGCGCTCTTCCTGTTCAATTTGCATCTTTTGCTGGACTTCCTCGCGATGGCGTCGCAATTTGCTCTGATGATATCGCCGGATCAGCAGCCCGACCAGCACCGCCAGCAGCAGGTAGGCCGCCCACATCCAGGGCTGCTGATACCAGGGCGCATATACTTCGAAAGGAAAGCTTGCAACCGGACTCACGCGTCCGTCGACGGACCTGGCCCTCACTTTAAAGGTATATTCGCCTGCAGGAAGATGCGTAAATTCTCGGCTGGAAACCGGGCTCCATTCCGACCAATTGCGGGAAATGCCGTCCAGGAAATACTGGAACTCAATATCGTTGGCTGAATAATGAGGCAGGGCATAGTTTATCCGGATATGATTCCGCTTATAGGGTATGCCCAGCGTCTCTTCCTGTAGAAAAGGATGCAGTGAGGCCGTACTGTCGCTAATATCTTCCACGCGGCGAATCTGCGGCCGGATAAGCGCGGATCTGAAGGATGAATCGGGCTGGCTATAGATGGCGAATCCATCGTCGAGACTGATGAGCGAGAGTCCGTCGGTAAGTCGGTCCACATTCTCATAAAAGTGCAGCATCCGGTTATTGAGCGGCGCGAAATGCATCGAGTCTATTCGTACTCTCCCTTCCTCGCCAAAGCTTACGTACGACAGGTGTCCTTTCCGGATAAACCAGTAATGGTTGTTTCCTGCAGGCAGTACCTTGTTAGCCGTCGCGAAAGAACCCAGTCGTTCGTTCAGCTGCGTATAGGGATGAAACTCGTCGGCAATGGCTTCGTACAGATGGAATCCGGAATCGGTGGCAAAAACCACGCGGCCTGCCAGGTCAAATACGTTGACGAAGGTGCTTTCCGGTAGGTTTTGGTCCCGACCATAGGATTTTGTTGCCAGGGCCGAATCCTGGCGGCCATTCAGTTGAATCAGGCTCAGGCCTTTATAGCCGCTGACCCAGAACCGGTTATTACCTGCTTCCTCCAGGTACTGAATCGGTTCCTCGAAATTTTTAACCTTCCCGTCGAAGACCCACTTTCCTGCTACTTTCCGGTAGAGCACCAGTCCGGTATAGGTTCCCTGTATTAATCGATCGTCACTGTTGCTTAGCCTTTCCAGTGTATAGCCGCCGGTAACCTCCGATACCTTCTCGAGCCGGGTGCCTACCACCCGGAAGGTTCCGTTGTTATGACCGCAAAGCAGTTCCCTGCCCGCTACCGTCAGGTCCCATACCTGCCCCTGCGAACCTTCCACCAGCCGGAAGTCAAGCGCATGGTGATGCATGCTGCGGTCGTCTGGCTGCCAGGGACTGTAATAAAGCCCTTGGTTAGTGCCTATGAACAACTTCCCGTCGAATATCTGCGAGGTATAGACAGTTCCGATCTGTCCCGAGCGATCGTTATAATAATATAGCGGCGAATTGATCTCAATCCGGTCGACTCCGTTATCCAGTCCTGCCCAAACATTCCCCTGAAGGTCGGTTTGAAGACTCAGAACAGTGTTATTCTGTAATCCGCTGCGCTTGTTGATTTGCTGGAAAAGCTTCCCCTGGAAGTCAACCATATAGATACCGTCCAGAATGGTCCCGAAAACGAAGTAACGGTCGAGTACTTTCAAGCCATTGTTTAGCTGGTATTTTTTTAAAGCTTCATTGATTTCGTTTTCCCAGGGCTGAACGGTTCCGCCGCTGTAAAGGAATAAGCCATTTTGCGCTGTTCCAATCAGGAGATCGCTTTCTCCAAAAGGCAGGATGCTCAGCACCCGGGAATCGCCATAGGTGCTTTTGTCCAACAGCTTTTCCAGGCGACCACCCTTCAGTTCAAAAATCCCCTGCGCTATCTTTTCTATAAAATAGCGGCCTTCTACCTCAAAGAGAAACAGAAAGGGGTCGGACGATTCCATCGACTCCAGCTTCCCATCGGAAAGGGTATAAATGGCCGAAAAGGATTGAAACAGTATCTGGTCGCCGTTGGCGTAAATCTTCCAAATCTCGTCGCGCGGACGTTCCTCTTCGGTGAGCTGTGCACTGAGTGAGTGGTACGTCAGTTCTCCGGTCAGATCGGGCGTCCAGTAACCGAATTCACCCAGCCCGCCTGTATAAACCCTCCCCTGATCATCCACAGCCAGCCCGCGTACAATAATTTTTCCGGGCATGAAATACGATTCCCAATGCTGTCCGTCGAATACCAGCAACGCATCGTTATTGGCGAAGTACATAAAGCCATCGGGTCCGCATGCTGCAGCCCAATTCTGGTTTCCCGCTTTATAATGGCTCTTGGAATAATTCTGCACGTACGGAACCCCGGCGAAGCGCGCCTCTTTGCCGCTTGTCAGCGGCGGAGCGATCACAGGAGATCGATCAGGTTGTACCAGGAGCAGGAGCGAGCTGAAAAGAAAAATCAGGGTACGCATAAACGCAGGCTTAAGCTGGGGCAACCGGCTGCTTGCGCTGAACAAACAGCGCTACCAGCGCGGATGTAATCAGTCCCATCGCCAGCGCACCGGTAAACGACTGAAGCATATAGCTCCGCAGATTGAAGAGGTTTTCAGCACCAGCCTGGCTGACATCACCACGACCAACGGTATAATGGATGATATTCAGGAAAAACTCCGGGCTAATCAGGGTGGTGCTGATCAGCTGCACAAAAGGGCTCAGCAATGCAATCATCACTGTGATAATCATTCCCGTTTTAAAACCCTCCCGATACGTCATATAGCCCCCGAATGCCTTCTTCCGCTTTTCCCGCAAAGCAAGTACATAAATTTCAATTGCCGGAATGGCAACCAGATTCGTATAAATAAAATGCTTGTCGATATGTTCATCGTGCAGTCCCACCGCTTTTTCCAGCCAATGCCAAATAAGCATCATGGCCGTGAAGATCAGCGCCCACTTGATTTCCAGCCTGAATTTTTTCATAGAGTTAATCTAAAAAGATAAAGGGCAAAAATACAAATTATTATGCTCCCGGGCATGGTACAGGAATGCTTTAAATAGCCGGATTGGCCGCATAGGCTGCCCACAAATCGTCGATGCTCATGCCGGTTTCCTCCACCCAAAATTCGTCATTGTACGTTTTGGTACGCATGGCGTGGTCGAGTTTCTTCACCAGTCCTTTCTTCTTCGACTGTTCAATCCAATGAAAGAACCGCGCGGTAATCCGGTAGGCATTCGTGTAATGATGTTCAGGCTTAAATTCAGGCAGACGCCAGTTACCTCCTTCGTTGTCTACTCCAAACTTGAAGCGCACATAGTCGGCTATCCCCTCGGTGATCCAACCGGGGCCGGCGCCTCCCGGATAGCTTTGTACCAGGTGCATCACCTCGTGGGTTACGACATCGATATCGCCCGGATTGCTTTTAAACCACTCGGGATTGAAGCGTATGATGCCACTGCCGGCAGCTGCCACACCCTGGTATTCCGGATCGACGATGAAAATCACTTTTTTGGTAGTGTTCTTATTATACAGTTTGGCTTCTTTAGGATAGGTGGTAAAAAAGGCATCAATTAATCGCTGCTTCACCTGTTGGTCGAGGTCGGGCGACTTATCAATGAAGATCAGGGTATATTTTTTTTTAGTCAGGGTATCAACGGCCGTAGCGTCGTCGGTGGTTACCCGGGTCCAGTTGCGTTGTGCATAAACGTCAGCATTGGCCAGCGATAGAGAACCCGCCAGGAAAGCAATAAAAAGTGGTTTCGAAAATTTCATGAACAAATAGGGTTATAAAAACTTTGCTAATATAAGTGATAGAAATCTTTTTTTTGGTAAATTAGTCTTGAAAACCACTGGATTATGAGAAAATACATGCTTCTCTTGATAATGTTCTTAACAGTTCTGCAGGTTGCAGCGCAAGACAATGCCATTTTTGAAAAAGGCAATAAAGTGTTCGTTAAGAACCCTTCTAAAAATGAAAACGCTGATAAAGCCAGCGAAGAACTGATCAATCGCCTGAGAGAATGGGGGTATTGGCAGGTAGTGGAGAATGAACAGGAGGCCGACCTGAAAATCGTGATGGATACAAAAGCTTCGAAAGGCATCACGGCAACGTCTTGGGGTGGAACATCCTTCGAGCTAACCGCGCAGCTTAGCGATAAAGACGACCAGGTGCAGTGGGAGTCCAACACCTATAAATCCAGTCCGAACGGTACCAACGGATTTAATTCCGGCAGAGCCGTTGTGAAGAAACTGATACGCGACCTGAAGAAAAAGTTTAAGGACTAACCCTCCGGGTCAGTCCTTATCATTTCCGGGTTGGGAATACGACGGAGGGTCGCTGGCAGGGAAACTCTGCTCGATCTCCTCGTCAATCTCCTCCTCAATTCTTTTTTTCTTCTCTTCCTCGTTTTCGTCGGGGTGGTTTTTCTTTTCCTCGTTCATGATCTTCTATATAGGTACTAGCTGTTAAACAGTAGCTGGTGGATAATGTTTTGCCTGCAAAAATTTATATCTTGACCCTGCATTAAAGCAAAAGCAAGGAAATTTATCCGGCCACGCCGGGTTGCAATATTCATGGACCAGGCAGAAATCAAATCTCTTGTATTTCGGATGCAGGAAGGGTGCAACGATGCGTTCGCCAGCATCTACGATCGATATTGGGACAAACTCTATTATGTCGCCTTTCAAAAGCTTCGCAACCAGGATGCTGCTGAAGAGATTGTTCAGGAAGTTTTTCTTACGCTGTGGAAGAAAAAAGCTGACCTCCGGATCCACTGTCTTTCCAGCTACCTGGCCGCCATGGTTCGTCATGCCGTATACCGCTATATGGCACGCCGGCAGGGGAGTCTTCTGCGAGAATCCCGATTTTATGAAGAGAGCCAGCAAGTGACCGATCCCCACCAAACGATCGACGACAGGCTTACGCTCGATAAAATACTGGATCTTTCGAATCAGCTTCCGGAAAAGTGCCGGCTCGTTTTTCAATATAATAAGCTTGATGATCAACCGCTG